>Ga0209553_1000006_pt1 | contig 121938 bp, 106 predicted proteins | sample LauGreFBDMM110DN_2_FD_188217 | JGI IMG/M metagenome (GOLD analysis project Ga0209553, IMG submission 188217) | Freshwater lake microbial communities from Lake Michigan, USA - Fa13.BD.MM110.DN (SPAdes) (version 2) | ecosystem: Environmental > Aquatic > Freshwater > Lake | place: Lake Michigan...
GGGTGGGGTGAGTCCTTTCGCCGGGCACATTACTCGGCGGGACAGGGAGTTCTTCGATCGGCCACACTGGTTCACCACTGAGGCGATCGAACACATAGGTGAAGCCTGTCTTTGACACCTGGGCAACAGCTTTTATTGGACGCCCATCCACGACGATGTCCACCAGATTTGGAGCCGAAGCCAGATCGTAATCCCATAACCCGTGATGCACGGTCTGAAAGTGCCAGATGCGCTCACCAGTCTCCGCATTTACCGCCACCAGCGATTCCGCGAACAGGTTCTCGCCGAGACGAGCACCTCCCCAGTAATCATTGGTGGGTGTCGATGTCGGCAAGTACACGATGCCAGCCTCGTCATCGGCAGACATGAAGGTCCAGGTATTCGTGTTTCCCGCATCCCGCCACGCTTCGTTTTCCCACGTTTCGGTAAAGGCCTCGCCTGCCTGGGGAATAGTGTTGAAGCGCCACTTGAAGCGGCCAGTATGGGCATCGTAGGCGCGCACGTGTCCGGGCGGATTGCGGTTGAACAGGGTGTAATCAAATACTTTTGAACCAACTATTACTGAATTACCTACCGCGATTGGAGGCGCACCGTGCGTGATATTCTCCATTTCAACTTCAAGCTTGCCGAGGTCATTTCGTAGATCCACAAAGCCGTTGTCACCAAACAGGGGATCCGGTTTGCCAGTGTGGATATCGATAGACACCAGTTGCTTGCCAATCGTGGCAATAAAAATTCTCTCAATCTCGCCGTCAGTCCAGTATTCGATGCCGCGAGTTTGCAGAGGAGAGAAGTTCGGTCTGCCGTGGCGATAACTTTCCGGATCGAATACCCAGAGTTCCTCGCCTGTTGCAGGGTTCAATGCTGCCACCTGCCCGTGATTGGTGTTGGTATACATGACCCCGTTTACCACCAGTGGTACAGCCCTGTAATCGCCGGTAGGGAAGTCGAGATCCTGCGGAATCCTGGCATCTGCAGTCTGCCAGCGCCATGCAATTTCTACCGTGTTGAAATTGCCCGCATCAATCTGATCCAGAGGCGCATATTTTTGCGAGGCATGAGAACCGCCCGCGTGACGCCAGTCACCGATAGCTGTTGGCGCTATTTGTTCAGCGTCGGGTGCACAGGCAATCAGGGGCAGTGCCAACGCAATCCAGCACACTGGTCTAAGTGTTTGCCACCCTCCGGTTGCGTCTGGATGAATGCACTCAGTTGTCTGGTAAGGAAAATACATACAGGTTTGTGCCTCTGCTGGGTTGCAATTCCGGTGTCAGGTCCATCTTTTCCTCACTGTCTCCAGCCAGACATAGCGGCTGGAAGTTGTCAGATGAGCATTTAAGGAATACCAAAAGGTATGCCAGTAACGGGAGGATGTCCAGTATGGTGAAAGCGGGGTTTTGAAAAACTGGGCCTTGCAGCTCGGTTGCTCCGTATCAGCGCCAGGCTGGCCCGCCGTCCGCCCAAAGCAGTCCTGCTAAATAAAGAGCCAAACGTAGCATTTCCGCATCTGCGCTGGGCCCTGGCGGCTACTCGAACACCTCAGATCGAAGGAAAGAGCAAATCTCCAGGCTGAACTCCTGCCTGGCAGGGCTCCGCCGCAGATCTGGATGTTCAACATTGGATGAATCAACCGGTGTGATTGAAAGTCTGTCAGGGAGGGCGGCCGGGAATGACTCGGCCCAGCAGTGGCTGGGGTGGATTTCCAAGAGAGATGATGGCTCGCTTGCGCATCCTAACAGACAATAATTGGGGGCATTTCAAGATTGCTGGCGGGCTGAGGATCAGAGACCGGTTCACCACTTACGCAACTGGACAACCCATCACTTCGCAGATACCTTTAATCCCCCCTATACTCCACTCCCACATTGATTCACTGTGCCATCACCATTACAAAGACAGGTATTATAACAATCGATCGATAGATGAAGTGACCCAGCAGGGATGCGGGTCCGGATCAGTGACAGCCATGGGTGGTGGCATCTGCGTAACTCTGTGGTGCTTTGTTTTCCAGGCCGTTTAAAAAAGAAGGGGTCAGAGTACAAATACAGCACTGTATTTTTACTCTGACCTCTTCTTTACTTTTAGTACTTCCAGCACCCAAGTGCCTCGCAATCACCCAGTTCGAGCAATATAGATCTCTCGTTGTTTACTGCGGCTTGCTGTCCTGTTGAAATTTTCTGGCAGAGGTAGCAGGATCTTCCGCTCTGCTGAGGCTAACAGTGCGGCGAACTTCGCCTTCGCACCTGCGCCCATTGGAACGACCACTAAGGAAAAATGAATTCCAAAGCTGCTTCAATTCACTTCGAAACCCGCTGCCAATTGTGGCAGGATAGTGCAATGAGCTACCTTAATAATAAAAAATGTGGCCCGGGAATCATCCTTGGTCTGTCGGTTTTACTCGCTGCCTGTGCGCCTGAGGCAAAGGTGGAACCCCTCGAATCTGGGCCTGAGTACACCAACTGGGACACCTACCTTGGTGACCCCGCCCGCACTCACTACTCTCCGCTCACCCAAATCACCCGCGTCAATGTAAGCCAGTTGGAACTGGCCTGGCGCTATGACTCAGGAGAAGTACGCGAGGGTGGTTCCACCATGTACACCAGCCCGTTGATCGTAGATGGAGTACTTTACGGTTTGTCGCCCAAACTGGTTGCCTTTGCCCTCGATGCAGCCAGCGGACAAGAGTTATGGCGTTATGAGCCTGGTGGCAACGGTGCAGCGCAGCGGGGATTGATGTGGTGGCAGGATGAGAACGAAAAACGGTTGATCTATGCCTATGGGCGCGAGCTGATAGCGTTGGATGCCAGCAATGGCGAACCCATCATTGGCTTTGGGGAAAACGGGCGGCTTGATCTGCGTCCAAGTGCAGACTCGGAGCCTCTCTATACCACTGTGCCGGGTATCGTGTTTGAAGACATGTTGATCATGGGCTTCAGCACCAGCGAGGGCTCGACGTCCCAAGCCGGAATGATTCGTGCATTTAATGTGCGCACCGGGGATGAGCGGTGGCGCTTTAACAGCTTGCCATTAACTGGCGGGCCCGGTTCCGAGACGTGGGAGGAAGGCGCCCTGATTGAGGCAGGTGGCGCCAACAACTGGACAGGCATGGCGCTGGATAAAGACAGAGCCATGCTTTTTGTACCAACCGGTTCCGCCACACCGGACTTCTATGGTGCGTCTCGCAAGGGCGACAACCTTTATGCCAACAGTTTGATTGCCCTGGATGCGCGCACGGGTGAATACCGCTGGCACTACCAGACTGTGCGCCATGATCTTTGGGACAAAGATTTACCTTCGCCGCCTACGCTCGTGCAAGTGCAGAGGAACGGAGTGATTCTGGATGCGGTTGCCGTTGCCACTAAAACGGGACATCTGTTTTTATTCAATCGTGACACCGGTGAATCCCTTTACGAGATATTTGAAGTAGAAGGCATTCCCAGTGAGTTGCCCGGTGAAGAAGCGGCAGCGAGCCAACCGGTTTCATCGGTGGCATTTACCCGGCAGGCATTTGCGATGACTACGCGTAACGCGGAAGCCATTGCCCATGTCACTGAAGTGATTGCACCCCTGGACCAGCGCCCTTTGGCGCCACCCACAACCGACGGCATTCTGTTCTACCCGGCTTTTGATGGCGGTGCAGAATGGGGTGGCTCTGCTTACGATCCTGCTGGCAATAAACTCATTCTCAATGCGCAGGAGATCGGTGGCATTATTCGGATGTATGAAATACCCGTGGGATTCAGCAACCGTGGTGTGTTCGCCCAAAACTGTGCTGCTTGTCATGGCGAAAACCTGGAAGGCACTGATCGCGGTATAAGCCTGGTTGGTATTGCTGAACGCATGGCAGCTAGTGAAACGCGCGTGATAGTGACACAAGGGCGCGGTGCCATGCCCGCTTTCGAGAGTCTCTCTGCACTGGAGATCGATGCGGTAGTTTCCTATATTCGCAATCCCGATCAGGCAGGGGCTGCTGTGGCCAGCACCGAAATCGATTATGCCTTTGCTGGCTACATTCGCGTACGCGACCATGAGGGGTTACCCGGCAACTCGCCACCCTGGGGCACGCTGAATTCGATCGATCTCGCCACTGGTGAGATTGATTGGCAGGTCAACTTTGGCAACTACCCCAGCCATCCGGATCTGAACTACGGTGCCGAGAGTTACGGCGGCCCGGTGGTTACTGCCGCAGGACTTATTTTCATTGCAGCAACACCAGATCAGAAGTTTCGTGCTTACGATACCCGGGACGGTTCGTTGTTGTGGGAGACTGATTTACCAGCAGCCGGATTTGCAACACCAGCGGTGTACAGTGTGGATGGACAGCAGTTTGTGGTGATTGCTGCCGGTGGCGGACGCATGGGCCCGCCATCCGGATCTGAATATCTGGCTTACCGCCTGCCGCAGTAAGCCGCTTCTGTAAACCTCCTCTGAATTCAAACTACCTAACGGCTCCAGCTTGGCAGCCAGGTATCGTCTGCTATGCCTTGGGCTTCCTGCTTGCGAGCACCACTCAGCATCAGCGGCATCGCATAGTTTGCTTCGTGGCACGCGTATTCAAACAGGTCGGCATCGGTAGCATTCATCTCTACTATCGCAGTGAATTTGTCCTCGAACATTTCTGGATCTTCCACTGTCCATTGATATTCCAGACTGTCTTCGTCGACTCGTTTAAAGCGTTCGGTGAGCACCATGTTTTCACCGCTGCCGTTAAAGCGTGTCAGGTGCGTGAAATTGGTGGTGGTGACAACAAAGGTATCGCCTTCCCACGCGCCACGGGAATCTCCTTTCCACAGGCGCATGGAATTCGGTAGCGCCGGGCCGCCATTGGTTGGTATCACGCGGTGATCGTTCACCATCTCGGTTTGAATCACGATGTAGTCTTCGGTCTGCACCAACTTCATCATATTGTTGTAGGCACCGGAGCGCATGGGCGGGCCAGCGTTAAAACCCATGATGCAGCGGTCGTACACGTTACGATCTTCCGGACCTTGCGGCGAACGACTCTGGAGGACGCGGAAATAGCCTGCAGTTTCTATACCGCGAGGAGTCATGGCCGGCATGCGCCCGTTCGCCGGATAGATGAGCTGGGAGGTGCGCATGGTCGTGGTCATGGTGGTACCGTTATCGATATATATCTGGTTATAACCAACATCCAGATCCGATTGATCATGCTCACCAGCGAACTCTTGGGATTCCCGCGCTGCCCGACTGGCAAGGACAGCCGCTTCGTACTCTTCTACCTCATCAGCGGAGAGAAATTCCTTGTCAGCGAAAGCATCCGGCCGCTGAAAGGGCGTGATGGTGGCAAAATCCCAATTACCTTGCAGGCTGGGTTTGCCCCAGGGCTTCATGGGCACATCGGCAAGAACCGCGTTGGCAGTTGCCATGACAAACAAGCTGGTGAAGAAAGTGATTGGCTTCATTGCTGTGTCCTCCAGGTGATACCTGTTTAATTGGTGAAAACTTAAAAAGGCCGGTATTCAATTCTCAATAATGATTGGTTAGTTATTGTCTTCAGTTAGAGTCTTCGCGCAGGCTGCCGTCGAGCGCCTTCGGGCCGTCATAGCCCTGGCGCAGGTGGTCATAAAGCAAGTCTTCGGCAAACTCCACACACTTAAATTCCAGCAGCCGTGCGCCTTCTTCGATACGCCGATACAGTGGCATACGAATGGTCCAGGGCGCGGTAAATACTTCAGGGTCGGTAATGGTAGCCTGGTAGTCGATGTGGTTGTCATCGATCAGGCGATAGCGTTCCTCGACATGCAGGCTCCCGGAATGGTAGTTGCCGGCAGCATCAAACCAGGTATCAGCCATTTGTGAGGTGACATCCACAACCAGAGTGTCCCCTTCCCAGCGGCCTAATGAATAACCGATCCAGGAAGGCAATGGTGCAGAGGTGCCTGGTCTATCCATAAAGATGCTTCTGCTATTGCTGCCCCATTCATAGGCGATGAATATTTCCGTATCGGTTTGCAGAATTTGCAATGGTGCCGGCATATAGGTCAGCCGCGGTATGCCCGGGATATGACATTTGGCGGCGGGGTCGAGATTGGCCCAGTCAGCTTCATTGGCTTCTCTTTTCGCCAGAGCTTCAGCGCGGTAAGGAATCTCGCCGCCCAACACGACACTGCTACCGGCTAACATGGCGCCATAAGCACCAAGGACTCCTGTCACTGGCATCTTCTTCGCCGTATGCCCTTGCAGATTCCAGTGGGCGGTGTTCACCGCCTGCCAGATACCACTCAGATCCGGTGGGCTGCTCGATGTGCTGGCTGCGCTTTCAGTACTCGCAGTACTTGCAGTGCTCGGAATGTTTTCCGCAGACTGCGTTGGTGTTTGCTGCGGTGCTGGTGAGCATGACAGCAGCATAAGACTTGCCACAAACAGTGACAGCAGTGGCTTGGCAGAGTTGAACTTGATCATAGGCTTATTGTCTCTCCGGAGGTGGCGCACCTACACCAGAGGAGCCCATGAAGATGCTACGGCCATCGGGAAAGGTAATGTCCCGGCCACTGCCGCGGCATTTGGGAATGCAGTCAGGGTCCTTGCTCTGGTAACCACGCACTTTGATTTCGGTACCGGGTTGCAGGACAATCTGGGTCAGTCCAGCCCGGAGCAAGGTATTGGGTGTACCACCTTCCAGCATCCAATCCTGGGTGGAGCCATCTTCCAGGGTCGCTGTCATATGCAACCAGGTGTGGGGGTTCACCCATTCCATGCGGGTAATCACGCCTTGCAGTGCAATGGGTCTGTTGATATCAAATTCAGAAGAAAACGCGTGGTGGGCTGAGACTTGCCCATAGAAGGTCACGAGGATGGATATCAGTGGCAGCGCTATTAGTGCACGTTTCCCGGGTTTCATGGTGGCATCCTCCTTTCGGTCTTATTGTTATTTACTTGTTTTGCGCAGGTTTGTGACGTCCGAAGCTTGCCCGAATATTTGCCACTTATCCAGCGAAGGGCGCAGAATTTCAACCAAAGGCTTACAGTTCTGGCGGATATTTGATAAAACTCTGAATACGGAACTGCCGTTGAAACCAATAACTATAATAATAAGGAAAAACACAATGGCCTCTCTCTCATCCCTGAAAACCTGTAGCCTCTACCTGATTGCGAGTCTCTCTCCCATGGTGCTAGGCCAGGAGATTATCGAGACTGACACCCATCGCTTGGAAGAAGTGGCCGAAGGAATCTACTTCGCTGTTGGCAATGATACGATCTACACGATGAGCAACGCGCTGATCATCGAGCGCGATAACGATGTAGTAGTTGTGGATTCCCATATCACCCCCGCTGCTGGCAGAGCGCTGCGGGACTCCATTCGCGTCGTCACCGACAAGCCTGTCACCACCCTGATCAATTCCCACTTTCACTACGATCATGCCAACGGCGTACCTGCCTTTGGCCCCGATATTGAAATCATCGGGCATGAGGTGACCTACCAGAAACTCACTGGCGACCCTGCCAACGAAAAAACCTATCTCAGCTCCCTCACACGATTCGATAATACGGTGAATCGCCTTGAGCAGGAGTTGGAAGCAGCGACCAGCAATGATGAGCGCAGCGAATTGCAACAACAGCTGGAATTCTGGCGTGCTCATGTGGCCGCCCAGAATGAAATTGTGTTTACACCTCCTAACACCACGCTTAGAGAAACCATGACGCTGTATCGCGGTGGCCGCGAAATTCAATTGCACTTCCTTGGACGCGCTCATACTGGCGGTGACCTGGTGATCTATTTGCCAGAAGAGAAGATCGTGTTTACGGGCGACATGATGCTGGGCGGTATTTCGTATTTGGGCGATGGTTACGTCAGCGAGTGGGCTGACACCTTGCAGGCATTGAAACAGCTGGACTTTGATCTGATATTGCCAGGCCATGGGCCAGGCATCCGTGATCTTTCGCGCATTGATAGTGTGCAGGCCTATTACACCGACCTTACCGAAGAAGTGCGGCGCTTGAAGGCTTTGGGTTACAGCGCCGAGGAAACGGCGACGCGGGCAGACTTGCGCAAGCATGCAGACACCTTGGGAGTTAACCAGCTTGGAGCGAATCTCGAAGCTGTACAAAGAATGTATGACTTGATGGATGGGCGCTCCGAATAAGCTGGCTCTATCAATACTGACTGCATCAATACTGACTGCATCAATACTGACTGTTTCAATAGTGACTGTATCAACAAAAGCACAACACAAACCCAATGACGAGCACAATGATGAGCACGATGAGAAGCAGAACGAAACGAATTCTAGCTCCAATCAAACACCTTGCTGCAGCAACTACAGTCCTGCTTGGCCTTGGCAGTATTGCTGCGTCTCTCTATGCCGCCGAAGCCCGCAGTGTGGACGATCAACGCATCATCAATGCTACTCAACAAGAACCCGGCAATTGGTTAAGTTACGGGCAGACATATAAAGAGCAACGCTTCTCCCAACTTACCCAGATCAACAAGGACAATGTCAGCGCGCTGAATTTGGCGTGGAGCAAACAGATCGGTGACTACAATATGCGTATGCAGGGAACGCCGCTCGTGGTGGACGGTGTTATGTATGTCACCAATGGCTGGAGTGTGATTTACGCACTGGACGCCACCAACGGCGAAGAGATCTGGAGTTACGATCCGGAAGTGGACCGCAGTTACGCACGACTCTCTTGTTGCGGGCCTGCCCACAACCGCGGCGTAGCAGTGTATGACGGCAAGGTATTCGTCGGCACTTTCGATGGACGCCTCATTGCCGTGGATGCAAACACCGGCGAAGAGGTCTGGGATGTAGACACCTGGATACCTGAGGGCCTTGGGCGCTTCAATATCACTGGCGCGCCGCGGGCGGCAGCTGGCAAGGTGTTTATCGGCCAGGGCAGCGGCGAGTCTGGTCATCGCCGCGGTTATGTAACCGCCTATGACGCGGACACCGGCGGAGTAGCCTGGCGTTTCTTTCTGGTACCGGGCGATCCAGGTAAGCCGTTTGAACACCCTGAAATGGAAATGGCCGCACAGACTTGGGGCGGTGAGTGGTGGAAGTATGGCGGTGGCGGCACCGCCTGGAACTCGCTTGTTTACGATGAAGAATTCAACAGTCTTTATATTGGTGTAGGCAATGGCGCGCCCTGGCCGAGGGAGATCCGTTCACCGGGTGGTGGTGATGATTTGTTTCTCTCCACCATCATTTCGGTTGATGTGGCGAGTGGACGCATGAACTGGTACTACCAGACCACACCCGGTGACAACTGGGACTACAGCTCCGCCATGGACATGACGATCGGTGAAATCGAATTTGGCGGTGAGATGCGCAAGGTGTTACTGCAGGCTCCGAAGAATGGCTTCTTTTATGTGCTGGATAGAAACGATGGCGAACTATTGCGCGCCCTGCCTTACACCGATGGCATCGACTGGGCCGAACGCATAGACATGGAGACCGGCCGGCCCGTTGAGAACCCGGATGTGGTTTATGAAGTGAAGCCACAGTGGATCATGCCGGCCAACTCCGGCGCCCACAACTGGGAACCGCAATCCTGGGATAATGATCTTGGGCTGATGTATTTTTACTATCACGACATCGCCAACTTCTATTCACTGGACGAAGGCTTCGTGGAAACCGGTGAGTATGAAATTCGGGAACGGGGCTTAAGTCTGGGTTGGGGTGAAGGTGAATACCGCCGGCGCCTGATTGCAGAGGCCGGGCCACAACCGGATTCCCAGGCTTACATCGGCGCATTTGATCCCGTCACCGGTAGTTACAAGTGGCGACAACCGCTTGAGACAGAATATAACGGTGGTGTGGTCGCGACCAAGGGTGAGCTGCTTTTTCACCCGGAGGGCAATGGAGATTTTACTGCCCGCGACACCAACAACGGAGAAGTGTTGTGGCAATATAAAGCACCTGGAACCTTTCGCTCCACCTCGGTGATGACCTATTCGGTGAATGACACTCAGTATGTAGCCACCTTGATGAATGGCAACCGGGCGATCGATCTCGGCGGCACTGTATTGGCATTCAAACTCAACGGCGAAGCCTCGCTACCGATGCCGGAAATCGCGGAAGCTGCAGTGCCTGAGCTACCCACTACAGAATTCACAGGCGAACAAATCAGCAGTGGTGACACGCTTTACCACTCACAATGTGCCAGCTGCCATGGCGGTATTGGTATCACGAATGAAGTCGCCATCGTGGCACCAAACCTGCGCTTGATGACTTTGCAAACCCATGCCGAGATGGAAAACATCGTGATTGGCGGGAGCAGGGCACAACAGGGCATGCCGGATTTCGAAGAGGCAATTACGAGGGACCAGCTGGAAACCATCCGCGCCTTCCTGGTGACCCAGGCGAGACAGCTGCAGCAATTCCAGCAGAGCAGATAATGATGGCAGTGCATGAAGCCAATGGGAGGGTAATGCCAAGTTAAATCCCATTCTGCGACAATTCATCCCATGATTAGAGCAAATATGTACAAACGTCACCGATTTCCCCCTGAAATAATTCAATATGCTGTCTGGCTTTATCACCGATTCAGCCTCAGTCATCGAGACATAGAAGATTTGCTCGCGCAACGAGGTGTCGCGGTCAGCCATGAAGCGATTCGATTGTGGTGCAACAAGTTTGGATCGAAATATGCCAGACGCTTGAGAAGAAAGCACCAAGGCTATGGCGATACTTTCTTCATTGATGAGGTGTTCGTTAAGATCCAGAGGAAGCAGCACTATTTGTGGCGTGCTGTGGATCAGGATGGTGAGGTTGTTGATGTATTCTTGCAGAATCGACGAGATGGAAAGGCTGCAAAGCGCTTCTTTAGGCGGTTATTGCGTAAAAACCACGGCGAACCACGTAAGATTGTCACGGACAATTTGCGAAGCTATAACGTAGCTCACAGGGAACTGATTCCAGAGACTATTCACGATACCTCGCAGTATGCGAACAATCGAGCTGAGCTTTCGCATGAGCCGACACGGGTGAGAGAGCGGGGCATGCGTAAATTCAAATCAATGCAACAGGCACAGCGATTTTTGAGTGCACATGCAGCTGTCTATAACTTATTTAACCTGGGCAGACATTTGATATCAGCAGAAAATTATCGATACTTTCGCCTGCGTGCCTTTGCGTCTTGGGAAAAGGCCGTAGCACTATAAGTCGGATCAGTGGTATTTTTTGCCGACTTGAACGATTAACTTGCCAATACCGGCAAAAGCTAACCCCGTTATACCTGTTCATTAATTTTGATACACTGGCCGTATTGTTTGCCAGAGGGAGGATTCAAATGAACAAGTTATTGATCGTCCTGAGCGCCTTGGTACTGCTTGCGGCATGCCAGGTCAGTGACACCCCATCATTTAATCGCATGACACCAGATCAATTGCAGGCTTATAACGAGTCAGTTGAATTACTCGATATGGTGTATTGTTTCGAAGAAGTCAGAATTGGTTCCCATATGAAGAAGAAATACTGCCTCTCGATTCTAGAGATTGCGACGGCTGTAGAAAATTCGGCCGCCCAGATCGGCACGATTCATTACGGGGGGAATGGAGTAACTTCGCGCTTTATACAGAACTAGCTGAGTTGTTGATTCAGGCGCAGCACGGCTTTGATTGCGTTACTGATGTAACTCCAAACAATGCAATGGAATCCACTGTTTGGAAGACTTCCCAAGGGCTCTTCTCCCCGTTAGCACGTGCGCGGATCTTTGAAAAACCGCGCGACGCACAAGTCGCATACACCAATCTCAAAAGCATGTGGGAAGACTCCTTTACTGGAGATTAAACCATTCCAGGACGCCTGAGAGTAAAGCCTTCCGATATACAGACGACCTGGTTCAGGTTCTATATTCTGAACGTGGTAGGACGACAATTTGGCCTGCTAAAGGCAGGCCATGAAAACACCGGCAGGCGAGAGGAAAAGTCAGACAATTAAATGAAGTTCCAACCTGTATCTCTAACGCGGCGGATGCCTCGGTTGCGATGCCGCCGCCCAGTCAAATAACACCTGCGGAATCCCCTAAATTAGACCCCCCTAAATTAGAACTTGACGCAATTGTGAGCTAGTGATCTGATGCTTCCTGGGTCTGATTGTTCGAAGGTAGCTCTCCAAGTCCGTGGCTTATCCCTTCTTTTTCTGAGGGGAGGGCCCTGAGGTAAACAATTAAGAGGGTTGTTGAGGACGTCCATTCCTGATGCCAGTGTTACGGTAGCTCTGAGAAAAAAAAGATAGCTAATAACCTAAATCGAGAGAGAGGAAATTAATATGGTAACAAGCCAAAAAATCGGGATGCCCGCATTCAGACCCAAGCTGTTGTGCGCAGCGGTAAGCCTTTCGCTACTACCGATTGCAGGGACAGCATTCGCACAGGATGATAGAGTCGAGGAAGTGATAGTAACTGGATCCTTCATCCGGCGTACAGAAGGTTTTCGGGCCGCCTCCCCAGTAACCACGCTGACCATTGACGATATTGCTTCCCAAGGGACTCCTAACATGGGTGATGTCATCCAAGGCCTGAGTTTCAACCAGGGCACGTCGATTTCATCGAATATCACACCGGGATCCGGTGCCACCGAGCAATCAGTGAATATCCGCGGTCTAGGCGGCAATGCAGTGCTGGACCTGTTGGATGGCAAGCGCATTGTAGATGGCAACACTAACGTGATGCTGCCGCAGATCGCCATTCAACGCCTCGATATCGTGGTGGACGGTGCCGCCGCCCTCTATGGTTCGGACGCGGTGGCCGGTGTGGTCAACTTAGTCCCAATCAAATCCTACGATGGATTCAAGTTTGAGGCGTTTAATCAGCAGGCCGCTACAGACGTAAGCGACAACTACATGGAACAGATGTACTCCTTCCTGTGGGGCGCTGAAGTCGGCGGCTGGGACATCGTTACTGCCGCCCAGTGGCGGGATAACACCAACCTGCTGTGGCAGGATCGTCCGAGACAGTTCTACGCCGGCTTCAATAGCTCATCCTCCGGTAATCCCGGTAACTACAGCGTGCCGCAACGCGACGCTGCCGGCAAGCTTACCGGAAAAAGTACGACAAAAGGCGATGCTGGCTGCGGCACCATGGCTCAGCGCACAGATCCAACCAAGGGGCATAAGCCCAACCCCAATGGCACGCTTGGTAGCGATGGCCTGTGTTACATGGACTTCGGCCAATGGTGGGAACTGAACCCCGAGGATCAACAGGGTACGTTCTATTCTAATGCCAGCTATGAAGCGAGCGAAGATCTGAGCTTTAATATCCTGTTAACCTGGAGCTCCGAGACCTATAGAGGCGACGAATCGGCGTCCGACCCGGGTGGTCGCGTGTCCGAAATGCCAACAATTTTTGGCACCCATCCGGGTAATCCGTTCCGCGCAGTTAACTCCCTTGGCCAGCCCCTGTTTGCCCGGGACTCGAATAAAGATACCCTGCCTGACCGCGATGCTTCGGGTGCCGTAGTCCTGGACCCGAACGGTATTGCTTTCAACGAAGATGTGCGGCTTGGCGGCTGGCGACCCATCGGTAAGTCGCAGACTCAACCGGCCGGTCTTAGCGGCTACGGTGCTCGCCGCGGCTTCGAGCGGGAAAGGCAATTTCATACTGCCTTCGATGTGAACTTCAAGGTTCCCTATCTTGATGGCTGGGACGGCGTGGCCTCGTTCAGCATGGATGACAAGGTGCAAATTTATAGGGAGAACAACCAGAGTTTCTCGGCAATCAAACAGGGCCTAAGTTGTGACCCGCTGGGCCCGATTGTGGACTGTTTAAATCCGTTTGCAGTGAATCCTAACGTGTTGCGTCCCTATACAAATTCCCAAAAGGTGGCCGATGCTGTTTTACCCACTCAGCTTATGCAGAGTGGTGTCGATTCCAACCTCTACGTCATCGACGTTGTGCTTAACGGCCTGGCGCCTCTGGGTGGCTTTGAGCTGCCTGGTGGCCCCATTGCCATGGCTGTTGGTGCCCATAGGCGCTGGGACGGCTTCGAATACAATCCCATGGCGCTAAAACAGATGAATGACCAATGGAACGCTACACAGGATTTGCCCACCAACGAGAACCGCGAGATTGATGCGTGGTTTGCCGAGGTGTCATTTCCAATCCTGGATAACCTCGAGTTTAGCGCGGCTAGCCGATCGGAGAGCTATTCGACCGGGCAGTCCTCCAAAGATCCCAAGTTTGGTATCACCTACAGCCCGTTTGACTGGATAACAGTGCGTGGCACCAAGGGTACGTCATTCATCGCACCGGGCTTGAACGCTTTGTACGCTCCCGAGCGTTGTGGCTTGAGTCAACTGGATGACCCGATGAGCCCGTTCTTCGCCTATGCTCAACGCTGTATAGGGGGTAACCGTTTCCTGACTCCGGAAAATGCGAATACCTTGAGCGCCGGTATTACCCTCGAGCCGATCGAAAACTTGCGTATCGATATCGACTGGTCCAAAGTGGATTTCTCCGATCGTATAGTCGGAATAGATCCACAACAGTTGCTGGCTGCTGAGTTTTTGAAATGGAAGCAAGCTACCGGGATTTCGGGCCGCGAGCCGACTACGGCTGAGTTGACAGCTTGGTATGGCTCACCTAACGCCGATCCTCGGATCATACGTGACCCACAAAACCTCATCCAGATCCTGCGTGTAAATGTAGGCCAGTCGAACGCATCGACGATGCTGGTGAAGGCCATCGATATCAAGGTCGGCTACCGCTTCGAGTTGGATGCTATCACCGGCCTGTTCGGTCTGGACGATGTGGGTACTATGACGGTTAACATGAGTGCCACCCAAATCGATACCTGGGATTACCAGAAGCTCTCGACTGACCCGACCCAATCTCTTGTCGGTTTGCGTAACCGCTTCCTCGGTGAGGCACCTCCGCTGCCGGAATGGAAGGGTGACCTGCGGTTAGGCTGGGTTAACGGTAACCACAGCGCCAATTTTATGGTGCATTACATCGATGAAGTAGCATACGATGGGTTCAACTATAACACGGCTTTCTACAAGGCTTTTACCTATGTCCAGCCGTTCAATACAAGCGCCGGGTATAGGGATACTCTGCGAGAGTCAACCATAGCAGACATAGGTTACAACTATTCTGGTCTGGAGCTGTTCGGCAGCAGTGTCGACCTGACAGTCGGTTCGCGTAACGTGTTCGACCGCCAACCACAGCGAATCAATGACTTCGCCGGGATGGAATCGGAGCTGTATGACGCACGAGGAAGACTGGTTTACGCAAGGATCACGGCAGAGTTCTAATCTAGCGGTACAAACTCTGGTAAGATCAAGAGCGGCTCCTTCCATTGAAGGGGCCGTTTTTTTTGTGGCAGAATAAATGAATTCAGGCGATTGCGTACTATTCCGCCCATATCTGAATTTACAACAAACTATGGCCGGTAATGGCAGGGAATATTGATGCGGTAATAGATTCGAATGCTTGCCCTATTCGCGCGCTGGCAAAAACTGCTAGATTTAGTCGCCCAATTCTTTCAACCGAGCTTTTAAATCTTCGAGAATCAACAATGCTTCGTTGAAAGACGGGTACTTCTGTGTAAGTCCTGCATAAACCGCATTCATGCGGGCATAATCGTCAGCCACGTAGGCGCTGAGCGTATCAAGTTCTGCCGTCCCGCGGAATTCCTGAAGAAATTCTTGCGTTTTCTGTGCACGTGCCTCGGCCCAGAATACGGGTTCACATACCCGTGTGCTTATTTGCGTTCCGATCATGACTACGTCGTTGCACTCGATGTCAAGTTTTGAATCGCCATTATGCTCGTTATAAAATCTGAAGATATCGTTTTCAACCCGAATGATCTGTGCCCTTACCTCAGGCTTGGAGAGCTCGCCGATGACGATGGCTTTCTCAATATCATTTTCATTCTGTGCGTACGCAACCGAAACGAAAGCAGTAAACAAGAAAGTAATATACAAGTTTTTCATAAATTGACATCCAAAGCATTACTGAGGAGTGCTACCCCCACCCCTGTTAATTAATGTACGGCTTAGAAATTCCGCATCTTCCCGGGATCGTTGGCGCAAACCTTCACGTTGTGCCACCGTCATGCAGACAAACTGCCGCAAGTTTGAACCAGTCACCTGTTCTCGTTCGCACACCAGCTTTTGACTATCGGAACTTACGGTCGCATTATAGGCATCCGCATCGCGCTGCGAGTGTATGCGGGGAATGCCATCATCATCGTAAAGGCTCTCACAGCCTGCGAGCGCCGCAACAAATACAAACACAGTTAGTATTCTTATCATCCACTTCTCCTCGGTTTGTTGCCTTGCCGTGCCGAACTGGTTATTAGCGCGAATTGCAATGATTATATAGCTTGTTTCATGGAGCATAAGAGCTGCGCCCGGCGATGTCCATATCCTGCTGCAAGGAAGCAAACACTTCTAATTCTAATTATTGGCACCTCCGACGCATAAGGCTATGCCGTATCATGGGGAAAATGCATCCAGCCGGTGATGATATATTTCAAACCTGAGTTCAAAATATTACCCCGATGAGCATGGGTCCATTCGGCTGGCCAGATCAGTGTCTTGCCCCGCTGTGGTTGCACTTCTATACCCTGGTGAGTGAACAGCGTCGAGCCACCATCTTGCACATCATTCAGATAGGTCATCCATACCAACACGCGAAAGGAATTCACGATCGAAGTTCTCTCGCTGTGCTCCAGCTTGAAATGACCACCCGGCAGATACTTTTGTATATTAAATGAGCTGATATCGACTCGCGGTAACATGGCGGCCAGAAACGGAAACTGTTTGAGATACTCCTGGTAACAGGAATAGAGGATATCGATATAGGCCTTTACCGGTGCAAACTCCGCTGATTTCAGGTCCCGTGGATGCACAGTAAGGTCGATGGATTGCTTGGCCTCCGTGTTTACACCACCCGCTGATTGCCCCGGCTCCTGCTTCTCTACGTGGCTTTCGAAGAATTCGATAAGCTTTTCACAGATGGCATCCTGCTCCAGATTCCAGCAGCCGATGAAGTGCGGGCTGCTTCCCGCGATCTCAATCTTCCTCATTGTTGGGCACCATGCTTGATTGAAACCCCTGCTTTGTTATCAAACGCGATAAATCCGAAACTGGCCTGACGCAGCCTTAGTCCTTCTGCAAGGCGGCCCATGGCGGCAATGGCATTACCCTTGAAAGCAAGAATGTCCGAGTTTTCAGGTTCAGCGGCATGGGCTTTTTCGTAAGCGTCCAATGCTTCCGCAAACCTGCGCAAATACATCAGGATATCACCGATATTCACCAGGAGACGGAATTTGAGATTCTGGTCAATCCGGTCACTAGTCCAATTTCCATATTCCAGAGTATGCCTGAAATCCTGCAGTGCCGCTTCATGGTTGCTGCGCTTTTTCTGCAAGGCACCGCGATTACTGTAGGCCAGCGCATAGGTTGGTTGTAGCTGAATCGCTCTGGAATAACAGTTGCTAGCCTCATCCAGGAGCTGCAGATCTTCAAAGGCCCCAGCACAATTGTTATATGACTCAGCGAAATCAGGTTGTAGTTGTATCGCGCGACCGAACATCGCTACGGCTTCTTTCAGTAAGCCTCTCGCCCGCAAGCTATTGCCATAATTGAAATGTACAGGCGCACTATTGGGTGATAATTTAATCGCCCTGGATAAATACCTGAGAGCCTCTTCCGCTCGATGTTGCTCTTGTAGCAAAACCCCGAGGTTGTTGAGCGCATCGGTATCATCCGGATTCAGCTTCACAACATTCTCGAAACTTTCTATCGCCTCTTTGTTGCGACCGAGACTATTCAGGAGCAAACCCATATTGTTATGGGCATCCGCATACCCGGGATCACTTTTTATCGCAAGCTGGTAGCAGTTCATGGCTTCGGTGCTTCTGCCGTTTGTATAGAACACTATACCCAGCAAGTTGTTAAGCATTGCAGATCCTGGATAGCGCTGCAGCATGCCCCTGCATTCCCTCTCCGTGCGGAGCAGATCTCCAGCATCTAAGTAAGCATTCAGAGCATTCATCTCCGGGGCCGAAGGATTGTTACCTGCTGCTGTAGAGTTGGACATTATTGTGATTCCTGGAATTTGAAGAGTTTGCTGGCCTGTGTTGGCGAGTGAAAGAATAACAGGTAGTTCATACCGGGGAAATTTTCAAATTCACTGATTGGCTAACTGATAAATGATAGTTGCATTTACCGATTGAGGAATACCATTGACCAGTCTGGGCCTGAAGTGAAAATCCATAATGGCGTTTTCGAGCTCCATCCTGTCGATTGGTTCATTGAAATTTTGACTAAGCAATTCCAGATTCTGCGGCGAACTCACCGCCTTCTTGGTCTTGCCTTGATACTTGTGCACGTTATCTTCCAATCCTGCAAGACTGAATGAATACTGCGCGTAATCCTCAGCAGGAGAAGTTATTGGCTCGGTGCCAAGCGCGACAGGTGCCAGGTGGTGTGGATACGTCAAAGACCACTGTTGGAAATTAAATACAGGCGAGCCAGCTCCTTCAAGCCCTGTGTCTGGTGGTTTATCCAGCCCCGCCATGGCTGATGACCAGTTATCGACAAAGTCCAAGGCAGGTAACAGCCTGGGTTTTGCGAAGAATTGATTAATTTGCTGCTCTTCTATACCAGCTTCCAGCAATAATGCATTACTGCGCGAATACGCTGCCGCCGCGTCGGCAGCATTGCCGAACATTACATTCCAGTCGCCAATATATGAATGCGTCAAGGCCATCCCTTCAAGGTCGGGGCTCGGTTGGTTAGCGTAAACATTCAAATTACGGGTCAATAATCCGAGCCCAGTGTAAAAGTAGGACTGTCTGGCCTGCTTCTTGGTCAGCGCCAATCCAGTCTCTGAATACCTGCGCAATGAAATTCCGCTCGGGGCGCCTACTTCGACTGCGGTAGCCTGCAGATAGAGTTGTATCACGAGCTTGTAGTGAAGCGCAGGCAGGCGTCTATCATTCTCACTCCAGGCACGCGTGGCAGCCCGAATAGCGATGTTGTTCATGCGCCTTGCATTCCTGAAATGATAATCCTGCAGTTGGATTTGATCGCTGGCTATACCCCAAAGGTGAATATCGACTACGCTGAGGATGGATGCCAGAAGCTCATCATTGATTTCGTTCGCACCGCGAGTAAGAATCCAGGAGAAATGTTCGATTGATTCACGTGCGCTTTCCCAGTCGCCCTGGTACGCGTAGTTCTCGATGCGCCGCAGTAAAATGGGGAATTGATTGATTGAGTAGAGGCCCTCACTGACCCTAGTTATCTGCACTGCCTGATCGAGGACTGCATCAGCCTCGTCATTCTCTCCGGCATTCATCAACTGTTGGCCAAATTGATCGAGGGGTTCCAGCAGGCTGCGATCTAGCCGGTCTCCACGAAATTCGAGCGCCCGGATCGCCCCACGGGTTTTTTCCAGTTCCAACTCGATTTCACTAATAGCAGGCAGGCTATTCTGGGCATTAACCGTCCCAGTGGCCAAGATGACAAGCCAGACTGTCAAGCCGATGCTCGGAATGTATGACATGCGTTGCACCTTAAATTCCGGCGACTGTTAAGGTTCTCCGCTGTCTTTGCGGGCTCCCCAGGAATAGCAATACCGACCAATTCTAGCGCTGGAAAGTTAATCTAACCAGCGGATTTTCTGCTAAAAAATTACCTGTCTGGCAAAACTAATGCGCTACTCCTGAACCTCGCCGGGAATTATCGTTACGGACCCGAGTCTTTACCAGCTACTTGTCGTGACTATGTCCCCTTGCAAATCGAGCATCGCCGTTTCAGCCAGAATAATTCTTAGTTGCCTATTCAATAACCAGAATCCTGTCGTCTTGTCTGATAGTGCTATAAGAGTTAGTCTTGGAGAGGATCTGGAAGGAAAAGCCAATTGGAAAACAGTAAAAAGAACTGGATCTCCCGACACAGTTACAATGCCCGCATTTGTCATTGGGTGAACGTGGTTGCGTTTGTTTATCTTCTGCTTAGCGGTGGGTATTGGCAAGTTAATGTCTAACCACCGCAGAAATATACGACCTGATCTCAAAAAACCACCCTGCTCCACTCGCTAAACGCACTGATCCTGAGATCACGATAATGCTGTGCCCCGACCAGATGGCGACCAAGGTTGAAGAGATTGGAGACAACTGCATGGGTACCCAGAAACCGCTGTGCCTGACCGACTGATTTGAACTTGCGCATCCCTCGCTCCCTCACCCTGGTCGACTCATGCGATTGCTCTGCCCGGTTATTGGCATAGCGATCTGTGACGTGGATCGATTCAGCAATCAACTCCCGATGAGCAACGCCATAACTGCGCAGCTTGTCGGTCACAATTTTCCTGGGCTCACCGCCATGACTCCGCAGTAACCGCCTGAAGAACCGCTTGGCAGCAGCCCCATCTCGTCTGCTCTGTAGGAATACATCTACTACCTCCCCGTCTTGGTCAACGGCGCGCCATAGATAGTGCTGTTTGCCGTTTATTTTCACAAAGACTGCATCGATAGAAAATGTATCGCCATAGCCACGGTGCTTTCGCTTCAATCTTCTTGCATAGAGCGCGCCGAACTTGATGCACCACAATCGAATCGACTCTCGCGTGACAATAATCCCGCGTTCAGCCAAAAGATCTTCGATATCCCTGTGGCTCAGGTTGAATCTGTAGTAGAGCCAGACGGCATAGGAAATGATGTCCGGTGGGAATCGGTGGCGTTTATATGTGTTCATCCACCGATTCTAGCAATTCCGGCGACTTAACTTGGCAGTACCCTATGAGCGTATGCAATTGATAACCAATAAGTTGCAGCCAATCGTCACAGGCAATCGTTGCAGCAATCATGGCGCAACGATACCCGCGACTATGCAAACAACTCCAGCGTTTCCACCGCAATCGGGAACAGTTTGTCCAGACTAGACTGCACGCCGAGAAAATTCCGTAACGAACGGTGCACATGCTGCGGTGTGACGGTGATGCCGTTGGAGTCTGGCTGCAGAGTACTGGGGTTCAGCTTTAATGCATTGAAGTTCTTGTCGGTCGCACCTATTACAGTATTCCCGGTAATGCCTGCTCCCATTGCAATGATGCTGGTGATATTCCAGTGATCCTTGCCATCACCGTTGTTGTAGAACGGCGTGCGACCAAAGTCGGAACCCACAATCACAGTGACTTTATTCTGCAGACCTAACAGTTCTATTTGAGCCCATAGGTGATTCAGGCCCTCCAGCAGATCGGTAAGGCTGGTAGTCTGGTCGATATCGTGATCACCATGGGTATCGAAACCGCCGGCATTCAGGTTGGCACTCACTGCCAGGCCACTGGCAAACGCGGCGACCGCCAGCTCAGCCTGTCCCTTCAGGCCGTCCGAAACGGTAGCGGGCAAATACTGCAACAGGGTATCCAGGGATACATCCGAGTTGCGTAAGGTTTCCAGTTGCGTCATCTGCAGACTGCGCTTGGGCAGTGTTTCCTGAATGCGCAATCTGGTCAGGCGTTCATCGCGAGCTTGTTGTATGGCGCTATAAGAAGCATTACTGAAGAAACCCAGGCTCTTCAGGTTGGCGTCTTGCGGGAACTGACTGTTAGGAAACGCCATCTGGCTGAAGGTGCTGGCACCGGCAGTACGCACCGGCGCCACCAGTGAAGCGGTGTAGTCATAGCCACCATTGGAGATGAAAGCCATCGGTTGCTCGGCAAATGGTGCCGCTGCCAGGGCTGCGACGCTGGGATATCCCTCTTCCAGTTTGCCACTCCACACGAAACGGCGACCACTGTCGTGACCATTGGTCTGGGTGTCGATGCCATTGATCACCTGAATACGACTCGAATGTTTCGTGAAGAATGTATTCAGATGGCCAGCCGAGCTGGTGGGCGGTGGTGTGATGCCGTTCGCGTAAGGTGCGTACAGAATTTTGCCGGCGGTTTTTATTTCACTCGCGGAAAAATGATTCACCGGTCCCAGTCCATCAGATCGCAGCGCATCCCCCTTGGGATCGATCAAGCTGGTCGGATCCCAGCCACCACTGGCATTCACCGTGATCAGAAAACGACTGGGGGTTGCGCCATACGCTGCTTTGATCAGGGACATGGGCAATACACCGGCCATGCCGAGGCCGGTTGCTGCGCGAAGAAATGATCGTCTTTTCATAATATATCTCCTGGTTCTGCTGCAATTTCTATTCGTAAACAAATCGGTAGTCAGCCATCAGGTAGGCAGCTACTGCCATCCATGAACGCATGACATAGTTCGAGTCATTGGTCATTTTGGTGGTCAACAAGGCTCCGGTGTTGAGGTCCCGATTGCGTTGGCATAACGTTGGCAGTGTTGCAGTTTCGGTGCTGCCAACTTTCGCCGAACCAGTGCTCAGCACACTGGTGAACAGAGCGTAGGTCTTGTCAATTTCGGGATCAGTGATCGCCAGTTTTTCGCCCAGCAGATGTGCATGCAGGTGCTGAATATTGGATTTAATGGCAGCCTGGTTCTGGCTGGTAGTTGGCAAGGTGCTGGTTTCCACATGGGGGAACAACAAGCGTGCTGACTTCGCATTCAGGAAGTCATTGGGTACGGCATAGCAGGCAAGCTCATTGGCCATGCGCTCCTGCACGTACACCATGAGGCCATTCGGTGCGGTGAGACGCTCGGTAATGGCGAAGGAATCGATGCCGCCATAGATACCATTGTAGTACGCGCGGGTATCGAGCAGACGTGCTGTGCTGTCGCTACGCTGGTTGGTGTAGTAGGCATCCCGCGGGCCGCGCCACTCAAATCCAAGCAGGGCGTCAATCTTGCGATGCATCAGTTCCGGAGTTAGCAAGCGGGCGGCACCGGTCGCTGCATGCACGATTGCGAACGAGTTGCTCGCAAGGCCATCGGCACGCAAGTAAGGGTTTAGCATAATTTCCTTGATCAGTGTTTTCAGATTCTGGTTGGCAGCCACATACTTATCGCGCAGTGCCGCGAGCACGCTGGATTCCGCCTGGAAGGCATCAGTCTCGGCGTCAGTTGCAAATTCACCGGGTGAATCGAGCGGCTCCTGGCCGGTAAAACCGTAGTAGAGGATGCGTACCATGGCGTCGTCGAAGCGCGGATCATGCTGCATTTGGCTGCTGAGCCACTGCAAGGACGTGTTTTTTTCACTGGCAGGTCGCGGAATACCGGCGAAACCAGCCTGGAACATGTCTGTATACCAGGGCTTATTGGGGAGGTAGCGGCCACGGTCATCCCAGTTCTGGAAAGAAGAGGCGACCGGGTCGAGCAGTCCGTGGCAGATCACACAGTCCGGATTCTCCATAGTGGGTGCCGGACTGCTGATGTCCACCGCAGTGCCGTCGGGGCGTGCGCCGTCGAGCGCCAGTATGTCCACATCGAGGAACAGATCGTATACGACCCGGGAACGACCGCGGTTAACATTCGTTGGGCTGGTTGGATAGCGATTCAGGAACATCAGTGAAGTAAACAGGCCGGCGTGGGGGATTCCAGGCAAGCGTGCTGGCAACCATTCGTTGGCATCCCATTCATCCTTGAACTTGAGTTGGTCGAACACGTCATAACTCTTGGCAGAGTAGCCATTCACCATGAAATAGTCCGCAGTGAGAATTTCGGTCATCGGCAGATTATTTTTCACCACATGATTGAGCAATTGCAGGGGCTCACTGGCGACACTGTTGTTGGTGGTGGTGACCAGCTGCTGGTAGTTCGGTGGGCGTTTGCCGACGCCAGGATCGAACCAGCGCACGGTGGGTGAGCGTGGCATTAACATCAGCGCCTGTTCGACCGGACCATTTTTGGACAGGTAACGATCAGTGAGCAGGAAATCGTTAAATATTTCATCGAGGCGAACATAGAATTCCTGTTCCAGCATCATTCCATCCAGTGCTGCCCGCAATCCGGTCTCGCCAGAGTTCGACACCTGAGCCACTTCATTGGCTGTAGGCAGGCGCCCGACGAGTTGCAGTGCGGCCTTGCGCAAGGTGTCTTCGAGTGGCAGCAGCATGATGGCGTCAATTGCTTGCGCCACCATCGGCGAGGAGCTGGTGGAAAATACGGTGGTGATGTAATCGGCAATGTCGCTGGCACAGCTGCCCACACAGGCTGAGGGATTGCCCAGCGGCATCACATTGTTGATGTAGGTGCTTAGCGCACTCTCTGAGCTGCAATTCGCACAGTTAACCATGGAGACATTGACTGAACCGCCGGTACCGCTGGTGCCATGACAGTTGGCGCACAACTGATTGTAAGACACCTGTCCCGGCAGTGTAGTAGTGTTGGCGACCGTAAGCTTGAACAGGTCACCTGGCACCAGCTGTAATTGTGCTTGATAAAATTCAGTTCCGACTTTTAATACCGGAATCGACAGAGCAAAACTGGTGAGATTAAAAGTTGCTCCCGGCGTCATGGCTGCATCAGCCGTTACCGCATTCCCTATGGAGAATGTCAGGTTTGCCGCATCTTTGAGCGTGAGAGCAAGCTGCAACGAGCCATATCCCTCAACGTCGATGCGCGGAATAAATAACGTCGAGTCCTGGAAATACGGAATCGAATTGCCTGACTGTGCAAGCGCACTGGGCATCAGCCCTGCAACCAGCATTAGCAGGAGTCCTGGTGTGAGAAGTTTGAAGTTGATCATGGCGTTAAGTCCCTCCGATAAAATCTGCGGCTTGATGGGACTAACGCGGCGGAAGGCAGGGAGTTTACTTCGGAGCGGCGATTAGCCGAATTGTGCGATCTCGCTCACATTGTTTATGGGCATATGGGCTTATGGACTTATGGGCTTATAGTTTGCCGATGTACTGAAAGCGCTGCAGTACGCGGCCATCGTGCTGGATGGTTTCGAGAAACATGGGCAATGGCCGTACCCACAATCCTTTCTCACCATAGAGTGCCCGATAGACAGCCATAGGCTCACGGGTTTCGCTGTGATGGGCAATTTCGATCAGCTCGTACAGATTGCCTTTGAAGTGGCGATACTGACCGAGCGGAATGTGGTCGTAGCTGGCTATTGTCACTGCAAGAAATTCGGTGGTGGCATGCGGTCACCGGGCGGACCGCCAAAACCGCGGCGATCGCGACCTTCGCGCGGTCCGCGTCGATCGATGAATTCAACTGCCATTTGGCGTTCAGCAGCAGTCAGTTCATTCAGCATGGCGACAGAATGTTGATGGGACATTTCCTGATAGCGCAAATTCGCCGACCTCAGATCGGCAAATGCCTGTGTCAGGTTTGCCGCAGAATAGTCCTGGGTTGTCATCAATTCGTTCAAGCGGCGCTGTGCTTCGAACATTTCCAGACGAATGGAGCGAATTTCTTCCTCACTGCGCTCCATCAAAGGCTGTAATTCGGCGCGTCGCGCCTCGCTGAGGTCTCGCACCATCCAACTCACGTTAGGCGGCAGGGGGCGGCCACTGAACTCTACGGCGCGATTAATACGATAGGCTATGCCGCCAATGAAAAACAGGTTCAGCCCGAACGAGGCGATGAGTGCGAGCAAGAGTAATCTGGTCCGGTTCATGTTTAAAACAGATTCTCCGTGTAATCATTCAGAGACAGTACATAGAGTTCATCATCCCAAAATTCGAAACCCTGATTTTCTGCTGTTACTCCAAAGCTGAAAAAATTGCCGACCAGTATGCCGAACAGCAAAGGCAGGCAGGCTGCCATGATGGGGCGCCAGAAAACCAAACCGACCGGATTGACTGGCAGCAGCCAGTCCAGTGCACGGTCGATGGCCGAGCGGGTGCTTGCTGGCAGGGACTGGTTTAGCACGCGTGTTTCCAGTGCTGGCATTGCCGGTACCTGCAATTGATTCAACGCTTGCGCCAGGCGCTGATGTTCCAGCAACAGGGTTCTTGCGGTGATATCGGACTCCAGTAATGCACGACACGCAGCGCGTTCCGGATGCGGCCATGCCATCGGTTCGGCACCGCAGCGGTCCAGAATGTCACTAAATTCTTGCAAGGTCATTGTCATGTTCTCACTCCGCATCCTGCCCCGCTATTTTGGTTTGTGCGAGGTCTGTCATGTCGTTGCCAGCGTCGAGCATACTCAGTTTAATCCGTAATGTCCGCTTCGCCCGGGCAATGGCGGATTCCAGTGCCTTGACCGAGATATCCATGATTGCGGCGGCTTCCTTGTTGGAAAAGCCCTGGTAGTGACACAGCATCAGTGCGCTGCGTTGGCTCTCGGGCAGTTCCTGCAAGGCGCGATGTATCTGTCGCGCCGCCACGCTGGCGTCTATGTCGGCAGCCGTATCTGCAGCCTGCGCGATATCCGCGGCTTCCGCAAAACCAGCTATCGGATCTGCCTGTATTTGTACGTGGCTATGCTTGCGCAGATAATCGATGCACAGGTTATGAGCAATGCGATGCAGCCAGGTCGACAGGTTGGACTTTGCCGGTTGCCAGCGCGCTGCATTGCGCCACAATCGCAAAAATGTCTCCTGGCTTATCTCTTCTGTATCCTTGCTATTGCCAAGCATTCTAAAGGCGTAATGACTGATTGGTTTCAGATGCTTCTTCACAATGGTTTGATAAGCGGACTGATCACCATTGCAAACGGCTAGCATCAATTCTTCATCAGTCATTACGCGTTTGCTTGAACCTCAATCTTACTGACGTCGGGTCGGCGCCTGGCGGTTCGGTTGACCTGCGGAATGATCAGGACGAGGGCCGCGCGATGTGTCGTTGCCTGGACCCGGTCTGCCCATGCGTGGCGGTCGCTGTTCATCCACATCCAACACACCATCGGCATTGTGATCGAGTTCTGCAAACATTCCGGCCTGGAATTCCTGCAACGTTACTATTTCATCGTCATTCGTGTCCACGCTCTGGAAGCGCTCCGTGGCGCGCAGCGTGTGCAATTCCTGCATTTTCGCCATTGCTTCGGCGCTGGGCTGTCTCTGACCGCGTGGTGCCGCGTCCGTATTCGGGCGTGCATCTGCTCCGGGTCCGTCACCGCGGCCCATGCGCATGCCCATATTGGGACGAGCGTTGATGAATTCGTCTATCGTCAGCACACCATTAAGGTCTGCATCCATCTCCGTCAACGCGTTGTTTTCCCGTTGCTGGAATTCCTCCAAGCTGATCAGTTCATCGCCATTGCTATCCAGATCTTGCGGCGTTGGTCGGCCGGGGCCCTTGTCATCGGCTGCCAGCGCGGCGCCAGTAAAGGCGATCAAACTAAATGGTAGTAAAAGTCGAAATTTGTGCATGGGGTATCTCCTGTTTGGTTTCGATCATGTATACGCAGGTTTGGGGATTATCCGTCGGTTTGAATCGAATTTGTTGAGAATTATGCGGGCTTGCAGCTGCCTGCCCTTGTACAGACCGGATGTTAATAGTCTGCTAGAATCGCGCTCATCTATACAAATGTAGCATAAGTGGAAGTCAGGTCATGGAGTTAGCCGAAGAAAAGCTCAACGAGCACCATCTCGATGAGAACAAGGTGGTTGCTGTCGTGGTTAGGTTTGCCGGAGATTCCGGAGACGGGATGCAGCTGACGGGTGCCAACTTCACCCAGGCGACTGCGTTATATGGTAATGACCTTTCTACGTTCCCCGATTTTCCGGCCGAGATCAGGGCGCCCATCGGGGCCACTTTTGGTGTCTCCGCATTCCAGATTTACTTTGGTGCCGAGGAAGTGACCACCGCCGGCGACGCGCTTGATGTATTGGTAGCAATGAATCCAGCGGCTCTGATTACCAATGTTGCTAATCTCGTCGATGGCGGGCTCGTGATAGTGGATACTGGAGCCTTCACGGCAAAGAATTTGACGAAGGCGAAGTACGCGACGAATCCGCTGGAAGATGGTTCTCTGGACAGATTCAGGCTGCTCGACATTGATATCTCGAGCCAGGTATTGAAGGCGGTGGAGCCTTATAACATTGGTCATAAGGCGGGCCTGCGCTGCAAGAATATGTGGACGCTGGGTTTGGTGATGTGGTTGTTTGATCGTGACCGTAATCCAACGATCCAGAACTTGCGCTCAAAGTTTGCCAAGGCCCCCGATCTTGCCGAGGCCAACGTAGCGGCATTGAGCGCCGGGCATGCCTACGGTGAGACTGCCGAATTACCCAGCGGGATTCACGTTTACAAGATTCCGAAAGCGAAGGTGGCGCCGGGTACTTATCGCAATGTGACTGGCACCACGGCACTGGCATGGGGCCTGATTGCTGGCGCAGAGCTGGCGGGCGTCGAGCTATTATTTGCGTCCTATCCGATCACACCTGCATCAAATCTGTTGCATGAACTGTCAAACCGCAAGGAGTTTCGCGTCAACACCTTTCAGGCAGAAGATGAGATCGCTGCCGTGTGTGCTGCCATCGGAGCCTCATTCGCTGGCGCACTTGGAATTACGTCCAGCGCCGGACCCGGAATTGCACTGAAGGCCGAGGGCATTGCTCTCGCCGCTGCCACCGAACTGCCTCTGGTTATCGTTAACACCCAGCGTGGTGGCCCCTCTACCGGACTGCCAACCAAGACTGAACAGTCCGATCTGAATATGGCGATGTTTGGTCGTCATGGCGATACCCCGATGCCAGTTATTGCATCCTCGACTTCCACAGATTGTTTCGAGGTAGCGATTGAGGCTGTGCGTCTGGCGACAAAATATATGACGCCGGTGATGCTGTTGTCAGACGGATATCTGGCCAATGCGGCCGAACCCTGGAAGATTCCGGACGTAGCGAACCTGATTCCGTTTCCAGTAAAACATCATGACCAAGCAGAGGGCTTTAAACCCTCGCTGCGTGACGCGAAGACGCTGGCCAGAGTGTGGGCCAAACCCGGCACGCCGGGGCTGGAACATCGTATCGGTGGTATCGAGCGCAGTTATGACAGCGGCGACATCTCTTATGATCCCGACAATCATCAGCGCATGACCAATCTGCGCAAAGACAAGATCAATGGCATTGCCGCCGACATTCCGCTACAGGAAGTATGTCTGGGGAGTCAGTCAGGCAAGCTGGCCGTGGTTGGTTGGGGCTCTACCTTCGGGGCAATTCATCAGGCGGTGAAGCGCGCTCGCCACGAAGGCCTGGATGTGTCTCATATACAGGTGCGCTACCTGGCACCATTTCCCCGCAACCTCGGTGAATTGCTGCGTGGGTTCGACGCGGTGCTGGTACCGGAAATGAATACCGGTCAATTCGTGCGACTCATTCGTGCTGATTTTCTGATTGATGCCGAAAGTCTAAGCAAGGTAGCCGGTCAACCATTCAAGATTGGTGAAATTCTGGCGGTGATCCACGCCAAATATGCCTCACTCAATCCGCAAACCAAGGTCGCGTCCAATGCGAAACGGGAGCAAGTAAAATGAACCAGGCCTTACCGACCCTGACCGTGAAAGACTATACCTCGGACCAGGAAGTGCGCTGGTGTCCTGGTTGTGGCGATTATGCCATTCTGAAAACCATGCAGAAGCTGATGCCGGAACTGGGCAAGCCAAAGGAGAACCAGGTATTCATCTCCGGTATTGGGTGTTCCTCGCGCTTTCCCTATTACATGAATACATACGGATTTCACACGATCCATGGGCGCGCGCCAGCAGTCGCTACCGGCGTGAAACTGGCGAATCCCGAGCTGGATGTCTGGGTCATCACCGGTGATGGCGATGGCTTCAGTATTGGCGGCAACCATATGTTGCATGTGTTACGCCGCAATGTGGATTTGCAGATACTGCTGTTTAACAATGAAATCTATGGCCTCACAAAGGGTCAGTATTCGCCGACTTCACAACTCGGTACGCGATCACCGTCGTCACCGCGCGGGTCCATCGACCTGCCTTTGTCACCCTGCGCAGTGGCGTTGGGTGCCGGCGGCTCATTTGTTGCGCGTTCGATCGATACCGAAGCAAAGCATTTGTCCGAAGTGGTTACACGCGGCCATGCGCACAAGGGTGCGGCATTTATCGAAATACTGCAGAACTGCCCGATTTATAACGATGGCATCTTCGAGCAGGTGAAAGACAAGAAGCTGGCACCTGACCACCGTGTGGAACTGCAGCATGGCAAGCCGATTATTTTTGGCAGCAACAGTGAGAAGGCGATAAAGCTGAATCGAGACACGCTGGCGCTCGAAGTGATCCAGATTGCCGGCAATGAGAACCAGATACTCGTGCACGATGAGAACAATCGGGTACTGGCGAACATGCTGGCATTGATGCGCGGTCCGGATTTTCCGGTGGCGATTGGTGTCATCTATCGCGAAGACAAGTCGTCGTTTATTGAGGACACGCACCAGCAATTACTCAAGACTCGCGTCGCCCGCGGCAATTTGCAGCAGTTATTGGGGAGCGGACACACCTGGGTCGTGGAGTAATGCACAATTATTCTGCGACTATTCTGGCTTAGGATTCGACCATGATTAACCGAATCAAACGTCGCGACTTTCTCAGTCGTGGATTGACTGGACTCGGTCTGTTCGCGGCTGGTGGCTTGCTGCGTTATCAATCGTTACAGGCGGCGGCAGCATCCTCGGCACCCCTCGCCAGTCTGGAAACCCTCGGCGAGTTACAGGCCCCCGATGCGAATGGGGTGATGCTACCGCCCGGCTTCATTGCCAGAGTAGTGGCTCGTTCCGGCGAAGCTCCGGTTGGGTTGCCTGGTTACACCTGGCATCCCGCGCCCGATGGCGGCGCCTGTTTCGCGACGCCCGATAATGGCTGGATCTATGTGTCAAACTCGGAAATGCGCAGCAATGCCGGTGGGGTTGGCGCGCTGCGTTTCAACAGCAACGGCGACGTGATCGATGCCTATTCCATTCTCGCCAACACCTCGATCAATTGTGCCGGTGGTGCTACCCCGTGGGGCACATGGTTGTCTTGTGAGGAATTCGCGCTGGGTCAGGTGTATGAATGTGACCCCTTCGGCAGGCAAGCAGCGAGAGTGCGGCCCGCGCTGGGTTCATTCAAACACGAAGCTGTGGCCGTGGACATGGCCAACCAGTGTCTCTACCTGACAGAAGATGAACCCGATGGTGCGTTATACCGGTTTCGACCAGCACAGGCTTTGCCCTATTTGGACGGCGGTGAACTGGAGGTGGCCTCTATCAATGAGCGTGCTGATGGCAGCTTCATCGAATGGTTGCCGGTGAGCGATCCGCGGGCACGCTCAGTGCCGACGCGCAAGCAACAAGCCAATGCCGCTATCTTTCGTGGCGGCGAAGGCATCGCAATGTATGCGCAGAAAGTGTACTTCACCACGAAGCATGACAATCGTGTCTGGTGCTACGACGCAAGCAGCCAGCGACTGGATGTGCTGTATGATTTTGCCACCAGTGCCGAACCGATTCTGTCCGGAGTGGACAACGTGGTGATTACTGCCACTGGCGATGTCCTGGTGGCTGAAGATGCCGGTGACATGCAGATAGTAGTGCTGACTCCTGGAAACCGGATCATCCCGATGGTACAGATAGTTGGTCACGCTACCTCAGAAATAACCGGGCCAGCGTTCGACCCCGGCTATCAGCGCTTGTATTTCAGTTCGCAGCGTGGCACTGCCGGTAACAGTAATGGCGGCATTACCTATGAAATCAGTTATACAGGCTGAGCCGATTTCATTTCAATTGCAGGTGAATCGCGTTAGAGAAATCTTCTCTGCCCATGTCCCCGCTGAAGAACGAATTAAACGACAGGGTCACTCGTTCGATATCGTCCTTCACTTCCCGCACCCCGTGTTTAACATTTGAAGGAAAGATGATGATGTCTCCCAGCCTGGTGTTAATCAGATAGCTGGAGGCATTATAGTAGTTATCATTCTTGCGCATTAGCTCATACCAGACGTATTCATCATTGCGGAGGAAATTGATGCCATCTTCTGGCGCGACATTAATATAGATTACGCCGCTGGCAATGCTGTTCGGATGGGTGTGAGGATGATGCGACTCGCCACGACGGGAAAGCGTGAGCCAGGATTGGGTGATTTGCAGTGACACTTCATTCGACGTGTCGAACACAGTGCGAAAATAATTATCCAGATTAGCCTGCAGAATCTCGCGCAGCGCCTGCATGGGCGGGGCATCCAGAATGTGCTTGTTGCGCGATGAATAATTGCCGATGGCCCGCACCGGATCACTTAACGACTGTTTAATAAAAGCCAATTCCGCCTCGCTAAAACTGCGCTCGAGACTGCCTCGATATAACGGCGTTGCAAACAGATTCATCATTTCGGATTTCATATCAGGTTCCCTATCTTGGCGCAAATCACTGGTGGTGCGATTCCTGCAAACCCGGTGCATGGTACAGCAATTTTATGCATAGCTCAGCATCGGCACCGAATTGGCAGCAGGCTGCACGTATACTCCAAATCTGTTCTTTGTTACGCTGGCGACAAGGTCTGATTCTCGTCAAAAAAGCCCCATGGCCGGCTCTTTTTAATGGAGTACAACAGCAATGGTCGATCGCAAAGTGGTGAATAAAACCGGGCAACCAGAACAACCGGATATGTCACGCCGCAATCTGCTGAAAAGTGTTGGATTGGTAGGCGCGGCGGCAGTAAGTGCAGGCACTGCTGGTGCGGTAATCGCCGCGGATTCATCGAACCAGCAAGCTGCAACAGCAACGTCTGCGGCTCAATCAATTCCGGCACGGGAAGCGCTGGAAGTACTCACTGCTGCCGAAGTTGAGACACTGGAGGCTATCTGCGATTGTCTGATTCCCTCCGATGCCAACGGCCCCGGCGCCAGAGAGGCGCGGGCGGTGCACTATATAGACCGTTCCCTCGCCAGTCACAATCGCGCCGATCGGCAGAATTACATGATTGGCCTGAACGCCATTAACGAATTTGCGCTACAGACCCGCCGCCGGGCTTTTCATGTATTAAACAAAGACCAGCAGAATTCTATTCTGCGCGCGGTGCAGGAAAATACGCTGACAGGATTCATGCCGAGTGGCGCAGCCTTTTTTAATATGGTGCGCAATCACACGATCGATGGAACATTTTGCGACCCATACTATGGCGGCAATCGCGATTTCATCGGCTGGGATCTGCTGCGTTATCCCGGAGTTCGCCTCGGCGTGACGGAGGCTGATGTCGCGCAGGGCGCGAGTCTGCCACCGAACCATCAATCCGCTTACGATCATGCCGCCTACCTGAAATCGGCTGACTACATGGGAAACGATGACCATGCCTAAAACACTGGCGAAGACAGATGTGGTGATTATCGGTTTGGGTGCAGCCGGTGGCGTCGCGGTGCTGCCACTGACCAATGCCGGACTCAAGGTGGTCGGGCTCGAAGCAGGTGGCTGGTTAAGTCCGCGGGATTTTGCACCGGATGAATTGCGCAATGGTGTGCGCAGTTGGCCGCAGTCAGTACCAAAGGCCATCAATGAGGCGCCTACTGTGCGCGCCACCGCTGATGTGGACGCAGTGCAGGGCGGTCATCCCATGATGAATGCTGTGGGTGGTACTACCATGCATTATTGGGCGCAGAGCTGGCGCCTGAATCCCTGGGACTTCAAGGTTGTGAGCGAGACGCAGCGACGTTACGGCGCCAATCGGATTCCGGCAGATTCGACAGTTGAGGACTGGCCGTTCGGCTATGAGGAACTGGAACCCTATTACGACAAGGTGGAGTATGCCATCGGCGTATCGGGGCAGGCGGGCAATGTGCAGGGCCGCATCAATAATACCGGTAATATTTTCGAAGGCGCGCGCCAGCGCGAGTACCCGATGCGGCCTTTGCGCAGCTCGCCGTTTACGGATCTGATGGGAGACGCGGCCCGCAAGCTGGACTGGAGTCCGTTTCAGGGACCAGCGGCGATCACCAGCGAACTCTACGACGGACGACCGCCGTGTCAGTATCATGGCTTCTGCAACACCGGCGGCTGCCATGTGCAGGCGAAGAGCTCCACCGCCTTTACCTCGATTCCCAAGGCAGTAGCCACTGGCAATCTGGATGTAGTCACCTATGCCCGCGTCACCAATATTGTTACTGACAGTGAAGGCAAGGTGACCGCAGTGGAATATGTGCGTGGTAACGAGACCTTTCTGCAACCGGCATCGGTAGTGTTGCTCGCCAGTTATACCTATGAAAATTCGCGCTTGTTGTTACTGTCCAAATCGGCGGCGTTCCCGGCAGGACTGGCCAACAACAGTGGCCAGGTGGGTCGACACTATTTAAGTCATCATCAGGGCGCGCCGGTAACGGCACTGTTCGATCGCGATCTGCACAACTGGTATGGCTTGCCGGCACAGGGCGTCGCGGTGGATGAATGGGCCGATGACAATTTCGATCATAGCGGACTCGACTTCATCGGCGGGGCAAACCTGTGGGTACATACTGATCGCAAACCGATGAGCGCGGCGAAGATGCCCACTTTCGATCTGGTGAACAGCTGGGGTTCTGACTGGAAGGCGTTTGTGGCGAAGAATGCCGATCGCACCAACTCGGCGTACATCCAGAAAACGACGCTACCCTATCGCGACAATTATCTGGACCTGGATCCGGTAGTGAAAGATCCCTATGGTCTGCCGGTGACGCGCATTACTGCCCGCTACGGCGATAACGAGAAACGCATCTCCGCCTACCTGCAGGACAAGATGGAGCAATGGTATCTCGAGGCCGGCGCAATTCAGATTCTGAAATCAGGACCGGGCAATGCCATGGGCGCGTCGACGCATGCCTATGGGGGTACGCGCATGGGCGATAATCCCGAAACGAATGTGGTAAACCGCTGGGGTTTTGCCCACGACGTGCCCAATCTTGGCGTACTCGGCGCCTCTGTAATGGGGACCAGTGGAGCCCGTAATCCGACTCTCACAGTGCAGGCACTGGCCTGGCGTACTGCAGAATATCTGGCAAGCAACTGGCGCACGATCGTTGGATAAAGCCGTGATGGACAATCTGTGACAGACAAGTTTGTGACCCCAGGCGTGGTGGCCAAACAGAAAATTCCCCTGCTGGATGCCTGCCGCCTGATTGCTGCACTGATTGTCGTGATGGTGCATTACGAAATTATTTTCGGCCATTTCGTCGTGTACGGTGCGTTGGGTACGACGGCGCTGTCCTGGTTTTTCGTGCTTAGCGGCTTCATTCTTTCCTATACTTACCCCACGCTCGATACAGCTGCGCACTTCAAGCGCTTCTATACCCACCGCGTAATACGCATCTACCCGGTGTATTTCATGGCGGTCGTTACCTCCACGCTGTTCGTCACGGTGAATTACCTGAACATGGGCGAGGCCTTCTTCGCGGAAGTGCACCGCCCGTTCGAGATCATGTACGACTTGCCGCAAGCGAAACCCGAATCGTTCTGGTGGCTCGCAGGCCTCCGGCACCTGACATTTACCCAGTCCATCAGCTCGCTGGAAACCCTTAACCTCGTATTCAATGGCCCGTTGTGGTCACTCGTCCTGGAAGTGTATTTCTATCTCTGCTTTCCACTGTTGCTGTTGCTGCTCAAGTCGGTTGATACCAAGCTGAAGATTGCGGCGGCATTTGTGTGCGCCTATGTGCTGCAGTTTGCCCTGATTCAGCTGTTTCTGCCGGATGTGGAGCAATACGATGTGATGAATCTGAATACAACCGTGTACACCAATCCGGCGATTCGCGGCATCGAGTTTGTGGTGGGCATGCTGTTATTCAAGGCGTATCGCTTGCGTCCCCAGGGTGGCAGGCATGACGCGTTCCGCCTGACACCTGTTGTTATGACAACCATCGTGTATCTCGCCGTGGTCTGGTTCAGCGAAAATTATGTGCCGTATCAGTACAGCCGTTTCTTCGTGGCTCTCCCGGTAGTGACGTATCTGGTATACGCACTCGCGACCATGAATTGGCATCCGGCCAGCAAGGCCGAGAAATTGTGTGTGACGTTCGGGGGTATCAGCTATGTGTTGTATTGTTTTCACTGGCCACTGATGGAGATGATCCAATTCGTAGACTTGTTGCCAGAGTCATTCCCTTTTCCAGTTCACCTGCTCATGCTCACCATATTATTATTGTTATTCTCGTGGATGTTCTATCGTTACATTGAGACCCCAATTCGCAAAGCAATGTATCGATACACAGAATCTGCCCGCGACTGATGCCGCAGGCAGGTTCAATCAACCATCAGGACAATCGCCGATGAATCTTTAATGAGCCAACTGCACCCTGCAGCAACTACCATTCCCAAACCGCTGACTGGAAATCCTGAAGATGCGCTGTTGCATTCGGTATTGCAGCAGCTCGACAAGTCGCAGTGGTGGAGCCGGGCGCAGCTGGAGCAGGGATGCCTGCCACAATTGCAACGCTTGTTGCAGCACGCAAAGACGCATTCCCCTTTTTACCAACAGCGCCTTCGGCAGATAGATGTGTCCAGTGCGAATCTCGAGAATTATGTCGAGATTCCAGTGCTCAACCGCGCCCAATTGCAGGCAATAAATGCAACGATCGATGCAGACAGCCTGCCGCCAGATCATGGTGCGCCCAAGGAGACGATGACGTCGGGTTCTACCGGGGCGCCAGTGCGAATTCGCGGCACGGGGGTAACTGCATTGCTCTGGCAGGCCTTCAATTTGCGCGAACACATGTGGCAACAACGCGACCCTCACCAGACTGCCTGCTCCATTCGTTGGCGCAGTGACAGCATCGGCAAGTCAGCTGCTGGTATTGCCTTGCCGGACTGGGGTGCGCCTATCAACCAATTCTATAAAACTGGGCCCAGTTATTATCTGAACAGCGCAGTGGATGTGGCGCAACAAAAACTCTGGCTGGAGAACATCCGGCCGGCGTACCTCATGAGCCATCCTTCCAACGTGGCGGCATTGGCCGAACTGTTTCGTCGTGAAGGCAGCGACTTGCCCAGCTTGCTGGAAATTCGCACGGTTGGCGAAAGTATCAGCCTGGAATTACGCAAGCTGGTTCGAGATGTATTCTCGGCATCCTTAACTGATTTTTACAGCAGCCAGGAGTTGGGATACATCGCACTGCAGTGTCCACAACATGAGCACTATCACGTGCAGACAGAAAGTGTGCTGGTGGAAGTGCTGCGCGAAGATGGCACCCCCTGTGATGTCCATGAAATTGGCAGATTGGTAATCACCAGTCTGCGCAATTACGCGACGCCGCTACTGCGCTATGACATCGGTGACTATGGCGCATTGGGCGAGCCATGTTCCTGCGGGCGCGGCTTGCCTGTGCTGCATTCCATAAATGGACGCGTGCGCAATATGCTGCAATTACCGGATGGCAATCGCCGCTGGCCGAATTTCGGTTTTCAAAAGATGATGGATATCGCGGAGCTGCGCCAGTTTCAGTTGGTACAGTGGCAACCAGATGCGATCGAGTTGAAGCTGGTAGTTGCTGCTTCACCACTCAGCCCGGTGCAAGAAGCGAACTTGCAACGAGTGTTATGCGAATCTCTCGGCTATCCTTTTCATATTACTATCAGTTACCATGCGGCCTTGCCTCGTAGTGCCGGCGGCAAGTTTGAGGACTTTATCTCTCTCATCAGCCCCGCCTGACACAATGGCTGATCGTATGGGTCTATATATAAATGTAGTGACCATTCCGAAGGGGTAGTCAGATGCCTGTTGATTTGAACCGCAGTTCGCACGCACTGAGCTTCATTGTGATTTTGGTGCTGATCGACTCCATCGGGTTCGGTATTCTGTTGCCGGTAATGCCCCGGCTGATTATTTCCCTGAGTGATGTCTCGCTTGCAGAAGCTGCACGTATTGGCGGTTATCTGATGGTTACCTATGCCGGTATTCAATTTCTGGCCGCTCCGATTCTGGGCAATCTTGGTGACAGGTATGGGCGGCGACCGGTACTGTTATTTGCCCTTGCCGCGCTCACGCTCGATTATATGTTCATGGTGCTGGCGCCAACTCTGGCCTGGTTGTTCGTGGCACGCATGATAGCGGGTGTGGCGAGTTCCAGTTGGTCAATTGCCTATGCATTTGTTACTGATATAACCCCAGCAGACAAGCGCGCCCAACGCTTCGGCATGATTGGCGCCGCCTTCGGCGGTGGTTTTGTACTGGGGCCGGTCATCGGCGGTTTTCTCGGAGAATTTGGGCCGCGCGTACCATTTTTTGCCGCCGCAGTGCTGGGGCTAACGAATCTGGTTTATGGCTACTTCGTGATGGGCGAGTCGCTGACGCTTGAGCATCGACGCCCGTTCGAGTTGCGGCGTGCGAATCCAGTCGGCGCCATTCTGCAATTGCGCAAGTATCCTGTCGTGCCGGGTTTGGCGGTGGCTTATTTCCTGTACATGATCGGACACAACTCGCTGCCGAGTACTTGGACCTATTACACCATTGAAAAATTCAGTTGGTCCGAGAGTCAGATTGGTTTATCTCTGGGGTTCGCGGGAATCTTCATGATACTGGTGCAGGCTTTCCTGATTCGCTGGGCGATACCTGCATTCGGGGCTTACAAGGCTGGAGTAATTGGCATGCTGGCCCAAATTGTCGGCTTCTGCGGCTATGCATTTTCCACCTCCAGCTGGCAGCTGTATCCGTGGCTTGCGGTAGCATCGATATCGGGATTCGTTACACCTGCATTTCAGTCAATCATGACCAGCCAGATACCAGCGAATGCGCAGGGTGAATTGCAAGGAGCACTAAGCAGTCTTGGTAGCATAACAACTATTATTGGACCGCTTTTTATGACACAGATATTTGCTGCTTTCACTGCCGAATCGGCGCCATTCTACTTCCCAGGGGTGTCATTCTTTGCCGCGGCCGTGCTCAGTCTGCTGTGTTTGCTGATTTTTATGCCGGTGGTAAAGAAGCATAAACTGACACGGTTGGGAGCCTCAGCCTGATTTGTAATAAAGAGCCTCAGCTTGATCCTTAATAAAGTGCCTCAGCCTGATTGGGTGCTCAACAATAGCTCAAGGATTCGCGATATAGCGGGACAGCCTGCTCGCTTCACTGTGCGCGTCGCCGTAAATAAACTCACAATAGCGCTCATCCCGGGTCGCTTACTGCAATGTGAACAGTGCCAATTTGTGCTCAAGATTGGGTCTGGTCAGGCATCCTGGAAAAAACCGGTCAGGTCAGCCGCAGCCTAGATGCTGCGCAGCTTTCGGCTTGACACTATTGCACCCAGATGGTTATATCGTGGCTCCTGATGGGAAGAAATTCTAATTAAAGCAAAAAGGTAGAATTATGAAGATTCAATGGCTGCTCGTAGCATTCGCCATGCTATTTGTAAGTTGTTCGCCCAGTGATACAGACCAATCCGAACCAACACAAGTCGCCAGCGCTGAGGAATCCAGTGGCGCTGCGATTCCACGTACTCCCAGTGGCAAGCCAGACTTTAACGGTATCTGGCAGGTGTTGATGAATGCCAACGACAATCTGGAGCCAGCGCCACCCAAGGCTGCTTACCAACTGGTCCCGGGTGATTTTGTACCAGTACCGGCACCGCAGGTGGTGGCGATGGGCGCCGCAGCGGCTGTCCCCGCCAGCTTTGGCGTAGTTGAAGGCGGTACCATCCCCTATAAACCAGCAGCGCTGGCACAACGGGATCTGAACGCAGCGAACTGGCTGGAAAATGACCCTGAAATAAAATGCTATATGCCCGGTGTGCCACGTGCCACCTACATGCCGCATCCGTTCCAGATATTCCAGAGCGAAAGCGCATTCTTTATTGCCTATTCTTTTGCCGGAGCAGTGCGCAACGTGTTCCTGGAAGATCCAGGTGAGGCGCCAATCGATTCATGGATGGGGCAATCATTTGGCTATTGGGAAGGTGATACCTGGGTAGTTGAGACTACTGGTATGGATGACCGCAGCTGGTTTGATCGTGCCGGTAATTATCACACCTACCAGTTGAAAGTGACCGAGCGCTTTACGCTGCTTAATGAAAATGTCATGGAATATGAAGCGACCATGGAAGACCCGGAAATATTCGAGCGTCCATGGACCATAAAGATGCCGGTTTATCGTCGTCTAGAGGCAGGGTATGAACTGCCACAATTCAAGTGCGTCGAGTTTGTTGAAGAATTAATGTACGGTAAGTACCGTAAAGGACGGGAATCCGAGTTGGGTTTCTAGAGTCAGGATTCAGGCAAGGGTTTAAGGTTTTAAAGGATAAAAAGGGCTCGGTTTGACGCTTTCTGCTTGGAAATCGGGCGAGCCCTTGTATAGAATGGGAAAGAACTGATCGCTTAAGCGGTTTAGGTTGTGATTGAGCACGTTTAGATCGAACAAGCAGGCGAGGTGCCAGTTTCTTGATTCAAACTGCTCATACATACTGGTTTTATTAATAGGGTGAATACATATGAAGATTAAATTACTGGCATTAGCAGCTGTAACCGCGATCGGTGTGGTAGCGATCAAGCCTCCAGCCACGGCGCACCATGCGTTCTCCGCTGAGTTTGACGCGAATCTGCCGGTGCGTCTGGGTGGGCCAATTACCCGCATTGAATGGATCAATCCACATACCTGGATTCACTTGGATAATAACGATCCTGAATCAACCCGCGATCCTGGTGCGTGGATGGTAGAAGGTGGTACGCCAAATACCTTGCTGCGTCGCGGCATTAACCGCAACACACTGGTACTGGGAACTGACATCATCGTTACCGGTTACCAGAGCAAGGACCGTCTGTGTGATCCAACCTGTCGCGCCAATGGCCGTGACATTACCTTCCCTGATGGACGCAAACTGTTCATGGGATCTTCTGGTACTGGCGCGCCACGTGATGGTTCTGACGGTGACGAGCCCCCAGCCCAATAGGCATAAGCAAATTGCAGGCTGATATCTGATAGAGATAGAGATAGAGATAGAGACAGATATAGAGAGCCCAGCCTGATTTGAGAGCAAATAAAAACCCGGTTACTGCACAGTAACCGGGTTTTTTAATGTGTGGAATTTGGCAATTGGTATGCTGCGTTATGGCGATACGGGTCTAAAGTACTGAGGAATCGAATTCTCGCTCGTAGCTACCGCCATCCTGAAAGACCGTACCGTTCACATAAAAACCGGAGCTAGAGAGCCTCACGCTTATCGTGCGGCCGCTGCGATTTTCCCAGAACCAGCCGTGAATACCAGCAAACGGCGCATGGAATGATCCCATTTGTCGATCCCCAGTGCCCTGCTCGAAACTCTCGGCGTATTCCGCGCCCAGACCTGCGGGTTCGGCGTGCATGTCATAGTAGACCTCAGCATCAGCCACCCAACTGAATACCATCGATGCATCCAGATCCATCAGGTATTTGTATTCCACTGACTGAAATGGCTCAAGAATAAATTCCACCATGTCAGTCTTGTGCACCTCGGCTTGAGCTTCGATAGGTGCGTTGGTGCGGGACAGTGCTGTCAGTCCGAGCAATTCACCAGTCCTGAGCGGGTCGACGCCGAACTCGGCCGGCAGGATTGCAGTGAGCAGCACTACTATGGCCACGGCGAATGCGACTACTGAGGCAGTTATAATTTTCTTGGCAGAAGGCGAGTTCGTGGTATCGATTGCAGGCACAGTTACTCCGGATTAATAAGGGCTTTGCAGCAACATGGCGCTCAGCTGAAAGCCTGCCAGCAGGAAACCACCAGTCATGAGTGCGGTATTGGTTACAAACGCATGGCGCAGGAAACTCGCGCTCGTGCGCCAGACGCTCAACAGAATGAATACAGCAGACAGGGCCAGTACCTGACCAATCTCAACTCCAATATTGAAGCTGATGATATTGGTGACAAGGCCATTGGGAGACAGATTGAACTCCTGCAGTTTGGTCGCCAGCCCGAGGCCATGAAACAGACCGAATACGAATACCGCAATACGGGTGTTAGGTTCAAAGCCAAGCAGCCGTTTGAACCCGTCCATATTTTCGAAGGCCTTGTACACGATGGACAGGCCAATTACCGCGTCGATGAAATAGGCGTTTACCTGGATATTCGCCAGGACTCCAGCGAGCAGGGTGATGCTGTGGCCGACGGCGAACAGAGTGACGTATTGCACGACGTGTTTGGGTCGGTAGAGAAAGAATATAACACCGAGCAGGAACAGCAGATGATCGTAACCGGTCACCATGTGCTTCGCGCCGAGATACATGAAGGGGAATATGGCTGGGCCATTAATCGCTTCGACAAAATTGGCGTCGCTGCCCGCAATAGTGTGGGCCAGAGCCTGCACGGGGAACAGCAGCGCGGCTCCCGTGAGAAAAAAAGGGACGCGGGCATTAAACCTGGAGAACGATGGCCGCCTTAAGCTTGTAATCAAGTTTCGATGTCTCCGTCTGCTTCTGCTCGAACTGCTTATTCTGAGAATTTGGACAGGATGTCTGGATTGTAGGCCTGATGACAGGCGGTACAAACGCTATAGATTTGCGCGCCAGCCTGGAAGAAATCCTCTTCGTTCTGAGCCTCGGCCGCTGTCATGGCCAGCAGTCCGGCTTCGCTTAAACCCTTGGCATAAATCATCCATGCATCGTTATCCACGGCCCGGCCCGTGAGGGCAAGCAGATTGCCAGATTCGGCGACAACGGCTGCCTGCGCCCTGACATAGTTCCAGCCATCGTCAGTAGTTGGATACAACTCTTCATAGCCAGATGCGTCCAGCACCCAGCCACCAGAATCCCAGAGAATGTCCGATGCGGGCTCCAGTACATAAGCCATGATTTCCTTCACATTGAGCGTCAGGTTGTAGTTGCCGGCGACGTCGCTGACTTCTGCAACATCGTCCTCAGGCGGCGAACAACTGGCGAGAACCAGGCTGCCAAACACGCATAACACTGGCCCGAGCAAAGAATGACTAAATGATTTCATGGTAGGTTCCTGCGGTTAATGGCTGTACCGATTCCGGTATTGGTATTTCCGGCGACGTCATGACGATTGATTTAATTCGGGAGTCGTGCCGGTAGTGCTGGCTTGGTGCTAGCGTATTGCTGTTGCGGTTTCGCCCGAGGCGACAGAGTCTGCCCTAATTTCTGCATTTATTCTACTTCTGCAAACAGAGAAGGCATGGGGTATGATGAGCCACATGTTGATTCTCAAACACTTTTCCTTGCCGCTAGTGGGTCTGCTACTTGCCCTGATGCCGATGGCGTTAATTGGCTCGGAACTGTTGTTGCAGCCCACTCCGGATGGTGGTCTGCAACCGCGGCTCGTGGTGGACGCAACCGGCACCGTGCATCTGTTGTATTTTAAAAAGCGGCTCGACCAGCCACAGGCGCGGGAGGGCAATCTCTATTACCGACAGTATCTGGCAGATAGTGGGCGCTGGGGTAATCCCGTCAAGGTCTCGAGCACCGCCTTCAACCTGCAGACTTTTTCGATCGCGCGCGCAGGCATGGCGCTGGATGGCGACGGTCGCGTACACGTTATCTGGTATTTGCCGCGAGCAGGGCAGTATATCTATGCGCGTTCTGACACCGGGCGCACCGCATTCGAAACCCAGCAATCAATGGTAACCCAGTTCGCTGAGGGTCTCGACGCCGGTGCTGACATTGCCGCGGCTGGCAAGCAGGTCGCCATCGTGTGGGCCGCAGGTGATCTGAGCCGGGAGTTCGAGCGCACGGTATTCGTGCGTGTGTCTGTCGATAATGGCGCCACCTTTGGTCCAGAATTAACCGCAGGCAATCCTGATCTGGGTGCCTGTGCCTGCTGCTCACTGGCAACGGATTTCAATAGTAGCAATGACCTGTTCATAGGCTATCGTTCTGCCATCGACGGCAGCGGACGCCACATGCAATTACTGACACTGGATCTTGCCGGGGACAATATCGCCAGCGCTACATATGCATCGGTGCATGAGTTGCAGCAATGGGAATTGTCAGCCTGTCCGCTCAGCACCAATGATATTGCGACTGACCCGGCTGGTACGCAGTGGCTGGTGTTCGAGACTGCGGCACGCATCGTCCAAAAACAGCTGCAAGCTGACAGCGCTCCCAGTCTGGTTGCGGAACCATTGTCCACGACCCGGCAAAAGAATCCGGCAGTTGCTTTCAATAGTGCCGGCCAGCGTCTGATCGTGTGGGGCGAAGGCATCAGTCACAGTCGCGGTGGACGTTTGAACATGCAGCTGTTTGATGCCGACGGCAGCAGTCGCGCTACTGGTTTCGAAGCAAACATCGAGATTCCTGAGTTCAGTTTCCCGGCTGCCGCCTGGTTGCCTGATGACAAGTTCCTCGTTCTGTATTAACTCACTCAAGCTATCTTGACACCACTGCCCTGACACCACTGCCCTGACACCACTGCCCTGACACCACTGTCCTGACACTACTGCCCTGACACTACTGCAAAATGCGCTGCTGGCGAATGATTTCATTTTCCAGTTGCTGCAATTGGCGTTCACTTTCCTGTTGCCGCTGCAGCTGCTGTTGTTGCACTGAGTTTTGCAGGAGCCGGCGCTCGGCGGAGAGAGTAGCATCGAATTGCGACTCGTTCAGGCGTCGCGTTAAGCCAGCGTGCTCTTGCTGGATGGCAGTGGCATTCTGTTGCAACTGGGCGAATGCGGCGGTGACAAACCCGGTACGTGCTTGCAGCGCATTTTCGCCACAGGCGTATTCGGCACCCACGAGCAATTGCAGGGGGCTTTCTATTTCTGACGGAGTCCCGGCTATATCTGACGGAGTCCTGGCTATCTCTGACTGAGTCCTGGCTATTTCTGACGGAGCCCTGGCTATCTCTGACGGAGTCTGGCCAGCAGCAGTTGCATTCTGCGTAGTCTCGAAAGCTGTGGTTACATAAGAGGCACGCCACGCCGCTAGCACCTCACAATGGGCGATATACTGCGCCAGCAATTCACCATCGATAGCGGCGATAAATTGTGCACAGTTCGGGTTGGGGTTGGTGGCGGTGGCGGGGGTTTGTTGCAAGCCCGTAAGGCAGGCACTGGCTAAGGTGTCGAGTTGTTGCAGAACACCAACGGCACCGTGGATATGGGATTGCAAGGTCGCGTCCTGGGCAGTTGCCTTGGCGCCAATTAGCAAAGCAATGCCCAGACCAAGCACTAGACTGGTTGCACTGCAGCGAGCGATATAGCGCCTAGGAGAAGAGTTCGAAGCGCTTTTCCCAGTTCTTGAAACGCTTGCGACAATACTCCTCGAGTTGCATGTAGCTTGAGAAGAAATAAGTGCTCGCTGCTTCGATGGATTCATCAAATTCACAGAAGTCATTTTTATATTCCCGACACACCCAGGGACGCTGGTCATAGATATTGCAAACGCCACCTTCGCCGAGGTGTGAACAACGTGTGGCAATATGCAGGAACCAACCATCAGAATCCTTGAATACACTGATATTTTCATGGGACACCTGCCACAGCAAATGATCGAAGTCTTCCCTGGATTTTGGTGCTTTGATTGGTTGATTAATAGAAACACAGCAGATGGATTGCGTACACTTGGTGCATTTCTTGTCAATTGTGATCGTGCTACTCACCGCGCCAGCCGCAGTAACATCCTTTAGCTTGATCGTATTCTTTGCATTCATAAACTGGACCACGTTACTGCTGTTGCGGCACCCGACTTCCGACTGCCCGGATTTATTGGAAAGCCGATTCTAGCACTCATCAGGGAGTATGTAGGCAATTTTATCGCGACCAAGCTTGCTGCTATCGATGGCTTTACAATCACACGCCCTGTCAGCAGAATGCCAACATTCCCTGGAGATATCCGATGCTGCAAACTGAACTTCGTGCGATGCGTAACTCTTGTGTAGCTGGTTTAAAAAGCGGCCTGCTATTTGTCATGTTGCTGTCCTGTTCGACGGATGAGCCGGTAACGACCACTGCGCCGGCACTGGCAACACTGCCAGAACTGTCATCAATAACAGCCGCTACCGAGTTGCGTCTGCAGACCTTGTCCACCAAGCCGTGGTTGATTACTGGTGGCGATGTACTGGTGGAGCTAATGCTGCCGGAGAATGGGAATCCGGCGGCGCTGCAAGTAAGTCTCAATGGCGTTGCCATCACCAGTAGCTTCCGGCCAGTCTCCGCGCTGCGCCTGCAGGCATTGCTGACCGATCTACCGCTTGGCGACAGCACCCTGCAAGCCAGTCTCGGCAACAACAGCGCGACGGCTTCACTGCTGTTAACCAATTATCCAATCAGCGGTCCGATCATTTCAGGCCCCCATGAAACTCCGTTCTATTGCCAGACGGAAGAATTTCAACTTGTGACCGGCGCTTTACTCGGCCCGGCCCAGGATAGCAATTGCGCGGTAGTGCCAAGAGTTGATTACATCTATTGGTCGACAACCGATGCTGCCTTTAAGCCGTGGCCGCAATTCAACGCTGGTTTCGCTCCGCTGGACCTTGCGCAAATCAGCGTCAATGGTGGCAGCGCTGTTTCATATATTGTGCGTGTGGAAACCGGTACCGTGAACCGTTCGGTCTACGAAATTGCCTTGTTGCACAATCCGGCCGACGCGCAGCCAGACCCCTGGACTCGTAGTGCACAATGGAATGGAAAGCTGGTGTATACCCATGGCGGCGGCTGTCGCGGTGGCTGGTACCAGCAGGGTAATAGCACTGGCGGAGTATTGCGTGAAGGTTTGTTCGCCCAGGGTTATGCGGTGGTGTCAGCAACGTTTAATGTATTCGGCAATAACTGTAACGACCTGCTCGCGTCTGAAACCCACATCATGGTGAAGGAACGGTTTATTGAGCAGTACGGTGTGCCCATCTATACAATTGCCACCGGTGCCTCCGGCGGTTCCTATCAGTCGCATCAAACCGCAGACAACTATCCGGGCGTATTTGACGGCATTATCGTGTCCTCCAGTTTTCCCGATGTCACCTCAGCCACCATCTTTACGCTCGCCGATGCGCGCCTGCTGCACTACTATTTTACCGCGGTGAATCAGGAGAGCTTTACGCTTGAGCAGCAGCGGGCAGTAGCAGGATTTGGTGCATGGGGATCGCTTCCCAACCTGAGTCGCGGCGCGGCCCGGCTCGATCCGCTTTACGGCTTCGACACAGCGCTGGAAGAGCAGGGTGGTGAACTCAGTATCCCGGCTCTGGAAAATTTGCGCTTCAGCAACAATTTGCCCGATGGCGTGCGGGCGACAGTATATGACCATACGATCAATGTGTATGGCACGGTTGCCAATACGCTAATTGCGCAGCGACCCCTGGATAATGTCGGAGTGCAATACGGTTTGGCCGCACTGAACGCGGGTGTCATCAGTGCGCAACAGTTTATCGACTTGAATCGCGACATCGGTGGTTTTGATCGGGATATGAATCACGTGCCCGAGCGCCATGTAGCCGATCCCGCTGCCAGCAAACGCGCTATTGAGTCCGGACGTATCTTGTTTGGAGGCGCTGGCCTGGCATTAACACCAGTGATTGACTATCGCTCCTACACCGATCATAGCGAGGATGGTGATATCCATATGATCGTCCACCAGTACTCCACCCGACAACGCTTACAGTTGGCCAACGGTCACGCGAATAATCATGTCATGCAAATTGGCGGCGCCTGGGGCTTCACTGCAGATGCGCCCGATCTTGGCGAATTATTCCGGCAGATGGATCAGTGGCTGCTGGCGATAGCCAGTGATCGCACTGACGCCGATCAGCAGCTCAAGGTAGAACGCAACAAGCCTGCCCGACTCACCGATGCCTGCTGGGACAATACCGCTGGGCAGCACACGCGTATCAATGAGATTCAAACTTATACCGGAGGTAGTCGTTGCAGCGAACTCTATCCTGCCTATCCGACGCCGCGTCAAGTCGCCGGAGCACCGCTGGCAAACGCTGTCGTAAGTTGCCATCTGCGACCTATCAATACCGCCGATTACATTGTTGAATTTCTGGATGAGCAATTTATGGAATTGCGCCGCATATTTCCGGATGGAGTCTGCGACTGGTCTGCCGGCGATGCCACTGGCGCGCGCTATCAAGGCACCTGGCTGTCATTCGGACCATCACCAATTAACCGCATCTAAAGTAACTGGAATATAAACAGCCAGGTCGCCATGTCGAAAACCCTGCCAATGACTCTGGCAGGGCAGGGCCCACCGGCACTGCGCTTACTTCCGCTATCTCCGTTACGCTGAGCGACTCCAGGTAGTAGAGCCGCAGCAGTGTCGCCCGTTACGCGCTAGCGCATATCTTTCCCACTGTAACGGTAACTGGTGAAATTTGTGCAATACGAATGCTGGCGGTCAGTGGCTTGTTTGCAGGCTGACAAGTTCACTCAATCCAGTTCCATGGGGTAACAGAATAGCGCTTGATTAAAGCCAATCAGTGGTTTACTTTCAGTGGCTTAGCGAAGAACCGGAGAGGATTTTCAAATGCTAATTATCCAGCGCATGGTGAGTGTTGTTGCCTTAACTTTGTCAGTAACGGCCACGGCCCAGAATCTCTATGATCCGCCCCGCACTGCTTCCGGCAAACCAGATTTGCAGGGGTATTGGACCAATGCATCCCTTACTTCGATGCAGCGCAATTCAAATTTCGACCAATTGGTCATACCTCCTGATCGGGTAGCCGATGTTACCGCCAGCCATCCACAAAACGTACGCCAGGCGACCGACGATGGCCTCGTGCAGGGCCAACTGCTGGACGGATCTGATCTGGGAGAGGGGCGCGGTTACAATGCGTTTTGGGTGGACCCTGGTTCGCAATACGGCACCGTCCGGGGCGAAACACGCAGTTCCTGGATCGTGCATCCGGAAAACGGGCGCATACCCTTTTCTGAACAAGGCAGTCAGTTACGGCGCCAGCAATTTGCCGGTTTAAACAGCAACGATGGGCCAGAAGGGCGTGCCCTTGGTGAGCGCTGCCTGATTGGATTTGGCAGCACTGGTGGGCCACCCATGAATAACGTGCTGTATAACAATATGTACCAGATTGTGCAGACAGACGATTACGTAGTGATTCTGGTAGAGATGGTGCATGACGCCCGCATTATTCCAATCAACGGCGAACATCGACCAGACCCCCTCAAGCCCTGGCTCGGCGACTCTATAGGCTGGTGGGAGGGTGACACGCTGGTGGTAGAAACCATCAATCTGCATCCCCAGCAGTCACGAGAGAATTCAGCGGCACTGTCAGCTCAAGGCAAAGTAACCGAACGCTTTACGCGCTGGTCTGCCGATCAAATCGTGTATGAATTTGAAGTTACCGATCCTGAGTATTACACCGAGACCTGGCGTGGCGAGATGAGTTTCAATGCCACTGACACGAAACTGTACGAATATGCCTGTCATGAAGGCAATTACGGATTAATCGGGATACTCGGTGGTGCGCGACGTCTGGAGGCGGACGAGAAGTAAGCGACCCCATCGGTCGGAATAAAAAAGGAGCCATATGGCTCCTTTTTTATGGTCTAGCTGCCTGGAAGCAAGGCTTTTCCCTGTGCATAAATGCAAGTGGGATGTATGCGGCTGCGGGTGCGCATCGAAGGCTCTAGTGAGTCAGCGAATAAACCAGATAATTGATGCCCAGCTGATAGGCAGAGTTGGCGTACTGGGTTGGATACCATTCGTCATAGGTGTGTTCCCAGCCATCACCCATGTCTGAATTCCAGTTGATAAGAACCATAACCCGGCCATCGTCATCGAGGATGGCGTGGTTGCTCGCGCTGTCGATGCCTTGTTGTCCCATGCCCTGGCGACCCCCGCGTCCCGGGATCATTTGCGGGCCATCGATGTCATAGAAGGTATGGTAGATCTCGTGATTCGCTTGCAGTTCCACCAGTTGTCGGTCAGGAAACAACAGCGAGAAGTCACGATAGAATGCATCCCATTGCTGCTCGCCCCAGAAATCATCGATTAGCAGGAAACCGCCCCGCAACAAATATTCCCGCAAATTTTCGACTTCGGCAGAATTTAGCAAGAGGCCGCCGTTGCGGCCCATCTCCAGCGCATACAGAAAGGGGTAATCGAATATTTCCTGGTCATCGAAGCGCAAGACTATGGGAGTCGACATGACCCGCACATTGGTCAGCCTGGCCACGCCGCGCAGGAAATTCTCATCGGCTGCAGGAAAATCCGTGGCCCAGGGGCCGCCGTAAAAACCGCCATCGTAATAGCTGTTATAGTGCATCCTGACAAAGGCAAATTCGCCGCCAATATCATACAAGTCGGGTTGATCTTCCTGCGCGCTGGCGGTAGCTGCCAACAGGCAGATCAGTACCAGCAATTTGTTAAAGTTCAGCAACATGATAGTGAGCTATGCCTGATTTATCGCCTGGGGACTCGATTAGGCGGCGTTTGCGGGACCGTCGTAGTTTGTATCGACAAGTTCCGGAGATCAAGCTATTGTCATTAAACCTGCACGGTCGCGGTCCCCATACTCAATGGTCCTCATACTCATTAATGTGCTCATGAACGACATCAACGATATGAATAAAAAGCGTCGGCAAGTTCGCCAGCTGCTGTCTTGCTTGCCAGTAATCCTGCTGCTGGGTTGCCCGGCCGTGATTGCTGCGGATGCCAAGGTTGACACCACTGACAGTAATGAGCTGGTCACTGACCGGCAAAATTATGAAGCGCAACTGGCCGATCTGGAATCCCAATTCGGTCCTTATGACCGCAGTTTGCTGGAGCCGCTGCAGAGTCTTACCGATCTCGCCACCACAGACGCCGATTTTGAGCGCGTGGCTGAATTGCAAAACCGGCAGCTGCAGGTCATGCGCACAGTACTCGGCTTCCGCCATCCGGATCTCATTCCACTGCTGCAGGAAATCGTCAGTAATGACATTCGCCTGCAAAAATGGGAGCAGATTTCGGATCACCTCGAACACATGCACTACCTGATCACAGGTGATGAAGCCCATAGCACTGCAGCAATTCTCGAGGTAATGAAGCAGCAGGCATATTGGTATCTGGCTCGTGTTTATCTGGATCAGGGCGAACTGCGGGCGCGTAATTTCATGAAGGCCCGGCAACTTTCCAGTGACATGCTCGAGTTAGCGGAAGCCGAATTTGGCGAGGACAGTGAAGCAATGATTCCCTGGCTGTACCAAACGGCAATGACAGAATATCGTCTGGTGGAACTGCTCAATGCAGATGATGGAATCGCTTCCGATACCATCGATCGACTGATTCAGGAAGAAGGTGTAGCACGCTTGCAGCTGTACCGAGGCAGCTACCTGGAGTTGGGCAATCGCCTGGGAAACAATAACTTAATTCCAATAGTAGAAGGTGATGAGATTGTCGGCGAAGCGTATATGCGTGATGCCCAGAATGCTGTGAAGAGTATTGGGGAAATCGCTGAGACCAAGGGTGATCTGGAAGCGCAGGGAATGGCATTGATTTATGAGGGAGATATGCAGCGAGTGATGCAGCTTGGAACTGCGTTTCGCAAGTATCGTGACGCGCGCGAACTGTTATTGGAGGCGGAGATTCCAGATGAGAAAATTGAACAGTTTTTCAATCAGCCAGCAATCATTCCCTATCCAGAACTGTTTCTTACGCTGGACGCAGCGCTCGCTTTTCAGCAGGCAAGCATGCAGGGCATAGATAACTATGAGTCAGGTCAGGTGCATCTCGGTCTGCTTACCGCCTGGCAAAAAGGGGTGCCGAACGTGCCCGAACCCGAGGCCCCCGCTGCATTCCTGAATGTGGATCTTGTCTACAACTATGCAGATGCCACATTGTCCATCAGTTCTTCCGGCAAGGTATCGTCAGTAGAAGTAATTGCTGCCTATCCAGAAGATAGCAGTGCGGAGCGTGAATCCTGGCGAGCGTTGCGGGAAATTCAGGTACGGCCGGCAATCGTCAATGGCCGCGCCAAACGCACGCGCGATATACACATTCGTTACCGGTTTTTGGCTGAAAATTAAGCTGCCTGAAAAGCATTCCAAGGTACCCCTCACGCGATGACCTCCCCCGAACTGGCTCTGACCTTGCTCAGCTGTGTTTTTTTCATGGGCATAGTGGCCTGGATTTCCTGGCGCAAGACTCGTGGTGAAGTAAGCACCAGCGATGGCTATTTTCTCGCCGGTCGCGGCCTGACCGCGGTATTTATTACGGGCTCCTTGTTGCTGACCAATCTCTCTGCCGAGCAGTTGATAGGACTCAATGGTTCGGCCTATGGTTTCAATCTAAGCAGTATGGCATGGGAAGTCACCGCTGCTGTTGCCACCATCTGCATGGCGTTTATTTTTCTGCCGCGCTATCTGGCGGGAGCATTCACTACCCTGCCGCAGTTTCTCGCTAATCGCTTTGATGACAGTGTGCGCCGCATGACCGTGATCCTGTTCATGGTGGGCTATGGACTGGTGACGATTCCGTCGGTCTTGTACTCCGGTTCAATTGCGGTGATGCAACTGTTCGACGTGCCGGGCCTGTTTCATGTGAGCTACAGCCTAGGGCTATTCCTGACAATTCTGGTCATCGGTTGCGTAGGCGCCGTGTATGCCATATTCGGTGGCATGAGGGCAGTCGCCGTATCGGACACCTTGAATGGCATCGGCCTGTTATTGGTTGGAATTACCGTACCCTTGCTCGGTTTGTCGCTGCTTGGCGAAGGCAGCATCGGCGCCGGCCTGACAAAACTCATCACAACCGATACCCACAAGCTGAATGCGATCGGCTCTGCTACCGACCAAATACCGTTTGGTACGCTGTTTACCGGGATGCTGTTAGCCAACTTGTTCTACTGGTGTACGAACCAGTACGTCATTCAACGCACACTGGCGGCGAAGAATCTGGCAGAAGGGCAAAAGGGTGTGCTGTTCTCCGGATTCTTCAAAGTTCTGGTGCCATTCATGATGATGATCCCTGGTGTAATCGCCTTTCATTTATATGGCGACACCTTGGCGTCCATCGATATCGCTTATCCACGCCTGATTCGAGACGTTCTGCCAGTTTACGCCATGGGTTTTTTTCTGGCCGTATTACTCGGCGCCGTATTCAGTTCTTTCAACTCACTATTGAATAGCGCCGCCACCCTGTTCTGTCTCGACGTGTACGCGCCAATGCAGCGCAAGCCGGTTTCTGACGCACAGATGGTGCGCGTTGCGAAGCAGGCCAGCGTAGTAATCGCACTTTTTTCCTTCATGGTCGCGCCACTGTTGCAGTATGCGCCCGATGGGCTGTGGCAGATCATTCGCATTTTTACCGGCTTCTATAATATTCCGGTAATCGCAGTAGTTATCGTTGGTCTGTTCACTCAACGAGTGCCTGCATTTGCGGTGAAAATCGCGATTGTCTTTCACGTGATCAGCTATGGCTTGTTGCAATTCGTTTTCAACGAACAGGTGGGAATCCACTTCCTGCACCTCTATGCAATTCTGTTCGCCTGTGAGATTGCCATAATGCTTGGCATTGGTTATTGGCGCCCCAGTACACGTGTGTGGAAATATGAAAAATCCAATTTGGTAGATTTGACACCCTGGCGCCTGGCGGTTCCCTGCGCGATTACCCTTATGTCGTGTGTGATTGCCGTTTATCTGCTGTTTTCACCGATAGGGCTGGTTGATGGTCTCAGTGCCGCATTCTGGCCACTCATCATTACCATACTGCTTTTTAATATCGCGGCATGGTTCTGGGGTGTCCGCCGCAGTATCATGTCGATAGCTTATTCACGTGTCAGCAGCTCCGAGTAACAGTAATGACAGATCCGCATAAATCCATTCCGAAGCCACCCGGTTCGCACAAACCCCGGCTGCGATTCTTCGAAAATGCCGCCAACCAGCAGCACATCAAGGGCGATGATCGCTATCTCTATCAGCAAGCGGCGCCGCGCTTTCGAGTCGCTGTTATTGGAACCGGCACCATGGGGCAGGAACATATGCGCGTGGCGACCCTGTTGGGACGGGCCCAGGTGCATGGCATTTTCGATACTGCCAGCCATAGCATGGCAGTGGCGTCGCAGCAGTTTGCCACCTATGCGCAGACACCTCTGCTGCACTATCCGGATCTGGTCAGTGCCTGTAATGACCCCGCTACTGATGCGTTGATAATTTGCACGCCGAATTTCACCCACTTCGAGGTATTGCGCACCGCGCTGCAAAGCGGCAAACCAATCCTGCTGGAAAAACCCATGGCGACGCGCATGCAGGATGCAGCGCAGATCGTCGCGCTCGCGCAGGAGTATGGCAACGTACTGCAGATCGGCTTGCAGTATCGCTATAAGGCGCAGTATGTGGAGACACTGCATGAGTTATTCACGCGCAATACCCTCGGTGCGGTGCAGACCATCAGCCTCTCCGAATACCGACCGCCATTTCTCGACAAGGTAGGGCAGTGGAACAAATTCAATAAGTTTAGTGGTGGCACGTTGGTAGAAAAATGTTGCCACTATTTCGACTTGATCAATCTTATCGCTGCGGCGCGACCGGTGTCTGTGTACGCGAGCGGTGGACAGGCAGTGAATTTTCTCGACTTCGCCAAAGACGGGATCAAGTCCGACATCGATGATCATGCTTTCGTTACCATCGAATACGCGAACGGCATTCGAGCCAGTTTTACGCTGAACATGTTCAGTCCGGATTTTCATGAAGAATTGATCGTGGTGGGTGCGCAAGCCCGTCTGGTGGCAACTGAGAGCTTTAGCATCTTGCAACCGCAACCCGTTACCGCCCATTTGAGTATTGAACTGGCCGAACCCGGCGCCGCACGCCGTTGTGAGGTGGCTTATCCGCGCGTAATTGAACAAAGCGGACATCATGGTGCCACCTATTTTGAACACATCGCCTTTATGGATCAGCTGGAGGGGACTGCAACTGATGCCGCCACCGTCGAGGATGGTTTCTGGTCCATGGTTGTGGCTGCGGCGGCGCAATTATCCATGCAGGAAAAGCGCGTGGTAGCCATCGCCGACTTTCTGGGCGAATTGAATTTGGCGCATTTCCTCAAGGCCTGAGTTCAAGCCGGCAATTTTGCTGCTACCCAAAACTCTATTTTTGGTAAGGAGTTGATTTGGAATCGAATGGATTTTTACCGGTAGCACGCAGTCAGATGCCGGCCGTTGGCTTGGGCTTGTGGAAGATTGCGGGCAGTCAAACTGCACAAGTGGTTGCGGATGCGATCAAGCTTGGCTATCGGCACCTGGACAGTGCCGCCGATTATGGCAATGAAATTGAAGCGGGTGCTGGGATCGCCGCCGCGCTCAAGCAGGGCAGCTGCACTCGGGAGCAATTGTGGCTCACCTCCAAGTTGTGGAATACCTACCATCGGCCGGAGCACGTACGACCGGCCTGTGAGAAAACCTTGCATGACCTTGGTGTGGATTATCTGGATTTGTACCTGATCCATTTTCCGATAGCTATCAAGTATGTGGATTTTGCCCAACGCTATCCGCCCGAATGGTTGTTCGATCCGGCGGCGGCAGCACCTGCGATGCTTATCGATCCGGTGCCATTGGCGCAAACCTGGCAGGCATTGGAAGAATTGGTGCACAGCGGATTGGTCAAGCATATCGGCGTGTGCAACTACAATGCAGCCTTGTTGCACGATTTAATGGCATATGCCCGCATCAAACCGGCAATGCTGCAAATTGAGTCACATCCTTATCTCACCCAGGAAAAACTGTTACGCACGGCGGCGCATTATGATTTAGCGGTTACCGCATTCTCGCCGTTAGGGGCTTTGTCCTATGTGTCTCTGGACATGGCTACTGCGCAGGACAGTGTGTTATTGCAACCAGCGGTGCTTGCCGCGGCCGCGCGGGTGCGGCGCTCTCCTGCCCAGGTAGTATTACGTTGGGGGATACAGCGTGGTGCGGCAGTCATTCCCAAGACTACCAATCCCGAGCGTTTGCTGGAGAATTTGCAATTGTTTGATTTTGCACTTACTGATGCGGAGATGCTGGAAATTTCCGGTCTCAACCAGAATCGGCGTTTCAATGATCCGGGCGTTTTTTGCGAACTCGCGTTCAATCAATTTTATTCTATCTATGACTAATGCAATCCGGAGCCAACCGACCTTGGCCAAAGCCAGTATAAGCGGACAGCAGTTCCATGCGGGTGTGGAATTTCCTCGCGTCTATACCGTGAATGCATCTGCAAGCGACTTGCCGATGTGGTTGTCACACATGCGGGAACACAAGCAGGAGTTGCTGGCACAATTGTCACAGCACGGAGCCATCCTGTGGCGCGGACTGCCGTTGATTACTGATCTGGACTTCGATGCTTTTATTCAAGCGTTTGATTTGCCCGGCTTCACTTACGCTGAATCCCTGTCCAATGCGGTGCGGCGCAATCGCACACCACGTGTGTTCACTGCCAATGAAGCGCCACCCAGCGTCGCCATCTATCTGCATCATGAAATGGCGCAGACGCCGGTGTATCCTTCGAGCCTGTTTTTCTTTTGTGAACATGCTGCGCAATCCGGTGGTGCCACGCCGCTGTGTCGTTCCGATATCCTGCTGGAAAAACTTGAGCAACTGTTGCCTGCGTTTGTGCAGGACTGCGCCACCAAGGGTGTGCGTTATGCGAACACCATGCCAGCCGAGGAGGATCTGGAATCCGGGCAGGGACGCAGCTGGCGCAACACGCTCAATGTTTCAGATCGGGCTGGCGCTGAAGCGCGGCTGCAAAAGCTGGGCTACGCATGGCAATGGCTGGATGCAGACAGTCTCAAGGCGATTACTCCAGTGTTACCGGCGATTCGGCAACTGGCGGACGGACGTCGTGTGTTCTTCAATCAGCTAATCGCCGCATTCCGCGGCTGGCAAGACCGGCGCAATGACGCTGGCAAGTCGATTCGCTTCGGTGACGATGCGCCGATTGCGGCTGACGACATGCGTCAGGTGATTGAGCTGGGAGATGCGCTTAGCTTCGATCTGCAATGGCAAACCGGAGATGTGGCGCTGGTGGATAATTTTCTGGTGATGCACGGACGCCGTCCTTATGCAGGCGAACGGCGGGTGCTGGCTTCACTGGTGGCGTGAGGTGGCGGGGATTATTTATCCAGTTCTGCGACGATCTCTCCTAATTTATCCACAACGGTTGGATCAAATTTCCCGGAACGGGTGTATTTACCGATTTCATTGAAGGCAGCATGGCCATCCCAGGGGTCGCGATACGGCCGCTTGGAGGTGAGGCTGATGTACGCTTCGGCCACTGCCAGGATGCGTGCGCCGATCGGGATGTTGTCGCCCTTGATACCTGCCGGATAACCGGAGCCATTGAAGTTTTCATGGTGGCATTCGATCAGTTCCAGCATGCGTTCATTTTCATAACCAGCGTTACGCAGTTTGCGCACACCTTCACGCGGATGCATGTGGATATGTGTGAAGTCATCCTCGGACAGTCCGCCGTTACGATTCAAGATGTTCTCGGGCACGATTGTCTTGCCGATTTCTGACAGGTAACCTGCTTCGAGGATGTCGTGTTTCTCCTGATCGACCAGACCCATACGATCGGCGATCAGAAATGCAGTAATACCTGTGAGGCGCGAGAAACCCACCGAGCCGTCGAGGCATTCAATTGGCATGATCAGGTCTTCTGGATAGGTAACTAGTTTCCCTAAGCGGGCTTCCAGATCCTTCATGAGGCTCTTGGGTAATTGTTTCGCGCGATCCAGCGGATTCAACACATCCACAAGTTCAAACAAATGCACGGTGCTGCGGCGTCCGCGTACGGTCAAATCGCGCTGTTTCTCCAACACGATTGCATTGTCAGCGTATGCAACTTTGACGTCGCTGTTACCAGGCTCGGTTTCCATGGCGAACTTCAATTGCAGTTGCGCTTGTTCCGCGTCATTGGCCTGACGCAGTAACCGGCTGACTTGAATCCGCAGATTTACATTTTTGGGGTCTGCTTCGATTGCAATCATCAGAGCATTGATTTCTTCGACCAGACTCGCATTGTCATATTGCTTGTAGGAAGCCAGACCGGAAACCGGACGGTACTGGAATATTTCCTTCGTCTCCTTGTAGGTGGCTTCGTCAACTGTAACCTTGCCAGGCTCACACATGCCTTCAATGCGCGAGGCGAGATTAACGGTATCGCCAAATGCGGTGAAAGACTGGCGTTTGGCACCGATGATGCCGGTAGTAGCAACACCGGTAGAAATACCTACGCGCAGCTTGAATGGATAATTGGCCTTGCGCATGCGTTGTTGCATCTTCCAGGCGCAGGCGACTGCGAGCAGTGGATGTTTCTCATAACGGATAGGGGCGCAGAATTCTGACATGATGCCATCGCCCATATACTTATCGATATGAGCGTTATAGTTCAGCAGGATTATTTCCATGTCGGCCAGATATTTGTTCAGCTCGGTGATTACCACCTCAGCCGAATGCTCTTCCGAATAGTTGGTGAATCCCTTCAGGTCAGATAACATCACACTGATGCGGCGGTTCTCGGTGCGAATCCGGTTTTCAATCATCAGTTTGACCACTGCAGGGTCCATGGTGGAATAAAGCGCTTCTTCCACCTTCTCTTTATGGGCACGGATCGACTTGGTTTTTTCTTCCAGCACGCGGGTGCGCTCTTCTACCTTGTAGTCCAGTTCCGACTCAAACTCGCGAATCGTGCTCATGGTCTGTTCCAGCAGTTCGGCGTTGCCAGTTGCTTCGGCTTTGGAGCGCAGCGCCTCAGTAATCTTGTCTTGCAGTTCGCGATGGGTGAATCCCACGATGACGGCGGTCAATATCAGGAACCCAGCCCAGGTCAGAATGGAAGCCCACAATGAGAACGTGTCTGTTGGTTGAATGAAACGATCGGGGTAGATGCTGGCGAAGATGGCGATCATCAGGAATATAAAGAACGCACCGAGCACCCCTGAGCGTATGCCGAGATAATACGAGCTCAATAAAACCGGCAGGTAAAAGAAATTCAGAAATGACAGTTTCGCATCCACCACCCAAACGATGCCGCTAATTCAGATCAGGATGACCAGGATGAACACACCCTCGAAATTATCAATCAAATATTGTTTTAACGATTCCATAGCATTCAATTCTTATTGTGGCAGGATACGAAACTCAGGTTTAGAAAGAGCTGGCATTATAAAGTGTTTGCAAACCCAATAGTGTGATCAAGAAACAAATTGCGGATCGACGGGGACCATAGAGGGTAAGATTTAAACAGATTTGCCTTGCTCGAACAACCGCAGCCTGTGTCCAGAATTTACAGACAGTTCTTCTTGATTGTGAATTTTTCCAGTGAGGAATTATAGGATGGCGGGTAGGAGGTAGATAGCACTAAAGTGGGCAAATCGAGTTTTTTAGGTCATTGGTTCTTATGAATAGCAATTTATCCCTGCGCACACATTTAGCGCCTGGTAACGCAGGCAAGTGAAGGTGGCAATTACCCGTTGGTGCGGACTGGCAATTTACTGCTCGCTGCTGCTGTCATGCGCGAATCTGGGCGCGGGCCACCATGCAGGTAACTGGCCGCAATTGCTACCGCCATTGCAATATTTCCAGTGTTCATATCAGTCAGATTCGCATAATCAAGTGTCTCAGTCAGAGCAGGAATATCTCGACTGGGTAATCAGTTTCTACCAAGGCAGTTTGTTATATCCCACTGGCTGGTTGGATGTAGAGGCGACGATACTCACCACTGCCTCACCACAAGAGCGACGGCTTGAGTATTTGCGCCTGCGTGACCTGGGTGCGCTCATCGCCGCCGAATGGTCCAAGCATAACGCTGTGCGTCGCATCGACAATCGGCTGTTATCACTGTGGGGATCGATGTTGCAGCTCGCGCCTGATGCGGAACAGTTGTCCCGGTATATAGAGGTTATAGGCGCTGATATAGAGCAAATTCTGCAGGGTACGCTGGACCCGGCAGAGATTAATCCTCGCCGCTATGAAGAACTGCTCGAAATTGAGCTGTTTGATGACTTCTGACGCAAGCCCCCTGCAGGTGACTCCGTTTGACGGCTTTTTCCGTAACTTCGCCGCCTAAAATTTGACTCCGTAAATTTTGCCACTATATTTGGTCCGACCAATTTGGTCCGACCAATTTGGTCCGACCAATTTGGGCTGACCAAAGTGCCACGAAATTCCGGATAAATATGCCCGTTCACAGCACCATCAGCCATGAGATTGCAGCGACCCTGCGCGACGAGATTTTGCGCCAGCAATATCGCGCCAGCGAGCGCCTGCCTTCGGAGCGCGACCTCGCCGCCCGCTTTAATGCCAGTCGCGGTGCGGTACGCGAGGCAGAGTCGCAGCTAGAGCAATTGGGTTTGATCCGCATCCACCCAGGTGGTGCACGGGTGCAGGCTATAGATTCCGCCACTATCGCGATTCTCGGACCGTTAATGGCCCTCGACGCGGTACCCGACGGTGAACTCGTAGACCAGTTCCTGCAAACCTTCGGTGCGCTGGCGGTGCTGACTACCCGGGTTGCTATTGAACGCGCGAATCATGCGCAGTTGAACCAAATTTCGGAAATGGTCGTATTACTGACGCAACAAAAAGGTGATTTCGAGGCGATACAGCCGCAGTGGCGTGAACTGCTGGATTATCTGTCTGCAATCGCAGACAACCTGGTGGTGCGTCTGATCAGTAACGACCTTAAAGCACAGTTTGTGGAACAGATGATGAAATTGGGTATACGTCCCGATCCAGGTACAGCGGCAACCACGCGCCTGCTGTCACAACTGCGCAAGGGTGTTGCCAATCGCGACGGCGCGCTGGCAGCAGGGGCCATGCAGGAATATTTCGACAAGGTACGCTTGGCCGTGGGCAAGGCAATTTCCGGCTCCAGCTCAACGCTGCAACAGGTGGGCTCGCAACGGGCTGTCGTTTAACTGGCCGTGGTTTAACAGGCCGTGGATTAACCAGAGACAGCAGTTTGCACCAGATTTTTAGATACGAGCTTTAATCACCAGTTTTATACACAAGTTTTAATCCAGGGGCATTCGCATGAAGCAAGTCTTGTTACCCATAGCCATAATGCTTGGCAGTATTATTGTCGCCGTAGTCCTGATCTGGAATCCAACCCAGGTTGAAGAAACTGCGCCCGAGATTGTTCCAGTCGCGGTGCGCGTGATTGAAGTTCAGCGCGAGTCGGTACAGCTGGTGGTGGAGTCGCAGGGCAAGGTTCAGGCAGCCCAACTGGCCAGCATATCTGCTGCGGTCGCCGGCCCCGTCGCCTGGATCTCGCCGGCTATGCAAGCTGGCGGCTTTGTAACCGAGGGTGAAGTATTGATTCGCCTCGATGGCAGTGATTATGAGACTGCCGTTGCCCGCAGTAGCGCCAGCTTGCAACAAGTGCAGGCCGATGCCAGTCATGCGAGCAATGAATTCCAACGCATCACTGAACTGGCTGAACGGCGCCTGGTGAGTGATGCCCAATTGCAGGAAACCAAGCGGCAAGCAGAAGTGACGGCAGCGCGGCTGCTGGACTCCCAGGCAAGTTTTGCCCAAACCGAACTGGATTTGGCGCGCATTGAAATCAAGGCACCGTTTAATGCCATTGTCGAATCACGCGATATCGAACTGGGCCAATATGTGAACCGTGCGCAAAGCGTGGGCGTATTGCTGGGCGCAGACGTCGTCGAGGTGCGGGTACCGCTTGCTATCCAGCAGCTGGGCTTTCTCGACATAGGACTGGGGCAGCGCGGTGAAATACCTGCTGCGGAGGCGCCAGAGGTCATATTAAAGGGCATGTATGGCGGGCAGGAACACCAATGGCAGGGCAAGCTGGTACGCACCGAAGCCGCCATTGATGCCAACAGCAATACCGTGCAATCCATTATCCGGGTTACGCAGCCAGTTATTGCAGCGCAGGCTGCCACCAGCGCTGCCAGTGAAAATAGCGCTAACGGAGAGTCCGGCTGGTCGTCAATACCATTGCCAATTGGTCTGTTCGTGCACGCAGAAATCGAAGGCAAGCTGGTAGAAGACATGATCGCCCTGCCACGTTCGGTAATACGCAATAACAATCAAGTGCTGGTGGTCGATGCGGAGAGCAAGATGTATTACCGCGACGTGGAAATTTTCCGACTCGAAGGCGATCGTGTGCTGATCAGCAGCGGCTTGTTGCCCGGTGAACGTATTTGTACGTCGCCGATTCAGGCGGTAGTTGAAGGTATGACCGTCCAGGCTGTTACAGAAATTATTTGAACATAAACATTTTATTCACTGACGCATAGCTTTAACCGAGGCCCGCCTTGAGAACTACTATAATCTGGTTTATCAGAAATCCTGTTGCCTCCAACCTGTTGATGTTCATACTCCTGGCTGGTGGATTTATTTCCTATTTGAGCCTGAAGCAGGAAGAGTTTCCCGACATCGATTTTGGCATGGTGCAGGTCAGTGTCGCCTATCTGGGAGCGACTCCCGAAGAGGCCGAGACTGGCGTGTGCCTGCGTCTGGAAGAGGCTCTGGAAGCCGCCGAAGATATTGAACAAATGACCAGTACTGCCCGCGAAGGTGGCTGCGATGTGACTCTGCAACTGACTACCGGTGCCGATCTTAACCGCGCGCTGAATGACATCAAAGGCAAGGTCGACGCCATCTCCACGTTCCCCACAGAAACCGAAAAGCCAATCGTGCGCGCCTTCACTTCATCCGGCAACGTCATGACCCTGGCACTGTCTTCGAATACCAGTGACGCCGTGCTGAAAGCTGAAGCCGAAACAATACGCAATCAGATTCTCGATCTCGATGGCATCTCCACGGTAAACATCGAATATATTCGACCCTTTGAGATTGCTATCGAAGTGTCGGAGTACACGTTGCGTCAATATGGTCTTACGCTGGACCAGATCTCCCGCGCCATCGACCGTGCCTCGCTCGATTTGCCTGGCGGCACGCTGCGCACCAATTCCGGCGAGATTCTGCTGCGCACCAAAGGCCAGGTATACAGCGGCGCCGAATATGCGGATATCGTGGTGCAGTCTTACCCCGATGGTACGCAGTTGCGCCTGGGCGAAATAGCCACGGTGCGTGACGGTTTCCAGGAAGGCTATATGGACGCACGTCTCGATGGCATCAACTCTGCCATCATCGATGTGTTGCGAGTTGGTGATGAAGACATCGTCGAATCCGCACGTCAGGTTAGAGCCTGGATGGAGGCGACTGAATTCGATCTGCCGGAAGGCATGAGCTTGCGCGTGATAACTGACTCAGCTGAGGCTACCCAGCAACGTATAGCAACTGTTACAAACAATGCATACTCAGGTCTGCTACTGGTAGTAGTCGTGCTGGGGCTGTTCCTGCGTTTCAAGCTTGCCCTGTGGGTAGCCGCCGGAATTCCAATCGCCATTTTTGGTGCATTGGCCCTGTTCCCGTTGGTCGGGCTTACCATAAGTTCACTAACCGTAATGGGTTTTATCCTGGTACTCGGCATCATCGTCGATGACGCGATCGTGGTGGCAGAGCGGGTCCACACGCTTGAAATGCAAGGACTTTCACCAGAACAAGCGGCCATTGAGGGAACTCTCGATGTGGCGGTGCCAGTTATATTCGGCGTCCTCACAACCATCGCCGCATTTCTCCCTATACTGCTGCTGGGCGGTCAAATGGGCGCATTCTTCAATGCCATCGGTGGCGTGGTCGTATTCTGTTTGTTAGCCAGCCTGCTGGAATCGCAATTCATCCTGCCCGGGCATCTTGCCCATCGCAAGACCACAGGCTATATGTTTGAAGGTAGCTGGTTGGTGACGCAGTGGCAGAGGGTGCAAGGTCGCGTCGCCTACAGCCTGGAGTACTTTGCCGAGCACGGTTATCGCCGCGCATTGCGGAAGGTATTGAAGTATCGCTATGCCGCCTGGTCAGCAGCCACCGGTGTCGTCATCGTCACCTTCGCGCTGTTGATGAGTGGCCGGGTTGTTTTCCAGTTCATGCCTTCGGTCGAAGGCGATGTCATCTATGGCTCCTTGCAAATGCCGCCAGGCGTGCCCGGTTATATCACCGAGGAGGCGATCGCCGTCGTGGAAAAAGCCGCGATTCAGGTTGCCGCGGAACTGGAACTGACCTTGGTTGATTTGAAGGCCAGCGGCGCCGCGCCGGAATCCACCACGAGCATCGTCGACAGTATTCTGACAATTATTGGTGGTCGTGCAGCGCGCGGAGGCCCCGGCCGTCCGGGTGGTGGCGGCGGTAACTCCGGCAGCAGTGAAATCGCCGAAGTAGTAATTTACCTGACGCCGTTTTATGAGCGCGGCAAGCTCAGCTCCAATATTGTCCGCGATCGCTGGCGGGAATTGGTTGGAACTATTCCCGACGCCCTGGAGCTGACTTTTGTATCGGATAGTTTTTCTGCAGGAGACGCGCTCAACTTCCGCATGGAGGGACGCGATGAAGAGAATTTGAAGATTGCGTCTACGCAGTTGCGTGAAGAACTCGCACGTTATCCCGGTGTTTTCGACATCAGCGATTCATTCAGAGCGGGCAAACAGGAAGTACAGATTCAACTGCTCGAACGTGGCAAGACCATGGGTCTGACCTTGAATGACGTTGCCACTCAGGTACGACAAGCGTTCTACGGCTCCGAGTCGCAGCGCATCCAGCGCGGCACAGATGACGTACGCGTGATGGTGCGTTATCCCGAGAATGAGCGCCAGTCTCTGGGCAATCTGGAAGACCTGTTGATTCGCACACCAGGCGGGGCCGAAGTGCCGTTCCTGAGTATTGCCGAATATTCCTTGGGCAACACCTATTCGAGTATCAACCGGCAGGATGGCCGCCGTGTTATAACGGTGCGCGCTGATCTGGATAGATCTGTCGTGAAGCCGGAAGAAGTGCGGGGCGAAGTGATCGCCAAATTTGCCGAACAGTGGAATCGTGAACTGGGAGTCGAGATGGTGATTGGCGGCGAAGGCGAGCAGCAGATCGAATCCATGTCAGAACTGTTCTCCACGTTTCCGCTGGCATTGCTGGTAATTTATGCATTGTTGGCAATTCCACTAAAATCATATACCCAACCGCTCATCATCATGAGCGTGATTCCATTTGGTGCAATCGGCGCTGTGGTCGGACACTTCATCATGGGAGCTGACCTGGTGTTCTTCTCCATGCTTGGCATCATCGCCTTGAGCGGCGTGGTCGTAAATGCCTCGCTGGTGCTAGTGGTGGCGATAAACAGCCTGCGGGCAGAAGGTGTGGGTATGGTGGAAGCTGTGTCCTTGGCGGGGATGCAGCGCTTCCGTCCGATCTTCCTGACTTCAGTGACAACTTTCATCGGGCTAGCGCCGTTGATGTTTACTGCCAACCCGGCCACGTTCTTTATTATACCCATGGCAATCTCGCTGGCATTCGGGGTGTTGTTTGCTACGGTCATTACCATGTTCCTGGTGCCAAGTCTGTATGTGGTCTTGCATGACTTCTCCGGACATTCTGACACGGCTGAGCAGCGGGCAATGGCGTATAAGCACCAGCATTCGTAATACTAATTTCGCAGAAAAAATTCAACCGGCGCGCACTGTTTACAGTTCGCGCCGGTTTGCGTTAGGCTGCCGGGCCATACAGCAACTATTCAGACGATCAAAACCAGCCAGACGATCAAAACCAGCCAGACGATCAAAACCAGCCAGACGATCAAAACCAGCCAGACAATCAAGACCAACAAAATCTTTGAGAGCGTGACTATGAAGAGTAATCCTTTGAAAACTGCAGTAGTTACAGCATTTCTATTCGGCATCACCAGCACACTCACCGGCACGCTCACCGCGCAACCCAATCGCATAGATAGCGTGCGCCCGGATGCGCCGGAGCTGGCAGCATTTGGTGCTGAAAATATTGGCGTCAGAACCATAATGCTGGAGGACACTGGTCAGGTTGATATCGTTAACACTGCACGTGGAGGGGAGGCTGCAGTTTACGATCGACAGCTAACTGTTGAGATATGGTATCCGGCGGCTCTGGCCAGTGGCCAGCAACCAGGCGGTGAATACCGTGCCATTACCCGTAATCCGGAAATTACCGCAACCTTGCACGGCAAGGCGGTACGCGATGCCGCGCCAGTCAGCACCAATACTCCATTCCCGCTGGTGATTATTTCTCATGGCTACCCTGGCAATCGCTATCTGCTGAGCCATCTTGGCGAGAACCTTGCCAGCAAAGGTTATGTGGTGGCGTCCATCGATCACAAGGACAGCACCTATGATGACCAGCTGGCGTTTACCAGCACGCTGTATAACCGGCCTCTGGATCAGCGCTTTGTACTCCAGTCTATAGCTGATTTGTCTGTGGACCCGGCCAGTTTCCTGAATGGCCTAGTGGACGCGAACAACACTGGTATTGTGGGTTATTCGATGGGTGGATATGGCCTGGTCAATAATCTCGGTGGCGGTTATAGCGATGAGATCGTCGGCGGTCTGATGGCACCACCAAATCGATTGCTGGAAATGCATGCTACTGGCAATCCAGACTACCGGAATAACCTGGACAGCCGCATCAAGACCGGATTCGCGGTGGCACCCTGGGGCATGAACTCAGGATTCTGGCGTCCAGAAGATCTGGCAGGAGTGTCCGTACCAACGTTTTATCTTGCCGGTGATGCGGATACTGTGGCGGGCTATACCAATGGCACGCGCGCGATCTTCGAACAAGCGGTGAACAGCGATCGTTATCTACTGACATTCAAGAATGCCGGTCATAACGCTGGCGCGCCGTACCCGGTACCAGTGGAAATACTGGAGAGCGGTAACCCCAATGGCGCAGCACACTATACTGATCCGGTTTGGGATAACGTGCGCATGAATAACATCATGGACCACTTCGCCACAGCCTGGTTCGACCTGCATTTGAAAGGCATGCAAGAGCGGATGGAATTTCTGGATCTCGTTCCCGATGGGGCGGATGGCGTGTTTGCAGCGACCCAGGGACAGCCCACCGCAGAGCATACGTATTGGCAAGGATTTGGTGCTGGTACGGCAGTAGGGCTTAAGCTGGAACATCGTCAGCCGGGTGAATAGGATCGAGTGCGCTGAATCCCGCTCTACTGCGGATGCGCGCTGCTCAGCTGCGAAAGGCGAGACGAATCGTTTGTACCGTGATGTCTCGCCAGACATCACCTGTTACGTAGGGATCCTGCTTTAACCAGGCGTCCAGTTCGTCACGCGATGCAAATTCAACAAACATGCTTGAGCCAATCATCTGGTCTGCATCATTCAGAATTGCGCCACCTGCAATAAGATGTCCCGCTTTTTTTAGAGCCGCGGCGCCCGCGAGATGTAATTCACGGGCAGCAAGGCGTCGGTTAAGTGCATCCGCATCGGTGCCGTCATAGGCAGTAATCAGAAATTGCATGATTTGAAAATCCCTTCAGAATGAATTGAGAGACAGTGCCAGCAAAGCAGTTAGAATCCTATGCGCGTCACTTCTATGGTTGCGTACTGCAAGTTTGCTGCAACTGATACGCTTTTGATCACATAGAGATTATCGCCGAAGCGCCGTGCAATCGCATCACCCGGGTGCAGGGCCGCAACGCGTTCCCGTTCGCCGCCTTTCTCGCCATAGGTAAATTCAATGGCGTTGGTGCTGCGCGCGATTCCCTTCAGCTCTACCTCCATGTTCTCCATGAACACGGCACTGGAAATAATATGGATAACACTTTCCTGCACTTCCACCGCGGGTGCTTCCGCTTGCGCTGAGGTATAGCCTGCAGTATATCCCTGCTGCCTGGCGAGTTCGATCTGGTCAGATGCAGAACCGGTGAATGTCCCGGACAGCAGGCCGAACCCAAACACGCCAGTGATAATCCCGATCACAGCCATTGCTGGTGAGCTGGATAAATAAGCGAGTATTTTTTCCATGGTTCGGTTATGTCACAAAAATTTTGTCACACTATAGGTCAACAATTGGGCACTGTGAAGCGAACCGGTGGTGTATACGTCGCTGCTGCACAAATCGTTACAAGTGATCAATCGTTCAGGTAATCAACTGTTGATAAAGCTCGGTAAATACGGGGATCAGGGAGACCATAAGCAGCCCGGCCATCGAATAATTGAATATTCGTACTGACTGCGGGTCCTGCAGTATTGATTTCAGCTTCGCGCCAAACCAGAGCCACAGCAGGATGCAAGGCGCGCCAAACAGCATGAAGATACCGGCGAGCATCAACACCTGGATGACATAGTTCTGGTCGATGACGGTATAGGTGACAGTGGCGCCTATCGCCAGCACCCATGCCTTGGGATTAATCCACTGAAAAGCGGCGGCCTGAACAAACGAGAAAGGTTTGCCGGCACGCGGCGACAGGTCTGACACCGGTGCAGTAGCGATGCGCCAGGCGAGGTAGGTGAGATAAGCTGCACCGGCCAATTTAAGTATCAGATGCAACACGGGGAAACGTTCAAACAGTGTGGAGATGCCCAGACCAACTGCTATGACCATTGCTGGAAAGCCCAAACAAATACCGAAGTAATGTGGCAGGCTGCGGCGTATGCCGTAGTTAAGTCCTGACGCCATGATCATTGCGTTATTTGGGCCAGGTGTCACACAAGCGGTGATGGCAAAGGCGATGATAGCGGCGTATTCCATTGGCGCAAGCGTAGCACGCCTGGTTATGTCAGCAATAGAGAGCACCGCTCAATGAGCTGTGGAATTGCACCACTACTGGCGCTAGTATGCCGCGATGATTATTACAGCCCTCGTTCCGATCTTCGCCATAATACTGTTAGGTTTTCTGATCAGTCGCTCGACATTGGTAGCCGCTGCGATGTGGCCTGAACTGGAAAGACTCACCTATTATTTTTTCTTTCCTGCATTGCTGATACTGCGTCTGTCCACTTCCAATTTTGACTGGCAAGAGCTGCGGGAAATTACCCAGGTGATTGCCTTGGGATTACTGGCGATAAGCTTGTTCATCATTGCCATGCATAAACTGATTGCGCAGGACTCGGCGTCGTTAAGTTCGGTTTATCAGGGCAGCATCCGCTTCAACACCTACATTGGATTGGCCTGTATCGATGCCTTGTACGGCGATCGCGGCCTCACTACCGCAGCGCTGTGCCTGGCGGTCTATATTCCGCTGGTGAATATACTGAGTGTAATCAGTTTGAGCCTGCATGCTGGTAGCGGAGCGCAGCGCTGGTCTACTGTGGTGACAGCCACGGTCAGTAACCCGCTGGTAGTGGCCTGTGCGGTGGGAATCGGTATCAGTTACGCCGACTTACGCATTCCCGAGCTAGCCACTGCAGTCATTACCATCCTCACCCAACCGGCTTTGCCGCTGGGATTGCTGGCCGTGGGGGCAGGCATTCATTTGACCGCGATCGGAGCTCAGAGTTGGCAGCTGCTGGTGGCGCTGGTAAACAAGATGCTGTTGTTCCCGGCGGCGATACTCGCTGCCTGTCTGTTATTTGATACTGACAATTCGCTGGCGACGATTTTATTGATACTTACTGCTCTGCCAGCACCACCCTCTGCCTATATTCTGGCGCGACAGCTTGGGGGAAATACTGCCCTGATGGCGAATATTATAACGCTACAGACTATCGTTGCTTTTGTGGCAATTCCGTTCTGGCTGGATATCAGCGCGCGCTGGCTTTAGTTGGGGGCATTTGGTCTGGCGGAATAATTCCAGAGCTACTCTGGAATCCACTGGCCTGGTGGGGACGCTGGTCGGGTTCCAGCTTTGGGTTTCTTTCCAGCATGGAAGCGACCAGTAACGGAATCGCATTGACGTCATAGGGTTTGCTGACGGCGACTATGTTTTCGCTTTTCGCAGCCCGCTCTTGCAGGGCCTTGGCTTTTTCCTGATAACCGGTGGCGAGCAGGATCAATGCATCGGACTGTTCCGACAATATTTGCTTCGCCATTTCGATACCACTAATGCCCCCGGGCATGATGACGTCAGTGAACACAAGATCGATTTCCGGGTGTTCCCTGAACATCGCCAGACCGGAGGTGGCGTCGATCGCTTCCAAAACTTCATAGCCACTAAGCGTGAGCATTTGCACGGCAAGATCGCGTACCCCGTCGTTGTCTTCAACAACCAGAATAGTGCGGGCCGCGTTGTCCTTGTTGTCGACTGTCATCTTTTTCCTACAAATTCATCGAATGTAGACTGAATGTGAAGTAATTACCGGTAGTTACACTGTAAAATCATCATCCGACAGGTGTCCATATATACTCTTCTCAAGCGATTTTGTCTCGCTGTTTTAGCGGGAATTTCCTGCAACGATGCAGGTAGTGCCGGAGCGTTATCATGCTCCGGAAACTGAACCGGATGCTGCATAGCAACGACTATACGTAGCTCGCCAGCAAGCAGAGGCCCCTTTTGCCAAACAACGAATCCAGCAACGCTGCCCCGCTTCCAGTGACCGCCGCGGAAGTCATACTCAGTACGCGCAAGCTGTGCAAGGTATACGGCAAAGGCGATATTCAGGTGCATGCCCTGCGGGATGTGGATCTGGAATTATATACCGGAGAAATGGCGGTCTTGTTAGGTGCCTCCGGCAGCGGTAAATCGACGTTGCTGAATATTATTGGTGGACTGGATGTGGGCAGTAGCGGTGAGGTCTTCTACAGGCAACAAAATCTCAGCAAATTCAGCGAGCGTGAATTAACCAACTATCGGCGTCATAACATTGGTTTTGTGTTTCAGTTCTACAGCCTGATTTCCAGTCTTACGGCACGCGAGAATGTGGCACTGGTGACCGATATTGCAGAGTCTCCGATGTCAACTGACGAGGCGCTGGAGCTGGTTGGCTTGAAAGAGCGTATGGATCATTTTCCCGCGGAATTGTCCGGCGGTGAGCAGCAGCGAGTTGCGATTGCCCGTGCCATTGCCAAGCGCCCGAAGATATTGCTTTGCGATGAACCGACCGGAGCGCTGGATGCAGAGACGGGCCGACTGGTCCTGTCAGTCCTGGCTGCGGTGAACCAGCAAACTGATACCACGACCGCGATCATCACCCACAATGCGGCAATCGGAAAAATGGGAGACACTGTAATCCGCATGAGCAGTGGCCACATCGTAGAAATCACCCGCAATGCCACCCGCGCGAATGTCAACGAAATCGAATGGTAACGTGCTGACTGATGAGCTCACTCTCTAAAAAATTATTGCGCGAATCCTGGCAGCTGCGCGGACAGATTCTCTCGATAGCCATGGTCGTAGCAACCGGTGTCATGTCGGTGGTCACCATGCGCGGCAGTTATGACACCCTGGTGCAAGCACAGCGGGATTATTATCGCGACATGCGCTTTGCCGATGTATGGTCTTATCTGGTGCGGGCACCGCAGTCGCTGACTGCAGCAATCGAGGCGATTCCTGGTGTCAATGTGGTTGATACGCGCGTCAATTTCCAGGCGACGCTGGATCTGGATGAGGTGGGTATTCCCGCGCGTGGCCAGTTCATCTCGGTGCCGGAAATTGGCCAGCCGTTACTCAATGATATTGAGATCAAGCAGGGTCGTTATGTGGCGCTCGGTGGCTACGATGAGGTAATCATCAGCGAGAATTTTGCCATCGCTCGTGGTCTGCAACCCGGTGATTCGATCAAGGTGATCCTGAATGGCCGTGCCCGGGATTTGAGCATTGTCGTTATCGCCATCTCCCCTGAACAGAGTTATGTAGTGCCGCCGGGATCGTTGTTTCCGGAAGATGAGCGCTTCGGGATTTTCTGGATGGGTCGCGCAGTGCTGGGGCCAGCCTTCGAAATGGATGGTGCCTTTAATGAGGTGTTCGTGTCCTTGAGTCCCGCCGCCAATCCACTCGCTGTCATCAAGCAGCTCGATGCCCTGCTTGATCCCTACGGTGGTCTCGGTGCTTATGCCCGTGAGGATCAGCCTTCGCATCAAATCATGCAGGGCGAACTTGACCAGAATCGGGTGATGGGCTCGGTAATCCCGGGAGTATTCCTGCTGGTGGCGGTATTTTTGTTGCATCTGGTACTGGGCCGGCTGATCTCAACCCAGCGCGGCGAGATTGCCGTGTTAAAGGCGTTCGGTTATACCGATTTTGAAGTAGGGCGGCACTTCCTGTCTTTCGCCCTCGTCGCCGTGGTTATTGGCACGCTGCTGGGCTGTGTCGGCGGTGTTTATCTCGGTCAGATGTATATCAGTATGTATGGCGAGTATTTTGATTTCCCCGATCTCGAATATCAGTTGTCGCCGTTGCTGTTGTTGCTGGCGTCGGGTACTTGCATCACCGGCGCAGTGAGTGGGGCGATGCTGGCTGTGAAAAAAGCCATCGACCTGCCGCCTGCCGAGGCGATGCGGCCAGAAGCGCCGGCTCGCTTCAAACCCGGTATTTTTGAGCGCATCGGACTGGGCAAGTTGTTGCCATCCAGCGCCCGCATGATCTTGCGCAACCTGGAGCGCAAGCCCGTACAAGCATTGTTATCCTCTCTCGGTGTCGCGCTATCGGTGGCCATACTCACTGTCGGCCTGTTCATGTTTGATGGCGTCACCTACATGATGAACCTGCAATTCCAGATGATGCAGCGGTAAGATCTCACGGTAACCTTTGACCAGATCGTGAGTGATTCCGTGCAGTATGATCTGGAGAAGCTGACTGGAGTCACGCATGTGGAGACTTTTCGCAACAGTGCCGCACGGTTTCTCTATGGTCACAACGAAGAGGAAGCAGGCATTCAGGGAATGGAGCCGGACAGTCGCTTGCGGCGGATCGTGAACGCCGACGGCAAAATCATGCCAGTACCAATCGAAGGAGTGACGATCAGCAGATTGCTGGCGAAGCGTCTGGGCGTCGAACCTGGTGACACCGTGCAGGTGGAGATGCTGGAGGGTAACAGGCGCAAGACCGAGCTTGCGATCAGCGGTGTGGTGGATGACTTTCTCGGCATCTCGGCCTACATGAGCAAGGAGTCGCTGGGATATCTCACGCGCGAGACGAGTGCCGTGTCCGGTGCCTACTTGTTGGTGGATGATGACAAGCTCAATTTGCTATCGCAACAATTGAAACAAGCGCCGGTCATCGCCGGAGTGGCCTCACCGGCACTGATGATGCAGTCGTTTGAAGAACAGATGGCAGAAAGCCTGTTTATAGGAATTGGTTTTCTGCTCGGTTTCTCCGGCGTGATCGCCGTAGGAGTGATCTACAACGGTGCCCGCATCTCCTTGTCCGAGCGTGGCCGCGAACTCGCCAGTCTGCGGGTCATGGGCTTTCATCGTCGTGAGGTGGCGACGCTGCTGCTCGGCGAACAGGCGCTGATTACCCTGCTCGCCATACCCATAGGCTGGCTGATAGGGTATTGGCTGGGTTATTTGATTTCCAGCTCACTGGAAACCGACTTGTACCGAATTCCATTTATAATCGACGCTCGCACTTATGTGATTTCCGGCGCTGTTATAGTCGCTGCGGCATTCGCCAGTGGTCTTATAGTCAAACGACTACTGGATCAATTCCAGATCGTCGAAGTGTTGAAAACCAGGGAGTAATCCAGGCATGACCAAATTTGCAAAGACGATGATCGGTGTTGGCCTCGCGGGGTTGGCGGGCGTGCTAAGTGTTGTAATGCAGGCGCCGCCACAAGTAGTTGAAGTCACACCGGTTACAACGCGCCCATTTACATTGACGGTGGAGGATCAGGGTCGCACTCGCGCCCACAACCCTTATATCGTGGCGGCACCGGTAGCGGGTCGTTTGCTCTGCGCGCAATTGGACGAGGGTGACCGGGTACAGCAAGGACAGCTGATCGCACGAATCGCGTTACAACCGCAGAATCAACGTACGTTGGCGGTAGAACAGGCTAATCTGGCAGCTGCCGAGGCCAGCCTGCGGGCTGAGCAGGCGATTCTCGCCGAGTCGCAGGGTTTGTTGGCCCGAGCCGAGCGGGAACTGGAGCGGCGGCAGGAATTGATAAAGAACCGGCTTGCCAGCGTCGAAGAAGTTGAGGCTTTTCAGCAAGCCGCCATCTCGGCTGAGGCGCGCATGCAGAGCAGTCAGGCAGCTGTTGAGGCAGCAAGCGCGAATGCGGAGAGTGTCCGTTCACGTCTGTTAGGTAGTGGTGATGTCAGTACCAGCGGGCAGGCCAACTATGAAGAACTGCTGGCTCCGACAGACGGTACAGTGTTGCGCGTGCTGGAAGAGAGTGAACGTGTGGTAATGGCGGGTACGCCATTGTTCGAAATCAGCAACCAGGACAGTATTGAGGTAGTAGTGGGCTTGCTGACGCAGGATGCTGTCTCGGTTACACCGGGCGACGCGGTGCAGATCACTGGATGGGGTGGTGACTATGTAATCGATGGCACGGTGCGTTATATCGAGCCGGAGGCTTTCACCAAATTCTCTGCACTCGGGGTGGAAGAGCAGCGAGTCAATGTGATCATTGATCTGCTGAATGCACCAGCCAATCTGGGCGCCGAATATCGGGTAGAAGTGGCAATTGTGGTGTGGGAGTCGGAGAGTGAGCTAACCGTACCTGCGAGTTCCCTGTTTCAACGTGTCGATGGCTGGAATGTGTTTGTTGTTACCGGGCAGCTCGTGGCCCTGCGCGCCATCGAGATTGGCTATCGCAACCGTGAGTACGCTCAGGTAGTGGCAGGCTTGACCGCCGGTGAGGTCGTGATTCAGTATCCTTCTGACCTGATTGAGGAAGGACTCGAAGTGAGTTACTGATACACTTCAGTTCTTTCATTCAGTCGATTTAAGGCATTTTAGTCACTTGCACATTTTAACTTGTACTATTTCTCGCGTACCACCAGCGCAGGCTATCAGGAACCCTCATGACAACTAACTTGATACCTCGCGTGCACAGTACCTGTCCCCACGATTGTCCAAGTGTGTGCGCCCTCGAAGTCGAGCGCATCGATGCGCGTACCATAGGTCGCGTGTATGGCGCAAAGGACAATGCTTATACCGCCGGCACGCTGTGCGCGAAAGTGGGCAACTATGCCGAGCGTGTGCATCACCCGGATCGTTTGCAAACGCCATTGCGTCGTGTCGGCAACAAGGGCGTCGGTATCGAAGCCTTCATTCCCATCAGCTGGGATGAGGCTCTGGACGAAGTTGCGGCGCGCTTCGCGGCGGCGGCCGCGCGCTACGGCAGTGAAACCGTGTGGCCGCATTACTATGCCGGCACGATGGGTCTGGTGCAGCGCGATGGCATCGAGCGATTGCGCCACGTCATGCGCTACTCGCGCCAGCATTCCACGATTTGTTCCGCCGCTTCCGATGCTGGTTGGAAAGCCGGCACCGGTGTTAAACGTGGTGTGGACGCGCGGGAAATCGGTGAGCATAGCGATGTCGTGGTGTTGTGGGGCACCAATGCCGTGCACACCCAGGTCAACCTGATGCACCACGTCAGCAAAGCGCGGCGCCGTGGCGCGAAGCTGGTGGTGGTAGATCCCTATCGCAACGCCACCGCGCAGAAGGCTGACCTGCACATCATGTTGCAACCCGGCAGCGATGGGGCACTGGCAGCGGCAGTAATGCATCAGTTGCTGCGCGACGGGCTGGCCGATCGCGACTATCTTGCGCAGTACACGGATTTCAATGCCGAGCTGGAAGCACACCTGCAACAAAAGTCACCGGCGTGGGCCGCGGCAATTACCGGTGTGCCCGCCGCCATCATTATCGAATTCGCCCACCTGTTGGGACACAATCAGAAAACTTATTTCCGCATGGGATATGGTTTCACCCGCACCCGCAACGGTGCCTACAATATGCATGCGGCGTCCTGTTTGCCGGCAGTCACTGGTGCCTGGAAATATCCCGGCGGTGGTGCTCTGTACAGCAACACCGAATTATTTCATATTGACAAGACCCTGATCTGCGGACTCGATGCAATCGATCCGGCGACGCGCATACTCGACCAGTCCCGCATCGGCGAAATCCTGTGTGGTAACCCGCTGGACTTGCAAGGTGGTCCGCCAGTCACCGCGCTGCTGATCCAGAACACGAATCCGCTGATCGTGTCCCCAGCTTCCCTGAAGGTGCGCGCAGGATTCATGCGCGAGGATTTGTTCACCTGCGTGCATGAGCAGTTCATGACCGAAACCGCGGCGATGGCTGATATCGTGCTGCCGGCAACGACGTTCCTGGAACATGAAGACATGTACGTGGCCGGTGGTCATACCTTTATACAAGTAACCAAACCGGTAATCGAAGCGCACGCGCAATCGCGACCAAACCATTTTGTCATTTGTGAATTGGCCCGGCGTCTCGGTGCCAAACATGCGGGTTTTGACCTGAGTTGTTGGGAGCTGATCAACGCCACTCTGGCACGCTCCGGTCATCCGGATGCAGAGACGATTCACGCCGCGCACTGGCTCGACTGCGCGCAAGACTTCGACGATGCCCATTTTCTCAATGGCTTCGCCACGCCGGATCGTCGTTTTCATTTCTCCCCGGACTGGTCACGTCTGGGCAAAGTGAATGCGCAGCTGCCGCGTTTTCCCGATCACTATGCGGTGAATGATGCCCGCACCGCCGAGAAACCTTATCGACTGGTGACGGCCCCCGCGCGCAATTTCCTGAACAGCAGTTTTACCGAAACCGCCACGTCCAAAAAACGTGAAGGGCGACCAACTGCGAAGCTTCACTCAAGCACCTGCGCGCGCCTTGGCGTCGCCCACAACGACATGATCCGACTCGGCAATGAACAGGGATCGGTAGTGGTGCATGTGGAAGTCTATGATGATTTGCAAGCGGACGTGGTGATCGTGGAGAGCATCTGGCCGAGCGCGAATTTTATCGAGGGCGTGGGCATCAATGCCCTGATCAGTGCAGATCCTGGTCATGGTGTTGGCGGTGCCGTGTTCCATGACACGACTGTGTGGTTGCAAGCGGTGACGAACTGAATGGTTGGTATCGAAAATTTTTGGCTGTTTGTGGTGTTCGGAATCATCCTCAATATTCTGCCGGGGCCTGACTCACTCTACATTATTACGCGTAGCGCCAGTCAGGGCTTTCGTGCCGGGTCGGCAGCGGCGCTTGGTATTGGCGCCGGTACTCTGGTGCATATTCTGGCGGCAGCCTTCGGCATCTCTGCCATTCTCGCCACTTCTGCTACTGCCTACTCAATCGTAAAAATATTGGGCTGCCTGTATCTGTTATATCTGGGTGTCACCATGATTATTGGCAAGGCTGCAAACGCTCAAGAGGGTGACTCCGGAATTGCACAAACCAGACAGCATGAGACCTTGAGTCGGGTGTTCTACAAGGGCTTTTTGACGAATGTGCTGAACCCGAAAGTGGCGCTGTTTTTCATCGCCTTCGTACCCCAGTTCATTGCTATCGATGCGCCGAGTATTCCGCTGGCGTTTATCCTGCTTGGCCTGGTGTTTAATTTTAACGGTATGATTTGGTGTCACAGTCTGGCGTGGTTCGCCGTGGCAATCAGCAAGCAGTTTAATCGCAATGCCATGCTCACCACCTGGTTGACGCGGGCAGTGGGGATATTGTTCGTCTACTTCGGCGTCAGTTTGGCCCTCAGCTAGCAGGCTCAATTGGCGTCGCGCTAATTGGCAGCAAAACAGTTAAATATGTTTGCTGCCAATTACTAATTGTTAGCGTGCCGCCCGTCCCAGGTAAATCTGGAAGGTCTGTTCGACATAGTCATCGACGCCGGGAACGAACAGTACTGCCAGCACTGTCACCACCAACGCCGCCGCAATAAACCAGTAAAAATATTTCATGCAGGGAATCCTTCTCTAATTGCGCGGTGCGACTTCGAATAACCAGACGTCGCCTGACTCGACGGTTGCCCGTGAGGTTGCCGACTGGTATTTGTTCGAGATTGCTGCAGCGATGCCATCCAGTTCTGGTCCGGAGGTAATTCGTAGCAGCTGTCTTTCATAGCGTTTGCCATCGATACGCAGCACCGCCCGTCCATCCCGTTCCGCTTGACCCGGCCAGCTTTTCCACAGGCGACCTACGGTGGTGCCCATATAGCCAGACCACACATAGAGCTTGTTGTTATGCTCCACCGTCCAGATGCGACGCGATGTCGGTGGTTCCAGTAATTGCATTTCGATAGTTGCAATCGGATTGACGAAGCTCCAATCCGGTTCCGGACCCGAGTACAACTCACCGGCAATCAGTGCGCCACCGGAAAATACCCGATTCGGCCCGTCAGCGAAGCGTTGCTTGGCACCAGCGGTAGTCACGGCGGTCACCGGGATCAGCAGCAGACAGAAAACAATGATCAGTAAATTTTTGATTAGTTTCATAATAGCCTCTCTGGGGAGATCAATAATCTCACCAATATTTGTAAACCGTTAACCCATTATTCGGTACGCGCAACTACTGCCGATCCAGCAAGCGCCCGGCGCCACCGAGTTCGTAATATACCACTGGCACGAAGTCGTCAGCGGTCCAGCCCGCTTCCTGGCCCCATTGTGCATCGTAGTTTGCAGTGGGACGCGCGGCCATCACTTCATCCAGATGTTTGCCGTCTTTGATCATGGCATAGACCTTGTCGCGAATATCGAGAATCATCGCGCGAAACTCTTCCATTTCGGCGCGGCCGACGACGCTCAAGCCATGGCCTGGAATCACTTTCGTATTGGGTCCGGCCATGTCTATCGCCAGGTCGAGCGCGGCGATGGTGCCGCGCAAGGTGCCGCCATTGTATTTGTCGATGATGGGGTAACTGGTCGTGCGAAACACATCACCCAGGTGCAACACATCTGATACGGGGAAATACACAAAGATATCGCCATCGGTATGCGCCGGTGGTGCCAGAAAGGCCTGGACCTGCTCGCCATTCAAATGAAAATTCATGGTGTCATTGAAGGTGATGACGGGGCGCGCACCGACCGGAGCCGGAGCGGCAAAACTGCCGCCTTGTCTGGGAAAGTGACTCTTGTCTTCCAGAAAGCGCAGGCGGGTATTGTCATGGGCGAAGATCAACACGCCCAGATTCGCCAGGTTTTCATTGCCGCCGATGTGATCGATGTGAATGTGGGTATTCAGCAGGAAGCGGATTTCGCTGGCAGTCACCGATTTTACTGCGGCCACCAGATTCTCCGACATTGGCGCAAACAGTGAATCCACCAGTAGCACACCTTCGGGACCGACGAACGCGCCGATATTGCCGCCGCCACCGGGGCGCTGCACCATGTAGACATTGCCCGCCACCGCCACGATGGCAAGTTCGACAGCCTGGGGTTGAGTGGCTTGGGCGAGGATGATTTCAGCGCTGAAAAGGCTGGCAGCTATGGTGGTGACGGTGGCAAGAATACGAGGAAGCTTGAGCATGTTAGACACCTTTCTTGTTATTCGGAGATAGTAACAGAGCAATGAGAGTCAGGCGCGCTCTGTCTGGCATTTCCAGCATGTTTCAAACGAGTCGTCGTTTGTTTCCTGGCATTTTTTGCATACCCAGGCCGCGCCCTGCGCGTGCTTGCCGTATTGTTTCTCAAGTATGACAGTGGCGGCGAGTTCGTCGGCGCTGTTATATACCCAGAGTTCGATCGGAATCATGCCGAAGCCCACGTGGCCACCGGCGGCGTGATATTCATTTTTCATGAAACACTGGATATTGTTCAATTCCAGCAAGCCCTTCGCGAGTTGCACGAAGGCCAGATTTTCATGTGCGTACACTTTATGCATGTGGTCCCTATTGCTGCTTGAAGTGCAGAGGTAGCAGAATGTTCATCTGTTACACTCATCTAAAATACCATCTGCAACGAGATCAATCATGACACGAAAACAGACCATCCTGAACCCCGGCGAGTTGGTAATACTGGAGCACGAATCACGCGTGCTGCGCGGTAACGCACTGGGCGATCCCCATGTGCGCAAGTTGCCGGTTTGGTTACCTCCACAATATTCCTCTGGTCGCGGCGCCAAGCGCTTTCCGGTGCTGTATGACCTGGTTGGTTATACCGGCTCGGGCTGGTCTCACGTCGCGTGGAAGAGTTTCGAGGAGAGTTTGCCGGAGCGTGCTGCGCGTCTGCTGCATGACCAGAAGATGGGTCCCTGCATACTCGTGTTTCCGGATTGCTTCACCGCGCTCGGCGGCAATCAGTACGTCAATTCCTCTGCCATAGGACGTTATGCAGATTACCTCACACGTGAGTTGATTCCGTTCGTGGACCGGGAGTTTCGCACCCTGGCGGATCGCGATCACCGTGGCTGCTTCGGCAAATCATCAGGTGGCTATGGTGCAATCGTGCATGGCATGAAGTATGCGCAGTACTGGGGAGCGATCGCCGATCATTCCGGCGATGCCGGGTTCGATTTGGTGTACGGGCGAGATTGGCCGAACAGCTTGAATGAACTGGCAAAGTACCGCAAACCAGCATTGCGGGCAGGCGTGTATAAGCCCAAGGCTGGCTTGCAAGCTGGCCATGACGACGGACGCGCGCGCCGCTTTCTGGAACATATCTGGGCTACATCCAAGCCGACGGAAGCCGAGGTGCATTGCCTGATGATTCTGTGCATGGCGGCCACCTATGACCCGTCGCCAGCAGCGCCGAATGGTTTTAAGCTGCCTTATGATCTCGAAACCGGCGAGCGCATCGAAACCCGCTGGCGCAAATGGCTGGAACATGACCCCATACACATGGTTAAGCAGTACCAGAAAGAGCTGAAGTCACTTAAGGGAATCTATATTGATTGCGGCTGGCGCGATCAGTATCACATTCATTACGGGTGCAGACAGTTGTCTGCGCAGTTGCACAAGGCAGGGGTCAACCATCGTTACGAGGAATTCAATGACACCCATTCCGGAGTCGACTATCGGATGGATGTTAGCCTGCCGTTTCTCTATCGCGCGTTAAAGTGATGCTTCCGTAGAGTCTTTGTTGTCGAAAACCAGGATATCTCCGGGCTGACACCCGAGAAACTCGCAGATTTTCTCCAGTGTATTAAAGCGTATGCCTTTCACGCGCCCGGTTTTAAGCAGGGAAATATTCTGCTCGGTAATGCCGACATATTCAGCGAGTTCCTTCGAGCGCTTCTTGCGCAGCGCCAGCATGGCATCAAGATTTACGATGATGCTCATGCTTAAACAAACGCCTCATTCTCTGCCGCGAGACGATGCCCCTCACGCATGATCCAGGCGATGGCAAACATCACTCCAGCAAGAAACAAATTGCCAAGGTCAGCGGACGACAAATTAACGCTTAGCATGCGTTCACCCTCGGGGTGATTCATCGACAACACAAAACTTTGCAAGATGTCGATGAGCGGAGAGGTGATGACGGTGATGAGTAGCATCGCGGCAAAGCTATGCAGATGTCGCGCAGTGGCCACAGTAAACACAATGCCGGTAGTGTAGAGGCCGAACAGCTGCCGCAGGTGCCAGACGCCATATAACATCAGCCCCATGGGAATGCAGTTAACCAGAAAGCCGAGCAGCAGATTGATCGGTCCAACAAATTCCATTTGCAGCTGCGCGGACGCTTCGATACTGCCCGCCATGGTGTCGAAATTGAGCCAGATCGCGATGGCGAGCAGGGGCTTGAGAATCAGGTAGGCATCACTGGCCCAGCGCAGCAACCGGCTTATTTTACATTAATAATGTACATCTAATAATAATGATCAATTGCAGTGAAGCAGCTTGATTCAGGGACATCATACATTATATATTAGCGTACATTAATAATGTACAAATAAGCAGAGTATACAAATGCGCCAGGAAAACCCTCAGGTGAATGACATACTGGACCAGGCCCTGAATGCTTTAGAGCGGGAGGCGGGAGTTCGTCTGGAAGTCACGAAAAAGGAACCAGGAGACCGGACCATAACGGTTGATGCCATGCTACGACTTCATCCTGATGGCAAAACGCTATTCGCTGAAGTCAAAAAGTGGGCGCAACAGGCCAATCTGGGCGTGCTCATTAATAGGGTTAGGGGGTTTCCAGGCGAAGGCATCCTGATTGCCGACTACGTGAATCCCAATATGGCTGTGCGCCTGCGCCAGGAACAGATTCAGTACATAGACACAGCAGGCAATGCGTATCTCAATCAGCCCGGACAATTTGTCTATATAAAAGGCAACCCTGCGCGTAAAACCACATTCAGAAGAGAAAAAGAGTTTGCGCACAGGGCTTTCGAACCAAAGGCACTGGAAGTTGTGTTGGCATTCCTATGCTACGAATGGCTCGTCGCGGAGCCCTACCGAACTATTGCCGAGCGTGCAGGCGTGGCTGTTGGAACTGTCGGCTGGGTTATCAATGCACTCAAAGCTGGCGGCTTCATTAAGGAACGGGAAGGAGGCGGTGGCCGCAAACTCGTAAACCACCGGGAATTGCTGGACAGATGGGTTGACGCATGGCCCCGGAAATTAAAGCCGAAGCTACACTTAGGAGAGTTTCAAACCGAAGACGCTTTCTGGTGGGAGAAAATCGATATTACAAAATACGACGGTTACTGGGGTGGTGAAATTGCGGCGGCAAAATATACCAATTACCTTACCCCCGAAGAAGCGACCGTCTATCTGCCAAAAGAGACAGTTCCCAAATTGCTACGCGATGCGCGTCTACAAAAGGCCAACGAACGGGGCGGCACAAACACCGTCAGAATTCACCTGTACCGGAGGTTTTGGCCAAAAACTACCGAGCATCTCGATAACGGTTATGAAGCAGAGAAAGGCTTGGTGCATCCGATTCTCGCCTATGCAGATCTAATGGCTACCGATGACACGCGTAACCTGGAGACTGCAAAGAAACTTTACGATCAACATACTATGATCGACGACAACTGGCGCCGCCGTATGATCATGGTCTTGCGCTTACATGATCAATTTATCCCGAAAGATTAATCCAGTAACCGTTGAGGTATTACGGGCAGTGAGCATTGTTTGTGCAGAGCTCAATGTTGCATGGGTGGTAGTCGGCGCAACAGCGCGTGATTTGGTGCTACACCATGGATATGGCGCGCAGATAAGAAGGGCTACACAGGACATCGACTTCGCGGTGGAAGTCGTGGATTGGAATGCATTCGAATCCATTAAATCAAAATTGCTTGAACAGGGATTTAGAGAAACCCGAGCGCAGCATCAATTAATTGGACCAGGCAATGAATCGATAGATCTGGTTCCATTTGGACAGATTGAAAAAGCCGGTTCAATCATCGAATGGCCACCCGGGGGAGAGATTGCCATGAACGTACTTGGGTTTGCCGAAGCCTGTGAACACGCGGACGAAGTTTTACTCGACGATCAAACCAATCTTGTCGTACCAGTTGCCACACCACCGGGTATGACACTATTGAAGTTAATCGCGTGGGCAGACAGAGCGGCAGACATGCCAAGGAAAGATGCGACGGATATAAAATACATTCTTGAAAGCTATGAACGAATTCCCGCAATTCTCGATGAAGTATACGGCGAGAAAAATTCGATGATCATGGCAACATATGATTGGGACCTGACATTAGCTTGTAGTCACTTGCTGGGGCGACATGCACAGAAAATTGCCAGCCCGGAAACCAGTGAAACTGTCAGAAGACTTTTCGCAGGAGAGATTAAAAACCTTTCGATAGAAACACTCTTCGCAGAGATGAGTCAGAATCCACTGGAAGCAAGGCGTAACCAGCAAATGCTCGAAGCCTGTTGTGCGGGATTCAAAGCACAAGGATCAAAAGGGTCAGAGAAATTTGATCCTCGGTGACTGAACCTACCCCAGTTTGACGCACATTCTCCAATAGGGACAATAGTCCCAAAGGAGAGCAAGTATGTCGATCAGAAAAAGGCAGGTATTCAGTGCAGAGTTCAAGCGAGAAGCAGTTGCTCTGCTGGGGAAAAGCGACAAGGATGTAGCCCAGTTAGCGAGAGAATTACGTGTTAAGCGCAGCCACCTCTACAGGACTGGGAGCAAGGACGAAGGAGTCCACAAGGCCCGGCTATGGCGCTGCTTAGAATTGCTGAACAACATCCTGAAGTTTTCACAGAATTACAGTAACCGCAAGTAACCATGCAAATCTCAAGATCAATGCAAGCAGCAGTGCTTGAATTTTTTCCCGCTGCCGCAAGGACAGGGTGCATTGCGACCAATTCTGGGATCGCTGCGCCGTAGTGGCGCCGCAACAGGGCTGTTAGGAGATCGACGCGCCAGCCAGAAGGCATGCAGTTCACGAGTATTAGGCGCGATAGCTTCCTGTAATGCATCGACTTCCTCTGCTATGAGTTCGTGGCCGCGCCAGGCGCTGGCATGGGTAAATGCCAGAACTGGCGTCAGCAAGCGTGTTATATCATCACCACCGGACAGCCACTCGGCCTCAGCTAGTTTTACGCCACGCCAATAACCCTCGCACCATTCATCGACAATCGTACAGGCCTTGCCTTCGACCAGTCCGGTACAAAAAATCGGTTCGAAATCTTCTGGCTGGGTCATCAGCACCTCTGCGATGCTGTTCATGTGCCGGAGGAACAGTCTGCTGATTTTCTCGAATTCCTTTTTGCTGGCCCAGATGTAAGGGAAATCACCCCACATGGCTGGCAACCAGAGCGACATCGGCACCTCCACCGGGCCGCTGACAATTGCAGTGAACATGCCGTCCAGTGTGGCAAGATCGGCTACGCCTTCGTCCTTGTCTTCGGTATCGATGTCATCATCAAACCGGTGCAACAGGAAGTCATCGAGGAAATCCAGATCATCGTCATCCAGGGGCACGTTCAACTCGGCTAATTTCTTCGGGGTCATGGGTTATGCCTTATCATTACAGTTCTGTACCTTATTTTTCAGTCGCTACAAAGGCTCAGTCCCTTCACTCAATATCTCCAGATACTTTGCATACACATACCGCTTGTCCCGCTGTCGGCCCGACACTTCATTCAGAATTCCCTCCGCTTCCAAATGCTGAATGGATTTTCTGATTGTAGGCGCCGACAGCTGCAAGGCTTTCTCTGCTGTTGGAACCGAAATAATCGGATGAGTTTGCAAGTAGTGCAATACGCGTAAAGCGGAAGCCGCTGGTCGGCCCAATTCATCGAGCTTTTTCCGATCAGCTTCGATCAGCGCAATGATGCGACTTGCGGTGTGAGCGGCCTGGTCCGAAGTCTCTTTGACGCCGGTGAGGAAGAATTCCAGCCACGCTTCCCAGTCACCTTTCTCTCGCACGGCTTGCAACAAGTGGTAGTACTGCTGTCGGTGTCGTTTGAAATAGAGGCTGAGATATAACGTGGGTTCCTTCAGCGCTTGTTCTGCACAGAGCATAAATGTAATCAGCAGTCGGCCCATGCGGCCATTGCCATCAAGAAATGGATGGATCGTTTCAAATTGCACATGCACGAGTGCGGCCTTCACCAGCAGAGGTAGTCCGGAGCTCTCTTCATGGATGAATTTTTCCAGATCGCTCATACATTCCGTGACTACGTTTGCCGGGGGCGGCACATACATCGCATTACCGGGTCTGGTACCGCCAATCCAGTTTTGCGAACGACGGAACTGCCCCGGACCTTTGCTACTGCCGCGACCCTTGGTCATCAGAATGCCGTGTATTTCCTTAATCAGACGATTCGATAGGGATAGTTTATGCAGTTGCTGCAGGCCATGGCTCATCGCGGCCACGTAGTTTGAGACTTCCTGTACGTCATCCAGAGGTACTCCGGGCGTGACATCACTTTCAAATAACAGCAAATCAGACAGGGATGACTGAGTGCCCTCAATTTGCGAAGACAATAAGGCCTCCTTGCGCACATACATATAAAGGAACAAGTCAGTGTCTGGCAGGATTGAAGCCACACTATCCAGTCGGCCAAGTGACCGGTTTGCCTGCTCCATCAGGATCAGCAGCGGGTTGAGATCCAGCGGGGGAGCAGGGGGTAACGGTGGCGGGACATAGGCAGACACGCGCTCGCCGGCAGTAGCCGTCACCACGTATTTCCCGAGTCTGGAATTGGCTGTTGTTCGACCTGACATGACGAAAGTATCCTTTCTTAAGGATTGTAGCTAAGAAAGGATAACAGGTTATTATTTCTTAGTGAAATAGTTAAGGATAAATGGGGTCAGAGTAAAATCGGGGACAAAGGCGTACTCAATGCCGTGTTCCAGAAATTCCAGCAGGTTACGGTTATGGGGAATGATGGTATCGCTCTGGCTAACCGCCAGTTTCGCCGACAGCGTGCGTTGGGCGCAGGCATACACTTCCAAAGGGCCATGTTCAGCTCTACGGCTAATTTATTACCGAAGCAGGACACCCACTAGCCGAAGTAGCGTGAGTTTGTGGGTGTCCTGTTAACACTATTTCCGCTAAAACGAATACGCATAAATCATCGACAACATCCCCAAAATGCTTGCCAGGAATATGCTGTGCTTGAAAGTGAAGCGCATCAGTTCGCTTTCCTGTGAGCGCGCCATGCCGGTAGCTGCCACCGCGACCGCGAGGCTCTGCAGGCTGATCATCTTGCCCATCACGCCGCCGGCGGAGTTGGAAGCGGCCATCATTGCCGGGTCCAGTCCCAATTGCGTGGCTGTGATCACTTGCAGATTACCGAACAGCGCATTCGCGGAAGTGTCGCTGCCGGTGAGGAATACTCCCAGCCAGCCCAGCATCGCACTGAAGTAGGGGAACAGTACGCCGGTGGCTGCGAAGGCCATGCCGAGGGTGACGATGGCGCCGGAGTAGTTCATCAGCAGCGCCAGTCCTAACACAGAGGCTATGGTCAGCAGCGAGAAGGCCATCTGGTTCAGCACCTTGCCCAGCAGCAGCACATAGGTCTTCAGCGACATGCCCAGAATTCGGGAAGCAATGAACCCGGCAATACCGCAGGCGGTACCGGATGCCGACAGCCAGTTGAAGTTAAAGTTGGCGGCATAGGGTGCTGTCTCCATAACCGCTGGAGCACTGCGCAGTATCTCGTTGTGCAGGCCGGGCCAGGGAATCAGGATATTCACCTGATCCAGTATCGACTTGGTATAGGGGGTGCCCCATACCAGCACGAAAATCACCAGCAGAATATACGGCGACCAGGCCAGCAGCGTTTCCTTGAGATCATGGGAGCCGAGGGTCATGGTTCCGACTGTATCGCCGGCCATCACAAAATTATCCGAGGGTTGCCAGACCTTAAACAGTGCCACGAGTCCCAGAATCGCCGTCAGTGCGGCGAGGATGTCAACCAACTGCGGACCCACTTGGTTGGACACGATGAACTGCATGCCGGCGAAGCAGACACCGCAGACAATGGCCGCCGGTAGCACACCCTTGAGTGCTTTCGGTCCACCCATTACCAGCATCAGGTAGGCGGGAATAAAGAGGGAAACCGGCGCGCACAGGCGGCCAACCCAGGCACTCAGTTCCAGTTCCGGCAAACCGGTCACGCCGGCGAGTGTGACGATCGGAATCCCGATCGAGCCAAAGGCTACTGGCGCGGTATTGGCCAGCAGACTGATGCCGGCTGCAAAGAACGGGGAGAAGCCGAGTCCAGCCAGCATGGCAGCGGCTACCGCGACCGGTGTGCCGAACCCTGAAGCCCCTTCCATAAACGCACCGAAGGCGAAGGCTATCAGCATGGCCTGCAAGCGACGGTCGGTGGAGAGACCGCCAATGGAGTCCTTGATGATCTCAAAACGGCCGGTATCGAGCGTGATGCGGTACATCACGATCGCCCAGAACACGATCCAGCCAATCGGGAACAGGCCTTGGGCAGCACCATAGGACACCGCACTGAGCGCCAGGTTGACCGGCATGCCATAAACCAGAATCGCAATCACCAGGCCAGCGGCCAGCCCGGAAACCGCAGCGACCCAGGCCGGTTTGCGCAGGATGCCGATCAGGGTCAGCAGCACGAAGATGGGAATGGCGGCGATGAGGGCCGAGATAAATATGCTGTCAGAAACTGGCAGATAATCTTGTTGCCACATGGATCGGAGTCCCCTTGTTATTGTTATTGATCCGATTAGCAGGACTATAAGGAGCTATTCCATATTTCCCGCTTCAGGGTGTCGATCATCGCCGATTTGGGATTGGGGGTAAAGGCTCAATGCACTGCACATCACTGCACATTGGACACCCACAACCTCAAGTAGATAATTTATCACTTCAACTACAACCCCTGGCCCGCAGAAACAGTGAATTGCAAGGCTTAAATTTGTGGGTGTCCTGCTTGGGTTGGTGTCCTGCTTGGGTTGGCTGCTTGGGCTGCCCTGCCACTGATCTCCCTGCTAGCATTCGCCCACAGCCACAACCGTGGCTCCAAAGTTAAAACTAGAAAGGGAAGAGGATTTGCTATGCATTACTGTTCATTATTCCACCGTAAGAAACTTTTCATTGCCATTCTCAGCACACTCGCTACTGCATCCACTCTGTCATTCGCCGCCGAACAAACCCTGCCTGAAGAAGTGGTTGTGGTTGGTTCACGACTGACTCGGGGTTCACAGGATGGTGCCACGCCGGTGCAGATTATTGACCGGCAGACCATCGACAATTCCGGCTATAACAACTTGTAGCAGATTTTCGAACGCTCTACTGCCGCCGGTAATGGCACCTTCTCCACTCGCGGTAATAATCAGGACTCAACAGCCAATGGTGCGGCTGCGGTGAGTCTGCGCGGCATGGGTGCCGACGCCACTCTGGTACTGGTCAATGGCAAACGCGTTGCCATCAGTTCCTTTGCCGAAGGTATTACGACGAACTTTGTCGATATCAATAACATTCCTGTGGGCGCGATTGAACGCGTTGAAGTATTGAAAGATGGCGCCTCGGCAATTTACGGATCAGACGCCGTTGCCGGTGTGGTCAATATCGTGTTACGTGACGATTTTGAAGGCACCCAATTCAGTGCCGGATATGGCGACACGACCGACACCAGCACTGCGGAACAGACTTTTTCTGCGATCTGGGGCATCAACGGTGAGAACGACTCCAACCTCACCGTGATCTTTGATTATTTCAATAATGGCAATCTGATGAACAAGGACCGCGGCAGCCTGGGTTCAGCCAATCAGTCAGCGAAAGGCGGTCAGGATTTTCGTTCCTCGCGCGGTTATCCTGGACGCTTTATCGTTAATGGTGTGACCACCCGCGACCCAGCCTGTCCAACTGCAAGCATCGCCGGCCAGACCTGCGTGTACGACTACGGCCCCTGGGGCCTGCTGACCCCCGAGTCTGAGCGAACTGGCCTGTTGGCAATTGGGCATACCCAGATAAACGATAACGTTGAATTTTTTACCGAAATTGGTATTCAACACAACAACTCCATAGCCCGTGGTGCGCCTACGCCGCTGGATGAAAGCGCAGGCTTGACGGTGCCCGTGACTCATCCAAAAAATCCCTTCGCAGGAGCTACCAGCATTCGCGTCGGTCGCTATCGTACGGTAGATGCCGGTGCCCGTGAGTGGGGCATCGAGAGTGATAATCTGCGCGTGGTAACTGGTTTGCGGGGCACCGTAAATGACTGGGATTGGGAAGCGAGCGTACAGCGTGCGCGCAGTGAATCCGCCCAAACTGGCAGTCGTTCCCAGGGTTGGGTGCGTACCGATTTCCTGCAACAGGAAATTAACGCCGGCAGATACAATCCCTTCGGCGGCGTCCAGAATCCTGCCTCTGTAATCGATGCCATCAGCACCAGTCTGGTACGCCAGGGCGAATCCAATCTGACCGCCTATGACTTCACCGTGACCGGTGATTTGTTTGACCTCGCTGCCGGCACCGTGGCCATGGCAGCCGGGGTCGAATATCGGGAAGAAGACGCCTCCGATATACCCGATGATCAATTTCAGCGCGGGCTGATTTTCGGCACTGAATCCGTATCCGCAGCGGCCGAGCGCGATATTACTTCGCTGTTTGTCGAATTTGGCATTCCGCTGGCGGACAATCTGGATGTGACCGTAGCCGGTCGTTATGACGACTACAGTGATTTCGGATCCTCTACCAATCCTATGATCAGCGGACTCTGGTCACCCACTGAGATGGTCTCCTTGCGCGCCTCATGGGGCGAGGGTTTTCGGGCGCCATCGCTTGCCCAGATAGGCCTTGGGCCGTCACAGGAGTCGCAATTTTTCGTCGACACTTTTGGTTGTGCGGTTAATCCGGTCTACTGTACCAGCACTGACTACACCATCATCTTCGCTGGTAATCCCAATCTGGAAGCCGAGGAATCTGAATCCTTTAACATCGGTGTAGTGCTGGAGCCGCTGGCCGATTTAAGCCTGTCAGCCGACTACTGGGAAATCCAGCAGGAAGGCAAGATCGACGAAGTGCCGTTCGGTTTTCTCTACAACCAATCCTGCAGGACCCAGGCCAGCACAGTGTGTGTGCGCTCGGCACCACTCGGTGGTCAGTCACTGGGAGCGTTGCAATCCATCAACAGCGGTTTTACCAATATCGGAGAACAGACCGTATCTGGCCTGGATTTGAATGCGGTATACACCGGTTTTGAACTGCAGGGAAATCAGGTTGTATTACGGCTCGACTATTCCTACACCGCGGAGTTTGAAAGAGTTGAGTTGAACGCGGCTGGCACCGGATTTCAAACGACTGATCTTGCCGGCGAGTACGAATATCCCCAACATCGCTGGATTGCTACCGGTGAGTGGGGCGTCGGTGACTTCGGTTTTTCGGCGAACGTCAGCTACGTGAGTGAATTTGAAGATACGCCCGATATTGATTTTGACGGCACTTTGGATTACGACACCAATCGTTCACGTTCGATCGATTCCTTCGTAACGCTTAATATGCAAGCGAGCTATGCAGGAATCGACAATATGGACCTCGTCCTCGGCGTAGATAATGCCTTCGGCGAAGATGCACCCTTCGCTATTGGCAACGGCGATAACGACCTGTACGGCTATGTATCCAGTATCCATAGTCCACGTGGTCAGTTCTTCTATGGCAAGATGACTTATAAGTTCTAGGTCATACAAAGTCATACCAACGAGTCCCGCATGGTCAACATGCGGGACTTTTTTTTGGGTTTTTTCTAGTAGATCGTTGTTGAAAACAGCGCGCCCACTAACTCACGCAGCTAAGGATAGCTGATGAGCAGAGGCTTGTTGATTGTGAATAGAGGAGCTCAGGAAATTTCACTGGCTGTGATTTTCAGCTGCTGCTTAGCCGGTGCTTACCTGGAAAATAAAGAAGGGCTAGCGCGCCGGCTAACCCTTCGATTTATTTGGTAGCAATGGGCAGATTTGAACTGCCGACCCCAGCATTATGAATGCCGTGCTCTAACCAACTGAGCTACATTGCCATTGTTTGATAGTCGAAAGGCCGCGAATTTTCGGCATTCCAGTCAGTTTTGTCAAGTTTGGACACCGATCTGTACCCGGTTCTGAAATGCCGGTTTAGACATTAAAGCGGAAATGTACTACGTCGCCATCCTTCACAATGTATTCCTTGCCTTCCAGGCGCCACTTGCCCGCATCCTTGGCACCATTCTCGCCGTTATAGGTCACGAAGTCGTCGTAGGCGATTACTTCGGCACGGATGAAGCCTTTCTCGAAATCAGTGTGAATCACGGCGGCGGCCTGCGGTGCAGTGGCGCCTTGCTTTACGGTCCATGCGCGCACTTCTTTAACGCCGGCGGTGAAATAGGTTTGCAGGCCCAGTAGTTTGTAACCAGAGCGAATGACGCGATCGAGGCCAGCTTCTGCCATGCCGAGATCTTGCAGGAATTCCAGCTTCTCGCTGTCTTCCAGTTCCGCAATTTCTGATTCCAGTTTATTGCAGATCGCCACTACTTCGGCGCCTTCGCTCCTGGCGATAGCGGTCACGGCATCCAGATGTAGATTATTCTCGAAGCCGTTTTCGTCGACGTTCGCGATATACATCACCGGCTTTACCGTGAGTAGATGCAGGCCGTAGATATCTGCCAGTTCGTCCTTGCTGAGATTCATGGCGCGCACTGGTAGCGCCTGGTCCAATTGTGCTTTCACTTTTTCGAGGACGGCTGCTTGTCGCACGGCGTCCTTGTCGCCACTCTTGGCGATGCGCAATACCTTGTCGAGGAAACGGTCTACGCTTTCCAGATCCGATAGTGCCAATTCAGTATTGATGGTTTCGATATCTGCCGCCGGATCGATCTTGTCAGCGACGTGGGTGACGTTACTGTCTTCGAAGCAGCGTACCACATGGGCGATCGCATCAGTCTCGCGAATATTGGCGAGAAACTTGTTGCCGAGGCCTTCGCCTTCGGAGGCGCCTGCCACGAGCCCGGCGATGTCGGTGAACTCTACTGTGGTCGGTATGACTTTTTGTGGTTTAACAATTGCGGCCAGTTTGTCCAGGCGCGCATCGGGAATGGCCACGATGCCGGAGTTTGGTTCAATAGTGCAGAACGGAAAGTTTTCGGCGGCGATGCCAGCCTTGGTAAGTGCGTTAAACAGCGTCGATTTACCCACATTTGGCAAGCCGACTATTCCACATTTTACTGGCATATTTATTTTCCTGCCTGGGGATTCGTGTGTAGATCTTGCATGGCTTCTTCCCACTGGCCAACCACAACTTTGGGAAGCACGCGTATAGCATCTGCTATGTTTGCCATGATGGTATCGGCGTCCGCGCGTGACGGATCGCCCAGAACGTAATTGGAAACCAGCGACTTGTGGCCTGGATGTCCGACACCTATGCGCAATCGATAAAAATCCTTGTTGCCACCCAGCGCGTCGATAATGTCGCGGATGCCATTGTGACCACCGTGACCACCGCCTGCCTTGAACCGGGTTACGCCAACTTCAAAATCAATCTCGTCATAGGCTACCAGCATCGCCTGTGGTTCTATCTTGTAGAAGTTGCAGACTGCAGCTACTGACTTGCCGCTGTTGTTCATGAAAGTGGTTGGAACCAGCAATTTTATATCCTGACCGGCAATCGTAGTCGTAGCGTATTCGCCGCAGAATTTGCTTTCACCGCGCAGCACGCCTCCATAGCTCTTGCACAGATGATGCAGGAAGATGGCGCCGGCATTGTGTCGATTGGAAGCGTATTGTGGGCCCGGATTTCCGAGGCCCACAATCAGTTTCAGAGGACTGCCTGGCATAGTAATTACCTGGCGGGTTCCGGTGACTAGTCCTTCTTGTCGCCGGCTTTCTCTTTCTTCTCGTCAGCAACAGTTTTCACTGCGGCTGCGGGCGCTTCTGCTGCTGGGGTTTCTTCTACTTCAGTGCGTGGGGCGTGTACAGCGGCCACGTTGTGGTCCATTTCCGCGCCGTGAGAAAGCGCGACACTGGTGACGCCGTTTGGCAGTTTGATATCAGACAGGTGGATGGAATCGCCGATATCGAGGTTCAACATATCCACTTCTATATACTCTGGCAGGTTTTTCGGCAAACAGGAAATCTCGATCTGGGTCAGAGATTTCAGGATGCTACCGCTGCGCAGCTTGACGCCAATACAGGTGTCTTCGTTGAGGAAGTGGAGCGGTACGCTTACGGTAATTTCCACGTTCTCACGCACGCGCTGGAAATCGGCATGCAGGATAATTGGCTTGGCCGGATGTCGTTGCAGGGCTTTGATAACTACCTGCTCTTTGTCCTTACCTATGTTCAGTGTGATGATGTGGGCAAAGAACGCCTCATTTTCCGTCGCCCGCGCTATATCTTTATGCGGGATAGTCAATGACAAAGCTTCTTTACCAGCACCGTACAGCACGGCTGGTATAACACTCTTCAGACGACGCAGGCGGCGGCTCGCACCTTTCCCCAGATCCGTCCGAATTTCACAATTCAGTTCAAAAGCATTACCTTTCATTACATCTTCTCCATGAAACAGTCAGTTGTTGCACGCTCTGCCGGCACACTACTTCGTTGCACCTGCATATCGCACAACCTGATTTGACTATCTCAAATTTAATTAGCCAGTTTGCGACCGACTGGCTATGTAGTTAAAAAAGTCAGTGGTTCTTGTGAAACTACTGACTTTGGTTTATCCACGCGAGTTTTTGCGGCAATACTAGGTATTGTCAAACATCGCGCTAATGGATTCTTCGTTGCTTACGCGGCGAATCGATTCAGCCAATAACTTGGCCATCGTCAGCTGGCGTATGCGTTTACAATTCTTTGCAGCATCACTCAACGGGATGGTGTCGGTTACCACCAGAGAATCCAGTTGTGAGTTATTTATATTATCGATGGCCGCACCGGATAATACCGGGTGCGTACAATAAGCCACGACCCTCTTGGCGCCATGTTCTTTCAGTGCGTCGGCGGCTTTGCACAGGGTGCCGGCGGTATCTACCATATCATCCACGATGAGACAGCTGCGACCAGCCACGTCACCGATGATGTTCATGACCTGCGCTTCATTCGCTGCCGGACGCCGTTTGTCGATGATGGCCAGTTCGACATTCAATTGTTTGGCTACAGCCCGGGCGCGTACCACGCCGCCAATGTCTGGCGATACGACAATCAGATTTTCATATTGCTGCCGTTCGATGTCGTCAGTCAGCAATGGCGAGCCATAAACGTTATCCACCGGAATACTGAAGAAACCCTGTATCTGTTCTGCGTGCAGGTCAACTGTCAGCACCCGATTAACTCCTACCGCGCTGATCATGTCAGCCACTACCTTGGCGCTGATGGCGACCCGAGCTGAACGGACGCGACGATCCTGGCGGGCATAACCAAAATAGGGAATCACTGCGGTAATGCGATTGGCGGAGGCCCGGTGCAGGGCGTCGGCCATTAACAGCAATTCCATGATGCTGTCATTGGTTGGTGCGCAGGTGGGTTGGATGATGAAAACGTCCTTGCCGCGTACGTTTTCGTTCAACTCAACCGAAATCTCTCCGTCACTGAACTTGCTGATGCTGGCATAGCCCAACGGGACACCAATGTGCTTCGCAATGTTTTCCGCAAGATCCGGATGCGCATTGCCGGTGAAAACCATTAAATTGTTTGCCACGCTCGAAGTCCTATTGACAGGAAACAGATCTGGTGCAGTTCCAGGTTTGGATTAAATGGCTGGGGTGGATGGATTCGAACCACCGTATGCAAGGATCAAAACCTTGTGCCTTACCGCTTGGCGACACCCCAACAAACTCTTTGTACTATTTATATTATATGGTGCTTTATATGGTGCTATTTTTTAGCATCCGCCTTTCTAATGCGCTAATTGCATACGCTTTAGTTACCGTCTTCGCAGTGCGCCAGCGCATTCACGCCCGCTGCCACAAAGCCATGCCAAAGAGCGGGCTTTGACTGCAAGACTTGCTGCGCGGAAGCCTCATCATTGAAGGCGGCAAACACGCTGGCACCGGTTCCGGTCATGCTGGCTTTGGCAAATTTACCCAGCCAATTCAGCGCGTTAGCAATGTCAGGATAGAGCCTGCAAGCGACTGCTTCGCAGTCATTACGGACCCTGCCTGCCAGAAAGTCGGCCATTTTGATGGCTGGCGTGTTCCGTGTCAAATCTGAATGGCAAAAAACCTGTGCCGTGGAAACCGTACAGGGTGGGGTGATAACCACGTACCAGGCAGGGGCTAAGCTAATGGGTTCCAGCTCTTCGCCGATGCCTTCAGCCCAGGCTGACTTACCTCGAATAAACACCGGGACATCGGCGCCCAGTTGTACTCCAAGACGGCACAGCTCGTCAGTGTCCAGTCCCAGCTCCCACAATTGGTTCAATGCCAACAACGTCATTGCCGCGTTGGCACTGCCGCCGCCGAGCCCGCCACCGATGGGGATCTGTTTCTCGAGGGTGATGCGCACGCCCGCCAGGGGAGTAGCAGCGACTGCCTGCAGTTTACGCGCCGCCAGCATTACCAGATTGCGTTCCACAGCCAAGCCAGTGGCAAGGCCATTGCTTTGCAGATGTAATGAGTTGGAGCCAGTTGGATCCAGTTGAAACGACATGCGGTCACCATAGTCCAGTAGCTGGAATACAGTTTGCAGCAAGTGATAGCCGTCAGCCCGCCGCCCGGTGATATGCAGGAACAGGTTTAGCTTGGCAGGTGCCAGCAATTGCAGAGGGCTTGGGGACATAGGCAGTCTATTGTAACGGGTCTTGCAGGGTCCAGTTCAGGCCGATGAAACGCAGCCGGATATCATTGGCGGGTCGGGTCAACTCCATGCGCGCGGGCAGGCTGATGTCACCGTACTGGCGCGGATCAGAATAGGTCACAGTCCAGCCGGCCTGGCGAATACGCGTGAGTTGGTTGAGTTCATTGAACTCCAGATCGGCGCGTCCCTGGGGTGCTGGCAGGCCCTTGATCCAGTATTCCAGAAACGACACCGGTAATTCGTAACCCAGTTGTTGCAATATCAGGTCTTCGGGGCTGCTGGCAGTAACCACTTCACCAGCGTTTTCCATGGTCACAAAACCGGGGCGTCCGCTAATCCGCGTGTTGCCTGCATTAAAGGTGCCCCACAGGCGAATGTTGTAGTCCGTGTCCTGCTGCTGCCATTGGATGCGCGGCGTATGCGAGTCATTGTTATAACGCACATCAACCCGACCACGGAATTCCCAGGTGTCCAGCTGCTGCAGCAGGTCGCGCTGTGCTACCCAATCGCTGTTGTCTCCGGCAGGCGGTGCTGCAACGCAAGCGGTCAGCAGCAGGAGCAGGCTGGCAAATACGCAGCGGGTTGCGCGCAGCTTCGCCACGGTCTTTATAAGCCAGGAGTATATAAATAGAAGGAACAGGTTCATCAGGAGGACTGTAGTCGTGCCATTGCTTCCTTGATGATTGGGCTGTCAGGACGTTCCCGCAAGGCATCCTGCCACACCTGGGTTGCTTCCTCGCGCCGTCCCATCACCCACAGCACTTCTCCGAGATGGGAGGCGACTTCGTGGTCGGGAAATACAGCGAAGGCACGGCGCAGATTTCCCAGTGCTTCCTCGTACATGCCAAGTTTGTACTGCACCCAGGCCAGACTGTCGATAATGGCCGGGTCATCCGGGGCAATGGCGATAGCGCGCTGCAATAATTCCAACGCTTCTTCATAGCGCGTGCTTTGGTCTGCCAGCATATAACCGAGATGGTTTAGCGCGCGGGAGTCTTCGGGTTGCATCAATATGATCTGCCGAAGATCGTTCTCCGAACTGCGGCGATCACCGGCCCCGTCGAAGTACAACACGCGCTGGAACAAGAGATCAGCATCATTCGGAAATCGATTGAGGGCGCTATCCAGAAGGGCTTTGGCTGCGTCCCCATGCCCGGATTGCTGCAGGACACTGGCTTCAATCGTGGTGAGCAAGACCTCCAGACGTGGCTGGCCCCGGGATAAGCGACTGAGCCAATCATGGGCATCCTGCAATTCACCCAATTCAATCGAATGTCGCGTTGCCTGCTGCTGCGCCGGCAAAAAATTATTCGAGCCGATGCGAACCTGGCGATAGTGTTCGATCGCTCGGAGTGAGTCATCCTGCTGCTCATAAATAAAGCCGAGATAGAATTGGCTCTCATCCACACGCTGGTCGACACCAATCAGTCGTTCTAGTGACTGGATGGCGCTGTCGTAATTGTCCATTTCCAGATCCAGCAGCGCGATGGAGTACAGAGTCTCCCAATCCTGCGGATTCTGTGCCATCAACTGGCGAAACTGTTCCTGGGCAGCGCGGTAATTATCTTGCTGAATCAGCAGGCGCGCATAGTTCAGGCGCAGTTCGGTGTTTTCGGGATAGGTGCGCACACCGTTGCGCAGAGTGCGCAGGGCAAGCTCGGTATTGTTCAAGCTCTGCAGCAGTTGAGCTTCCAATAAAAACATTGCGCCATCAATTGGCAGTCGCTGTTTCGCCAGCTGCAGTTCAGCCAGAGCCGCGTCGAATTGCTGGTTCTGCGCCAGCAGCCGCACCAGGGTCAACTGTATCGATGCCTGTTGCGGATACCTGAGGGCAAGTTGTCGCAGATTGCTGATGAGGGCGTTGCGCTCCTCCGGACTGAGTCGACCCGCGCGTTCCGACAGTGCCGAAAAATCGATATTGCCGCCGAGATCAATTACCCGCGCCATATGCGACAAGGCCTGATCGAAATTACCGTTCTCGAGAAACTGAAAGCTGAGTAGCAGGTGTGGCTGGGGATCCTCAGGCGCGACTTCAGCCCACAATAGTCCCAGTTGCAGCAGCGCATTCAGATCGTTGTTGGCCGCTGCAAACTGCACGGCACGCTGGATCACGCCCAGGTCCCGGGTGGAGAAAGCCAGATCGAAATAGCCTTCGCCAGCATCCTCGATGCCACCGCGCTGGGCCCCAAGTTCGCTGATTATGGCTTGATAAAGCTGATCTTCGGTGAAGCTGCTATATTCCACTGGCAGCGGTGGCGTCACCGCGGCAGTTGTGGTCGCGGCCTCAGTTGTTGGCAGGGCGGTTGCCTCTGGGGCGGGCGCTTCAGTAACGGCGCAGGCTGCAAGGCTGAGCACCAAGGCCAGGCAAAGGGTAGTTTGTAGCAATTTCAACATGATTCCAGGTCCAGTTTGACGACGTTGCATTGTACCAGCTTGTTTCGATCACGGGACAGACGACTAACACCTCGATTCTGACCGGCACTGCCGCCAGCGAATTTCAAAAATAGCACCAGACGCAGACGGCAATGGGAACAATGAGCGTTATTTAGTAACATATCCGGCTTTTTCCGGCACAGCAGGAACGTAATGGCTCTGGCTTTGGTAGGCATCAATCACACAACGGCGGCAATTGACCTGCGCGAACGCGTAGCTTTTCCGCCGGAGATCGTCACTGATGCGCTAAAACAAGTGGCTGCACTGGATACCGTTGCCGAAGTGGTCATCGTCTCTACCTGCAATCGCACGGAAATCTATCTGGATTTTGCCGAGCCCGAGCAACACGAGGCTGCGAGCGGTGAGCTGGTCGCGAATCGGCTGTTGGTGGATCGCCAGCAACTGATTACCCGCTGGCTCTGCGGGTTTCACCAGTTACCGGAGGCGCAGCTTGCAAGCTGTGTCTACAGCTATGGCGCTGAAGACGTAGTGCGGCATCTGATGAAGGTTGCCTGTGGCCTCGATTCCAAGGTGTTAGGCGAGCCGCAAATCCTCGGACAGATAAAGTCAGCCTATGCCATGTCCAAGGATTTGCAGGTAGTGAGTTCCGAATTAGGTCGTGCCTTCCAGGTGGCGTTTTCCATCGCCAAGGAAGTACGCACAGACACGGCCATCGGCGAGAACCCGGTATCGGTAGCCTTTGCCGCGGTGGCGTTGGCCGAGCGAATCTTCTCGAATTTAAACACGCTGAGTGTCTTGTTGATTGGTGCCGGACGCACCATCGAACTGGTGGCGCGTCATCTCGCAGACCGGGGCGTGAGCAAGATGGTGGTGGCGAACCGGACGCTGGACAATGCGCTCGAGCTGGCCGCGAAATTTTCGGCGCACGGAACGCTGCTGTCTGATATCCCTGAGCAACTGATACACGCTGATATTGTCGTCTCATCCACCAACAGCCAATTACCATTGTTAGGAAAAGGCGCTGTAGAGCGGGCCCTGAGAAAGCGCAAACACAAGCCCATGCTGCTTATCGATCTGGCGGTTCCCCGCGACATAGAGGCGGAGGTGGGGGAGATTGCGGATGCCTACCTTTATACCGTGGATGATATCAGCGATGTCATCGAAGACGGCGTCAAGAGCAGAAGCGAAGCGGCCAATCAGGCGCATTCGATCATAGAGCGCGGCATTGAGGATTATCTGAAGCAGCGGCGCTCGCTGAATGCGGTTGCCACGTTACGCGCGTTCCGGGAAAAAGCCGATTCGATTCGCGAGCAGGAATTGCAGCGCGCACTCAAGGCGCTGGAGAAAGGTGAATCTGCGGAGACGGTGCTCGCCGCGCTGGCGCGTGGCATTACCCAGAAATTTATCCACTCCCCCAGCGTGCAGTTGAAGAAGGCGAGCGCGGAGGGGCGTGCTGACCTGTTGCAATTGACCCGGGAGCTGTATGAACTCGATGACGATGTGGCGCCTTGAAGCATGGGCAGAAGCATGGGACATGCGCAATCGTAAATTGTATTGGCCGATAGGAATGACCCAGGATAAATGAATAATAATGAAAGAACTGATGTGAACAATCCGCAATGAAAGATTCGATACGCACCAAACTGGGTAATTTGAAAGACCGTTTCGGCGAACTGGAAGCGCTGTTGAGCGATGGTGGGATCATCGCCAACCAGGAGCGTTTCCGTGATCTGTCCAAGGAATATGCCGAACTCGAACTGGTCGTGAAGAGCTATGATCGCTTCGTCATCGCCTCGGCGAATCTGCAAGAAGCACGGGACATGCAGAAAGATACCGATCCTGACATTCGTGCCATGGCAGATGACGAAATACACAGATGCAACGCTGAGCTGGAAGAACTTGAACTGGAATTGCAGCGCTTGCTGTTGCCCAAGGATTCCAAAGATCGCCTGAATGTGTTTCTCGAGATTCGCGCCGGTACTGGTGGCGATGAGGCGGCGATTTTCTCCGGCGATCTGTACCGCATGTATTCGCGCTTTGCGGAATTGCAACATTGGAAAATCGAAAGCGTAGGCGAACGGCCGGGAGAACACGGAGGCTACAAGGAAATCGTCGCGCGCATCGAAGGCGATAACGTGTATGCGAAGCTTAAATTTGAATCCGGTGCCCACCGCGTGCAGCGCGTCCCTGAAACCGAAACCCAGGGCCGCATTCACACCTCGGCCTGTACCGTAGCGATCATGCCGGAACCCGATGAAATGGAGCCGATTGAAATCAGGAAGGAAGACTTGCGCGTGGACACCTATCGCTCCAGTGGTGCCGGTGGTCAGCACGTGAACAAGACTGACTCGGCGATTCGGCTCACGCACTTGCCTTCCGGCATAGTGGTTGAATGTCAGGAAGAACGGTCGCAACACAAGAATCGGGCTCGCGCCATGTCATTGCTGGGTGCGAAATTGCTCGACGCAGCCCAGCAGGCCGCGCACAAGGAAGAATCCGACATGCGCAAGAAACTGGTGGGTAGTGGTGATCGCTCCGAGAAAATCCGCACCTACAATTATCCGCAGGGCCGGGTAACCGACCATCGCATCAAGCTGACCCTGTATAACCTGGGCGAGATCATGAATGGCGATCTTGGTTCGGTAATCCAGCCATTGATCAACGAATACCAGGCCGATTTGCTGGCAGGGCTTGCTGCCGAAGAGTAGGCAGAGGCGATGTCCCTTACCATACAAAAAGTGTTGCTGCGGGCAGCCGAGTTACGGGTCAGCAGTGACAGTTGGCAAATCGATACCGAGTTGCTATTGGCAGAGGCAATGATGACCAGGCGCGAATATCTGCGCACCTGGCCGGAACGTGAGGTGGACCCGGCCGCGCTGCAAATCTTCGAGACCTTGTTTGCACGCCGTGTCCGGGGTGAACCGCTGGCTTATATTCTGGGCAGAAAGGATTTTTGGGATTTTCAGTTGCAGGTAAATTCCCATGTGTTAATTCCGCGACCGGAAACCGAGCTGCTCGTGGAATCTGCGCTGAATCTTGTTGGCACGCAGGGCGCGAAAGCCGAGCAGCTTGTGGATCTCGGCAGCGGCAGCGGCGCGATAGCAATTGCCTTGGCGCGGGAATTGCCGGGATGTAAAGTATTGGCTGTGGATCGAAGTGCAGATGCACTCGCTCTCGCCAGCAACAATGCTGCACGGCTGGGCGCGGCCAACATTCGCTTTCAAGCGGGTTGCTGGTGTCAGGGATTGACGCCCCACAGTGCCGACATGATTGTCACTAACCCTCCTTATGTGGCAATCAATGATGCACATTTGCAACAAGGCGATCTGCGTTTTGAGCCGACTATGGCGCTGGTCGCGCCGGATGCCGGACTCGGTGATATCAAGACGATCATCGAACAGAGTCGAACGGTGTTGCGCAATAGCGGCTGGTTGTTACTGGAACACGGGTATCTGCAAGGGAGTGAAGTGCGGGACCTGTTGGCACAGTGGGGATACCGCAAGGTCGAAAGCAGGCAAGATCTCGCGGGGCATGATCGGGTTACTCTTGGTCAGTGGGTCAGTGGGTAGAATAAAATGAAACGCACATTGCATGCAGAATACGCTATATGAATGACGCACAACTGCTGAGATACAGTCGCCAGATCATGTTGCCCGAGATGGATATCGCAGGGCAGCAACGGCTGGTGGATGCATCGGTTTTGATCATCGGCATGGGTGGACTTGGTTGTCCGGCAGCGATGTATCTGGCGGCGGCTGGAGTCGGACACCTGCTGCTGGCCGACGACGACACTGTCGATCTCACCAACTTGCAGCGGCAGATTGCCCACAGTCAGGCTGACATTGGCAAGAACAAGGTAGCTTCCGTGCAACGCACGTTACTGGGTTTGAATCCCGATGTGCGTATCACTGCATTGGCGCAGCGTCTGCTGGGCGCGGAACTGGATCAAGCGGTGGCGCAGGCCGATGTGGTAGTGGATGCCACGGATAACTTCACCACCCGATTCGCCATTAATCGCAGCTGTGTGAAATTGCGTAAACCGCTGGTGTCGGGCGCGGCCATTCGCATGCAAGGTCAGGTCGCCGTGTTCGATTCCCGCAGCCAGGAGAGCCCCTGCTATCAGTGCCTCTACACAGAAGGTGATGATGAGGAGACGAACTGTGCCCGCAATGGTGTGATGGCGCCGCTGGTGGGAATCATCGGGTCGGTGCAGGCGCTGGAGACCATCAAGCTATTGAGCAAGATTGGCATAACATTGGCAGGGCGCTTGCTGTTACTGGATGCTGCCACGATGCAGTGGCGCGAGCTGAAACTGCCGCGGGACCCGGCGTGCCCGGTTTGTGGCAAAGCCAGCGGGAAACCAGGCGGCAATTGAAGTGTCAGCCGCATGAGGCTATGATGCTGGCGCTTCGTACATTTATGGGTTGCGTCTTTAGCCACTGTCTTAAGCCTCATTTTTAAAACTCATTCTGTAAACATATTCCTTAAACCCATTCCTTAAACCCAAGCAGTAAGCGGTGCTACCCATCCTATGGATTCAGAAGTAAGCCCACAGCAAATCTCCTTCGACAGTTTCGACCTGCAACAACCGCTGCGTGATGCGATAAGCAAGCTTGGTTTCAAATACTGCACTCCAATTCAGGCACAGAGTCTGGTCCACACACTTGCTGGCCACGACGTAACCGGCAAGGCCCAAACCGGCACCGGCAAAACTGCCGCGTTTCTGATCACCATTATCAATGATTTGCTCTGCAATCCGATTCAGGAAGAACGTTTTCTCGGTGAACCGCGTGCGCTGATCATTGCGCCAACTCGCGAGTTGGCCATCCAGATAGCGAGTGATGCGCAATTGCTCACTGCATTCTGTGATCTGCATACCGTGACCCTAGTTGGCGGTGAAGACTATCAGAAGCAGACCAAGGCGCTCGACAAAAAGCCGGTAGATATCGTCGTGGCCACACCCGGTCGCCTGCTGGATTTTGTGCAGAACGATAATCTCTATCTGGGTCTGGTTGAATTGCTGGTGCTGGATGAAGCGGATCGCATGCTCGATATGGGTTTTATTCCACAGGTGCGCGCCGTTGTTGCCCGCACACCGAAGAAGGAATGTCGCCAGACCTTGTTGTTCAGCGCTACGTTTACTCCGGAAATCATCGAATTGGGCAGTCGCTGGGCGATGGACCCGATCATGGTAGAAATCGAGCCCGAGCAGGTTGCGGCAGAAGCGGTGGACCAGAAGGTGTTCCTCGTCACGACGGCCGACAAATACAATCTGTTATACAACTTGATCAGCGAGCCTGGCGCCGAGCGCGTCATGGTATTCAGCAATCGTCGCGATCAGGTGCGCAAGCTCGCAGACAATCTGTACCGTAACAATGTTAATTGTGGACTATTGTCCGGAGAGATCGCGCAGAACAAGCGTGTGAAGACTCTGGAAGATTTCAAATCCGGCAAGCTGAAGGTGTTGGTTGCCACCGATGTTGCTGGTCGCGGCCTGCATATAGATGACGTCACCCACGTGATCAACTATTCGTTGCCGGAAGAAGCCGATGATTATGTGCATCGCATTGGTCGTACTGGTCGCGCTGGCGCTATCGGCACTTCCATCAGTTTTGCCTGCGAGGAAGATTCCTTCATGTTGCCGGCAATCGAGGCAAAGCTGGGCATGAAACTCGATTGCCTCCATCCCATGGAGCATTTGTTAGCAAAAGCGCCACTATTTGAGCGACCTTCACGTTTCAAGGCACCGGAAGGCAGTCGTAGTGGTGCGCGTCCCAAGGGAAAACCAGGCGGTCGACCTCGCAGGCGCTGAGCCTGACGCGAGACAGTATCGATCAGGAAGTGATCGATACTTGCAACGCTGTAACTAGCCCGACGCAATATCCTCGCGCAGAGTGCGCGCCGCGCGAAAGTAGTGGTAGGCCGACCAGAGATTGGCCACCGAGACCAGGCACAGGGCATAGCGCAGACCATCGGCCAGAGCCAACGACTCGGCAACACCCTGGCCGAGCAGGTAGCCGCGAATTTGGTCGCTGAGGAAGCCGGTGAACATGGGGCCGGTGCCAATGCCGATCAGGTTGAGTACCAGCAGTAACATGGCGCCACCCAGCGCCCGCTCGCGCACTCCAACCAATTGATGGGTAGCGGCGATGCTGGGGCCGAGATAGGTGGCACCAAAGGCGATGGCGGGTATCATCAAGACCAATACCGCTAATCTGTCTGGCAGCATTAACGCCAGCAGCCAGACCGGGATATTGATGAGCAACGCGATCGCGGGGACCCACATTTGGTAACGTGGATCGCCGCCAGCGCGATGAGACAGTATGTCGCTCAGCTTGCCGCCCAGGTAGGTGCCCGACAGCCCGCCGACGAGGGTAATAATCGCCAGGGCGAAGCTGGTTTCCGTGAGCGACATACCGTGCGAGCGCATCAAATAAGCCGAGTAATAATTATTTAAGCCATAAGCCACGAACGCATGTAATCCAGCGGCCAGGGCGAGGTGGCAAAAGGCGGGTTTGGCGAGCAGCTTTTTCAATACCATCTTCATCGGTGGCGGTTCGACTGGCTTATAGTCAGGGTCGGAAAAACCACGCGGCGGCTCGCGCAAAGTCAGCTTCACCAATATGGCGAGCGCGATGCCCGGTAGACCCACGACATAAAACGCGGTGCGCCAGCCGTAGGCAGTTGCTACGTAGCCGACGACAATAAAACCGATGAACTGGCCGAGGTAGACCCCGAGCGAATAAATGGAGAGAACTGTGGCTCGCTGCTTGGGTGGGTAGTAATCGCTGATGATGGAGTAGGCCGAGGGATTGCAGCCCGCCTCGCCCACGCCCACCGCGACCCGGGTAAAAAACAATTGAAAAAATCCATGCGCCCTGCCCGTTAGCGCGGTGGCCGCACTCCATACCACCAGCGAGATGGCGATAATGTTGACGCGGTTGACACGATCGGCAAGGCGAGCGATGGGTATGCCGAGGGTGGTATAAAAAATCGCAAACGCAACTCCGCTTAGCAGGCCGAGCTGCAGGTCGGAAAAATTAAACTCCTCTCGAATCGGTTCCATCAACATCGACAGAATTTGTCGGTCGACATAGCTCAAGCCATACACGACGAACAGTAGCCACAGGGCGTAGTTGCGATAACTCGGGCTAGCGGTGAACTCGTCGGTCTTGCCGGGTAGTGAATCGATTGCCATGTTGTCTCTCTTCAGATTCTTGTTTTTTGTTTTGGTCTTATCGACCTTGTTGCAGTGGCACAGCTTACGGGAAGTTGCGGATAGGGAGTATAAAGCTCTTACCCGATTAGTCCATCATTGGCTATGGTTATCGATAAGGGTGGTTCTTCGATGGCGCAGCCGGTGAGCGGATTCAGCACATGACTGTGGCAAGCTTCAATTTCGATCTGGAAGGATTTATGTTAGCCAACGTCGATGCGGTAAGCCTGACTATTTGCCATGAATCCTGTTTGCCGGAATCAAGTAGTCTGTAGGCGGGGCAACAGGAGAACAATTGAAAATCAATTACAATTTAACCGAAGCTATCAGTGAGGATGATCAGGGGCTCGATTTTTTTGTGCTGGCTTAATCTCTACCCTGATTGCGATCGCCCTTGAACAACAACTGGTAATAGCACCAGATAGCGAGTGAGATAACAAAGCTCACCGAAATAATCATGAAGAGGATGGCGGGCACGGTCATGGTGCGGACCCCGGTTTATCACTTGAATCCACATCCGCTGCAAGTAGTTCGCTGCCGTTAATATCCATACCAGCCGCCTTCCACCGCCGAGTACCGATGGCGGTCACCGCCAGCAGTAATGCCGCTGTGAACAGTATGACCAACCACGCATAAATAGCCGACATATCAGCCGATTCGCCTTCGCCAATACCCAATGTGGATTGCACATACGATGGCACGTTGTTCCAGCAGAAGCCGATAAAAATCACCAACAGGTAGAGCGGAGAAACGTACTTGAGAATGAAGCGAAATATTCGTGGAATTTTAAACTGAGCGCCGCGTTGCGCTTCTTCCAGCGCTTTGTCCACGCCAAAAATCCAGGAAAAACAGATGAGCTGAATGCCGGCAACCACAAAAATCATGAATGTCCCGACCCAGAAATCCAGGGTATCCAGAGCCACCAAGCCTTCGCTAAACCACAGTACAAATAAATTTCCTACTATGCAGATACCAGCTATCAGAATTGTTGCGCGTTTATGCGTCAGCCCCAGGGCTTCCTGGAAAAACGCCTTCGACGGTTGCAGCATGGACAGGGAACTGGTGATCGCCGCGAGAAACAACATGAAATACCAGATGGCACCAAAAAAATCACCCCAGGGCATACGCACGAAAACGACCGGTAAGGCAGAAAAACCTGTGCTAAAAGTTCCCCCGGTATTGGCCTGGGTAGCAAGCACTCCAAGAAACATCACGGCTGCAGTGAGGGTGATCATGCCACCCAGGGCCACTTCGAAAAACTCATTGGTGGCCGATGCGGTGAGGCTGGATAGTACGATGTCGTCATCTTTTTTCATGTAGGAAGCGTAATTTATGATCACGCCAAACCCGATTGACAAACTGAAGAAGATTTGTCCAGCGGCCGCAAGCCATGTTTTAAAATTGCCCAGCGCCGCGAAATCGGGATTCCACATAAAATTGAGACCGGCTGCAACATTTTGTTCGGGAAGTTCCGGGTCAGGCGTCCCCAGTGTCAGTACGCGCACCAATACAATTATGCCCAATATGGCCATCGCGGGCATGGCCCAGCGGCAGACTATTTCTATCCCTCGAGACAGACCTCGATACAGGAAGAAAATGTTAATCGCAAATGTGATGCCCCAAAATATGACTGTAGAGTGCAGCCCGTTCTGGCCCATCAGGCCATTGGAATTACTGCCGGTGGTCTCGCTAAAAAACTGTTGGGAAGCGAGTACTTGATTGGTTACTGACTGGTCGGGAGAAATACCGATGCCGCCAGTGGCATAGCTCCATGCGTAAGACAGACACCATGCTTCAATCATCACATAATAGAAATACACCACCAGCGGTACGAGTACGCCGAATGACCCGCAATAGCGAGCCACTGGACCACGACCCCATACGCCCATAATTGCTGGCGCGGAGTGGAAGCCTTTACGGCCCCCGTAACGCCCCATGGTCCATTCCGCCCAACCGATGGGAATACCCAGCAACAGGAAGGCGATGAAGTAGGGGATAAGAAATGCGCCACCGCCGTTTTCGGCCGCATTTCCAGGAAAACGCAGGAAATTACCAAGGCCAACTGCAGAACCGGACACGGCAAGGATGAGTCCCAGACGTGTGCCCCATCCCTGTTCCCGGGTCAGTTTATTGTTCAAAGATTCTGCATCTCTTCAACCAGGCATAATACGGAAGCTACATTTTATCGGAGCCAACGATACCGCAGATTAGTGAAAGTCAGTTGGATATATTTATTTCGAAGTCAATGCCATAACCTATCGATAATCCAATGGCAATAGCACCATTCATCCCGTGACCCTGATTGGCGGTAAAGACTATCAAAAGTAGACCGAGGCGTTCAACAAAAAGCCGATAGATATCGTCGTAGCCACACCCGGTCGCCTGCTGGATTTTGTGCAGACCGCTGGCGCCAAGATCACCAGATTTTGTAAATTTTTTCGGAACCGGGCTTTTTGTCTGGTAATAGCATAACATTTTCTACAGGAAGAAAATCTGGAAAGCACTGTAACCAGAACACGATTTATGTTGCGAGCGAGTTGTGTTCAACCGATCTGACCTCGCTTATACTACTCGCGCTACCGGACCCAAACCCGCATGAATAATTCTCCCGTTTCCCGCTACGAGCTGACAGCCTGGTTTTTGTTTTCAGGCGCACTGCTGTTGCTCCTGGTTCTTAAATTATTGCCGGCCCTGTTAGCCGGCCTCCTGGTCTATGCGCTGGTGAACTTGGTGGCGCCGAAACAGCAGACAACGACCGTAGATAAATCCCGCTTGTTGGCCGTAACACTTATCGCCGCGATCGTGATCACGCTAATAACGTTCTTGGTACTCGGCCTGGTGTCTTTCCTGCGCGGTGGCGGCGAGAATATTCCGGGACTTATCCAACGGATGGCCGAAATCATCGAAGGCTCGCGTGCGCGGTTTCCTGTCTGGCTTCTGCAGTATTTGCCGGCGGACGCGGATGCACTAAGCGCGGCGCTGGTCAACTGGCTGCGTGGACAAACAGACTCATTCCAGGTGGCAGGCGCGGAACTGGGGCGGGGCCTGATGCTGATCTTGATTGGTATGGCGATTGGCGCTCTGCTTTCGCTGGAAAGAGCCATTCACAGGCGAGCGCACACGCCATTGTCGGTAGCCTTCATTGAGCGCGCGCTGCGCCTGGAGAGCGCCTTTCGCCGCGTGATATTCGCACAGGCCTGGATCTCAGCCATCAACACCACTTTCACCGCGCTTTACCTGATAGTGGTGCTGCCCGGGTTCGGTGTAGAACTCCCATTCACCAAGACCTTAATCTTGATCACTTTTGTGGCCGGTCTGCTCCCCATCCTGGGCAACCTGATATCCAACACTATCATCTTTATCGTCAGCTTGAGCCAGTCGTTGTCCCTGGCGCTGGTGTCGCTTACCTATTTAGTCATAATCCACAAGCTCGAATATTTTCTGAATGCACGTATTATCGGCGGCCACATTCGCGCCCGCGCATGGGAGTTGCTGATCGCCATGATCGCACTGGAGGCGGCCTTCGGGATATCCGGACTCATAGCCGCGCCCATCTACTATGCCTATCTGAAAGACGAATTGCGCGCCAGAGAGCTCATTTGAACCCCGCCCGCAACAAAACCGATGCTGCCTTCATGTTGCCGGCAATCGAGGCAAAGCTGGGCATGAAACTTGATTGCCTCCATCCCATGGAGCATTTGTTAGCCAAAACGCCAGCCTCCCGCTGACTTCCCGCCGTGCTTCGTAGCTGCTCCATATTGCCAGTGGTATCCACGCCATGACTTGCTCTTCGTCTGCGAGCCAGTAAACTGAAGATATTTGACCAGGTAATGATCTGGGACAATATTCGTTATTCATGAAAATATATGCTTTTGATGTACGCCTTTTTTATCCCTTGTCGCTAGATTTCTGAACCGGAGTGCGCGGATATGCAACATGGAATTGCAAGCAAAGTGAGTCATGTCGTTTTGCTTGCCACAATTCTGGTTGGGTTCAGTTTCTTGTTTTGGCAACAGTCTGAGCCAGCGGCACAGGTTGTGGATGCTTCTATATCGGATGCAATCGAAGCAGCACAGTACGCGCCACGTGGCGCGGACGCCTGTCTTACCTGCCACAATACAACTGCAGTGAACGCCATCCAGACCACATCCCATTGGCGTAGCACCGATTTCAGAACGCCCGCTGCCCAGCACGACTGCGAAAGTTGTCACGGCGCGAGTCCTGAGCATCTGCAGTCAATGCGTTCACCGGCGGTTGTGTTTAGCGGAAACGGGCGCTTTCCGCAAAGTGACGTGAGTATCCAGAACCAGTCCTGCCTTGGCTGTCATCAAACCGACGCACGTACCCATTGGGCAGCCAGTAGCCATCAGGCTGCCGATGTCACCTGCGTCTCCTGTCATGACATACATGCCAGTAGCGACCAGGTTTTAAGCCCCCTCTTGCAAGCGCAGACCTGCTTTGGCTGTCATCAGGACAAGCGGGCTGAATTGAATCGACGCAGTCATCACCCGGTGGCCGAGGGTTTGATGTCGTGCTCCAGTTGTCACAATCCCCACGGATCCGTGACTGCATCGCTGCTGGCCAAGAACTCGATTAACGAAACTTGCACCGGCTGCCACACAGAAAAGCGTGGTCCGTTTCTGTGGGAGCATCAACCGGTGGCTGAGGCTTGCACCAACTGTCACAACCCGCACGGGTCGACGCAGGCGGCGTTGTTAAATATCAGACAGCCGTTCCTGTGCCAGACCTGTCATCAGGATGTATTACATCCAAGCTCGCTGTACAGCGGCACGGGTATTCCTGACGCCGGTGCTGCACAAACCTTATTGGGCAGTGCTTGCACGAATTGCCACTCGCAAGTTCATGGTTCGAATCATCCTTCGGGGTCGCGTTTTACCCGGTGATTGGTTCACGCGGTTACTGGTTCACGCAGTTTATGGTTTACGCATTTAATGGTTTACGAATTTAATGAAGCTACCCATGAAATATTCGCCAGCCCAAACCTGTTTACTCGCCTGCATATTGCCCTGGGCGCTCCCCGCCATGGCGCAGACCACGCCTGCCACAAAAGGTAATGTTGCAATTGGCTTCGTCTATAACACCGAGGATTCATTCAGATTTGGCCAATACAGCGGACTGGTAAACGAGGGCACAAAACTAGTTGGTAGCCTTGACTTCGAGGGTAATTCCACTGCGCCGGCGCCACGTTACTGGTCGCTGGCGGCGCGCGCTATCGGGCTGGAAACTGGCAATCTGCGCGCGACTTATGCATTGCCTGGAACTTTTTCAAGCTACTTCACCTTTGAGCAATTGCCGCATTATCGATTCGACGATGGCAGCACAGTATTTCTTGGCAGCGGCACCGCCTTCCAGACGCTGCCGGCGAATTGGTCAGCAGCTGGCACCACCTCTGGTTTCAGCGCATTAAATTCCAGCCGCAAGCCCTTCAGTATTCACAAGGAACGGGAACGCATCAGCACCGGCTTTGACTGGCAGTTCGATCAGCAGTGGCAACTGCGCACGGAATATCGTCATGAAACCAAGGATGGCAATGAGACTCGTGGCGGCATTTTCGGCAGCACTGGGGGCAATCCCCGCGGCGCCATTCTCGCCAGGCCGATTGAGTTTCAAACCGATGACATGCTGGTGGCGCTGGCATATGCCAATATGCAATCCCAGATCACGCTCAGCTACAACGCGATTCTGTTCAGCAATAAACAGAGTGACCTGCTCTGGCAGAATCCGTTCAATAACACTGCCTGGGCGGCCGGCTCCAATTTCAGCAACGGCGCGGTAGGGCAGCTGGCGCTGGAGCCAGACAACCGCTCGTCGCAATTTACTATTTCTGGTGGCCACAGTTTCGACAGTGGCACCAGACTGAGCGGCAGTGTGGCTACCAGTACGCTGCGCCAGGATGACAGTTTCTTGCCTTACAGCAACGTGCAACAGCAGCGGGTGCCGCTACCCAGAACCGATCTCGGCGGCAAAGTGGAGAATCTGTTGGCAAACCTGAATTTTTCCACGCGGCTGCACCCGCGTTCAAATTTGCGGCTGCGCTATGACTACCGGGATCGCGATAACAAAACTCCGCAAGCAATCTACCTGCGTATCGCGGGCGACTCGGTTGAGCAGGGTACTCTGCTAAGCGACTCGGCCCGGATTAATCGCACTTATGATCTGCAATCTTCCAGCATAAGTGCTGATATAGATTATCGCTTCACCGGCAAGACGAAGGTTTCGGCTGGTTACGAGTACGAACAAAAAAATCGCAATATGGTGGAGGTGGATACTACCGAAGAGAGCACGGCTTTTCTGCAGTTGGCTTTTGCGCCAGTAGCAATCGCGAATGGCTGGATCAAGGCCAGTCGTGCCCAGCGCGACGGCTCTCGTTATACCAGTAATCAGGGTTTTTTATCGGGGCACAACCCTGACTATATCAATACTCTGGTTGGCAATGCCTTGTTCGAGAATGATCCCTTGCTGCGCAGATACCATCTGGCAGATCGGGATCGCGACGAATTGAGCGCCAACCTGAATATTTACCCCACTGATAAATTCGGTCTGAGCCTGCTCGCAAAATTTTCCAACGATGACTTTCCGGAATCAAAAATAGGCCTGCGTGAATCTGACAAGCGTCACTTTGCCGCCGACCTGTCCTACAGTCCCCAACAAGCACTGCAGGCCAGCCTTTATTACAACTATGAAACCTATGTAAACAAGCAAGCGGGGTACTCCCGCTCTGGCGGTGCCAATCCAACTCCTTTCTATCCGGAGTCAGTGAGAATGGCGAGCAGGAATTGGCTCATGGATAGCGAAGACAATATTCACACTATTGGGGGTGGCGTGGATTGGCTGCTGCTTGATGACAGGCTCGATCTGTCCATGGACTTTTCAGTCTCCAGGGCAACAACCGAGACTTCGCCTTTTAGTTCTGCGCTGGCGTATTTACCCTTACCGGATGTGAGCACTGACATTAATGATTTTTCCCTTAGCGGGAAGTACATGGTGCAGGAAGGCAAGCACTTGCAGCTGCGTTATCAATATCAACGCTACGATGCTGATGACTTTGCGCTCGACGGGATCAATGTGGCCACCTTGGCCAATGTTCTGTTACCCGGCAATCAGAGTCCCAAGTATGCAGGACATTTATTGTGGCTCGCCTTGTCCCTGGATTTCTAGGCAACCCATTTGTCTCACCTGATTTAAGGCAACACTTGATTTAAGGCAACACTTGATTTAAGGCAACACCTGATTTAAGGCAACACTTGATTTAAGGCAACACCAACAGGATAAGTTTTTATTGGAGTTTCCGACTAGGCCGGTGCCCGCTCGAAATCTGCCTTGATCGTGCGAGTACACCAGTAGTAGTGCATGGCACACCAGATATTCACCAGCACCGTGATCGCCATGGCATAGCGCAATGCGTCGTTACCGAAACTGGGCGTTAACCAGTCACTCACAAATCCGGTGAGCATCGGACCAAAGCCGAGTCCGATCAGATTCAACACGAAGAACAACACCGCCGAGCCCATCGCCCGCATGCGCAGCCCTACCAGAAAATGCGTGGATGCAATACAGGGCGCCAGATACCAGGCACCACAGAACGCCGCGAAGAAATAGAACCAGGCGGCAGAGACAGCGCTGGGCATGACCAGAAAAGTTATCAGAGCAAACGGAATTGCCAGTATGGTTGAGATAAACGGAATCCAGATATACCAGACTCTGTCGCCGGTGCGGTTGACCATGCGATCAGACATCCAGCCGCCAAAGTAAGTACCGAGGAGTCCGCCGCCACCTCCAATCAAGCCGTAATACAGACCCACATCGAGAATCGCCATGCCGTGCACGCGTCCGAGAAACAGCGGCATGAAATTACCAATCCCATAAGTCACAAAAGCATGCAGCGCGCAGGCGAAAGCAAGATGTCGAAATGATTTTCGCTCCCACAGAAATCCTACTACTTTAAGAAAACCAGGCGGTGCGGCATCCTTGCGTGACTCGGCCATGCCCCGTGGTGGTTCCTTGACAACCAAGCGCACCAACAAGGCCAGCAACAGTCCTGGCAGACCCACTACGATGAAGGCCGTGCGCCAATCGAAATACTGCACCAAATAGGCACCGCCCACGGTGCCGACCAGGATGCCGCCATAGACGCCGAAGGAATAAATGGATAGGGCTGTGGCTCTTTGATTAGCGGGAAAAATATCGGACACGATGGAATGTGAAGGGGGTGACGCGCCCGCCTCACCGACTCCAACACCGAAGCGGGCCAGGAATAACTGGCCAAAATTTTGCGCCAGGCCACATACTGCCGTCATCCCACTCCAGACGGCTACGGAGATGGCGATGATGTTACGCCGATTACCGAGATCGGCCCAACGGGCAATCGGTATACCTAAAGTCGTATAGATGCAGGCGAAGGCGAGGCCCGACAGCATGCCAAACTGTCCATCAGTGAGCTGCAGATCGGCGATGATGTATTGCGCCAGCACATTGATAACCTGGCGATCAATGAAATTCGAGACATAGACAATGGTGAGAATGCCAAGGACGAGATAGCGGTAATAGGGATTCTGGTAGGCCTTGACAATAGCGGCGGCTTCTTTCTGTTTCTGGTCGGCAATTGAGGGAGGATCAATCTTCGCACGTACTCCAATACTTTCACTCATGACCCGCCCCCAGCTTTGATTCCATTATTATTATTCGGATTAGTCTCATCGCTATGTCAGCCATTGCATGAAAGCACTTATTGTCCGGCCCTTCCAGGACCAGGTATTTTGAAAAAGGGGGACGCTCGCGAGATGCCCTCTTTGTTGCAAGTGATCGTGCAATATTGCAAAGGCGTTTTACTCAACAATCCCCAGTTTCCTTGACCACCAGGGAGTAATAGCCGGCAGGATGGTCAGTGTCCAGACTACAACCCATGCGGTCAACGGCATGAGCTGGGTCAATTCAGGAAACTGCGCCACGGTAATCACGGCGAGCACCACAGGAATGACTCCAGTCTCCCTGATGGCACTCAGGAACAGTTTGTCCTTCATGTTCAGGTTGGTAGGCAACGCGGAAATCATTACCGCCACTGGACGCGCCACCAGCATGAACAGTACCGATATCACGAAACCCAGGCCCGCCGTCGCCCACAAATCGTCCAGCGATACGAACGGCCCCACCATCATGAAAATCATCGGCTTGGCGATACTCTCGATCTTGATCTCCATAGTGATCAGGGTCTTCTGGAAAGCCTGATTGTTGTGGTTGTAATTCGCGAGTAGACCGGCAATGAACGCGGCCAGGAAACCATTGCCGTGGATGGCCTGCGCCAGTACGAAGGTGACCAGTGGAACAGCGAGAACAATAGCGAAATCGTAGGCAGCCTCGGCCTCACCGGTATTCTGGTGATGCGTGGACTTATACCTCTCGTAGCTGTACATGAAAGCCCAACCGATCACACCCGCGACCGTACCGAACAGGAACTGACGCCCCAGACTCAGCATGTTTTCAGCGCTGAACAATCCGGAAGTCAGGGCAGCGGTAGTTTCCACCGAGGTGCCGGCTAGAATCATGGTGGCGAGCGCGCCAACGAAGATAGCACCAACTGCATCATTCACTGCGCTCTCGGCAATCGAAAGTCCAGCCAGACGCTTGTACTGGTCCTTGAACACAATTTTTTTCAAGGTCGGGATCAATGCCGCCGGGTCAGTGGAGCCGATGATGGCGGCGAGCAACGCAGAGGTCTTGCCGTCCAGTCCCAGCAACAGCATCAATGGGAACATGACGAAGAAGGTAATCAGATAGCCGAGCACGGCAATCAACATGGTCGGATAGGCGATCTTCAGGAAGTCCAGTCGCTCTACCTCGTCGCCGCCTCCCTTGAGGATGATCGCCGCCAGTGCGGTACACAGCACCACTGGAATCATGATCTCCGGGGCAATTGGCGCCAGCGCATCATGCAGCACGATACCGACCAGCAGTTGCAGCGTGAAATTCGGGAACACTGTACCTTCAGCGAGTTTGCTGCAGGCCCAGCCAAACACCAGAAAAAGCCCCAGACACCAGAGCGTTTGGGCAATGGCAGCTTCGGTGCCCGGAAGGTGCGCAAGACGCTCCAGAATCTGCGGAGCAATCATGTTCAGCAGGAAGGCACCAACAAACAGACCAACAATTTTTGCGTAATTCATAGCTGTGATTCTTCTTGGTAAAATATTTTGACGTTTAACTACCTGAGCAAAAGCCCCCGAACGTTAGCCATTTCCGCCAGCATCGTCAACAGAATCTACACCGATTCCGCGCAGCAAGTAATGCTCTTGCCCCCTGTCGAACAACAGGGTGGGCAAAGATTCAAAATGTCAGCGTAATTAATGAAAGAACAATTGGCGGCCTTGGCTACCTAAACCGTTCTGCACTTCGGAGTTGAGTCCACCACAGAAGTAATAGTGAGAAGTAATGAAAATCCAGCGTTAACGATCAGCTAACGGTTTACGTGTTGGATCGAGTTTGGGATTGCGTGTCCCCTTCCCTGCTACTTTAGTTTGCTCATCCTTAAGCAATAAACTGGACTGTCCGCTGGTCATCAGTAGATATACATCGGCGAGAATTTCGGCGTCCAGCAGCGCCCCATGAAGACGCCGCTGCGTATTATCAACCCCATAGCGTTTGCACAGCGCATCCAGACTATTTCGTTGCCCCGGCTGCTTCCAGAATGGTGGCGTACTCTGCAGATTTTCTGTGTTGTAAAACAAGTTGGAGAAAGGTGCTGCCATCTGCAAGTTTCACATTGATGTCATGCCCGGCATCGACATACAGCTTGATAAAGCGCGCAAACAGCGATGCTGTCATGCCGCGATAGGCTTTCAACAGAATATTGTAATCAGCCGGCAGGCTCGCCGGTGGTAGCAGCTCCAGAAAAGCGGCGAGACGTGCGTCGCTCCACTCTTCATCGCGCACCTCGGCCTGGGTTCTGGCTGATCCTGTTTTCTTTTCCTCTGACATGGCTATGTACCTTTTTATATTCAGAAAGTTCATCCTGAACTTTCTTCATGTCGCTTGTAATCGCTGGCGCAGAAGTGTGATTCTGCTGGCGATTCCTGCGCTCGCATTTGCTGCGCAAATGGCCGGCCATCCATGGCCGGCGTGAGCATCTTTCCTGTTTTGTGATCAGAAAGTTCGTCCTGAACTTTCTTCATGTCGCTTGTAATCGCTGGCGATTTATTTTGTTTTCATCTTGTTGCGGAGTAGTTCATTTACTTGCGCCGGATTGGCCTTGCCTTTGGAGAGCTGCATCGCCTGTCCGACCAGAAATCCGATAACTTGTTCCTTGCCTGCGCGGAACTGCTGCACCTGATCAGGATTGTTGCTGATTACCGTATCCACCAGTTGTTCGATGGCGCCAGTATCAGTCACCTGCTGCAAGCCCTTGGCCGCGATGATTGCATCCACAGATGCAGTGTCATGCAGCATGGCATCGAATACAGTCTTCGCGATCTTGCCCGAAATCGTGCCGTCCTTGATGCGTTTGATCAGGTCAGCGAGTCTTTGCGCCTGAATGGGCGATTGGGAAATCTCCCAGTTGTGCTTGTTGAGCAGACCCAGTAAATCCTGGCTCACCCAGTTCGCCGCGAGTTTGGCATCGCCAGAACCGTTGGCGACGGTTTCGAAATAGTCGGCCATTTCACGTGTTGCTACCAGCACGCCTGCGTCGTATTCGCTGAGTTTGTATTCGCTGACGAAGCGGGCGCCGCGTGCATCCGGTAATTCCGGCAAGGTGGCCTTGATGGCAGCGATATACGCCTCGTCGATAACCACCGGCAACAAGTCTGGCTCCGGAAAGTAGCGATAATCGTTCGCCACTTCCTTGCTGCGCATTGAGCGGGTCTCATCTTTGTCGGCGTCGTAGAGCCGGGTTTCCTGCACCACGCGGCCGCCATCCTCAATCAGTTCCTGCTGTCGCCGCACTTCGAAGTTGATGGCTTTTTCGACAAACTTGAACGAGTTGATATTCTTGATTTCAGTGCGCGTACCAAATTCCTTGGTGCCGCGGCGCCGAATCGACACGTTGGCATCACAACGCATCGAACCCTGGGCCATGATCGCGTCCGAGATATCCAGGTAACGAATGATAGAGTGCAGTTTCTTCAGGTAGGCCACGGCTTCTTTGGCACTGCGTAGATCGGGATCGGAGACAATCTCGAGCAAGGGCGTTCCGGCGCGATTGAGATCGATGCCAGTCATACCATGAAAATCTTCGTGCAAGGATTTACCGGCGTCTTCTTCCATGTGCGCGCGGGTAATACCAATGACTTTTTCACTGCCATCGTCCATGGTAATCGTGAGCGAGCCCTTGCCGACGATGGGGAAGTCGAGTTGACTCACCTGATAGCCTTTCGGCAGGTCAGGATAAAAATAATTCTTGCGGTCAAACACCGAACGCCTGCCGATCTCGGCGCCGATGCCGAGTCCAAACTTCACTGCCATGCCCAGTGCCGCGGCATTTAATACGGGCAGGGTGCCGGGCAGGGCAAGGTCGTAGATATTCGCCTGGGTGTTCGGTTCGGCGCCGAATTTCGTTGCCGATCCGGAGAATAATTTGGATACGGTGGACAGTTGTACGTGCACTTCCAGGCCGATGACAGTTTCCCAATCCATGCTTATGCCCCCTTGCCGAGCGCAACAGGTTTACGCTTGTGCCAGTCAGTCTCGCGTTGGAATTGGTGCGCCACATTCAGCAACTTCGCCTCGGCGAAATCGTTGCCGACAATCTGCATGCCGATAGGAAGGCCATTGGCGATGCCGGCCGGAATTGAAATTCCTGGTAATCCAGCGAGATTGACCGCAATCGTATAAATATCTTCCAGATACATTGTCACGGGGTCCGTCTTGGCGCCGAGCTTGAATGCGGTGTGGGGCGAGGTTGGCCCGATGATTACATCCACAGTATCAAACGCGCGGGTGAAGTCGTCCTTGATCAGGCGTCGAATTTTTTGCGCCTTGCGATAATAGGCATCGTAAAAACCAGCGGAAAGCGCATAAGTGCCTACCAGGATGCGCCGTTTGACTTCGTCGCCAAAGCCTTCGCTGCGGCTTCTCTTATACATGTCTTCCAGATTGACTGGATCAGCACAGCGATAGCCGTAACGCACGCCGTCAAACCGGGACAAGTTGGCAGAGGCTTCCGCCGGCGCCACCACATAATAGGCAGAGACGGACAGGTGGTTGTTGGGCAGGTCGATCTCTTTGACGGTGGCGCCGAGTCTTTCGTATTCCACTAACGCCGCGCGCACCGCTGTTTCCACATCGGCAGACAGACCTTTGGCGAAATGCTGGCGCGGAATGCCGATGCGCAATCCAGCGAGCGAGTCATTCAGTGTGGTGGTGTAGTCTTCGGCGGGTTTATCGATGCTGGTGGAGTCTTTTTCATCCAGACCGGCCATCACATTTAACATAAGGGCAGCATCTTCCGCGCTTTTCGCGAGTGGTCCTGCCTGGTCCAGGCTGGAAGCGAAGGCAATCATGCCCCAGCGCGAAATGCGACCATAACTGGGTTTCAGTCCAGTAATACCGGTGAAAGCTGCCGGTTGCCGAATGGAGCCGCCGGTGTCGGTGCCGGTGGCCATGGCGCACAGGTCGGCCGCCAACGCGGCAGCGGAACCGCCGGAAGAGCCGCCGGGGACGTATTCGGTATTCCAGGGATTACGCACCGGTCCGAAATGACTGGTTTCATTTGATGAGCCCATCGCGAACTCATCCATATTGGTCTTGCCCAGCATCACCGCACCTGCGGCGTTGAATTTTTCCACGACGGTGGCGTTATAGGGTGCAATGAAATTGTGCAGCATCTTTGAGCCGCAGGTAGTCTTGACCCCGGCGGTGCAGAAGATGTCCTTGTGCGCCAACGGCATGCCCAATAAGGGATTGATATTTTTGCCTTTGGCACGAGCCGCATCTGCGGCCTGGGCCTGTTGCAGGGCGGATTCATCACAAATGGTGATGAATGCATTTAGTGTGGGGTTGTAGCGATTGATGCGATTCAGGTATGCCTGGGTCAATTCCACACTGGATATGTCGCCCGACGCGAGTGCGGCGGCGAGTTCGGCGACTGTCTTCTCAATCATGATCGGTTTCCATCGGGGTCAAAGGAACTTGAGGAGTACATAGCACAAAGCAAGTGTGCCAATTCAAGGCGTCGGCACCTCATTCAAGCACAACAGGTACCAGATACAGTCCGTCTTCACTGGCGGGAGCCAATTGCTGCAAAAGCTGACGTTGATCAGTTGCCGTGACCACATCGGCTCGCAATCTCTGCACCACGTCCAGTGGATGCGCCAGTGGTGCCACATTATCAGTATCCACTGACTGCATCTGGTCGATCAGGGCAAGAATATCAGTGATGCGATTGGCCACTTCGACGGCTTCTGAGTCGTTGACATGCAAGCGCGCCAGATGCGCAATTTTTGCTACTTCAGACTTGTCTAAAGCCATGCGTAAACTCCGAGGAATCCAGTATCAGGAATGAAATAATCGTAATTCGTGCGGCACATCAAATAAATCAGGATAGCCACTTGCTCAATCTCGGCGCCGTTGCTAGAGTGCGTGCTAGTCGCGCCGAGGCGGGATTATACTTGAATTTCACCGGTTTAGGTCAAACGTTGAAGTCTTGCAAAGATTCATTTTCAGTCAAGGTGACTATCCTTACTGCCTGGTCTACCAAATCCGTAATTGGCATCCGTAAATTGTATTGTTTGGCTAAATCATTTCGCCAACGTGCCGCCTTTATAACAATGCATGCCGGCACCGGAACACATTGAGGTAAACGAACTACATGTTTAAAAGAATTCGGGGTTTGTTCTCCAACGACCTATCCATCGACTTAGGAACTGCCAACACACTTATTTATGTTCGCGACCGGGGCATCGTCCTGAATGAACCATCCGTGGTCGCCATCCGCACCCACAACGGCCAAAAAACCGTCACCGCAGTAGGTACCGATGCCAAACGCATGCTCGGACGCACTCCGGGAAATATCACCGCGATCCGTCCCCTGAAGGATGGCGTGATTGCCGACTTTCAGGTTACCGAGAAGATGCTGCAGCACTTTATCAACAAAGTGCACGAAAACAGTTTCTTCCCGCCCAGCCCCCGGGTTCTGGTGTGTGTACCCTGCAAATCCACCCAGGTGGAGCGGCGTGCCATTCGTGAATCAGTGGCCAGTGCCGGGGCACGGGATGTGCGACTTATAGAAGAGCCCATGGCGGCTGCCATCGGCGCCGGTCTGCCGGTAGAGCAGGCCAGTGGTTCCATGGTCGTGGATATCGGCGGTGGTACTACTGAAATCGCCATCATCTCCCTCAATGGTGTGGTGTATTCCGAATCAGTTCGCGTCGGCGGCGATCGTTTCGACGAAGCCATTATCACCCACGTGCGCCGCAACTACGGCAGCTTGATTGGTGACGCCACAGCAGAACGCATCAAGAAAGAGATTGGCTGCGCCTGGCGCGGCAGCAGCCGCGAGCTTAGAGAAATCGACGTGCGCGGTCGCAATCTGGCGGAAGGGGTGCCGCGCAGTTTTACCCTGAACAGTGACGAAATTCTGGAGGCGCTGCAGGAGCCCTTGTCTGCAATTGTGCAGGCGGTGAAGAGTGCGCTGGAACAGTCGCCGCCGGAACTGGCGTCTGACATCGCCGAAAGTGGCTTGGTGCTGACCGGTGGTGGCGCTTTATTGCGCGACCTGGACAAGCTGCTCGCGGAAGAGACCGGACTGCCGGTGATCGTGGCGGACGACCCGCTCTCTTGTGTAGCACGTGGGGGTGGACGCGCCATGGAACTGATGGACGCCTACGATATCGACCTGTTGACTATCGACTAGTCTGACCCTGCCAGCGAGATTCCACAGCGTGTCGCTGCTATACTCCTTCAGCTATTGAGAACGAGGTAGGCAGTCATCGATAAGACCCTCTTTACCAAAGGTGTGGCGCTTGAGTATCGGGCGCTCGCCTTCATTTTGTTGTCAGTGTGCATCATGTTCACCGACAACCGTTTCGAATACCTCGTAAAAGTCCGCTATGCCGTCGGTTTCGCCACCACACCCATTTACTGGGTAGCCGATATTCCCACCCGCGTTTCATTCTGGATCGACGATGTATTTGTCTCCCGCACCGACCTGCTGGGAGAGAACGCCCAATTGCGGGAGCAATTACTGGTTGCCCAGCGCGAATTACAGCTCATGCAGAGCCTTGCCAGTGAAAACAATCGTCTGTTGCAGTTGCAGGCAGCCAGTGAAGTAATCACTGGTGAGGTGTTGCCCGCCGAAATTATCAATGTATCACCCGATCCTTATTCCAAGCGCGTGCTGGTGAATAAAGGAGCCAGCGCAGGGGTGTTCCTCGGGCAGCCCTTGCTGGATGCCAACGGTTTGATGGGACAAGTGGATGAGGTATTGCCATTTACCAGCTGGGTACTGCTTATTACCGACTCGCATCACGTTACTCCGATAGAAGTTAACCGCAACGGTGAACGGGCGCTGGCCCGAGGTTCGCGCACCACGGCGACGGAACTGGAGCTGGAGTACGTTACCCAAACCCAGGACATGAAGGCCGGCGATTTGCTGGTGAGTTCGGGCATGGGCCAGGTCTATCCCAAGAACTACCCGGTCGCCGAAATTATCAGTGTTTTTGCCGACCCGGGCCAACCGTTTGCCACAGTGCGGGCGCGTCCGCTGGCGAATCTTGGCAGTACACGTCACGTCATGTTGGTGTTTGAGAAACAGGCCAGTGACGTCAATACTGCGATCGCGCTGAGCGCAGAGCAGTTGCCGGACGAGACTGCGGCTAGCAGCGAATCCATGCTCACGCCAGACGCAGCAGCCACTGCTGTCCCAGCAATTGCGGCTCCAATTTCAATGCCAAGCCCAAGCCCAACCC
>Ga0209553_1000007_pt1 | contig 119199 bp, 98 predicted proteins | sample LauGreFBDMM110DN_2_FD_188217 | JGI IMG/M metagenome (GOLD analysis project Ga0209553, IMG submission 188217) | Freshwater lake microbial communities from Lake Michigan, USA - Fa13.BD.MM110.DN (SPAdes) (version 2) | ecosystem: Environmental > Aquatic > Freshwater > Lake | place: Lake Michigan...
CCTCTGAATTCACCCGCCATAAAACCAAAATATCCCTGTTTTCCCAGCCTGAATCCGCACGCTACCCTGCAATCCCAATAGCCGCATCGTCCGTGATGTCTGTTGTCTTGCTGGTCAGTCCGCCAGTCCCTGCTCCCATATTGGCAGCAAGAGCGGTGCTCGAATCAAATCAAGTTACCTGACCCCTTGATTGTTGATTGGTGGAAATTTTACGACAACGCGGGCTTAGAAAGAATCGGCGGCGCACACCGGGTCACATTACTGTGGAGAATTACTGGTAACGACTGTCAAATTACCTGTCTTTCAGTTCAAGCATTCGACTGCCGGCGCTAATTGAATAACTAGAGCTCCGGCCACAGCAACACACACCACACGAACACCACCAGCCCGATCATAATCAGCACACAGGCCGAACCGATGTCCTTGGCGCGACCCGATAACGCATGATGTTCAGGACTGATGCGATCAATGACGACCTCGATTGCGGTATTGAACAACTCTACCAGCAATAGCAACACGACAGAGCCCACGAGCAAGATTTTTTCCACACCACCTTCGCCAATCCAGAGTCCCAATGGCGCCAACACAATGAATGCATAGACCTCGAGTCGAAACGCTTCCTCACTGCGAAATACGGCACGCAGTCCGGCAGCGGAATTTCTGGTGGCGGCGACGAGCCGCGCAATACCTTGCTTCGGAGCAGGCACTTCTGGTGTAGAGTCACTCACTGTTGCGCTCCCTGTCAGCTATCCTTGTCGATCTGCTGAAAATTAAAACTCGAATTCGAACAATACCCTGAATGTGGAATCTGGACTCTCGGAACTCACACCAAACATTACGCCGGCTTCCCAATAGATGCTCTTGCGCACACCAACAAGAGTGCCACCCAGAAGCGCCGGACCAATCGCGATTGAATCCTGCCCCGCATACAATTCCAGTGCCGGTTCAAAACTGCGCGAGTAGCGATAGCGTGCCTGCAGAGCCACGGCTTGCTCAAATTCATCACCGCTGTCATCTCCCCACTCTTCGATGAATTTCAGGTTGGCGGTGCCACTCCAGCGACCAAATTGCTTTTCAACCAACAGACCTACCACGAATTCTTCTGCATCAAGTTCGTCTTTTGATTCGTATTCGAACAACAGGCCCCAGTCGGCGTTGTATTCGCCCTGCTCTGTCAGCTGCCATTTCAATTCAAATTCATAGGCATCAACATCAAAATTGCCACCGTGGGTTTTCGCTCCAAGTACCTTCGCTTCCGCAAAAAATTGCGGACCCAATGCCGTGCCGAATGACAACTGGTGAATCTGCTTGGAATTGTCGATACCGTGTTGTCGCTCCTGGAATATAGATCGATACTCAATCTCTTTCTCCAACGCATCGACATAGGGGTGATACACCTTGTCTACAACATTGCCGTCAGCAAATAGCGCTGCAGGCGACAACAACAGACTAACTGCTACAAGCTGCGCTCCTAACTGCAAATGAACTGGTTTCACTTAATGCATCACTCCAACAGGAAGCACGTGATCTTCGGCGCTGAATCGCCAAAGCCTGCGCGACAACGGACTGAGCGCCAACACGACGATTCCCGTGCCATAACAAATTACTTGTGCAGCGGAGGGCGTAGCCTCATAACCAATCAGTGCATAAAGCAAGCGACCGACTATAGACCCTTCAGGAATTAGCGCGGAGCTGTCCCACAATGCGGGTGTATACGGCAACCAGTCCGCCTGGTTCAATAACAGCGCTGCCTGGGCCGCCATATTTCCCGCAATCAGGCACAACAGAAGTAACCCCACTCGAAAGGACCAGCGACTGCTGAGGCTTGCCAGACCATAGAACAATAAAATTCCGGTACTGATCCCGATGCCAGCTCCGAGTAAACCACCAAATATGACCGGGGATACGTTTTCTGGCTGTGAAGTAATCCCTTCGAGATACAAAATGATTTCAGACCCCTCACGCACTATCGAAAACAGCACCACGCCAGTCATGCAGAAAACGATGACTCGTCCCCGCTGTAAAGGATTGGCATCGAGTTGAGTAGTTGGCACAGCGAACGCGAGCAGCATCAGTAATGACAGGGTAGTGATATGTATGCCTGCATTCACCACTTCCTGGCCCACATAGTCGAACCACACAGAAATTGCCAGTGTGAAATAGGCGAACAATGCTGCACCGACACCACCAAGTACTATACTGTACAACACCCAATATCTGGTCAATTGCATACTGCCATGCCAGAGTTGACTGAAAATATGGGTAAACATAAGCATAACGCTGACCAGCAACGCCGCTTCGAGCATCTCCTGCAATATCAGCACTACTGCACTAAGAAACATGGTCTTCCAAAAATCATGGACTTCCTGCAATAAAATATTTCAGCGCCATCAACTTATTCCGCAATGACCACACCCTGCGCCGTCCTGGGATAGAACTCGCCGAAGAATGGATACTGTCCCGCCTCCAGCGGACCGATAAAGACTACTACCTCGCCATTACCCACTACCAATTTTTCGCGGTTGAGCTCAAAGCTCTCAAACTCTTCCGGGGTCGGATCCTGATTTATTATGCGGATACGTACTTTCTGCCCGGCAAGAATTTTTAGGGTGGCAGGGAAAAACAGATGATCCTTGATGATCAATTCGATCTCGGCAGTTGCCGCATTGGCAGTAGACACAAGCACAGTCAGTAGCGAGACAAGCGCAGCACCGGACCAGGTTTTTATATTGAATGACAAGATAGCACTACTTCCTGAAATGTATTTTGAATGCTGATCCAGTAGCAAAACTGGAATCCTCAAGCGTTATGCGAGCATTGTGCAACTCGGTAATGTGATTGACGATTGTCAGGCCCAAACCACAACCGGGTGGGTGGTATGCTGCCGCACCGCGATCAACCCGGTAAAATCTTTCAAACACCGTTTTGCGATCCTGCGGCGGTATTCCCGGCCCATTGTCCTCTACCGTAAGGCAGATTTCATCAGTATTCTCTTCCACGCGCACCCTGATCTTGCCTGCTGCCGGAGTAAACTTGTTCGCGTTGAGCAATAGATTTGACAGCATGGTTTCCAGCGAAAACTTGTCGCCAATAATCATTGCTGAGTTTCCTTCCAGCTCTACTTGTTGCTGTTTTCGCTCAAATGACGAGTAAAGCATTGCTATCTGTTGCTGCGTGATTGCATACAAGTCCAACTCGGTGCTGTTCGCTTCGAATTGCTCCGGTGTGGTGCGATAGAGTGCCAGCAATTGTTCAATCAGATGCTGCATTCGCTCGACGCCCTGTTGCAGTTGCTGATAGGAATCGTTGCTCGTATCGATGTCACTGCCAAGGTTATGCAATTGCACTTTCAAGGCGCTGATTGGCGTACGCAATTCATGCGCGGCATCGGCGGAGAAGCGTTTCTCGCGTTCCATCGCTTTTGCCAGACGCGAAATGAAGCCATTTACCGACTCTATGGTTTGATCCAGTTCGACGCGGGAATTGGCCGACAAAATCGGTGACAGATCATTGGCCCGCTTCTTTTTCAATTCGAGTGAAAGTGCAGCCAGCGGCCGCAATCCCTGACTGACGATAAACCAGATGAGCAAGCCCACCAGTGGAATACCAAGCAACAGCGGAATCACTGATTCAATCACGACATTTTCCGCCAGCACAAAGCGCAAGTCAGTGCGCTCGGCCACTATCACCCAGCGATTGCGGGGCGTATCGAATCGGGTAAAAGTACGCCACCGATAGCCATTGAAATTCGCGTACCCGAATCCCGGGCTGAATTCGAGGATGGGAAGGTCGGGCGCATTGTTTGCCGCAGCTACCAATTCATCGCCAGCCCAAACCTGAAAAGTCAGATCATTGCCGAGGCGCACCTCATCGATATCCTGAGTCGAGAAATCCAGGCTGGATACGAGGCGTGCAAGATCCAGCATCTGATTATCAAATAATCGATCCGCTTCCTCCATACTGGATTGGTAGCCCTGTAGCGCAGCAACAAAATTGAACAGGATCAGAGTGGCGAGAATGCCGGAGACGAGGAAGAATTTGATGGAACGCATCAGCTTGCTCCTGCATCTACCTTGTAACCGACTCCGCGTATGGTGCGAATAAAATTATTACCGAGCTTCTTGCGCAGGTGATGTATATGCACCTCTATGGCATTGCTGCTTATTTCCTCGCCCCAACTGTAGAGGCGACTCTCCAGTCCTTCTCTGGTCTGAATGCGCCCGGCGTTTTCCAGCAGGGATTTAAGTACCATATATTCCTTGCGCGCCAACTCAATCTCGATGCCGTCCAATGTGACGCGATGACCGACAGTATCGAGCCTGACATTGCCCACGCAAATTTCCGTAGTACCGGAAGTAGACATGCGTCGTTCCAGCACCCGCAGACGCGCCAGCAACTCGGACATTTCAAAGGGCTTGGCGAGATAGTCGTCGGCACCGTTATCCAGCCCGACCACCTTGTCTTCCACGCTGTCGCGCGCAGTAAGCAACAAGACAGGAAGGCTGCGACTGCGTTTGCGCAGAGTTTTCAGAACAGTGATGCCGTCAATATCCGGCAGTCCAATATCGAGTACGACGATGTCTGGTTCATCAATTTCTATCGAATTCAGGGCAGACTGGCCCTTGTCTACATGATTGACCGCGTAACCCGCCTGTTGCAGTGCCTTGCGCAGCCCCTGCGCGAGCGGTAAATCATCTTCTACAAGCAGTATTTGCATAGGCCGATACTACAACTTCCCTTCCAGCACAGCCAATGCCTCAGCAATTTCTTTCTGGCGACCGGCATCGGCAATTTCCCGTGTCAGGCGCGGCGGAGCATGTTGTGCACGCAACAAGTGCTCCTTGGCCTGCTGGTATTGTTTTGCATCCATTAAATAAGTGCCATAAAAATAATTGGTATCTATATTGTCAGGGTTTAGAGTGACCCCCTTAAGCAATAGTTCCCTGGCCAAATCCTCATCACCAAATCCGACCGGCCAACCTGGAACGCTGTGATAAAGCGTGCCCAGACTCGTTAATGCAGAGCCATTCAATACTTCTTCATCAATACTGATGGCCTTGTCCAAATCGGCTTTCGCCGCTTTCGCCAATCCCAGTGCGCCGAGTCCGCCCTTCGCACCGGCAAAGGTGGATTTGATGATACCGCTCCAGGTCCAGGCCGCTGCACTATCAGGATTCGCGCTCGTCAACTTGTCTGCCTGTTCGACCAGTTGTTCAAATGCCGTAAATTTCGCCTTACCCTCAATCTGGTAATTGATCTCGGCCCAGCGCTGTTGCATCTGTGCCAGGTCGGAGTCCACATCGGCCCCAGCCAGGCTCGAACCAAATAATAACATTAATGCTGTACAAACTTTTATTTCCAATCGTCTCATGGCGTCGCTTCCTTTGTGGCAAATTGTTTGATGATTTCAAGATTCTTTACCAATGACCTGTGTACCAATTCGGGTAACAGCGCATTGATGCGTACAAATAATTTTTCCGGCCAGCCCAGATACCGGGTACGCTGGCTACTGCATATTTGTTTGACAATTTCCTGTGCGACGAATTGCGGGCTATCGGATTTATTGCCGAGCACGGCATTCATGGCATTTATGCGTGCATCATTCATTGGCGTACTGGTGGCACGCGGGGCGATATATCCGACGCGAATAGCAGTGTCCGCCAATTCCCGCGAGAGCGCCTCGGTAAAACCCTTGAGGCCCGCTTTTGACGCGCAATACGTCACGAACCCCGGATGTCCGATACTGCCGAAGATGGAACCCACATTAAAAATGATCGCTTCGGGTTTGCTCGCGAGCATGGGAAGTAATGCATTACATAACATCACTGGTGCCAGAAAATTGGTTGTGATGGCTTTCTCTATCTGCGCCGGTGACTGCTGTGAAAACATGCTGAAATCCAGTGTGGCAGCAAGATTGATCATGCCATCGATGCCCCCGATCCGCTCACACGCTGCTACGACTTTCTCGCGACCCGCGGCCGAACTTAAATCGGCGCTCACATATTCGTGAATATTTCCCAGCGACGCGTTTAAATGGCACAACTCAGTTTCACGCGAGCCGTTTAAAAGCAGCGATACACCTTCGGCTGTCAATAATCGGCACAACTCCACACCAATCCCGCCCGACGCCCCTGTAACCAATAATGTCTTGCCATTCAGTTTCATTAACCCGCCCTCTGCAACTCGCTCGGTATGCGGTGATCCGGAGTCAGTGCCCGGAAAATATTGCCGTATAAAACATAAAACACGCGACAGGCATGCATAATGATTTGCTGCTCATCCGGGTCAGTAATGCGATTCATCAGGCCTTCGAAGAACTGCACGTGCTCCTGGTCCAGCGCGCCATGGGAATAGAGGTAAGAAAAGGCATTTTGTGGCAGGTTCAGTTGTGCGCGCACGGTATTCGCCACTTTGTCCGCCAGCGCAATACTGGTGCCTTCCAGCACATGCACCATACCGAAGAAGCCAAGCGGATTTACGCGCTGCACCATATCGTAGGCATAAGCCACCATCAGCTCAGTCTCAAGCGCGGGTTGGCTATGACGCACGAATTCCTTGTCATACCCACAGGCTTGAATGTCATTCAAAATCCATTCCTGATGCCCGATTTCCTCTTCGATGTACTCCGCTATAGCCACCCGCAACCACTCCTTGTCAGCTGGCAATCGGCTACCCACCGCCATGAGCAAAGGAACTGTATGGCGCACGTGATGAAACGCCTGCACAAGGAACGCCACATAGTCATTCCTCGTTACATCGCCACGAAAGCAACGCGCGATAATCGGGGCGGAAAGCAAGCCAATCCGCTGGGTTTCAGTATTTTTTACGAGCTTTTCAAAGAACTGCATTCACTTCTCCTTAAAGTTTTCTGACTTATGACTTCACGCAGTGGCAGTCATCGCCACAAAAATTTCGGCGTCTGCATAGAGCTGTTCAATCTGGGCGTGAAAGGTGCTGCTGATCATGTCTCTGCGCGGTCTACCGTTCTCGGTCATGCACTGCAGGTTGCTCGCCAATGGCGCCGATAGCCGTAGCCAGCGCCGTATTTGTGCGTAGTCCGGCAATCCGCAATTCACCTGATCAATCCATGCCTGAATCGCGCTGTCTGCGATCTGATCCGAGCGCACGAAGAGCAAGGCAACGCAATAGGGCCTGGCATCGCCGATGACCACGGCCTCGCTGACAAGCGGATTGGCCAGCAATTCGCTCTCCACCCATTCCGGCGAAATATTGCGACCATAACTTGAGATCAGCACGTTCTTGCTACGTCCGCTGATGCCGAGAAATCCATCATCATCCAGCTTTCCGATATCGCCGGTAGCGATTCCAGTTGGGTGCCAGCTCGCGGGCTCATTCAAGTAGCCCAGCATGGCGCTACCTGTCACTATCAGTTCACCCGCGTTGATGGTTACACCAATTCCGGGTAACGGCTTGCCACAACTGCCAGGTTTGTCGTTTGCTGCGGTGTTCAAACTAACCACCGAGGCACACTCTGACAGCCCATAACCTTCATACACTGGAATTCCTGCGGCCCGTGCAGCCAAGATCGTGTGTGAGGACACCCGGGCGCCACCCACCGCCACAAATTGCAGGGAGGCAGGAACCCGCCACCCGTTGGCTGCGGCTGCCACCAATAGCGACAGTAATTGCGGTAACAAAATCAAGGTGTTTGGTTGCAGCTCTGTGATCCGCGCGAGCAGCTGTTGCGGATTGGCGAGCGTACTTCCGGCAAAGCCCAGGTAGTGAGGTCCGGGTACAAAAATTTCACCCTGCGCGAGCAAGGGTGCATACACGCCCGCCACGTTCTCCAATAAAGTACTGAGCGGTAGCAGGCACAGATGTCGCGGCTGGCTGACTGCAACGGCATCGCATATGCGCTGCGCCTGCAATAGCAAATGGTCGGCACTCAGGCACACACCTTTCGGTTGCCCGGTGGATCCCGAAGTGAATGTGATCTTGTCTGTACCCGGCGGCAGCAACGCAGAATCAGTAGCCACTCGCCGCAGGCCAAGCAGCAATGAGTCAGTGCCCACACAGGGTGAGAATTCAATAGTGCTGCCAGCGACCTCAGACAGAAGCGCCGCCTGATCGGTAATGATGGCACTGATCGCGCAGCTGTCGAGTACGTGCCGGATTTGCTGCTTGCTGAAAAATGTAGGGATCGGCACCAGACAGATACGCGCTTGCTGACAGGCAAGATCCACGCAGATCCAGTCCATACTGTTGTCTGCCAGCAAAGCCACTCGAGTAACCTGCATTTCCTTGAGAAATTGACCGAGGCTGGCGCAGCGATCCTGCACTTGCCCGGCAGAAAGCTTGCTCTCGGCAGCGCGCAAGACAATGCGATCCGGTTTGCCGCCCTGCAGTAAATTCATTGGCGTTCTCCAGCCAGTGCCGCCGCAAATTCAACAATCTGCGCGTGATACAAACTTTGCAAAGTGCTAAATAGCGCGCGCTTGTCAATTAACTGCATGGCGCTGTCGAGCCTGCCTGCCACCACTGACGGCGCGTTGGCGTAATAGGAACCCCAAGTATTGGTACCCGAATCCGGCAGTCGGTCCAGAACCGCGCTTTGCACCGGAATTATGGTAAATCCCAGTCTGCGCAAACTGGCCTGTAAGGGCGCCGTTGCCGTGAATACCATCCACTCCAGCCCGGCTCTATAAAGCACCGATGCCAATACGATAAAGATGAGTCGACTGGCACCTCGGGTAGTGGCGACCAGATTGCCAATCTCGGCAATGCTGCCGCGGGCAACAGGCACTTGCAGGTATTGCTGCAGCACACACTCCACCGGCGCATCCAGATAGTGCTCCAGGAACAAGTGTGAATGCTGCTTTGCCAGAGCCACGCCAGCCACCCCGGACAGACTTGCTCCGCAGCGCAGGGTTAATAAGAGCGGCAGAAAATTGGCAACCCTGGCGCCATAGGTGCGGTGAAATTGAGCTTGAATATATGACTCTACTTCACGCCGTTCAGGCGCATTTGCGTATACCTGCGCAAACTGCGGCAGCGACACCAGTGACTGCCCGAATCCAGCCACTCCAAACCTGTTTTCACTACCGTAATCCATGGTTCCAATTGCTGAATTCACACAAGCACTCCTTCGACAACACAATCATGGAATGGAAATTAACCGTGTGAACTTAAGGAATACTTAAACCAGCAAGGAATTTGTGCCATTCAGATGCAGCCAGCTGCCGCTCACGCCTGCCCAATCCGTTGCTTACGGGTTGAGGCGAGGATTTTGCAGGACAATTTCTTGTCAATTTGATTGCGCCGGCGCGGCAGAGGGCTTACCCTCCCTTCAGCCGAGCGTCGTAAGGTCTTGGAGCAGCTTAATTTTTTGAACATTTTGCCCTGAAAAAGGAACCCACCATGATAAGAATCCTGATATGCAGTGCTCTCGCTTTACTCGGCAGCACACTACCGGTCCTGGCAGGCGCCGCTGACCGCGTTGGTGATTTTTCGCTGCTGGATGAAAATGGCTATTTTCACGCCATGAATCGCTATGATGACGGCCCGGCCATTGCCTTCCTGGTGCAGGCTAACGGCAGCGAGGCGACGGCATCTTCGCTGGCGCAATATGCCGCCCTGCAAGCCCAATATGAGGCACAGGGCATCAAGTTCTTCCTGCTCAATCCTATGGGTTTGAATGATCGCGAGCAGGTCAAGGTGGAGATGCAGCAAGCAGGCATTACGATGCCGGTCCTGATGGATGATTCCCAGGTGGTTGCCGAAGCCATGGGCATCGACAAAACCGGGGAAGTATTCTTGTATGATTCCAAGAAGTTCACCGTGGAATTCCGTGGCCCGGTAGGCAGCGAGTTCGAACAGGCCATGCAGGCGCTGCTGAACGGCAACCCGGTCAGCACCCAGGTAGTCGCCACCACTGGTGATGCGGTCACCTACTCCTATAAAAACCAGCAATTGTCCTATGAGAAAGATATCGCCCCGATCATCGCGGACAATTGTGCCCGTTGCCATCGCGACGGCGGTGTCGCCCCGTTTGCCATGGACAGCCATACCATGGTGCAGGGCTGGTCACCGATGATTCGCGAAGTGCTGATGACCAAACGCATGCCGCCAGCCCAGGTAGATTCCCATATAGGCAGTTTTATTAACGACATGAATATCGCGGATAGCGATATGCAAAAACTGGTGCTGTGGATTGAAGCTGGCTCGCCCAAAGATGGCGCCACTGATCCATTGGCCAAATTAACCTGGCCGACCAGTGAATGGGCCTTCGGTGAGCCCGACTACATCATTGCTATCCCCACCCAGTCCATTCCTGCCACCGGTGTGCTGGATTACATCCGCATCAATGTGCCAATCGATATAGATGAAGACAAGTGGGTGCGCGCCTCCCAGTACATCGCCGGCGACCGTTCAGTATTGCACCATACCGTCCACGACCTGATCGGTCCGGACGGCAAGCGCAATAGCCCGCTGAACACGGCCAGCATTACCGCCTATGTGCCCGGCGGTGAACCGCGTGAGGAATTACCTAACACTGGTGGCGTTCTCAAGGCGGGCAGCCAGATTGCCCTGAACCTGCATTACACCACCAACGGCAAGGAAACCACCGACACCAGCCGCATCGGCCTGTGGTTCTACCCGGATGACCAGATCCCTACCGAGAGAATGTCCGGCCAGTGCGCCTGTATTTTTCCGAATACCTGGACTACGATTCCTGCCCACGATAATAACTTCGAGCAGACCGCCAGTGTCACCGTGAATAAAGATGCATACGTCTATGGCCACCTGGCCCATATGCATTTCCGCGGCAAATACATGCGCTTCTATGCCGATTATCCCGATGGCACCCGCGAGGAACTGCTCAACATCGCCAACTACAGCTACAACTGGCAGCTGAGCTATGAATACGAAACACCGAAGTTTGTACCGGCCGGCACCAAACTGACTGCAGTAGGTGCGTTCGACAACTCTGCGCAGAATCCAGCCAACCCTGATCCGAACCGTGACGTGGACTGGGGCGAACAAAGCTGGGATGAGATGTTCTTCGGCTCTTCACGCTGGAAGCATGTGGATCAGGGCAGCGATTAGCCCCAACTCCAGTTCTTGCACTAGTTCTTGCACTACCCGGAAGGCAGATCAATGATCTGCCTTCTTTTTTTGGGGAATCAACACACTTGACCTGGCTAGACGCTAGAGCGAAAACTCAATGCCCTGCGCCAACGGCAAGTCACCCGAATAGTTCACGGTAGACGTAACGCGGCGCATATAGCCCTTCCACGCATCTGAACCAGATTCACGCCCACCGCCGGTTTCTTTCTCACCACCGAAGGCGCCACCGATCTCGGCACCGCTGGTACCAATATTCACGTTCGCGATGCCGCAGTCACTGCCGACAGCCGAGAGGAATAGTTCTGCCTCACGGATGTCATTGGTAAATACCGCCGATGACAGGCCTTGGGGGACATCGTTGTGCAAACGAATCGCTTCCGCAAAATCAGCATACCGATAAACATACAGAATTGGAGCGAAGGTCTCCTGCTGCACCGTCTGCTTCACCTTGCCCATTTCCACCAACGCCGGCCGTACATAGCGGGCATGGGGATATTGTTCGCTCAACACACGCTCGCCCCCGGTCACCTTGCCTTTGGATTTTTTCAGCACTTGCTGCATGGCCTTGAATGCGTCTTGATCAATTAATGGACCGACCAGTGTGCCAGACTCCAGCGGGTGTCCAATGCGTATACCTTTATAGGCTTGCTTTAGGGCTTTTAGCAGCTTGGTATAGACGTCGTCATGCACGAGGATGCGGCGGGTGGACGTACACCGCTGTCCCGCCGTGCCAACTGCCCCGAACACGATAGCGCGCAGCGCCAATTCCAGATCGGCAGACGGGCAAACGATGATGGCATTATTACCACCGAGTTCCAGAATGCTGCGACCGAAACGGGCGGCCACCACCGGCCCAAGCTTGCGTCCCATAGCAGTGCTGCCAGTGGCGCTGATTAACGGCACACGCGTATCCGCGGCCAATTGTGCACCAACATCGCTGCCACCAATGATGAGCTGCACCAGATCAGCAGGCACCCCGTGTACCGCGCTTGCTGCCGTATCAAATAGTTGCTTGCAGGCGACTGCCGTGAGTGGCGTCTTCTCGGAAGGTTTCCAGATCACACTGTTGCCACACACCAGCGCCAGCGCTGCGTTCCAGCACCACACCGCGACGGGAAAATTAAAAGCAGAGATCACGCCCACTGGCCCCAAAGGATGCCAGGTTTCACTCATTCGATGACCTGGTCGCTCCGAGGCGATAGTGAGGCCATACAGTTGGCGCGACAGACCCACGGCGAAATCGCAGATATCAATCATCTCCTGCACTTCGCCCAAACCTTCCTGATAAATCTTGCCGCTCTCCCAGCAAACCAGCGCTGCCAGCGCGTGCTTGTGTTCCCGCAATGTATTGCCGAGCACACGCACCAGTTCGCCACGCAGCGGCGCTGGCTGCAGACGCCACTGCGCAAATGCGCGCTGCGAATTGCCGATGATGGCATCAAGCTGCTGCGGGGTCGTGCTGGTCAGTCGCCCCAGTTCCGCGCCATCAACTGGCGAATGCACTACCAGATCACCGGCTTGTAACCCAGCGCTATCGAGTCCCAGCGCAGCGAATAGCTCAGCTACATTGGTAGTCAGGTTTTTCTGTTTACGTTGCGTCATATTTTTTCCTGCATGATTATTTTTAGCTTAGCTGCCGCGATTTCTCTTGCCCGTAAATTTACCATGCAGTCTGGTTACGACTGGATGTCTGTTCGGCGTAATACTGGCCGAATCGATTCGCTACAAAATTGTCGAAGGCGATATCTTCCTGGCGGACAAAACCTTGCTGCGGCAGCTTGCCAGCAGCGAGCAAATCCAGCACCGCGCAGATGCCGGCGGCGGTAGTAATCTGAATGGCACTCCAGTGCTTGCCATTAATGAGCTGGCTATAAATTTTGTTGGCATAGGACTCCTGTACCAGTTTGCCATGCTTGTAGCCACTGACGTTGACGAATATCAGCACTACATCCTGCCGCGTCAGCGGCAGGGAGGTTTCAAATATTTCTTTCAGCAGGGGGCGACGATCCTTGAGCCCGAGATCCTGTAGCAACAGCTTCATGATGTTGCGGTGCCCCGGATAACGTACGGTACGGTAATTCAGATTTTCGACTTTACCCGCGAGGGTCTCGCACAGCGTGCCCAGACCACCGGAAGTATTAAATGCTTCATAGTCCACACCATCCAGTGAGAACGACTCCAGTTCCTCCAGCGGCAACACCTGCATGAACTCGCCATTAACGATGGCCTCGCAGGGATTGCAGTATTCGTTGATCAAACCATCAGTCGACCAGGTGAGATTGTATTTCAAACCATTGGAGGGATATTTCGGGAGTGCGCCAACGCGCATATGCACGTTCTTCAAGCGGTCGAACTGTCGCGTCAATTCATAGGCGGCAATGGTGATGAAGCCGGGAGCGAGTCCGCACTGTGGAATCAATGCACTGCGCGCTGTAACAGCCAGTGATTTCACGAGCCGCGTGCAAGCAACATCCTCGGTAAGATCCAGATAGTGAACCCCGGCTGCCACCGCTGCTTCCGCCACGTAGCGGGTAAAATCAAACGGCAGCGCAGACAGCGCCGCGAACTTCCCCTGCAGCGCGGCTGCCAGTGCCGCCGCGTCAGTCACATCCAGCAACAGTGACCGTACCAGAGGGTAACGCGGCAAACCATCCAGATTGGCCTGGTCCCGGTCAGCTACATGTACCCCATAGTCACCGGATGCAGCCAGTAACTCCGTAATAATGACGCCGATGTTGCCGGCACCCAGTAACAGTATCTTTTTCATCGCGCTCTCCGCCCATAAGCTTTGGACTCAAGGCTAGTATCGTAGAGAGAAAACTTGCCAGAATGAACATAAGAACTTATCGTTATGTTGTATATTTTCAGGCACTTCGTCGGAAAAGGCACCATTATGACTAAAATACTCGATAACAAGGACAAGGCACTGCTGGATCTGCTGAGCGCCAACAGTCGCGAATCCACCGCCGCACTGGCGCGCAAACTGGGTTTGTCTCGCTCCACGGTGAAGGATCGGATCGCACGCCTGGAACAAAGTGGGATTGTTACGGGATATACGATTCGTTATAGCGCGGCCTACAGCACCCGCCAGATTCGGGCACAAGTAATGATCAGCTATGATCCCAAGCTGTCCAGCCAGATTGTGCGCAGCCTGCGCCAAATGCCCGCGATCAAGGCGGTGTACGCGGTGAACGGCATCTACGACATGATTGCCCTGGTGAGTGCAGACTCGACCGGAGATCTGGATCAGTGTCTGGATCAAATTGGTGATATGGATGGCATCGAGAAAACCGTGTCTTCGATAATTCTCTCGACCAAGTTCGAACGTTAGGCTTGCCGCGCGAATGCGGCTACTTGCAAGGAATGCAGAAAGCCCGAGCGCTGCACTGTGCCAAGCAAGTTGAATTGATGCGGCTTGAACATGGCGACCACGTCCGCCAAAGAATTTGGATATTGTTTCACCGGGGTGCCGCGCAGCAGTTTGCGCAGCTTCCTTCTGAGCGAGGTGATCGAGTACGGTGAAAAATATGATACAACCACATAACCTGATGCAACCCGGCACAGTTCCGCGATCAGTGCCTGCTGGTCGGCCGGGTTTGCGAAGTGATGCAGCAACCGGAAACAAATCACTGCATCGAATTCAGCATTCGCGTATTGCAGCTTGAATATATCCTGACAACGAACTTCGGCGGCGATATCGTGTTCCGCCAGCACTTCTCGCGTGCGCTTCACCGCCGCCTCGCCCAGATCCACCGCTGTTACTTGATAGCCCTTCTGCCCTAACCACAAGCTGAGCCGCCCTACTCCACACGGCGCATCCAGCACTCTGGATACCTTGTTAGCAGGCAGCATGCCCATGGCCTCGGCCACCATCTGCATTTCAAACCGATGCTTGGCCGGGCGGCGCTGCGTATAAAGTTCCGCACTCACAGGGTCAGATTTGACGCGATCATAGTTCAACATAAAGAGTTCAACATTGTGGATTTTTCCGTCGAGATATTTCTCATGCAGTCGTCATGGCACGCTGCGGTGACACCAATAAATTGAAATGATTGTCCAAATACGGCCGTAGCAAAACATCTCGAGCAAACGCAGGCATGGAATCGAGACGTTTAAGCAGCTGCTGTAGATCGGGATTGATGGCATTGGTAATTTTACGGTAGCGACGTGAGTTCTCGAAATCAATCAGACGAACGCTGTTCGTGTCTGCATTCAGAAAAATGTGCTTCGGATACAGTGCGCCATGACGAACGCCTAGTGAATGCATGCGAAACAGCTGTTCACCACAGAGTTTCAACACCGGCTTCAGCGTATTCCAGTCAGTGTTGGATGCGATGAACTGCGCCAGCGACTGACCATCGATTGCCCGCGTCACCAGCACAGCCCGGCTGCTCCCGCTCGCTCTCCTGACACCCCAATAGGCGACATCCACGCAGGGTAGTTTGAGCGCGCGACTGTTCCTGATTGCCTCAATTTCAATTTCGAAAGTCAGGCGTCCAAACGGATACCCCAGCGAATAGCGAAACTGGTTTTCCTGTCGTTTTACAAAGTAAGTCTCGCGCCCATTGCCTGCAACGAAACTGAGTTTCGACACTGCACTCCAGCCTCCACGCCGATAATTTACGTCATCGACAAACTGCTGCGGCAGATTCCAGAAATCATCGAACCCGAGAAACCCGCGATCGACCAGTGTTTGCATATCCTTCTGGTTTTCATGGCAAAACTCGACCGAATACTTCTTGTTGGGGCGCGGTGGATGTACCGAATAGGATTTTTGCCTCCCACCGAAAAAGTCAATCACAGCATGCATATACGAACTTCCACGCCAAACATGTGAGCCCGCAACATAGCAAGCCAATCTTAACGCAGTCTTAAGCTTACGGTACCAACGCGCCAACTGCGGGCACTATTGCACACTTAAGAGTTTCTTAAGTTTTACCTTCTAGCATAGTATAGGTAGCTAAATATCACTAATGTGGGAATTCCTGCCTCGATGCTCACCCAGCCGGCACTTGTTCGACCCCTGTTATTACTCTGGATATTCAGCGTTATCTCACTCAGCGTGCAAGCTGCCTCAGGTGTGAACAGTTCGATTGCGGTGATGTTTGCAGTTATTACAGGTTTGGTATGGGCCTCGCTCATCAGTTTGCCGGTACTCGCATTGATCTGGCTGGCGCAAAAATTGGGCACGCACTCGCAAGGGGCAAAGATCGCCAGTTGGGCAGTACTGCTGAGTTCCTACTTGTTGACTGTATTCCTGCTTGCCAATTTCAAACTGTATTCGTTATATGGATTTTACACCAACTACTTCGTGCTCAATCTCATCACTACCACTGGTGGTGTCGACGCGATGGGTATCAGTGACTCAACCTGGATCAGCGCTATTGCATTCATCCTGCTTGGTTCTGTCGCATATTACGCCTGCGTCAGATTCATTCCGGTCGAAAAACTTTGGCCGCGCAAGCTCAGCAAGAAATCACTTATAACAGGCATATTGTGTTGCTTTGTTGCCGAAAGCGCGATCTACGTGTATGCCGATTACGTCAATATAATTCCGGTGCTGAATACGGCTGATCGCATCATCTGGTACGTCCCGGTAACTGCCGACTCGATTCTGACCGATCTCGGTGTTCCGCGCACCGAACGCTTCGAGGATGACCTGTCCTATTCAGCGAGCTCAGGCGATCTCACCTATTTTGATAAGGACCTGCTAACACAGACCCCGCTGCAGCAAGACTTTAACATCGTGTGGCTGGTGGCGGAGTCATGGCGCGCTGATACTGTTACTGAAAAAGTCATGCCGAATACATACGCCTTCGCCAACCGGGAACAGTGGTTTCAAAATCACTACAGCGGCGGCAATGGTACGCGCATGGGTTTGTTCACCCAGTTTTATGGCTTATATGGCCACTACTGGTTCGATGTGCTGCGCAATCGTCAGCCTCCATTGTTAATGGAGCAGTTAAGAGCCCATAATTACCAGTTTGGTGCATTTACCAGCTCTGCGTTCACCTATCCTGAATTTGATAAAACCGTATTCAGCGCAGTGCCAGCAGCAGATTTGCAGGAATTCAATGAGGGCCACGGTTGGCAGCGTGATCAGAAAAATACCACTGATTTGATTCAATACATCGAAGCGGCCGAGTCTCCGTTTTTCGCATTCATGTTCTTCGAGTCAGCACACGCGAACTACTATTTCCCGGATGAAGACATCATCGAACCGGATTACCTGAAAGACTTCAATTACCTGACTGTCGACATCGAAGCGAATATGCCTGCAATCAAGGCACGCTATCTCAATGCCACGCATCATCTGGACAGGCAATTGGCGCGCGTGTACCAGACTCTGGAAGAACAGAACCTGATGGACAATACCATTGTCATCGTTACCGGAGATCACGGTGAAGAATTTATGGAAAACGGCCGCTGGGGACACAATTCCACATTCAGCCAACCGCAGATCCGGGTACCTTTCATCATGCACATTCCAGAACGTGCGGCCGCGCAATTCCTGCAGATGACGAGTCATCTGGACGTACCGGCCACTGTATTCGCAGCACTTGGTGTAGATACAGACCCAGCCCTCTACAGTTTTGGCACGGACTTGTTCGCCAAGGACTACGCGAGGCAATTCCTGGTGGTAAGTGACTGGCATGGCAACACCCTGGTCACGCCGGAACTGAAAATAATATTCAGCCTCAAGGGCGCCGCCTACGATGCCCAGACTACCGATATCGCCGATAACACAATCGACTTGCGCAGCAGCGGATACGGCTATCAGAGCCAGTTGTCCACTTACCTGTCTGGGCAGAACCAGTTTTTTCGATGAATCCACCCAGCTTTGATGTTGCCCATTTCCCCTGGCTAATACGGCTATAACTTCCCTCTTTATAAAACATCACTGACTTCTGTGCTCGTCTGCACCGCTCGAGCCAATCAGTATTTGTCAACTTGAGTTCCGCCTGTAAACGTCGACCGAGCTCACCACTGCGGCGGACGGCGCGCCTTGCTTAACGCTTCGTAGGTTGCGCCTACATCAATCAATTCCTGCTCGGTAAAACCCGGTGCGATCAGGGTCAGCCCCTGCGGACGACCATCGTCTTCATATCCCATAGGAATTGTTAACGCCGGATAATTCGCCAGTGCTGCCAGACCGGCATTGGCATTGTTCAGCGACAATAAGACGTCGATCTGGCTACTATCGAACAGCGCATCCAACTGACTACGCGCCAAGGTCTGCATCTCCGCTCGCATCGCTTCCAGTTCTACCGCTGTCCATTGCCCCTGCGCCATCATATCCACCAGCGCCTGCGCATAGGGTGCGCGCAGAGCCTCGTCTTCCAGGTTGAACGCCTGCAAGGCAGCGAGGGAATCTATGCTGACATTGGAATTGGCATAGCTAGCAAGATACAAAGGCAGATCGCGGCGCATCTCGGCACCGAGGAATTCAGAGAAGCGCGGAAATGGACCTGAGCTTAATTCCACGGGCACGATGGTCGCACCATTTTCCTGCAGCAAATTCACGGCCGACTGATACTGTGCGTTGTCGGCAAAACTCGCGACCACACCGAGCCGCTTGCCGACCAGACTCACGCTACGGTATTGCAACGCATAATCGTCACTCAGCAACGGCATCGCTGCATCTGTTACATCGAAACCCGCCATGGCATTGAACAGAGTCACCACATCGGCAACCGTGCGCGCCATCGGTCCGGCCGTATCCAGCGTGGCAGAGATAGGCACGATGCCACTGCGACTCAAACTGCCAGTGGTGGGCTTGAGCCCAACCAGCGAATTGGCGCTGGCTGGCGACAGTATTGAGCCAGAGGTTTCCGAACCCACTGCCACTGTGGCGAAATCCGCCGCCACCGCCGCACCGCTGCCGGCACTGGAACCACCGGTACCGAATTCGAAGCGGCCGTAGGGATTCAAAGTCTGCCCGCCCATGGCGCTGTAACCTGAGGGACAGTCATTGCAGAAGAAATAGGCCCATTCACTTAGATTTGACTTGCCCAGTATGACCGCACCTTGGGCCATGAGCTGTTCTGCAATAAAAGCATTGGCAGTGACATTGTCTTGCAGTGCGATCGCACCAGCCGTGGTCGGCAATTCACTGAAGCCAATGTTGTCTTTCAGCAGTACCGGTATTCCAAACAAGGAATCCGCAGCCACCTCGGCTCCCTGCACGCGCAGCTCGTCCAACCTGCGAGCGCGATTTATCGCTTCCGGATTGAGACTGATAATTGCGTTCAGATAACGGCTGTTGTCCGCTTCAATTTCACGTATGCGATAAATATAAAATGTGGTCAGCTCTTCATATGTGATCACACCATTCGCTACCGCCAGCTGTATTTCTGCCACTGACTTGTTCAGCACTACAGCTTTCAAAGAGTCGTAGCGTTGTCCGGTAAAAATACTTAATGCCGATTCGAATGGCGCCCACAATCTGTTCTTGTCGAGCACCCTGGAATTCAACAATTTGAAATGCATGCTGTCGTTGACATTCTGAGCCAACAGCGCCAGGTCAGCGGTCTCGTCATACCGTTGCCAGCCTGGTGTTTGCGCCTGGGCCTGTATTAATACTATTGAAGCAACAAATAGAATGATGAGCGTGTTACGAATATTGGAAATATTTAACATGGGTTAATCACTGCTGGAAGTAGTGGTTCAATCATAGTCTGCACAGGAGTTTGATTCAAACAGATCCAAACTATGCAAGGCGGTGATTGATCAGATGGGTCTGCTGGATCGTGTTGGTTTGTAAGATGTTGCTGGATCGCGCAGGGTTAGGGGATTGTGTCCGCTCGGCAGCTTGCCCCCCTCCGGGGTGCCCTCCCTCGGTCGGAAGCCCTAGAAAACGGTCTTCCTCGGTCAGTCGGTGCTGCGCTTTTATCGCCGAGCCAACACAATCCCCTAACCCTGCGCTCGCAGTTCCCATTAGGCAATTTGAAAAGCAAAACTCGAACGCGAAATACCAAATACGAAACTCGAGTAACTCCCCTTCGAATAACTCTCCCTTCGAAGCCAATAAATAACCAGTTTGTGCTCGATCTACTAGCACTACGGGCTGACAGCGGAGACCACGTCAAAGGCGCAACGCCGAGCGAGAAAAAAGACCGCTTTACAGGGCTTTTTCCGCAGAGAGGGAAGCCCGGAGGGCCGGCGCCAGTGGTTGGAGCTGTCAGGCCGTAGGGCGACTCGGAGGGAAAGAAACATTCGATTGAACTGACAGTCCGTGGTGCAACTCGGAGGAAAAATTATAAGAGTTTAATCTGACGGGCCCTAGTGAGACTCGGAAGGAAAGAAACAGAGATCAAAAAATCACTCGTGCCGCAGCGCTTCCACCGGATCCATATCGGCGGCGCGCATGGATGGATAGAGACCAAAGATCACACCAATGAGCGCAGAGATCGAAAAGGCTAACAAAGGTGTTATGGGAGTAACGATAGTAGTCATGCCCCAGAACAGAGAGATAATAACAGGAATGATGATACCGAGCACGACGCCTATAACGCCACCGACGCCGGACAGGATCACGGCTTCGATCAGGAATTGCAGAATGATGTCGTGTTTCTTGGCGCCGAGAGCACGGCGAATGCCGATTTCGCGAGTGCGCTCAGTGACGCTAGCGAGCATGATATTCATGATACCGATGCCACCGACCAGCAAGGAGATGCCGGCAATCGCGCCGGCGACGATCTGGTCACGCAAGGCGCTGGCTTCAGCCTGGCGCAGCAGGGCTAATGGGATCTCTACGGCGTAATCCACTTTCTTGTGACGGCGGGTCAGTATCTGGCCAATGATATCGCCCACTTCGATAACCTGTTCCTGATCTTCGAGCTGGATGATGGCTTCGTGCAGTTCGACAGTTTCGGATTCCATGCCACCGGCAGTCTGCCTGGTGGTGGTTTCGCCAAAGCGGCTCTTCGATGAAGTGAACGGAATGAAGATGCGGGTTGATGCTGAATTGGAACTGCCGGCCTGATTCTGGCCGAGATTGGAAAATCCCTCCGGCTCCATGATTCCTACGATCTTGTAATAGTCACTATCGATCTTGACTGTGCCGCCTAACGGATCATCGATGGGAAAGAGGGAACGCGCGACTTCATCGCTCAAGACCACGACATTGGAATGATCCCGTACTTCCGTTTCAGAAAAGAAGCGCCCCACACGCAGGTTATAATTGCGCGACACTGGATAATCGACAGCTGTACCGACGACGTCAGAATTAATGTTGCGACCACCATTCCACACAGTCTTCTTGACGATGCGGGACGCTATTACGTTGGTGACACCGGGAATGCTCTGGCGAATAGTCTCGATATCGGCGTTGGTGAGTCCGTACACGATTGCCTGCGGCGGTCCGAAGCCACGATTGGATGCCTCTTCCACTTCCACCGGCTTGATGCTTTTGAGCAGAATGTTGTTGGCACCGAGATCACGAAACTGTTGTTGCGCCTCGAAGCTGGCGCCCTCGCTGACGGCCATCATGGCGATTACAGCAGCCACGCCGATTACGATACCTAACACAGTTAACAGGGAGCGCAGGCCGTGGGAATAAATACTCTTCACACCCACCTGTGTGATTTTTTTCAGGCGCACGTAATTAAAGCTGGCGCTGGGTTTCAGCACGTTAACATGTGTATCGGGCACTGTTGCTCTAGGCAGTACGGCGTCGCTCATCACTTTCTACCAGACCATCACGCAAGCGAATCGAGCGCTCGGTGCGTTCAGCCAGTTCATTGGAGTGGGTTACCATAATCAGGGTCTTGCCCTGACTGTGCAGTTCATCGAACAAGTCTAATATTTCAGCACCTGATTTCGAGTCCAGGTTACCGGTTGGTTCGTCGGCAAGGATAATCAAGGGATCTACCGCGAGTGCGCGCGCAATTGCTACACGTTGCTGCTGCCCGCCGGATAATTCGAAAGGTTTGTGATCCACCCGATCACCGAGTCCAACACGCTCGGCCAGCGCCAACGCCTTGGCATGACTCGCGGCCTCGGAATAGCCCTGATAAAACAGTGGCATCTCGATATTTTCCAGCACATTCAATTGCTGAATAAGATTGTAGGACTGAAAGATAAATCCGAGACGAGCGCCGCGAATCGTCGAAAGCTCGTCATCTGCCATTTGCGAGGTGTCTTCGCTGCCGAGAAAATACTTGCCAGACGTAGGTTGATCGAGGCAGCCAAGAATGTTCATCAGCGTCGATTTGCCGCATCCCGACGGCCCCATGATGCTGATGTAGTCACCACCATAGAAGTCAAGTGATATCCCGTGCAGCACTTCAACAGACAACGTACCCATGTAGTAGGTTTTGCGAATGTCATCCAGACTGGCGACAACAACAGGCTTGGCACCCATACCCATGAAATTCGTCGCGCTTCGATTTGCTGCAATCACATCCATTGCGTTGGCGTCCCTTTAGCGTTTCTGTGGCCAGCATCCATATGGAATGGGCACCAATTCAACTACCAGTATCAGCGGCAGATTGTTGTGGCGCCAGCAAGAGCACTTGCTCGCCTGCGTTAAGACCGCTGGTAATCTCTATGAATGACTCGGAGAAGGCTCCGACTTCCACCTCGCGTCGCTCGGTGCGACCCGCCCTTGGAATATACACGACGCGTTTGTCGTTATAGGAACTGACTGCCTGCAGCGGCACATAGATTGCGTCATCCAGTCTGGTTACCAGTATTTCCACCTCGGCACTCATGCCGGGTCGTAGCCAATCGAAAGTTCCATCAATCTCTATCGTAGTTGGATACACCTTTAAATCCGGATTCAGGAAAGAATTGGCTGAGTCGGCCACAACTGCCACTTTGGAAACTATGCCAGTGAGATTCTGATCCGGAAAGGCGTCAACTGACACTTTCACCTGCTGGCCCACAGCAATCCGCTGTACCGCAGATTCATGGATATTCACCTTCACAGCCATACGTCGCATGTCAGGAATTGTCAGGATTGGTTGCCGTTCGCGAACGGTGGCGCCCTCCTGAATTGCTTCCTGATTACCGCCACGGTAGCCCATTGAGTTTTGATTGGCTGCTCCGTACACAACAAGTCCTGGATGCTGCGCGCGAATTACTGCGGCTACCAATTGCTGGTTGATATCAGCCAGTTTGACTGTTTCCAGATTGAACTTGCTCTCGGCAGAACTGTACCGCGCCTCTTCCTGTGCCTGCTCGGCGACGTTTTCTTTCAACTGCCGCTGGTAGCCCATCACGGCATTTTCATAATCTGACAGCTTCTTCTCGGCGTCTTTCGGAAAGGTGTACTGGATATAGAGTTTGAGTGCTGTTTCCTTCTCAGCGGTCTTGTTATTGGCCTTGTTCAGGTTGAGCTCTTCTGCTTCCAGTTCGGTCGGGTTTATGAACCCCCGCTCTTCCAGACGGCGCTGACCGGCAATGCGATCCTGCGCCAGCAATAATTCTTCCTGCGCTACTTGCAAGTCAGCCTCCAAGGTACGCAGTTGTTGCTTCGCTTCACCATCCTCCAGCAGGTCGATGTTGGCGTAGCGGGTAAAATCGAGACTGTCACGAATCGCCATGTAGCTGGCATCCATCAACAGCTGGGCGCTTGAATCTGGAGCTCTCCTGGCAACCACCGGCTCCAGTACGAGTACAGCGGGCTCGATTGCACGGGGGGTAGTATCTGCTAATTCCGGACTCGCTGGCGCTGGGTTACCGGCACCATCACGGCGTCCCTGACCGCCACCGGGTCGACCGCCTGGTCCACCACTTGCTCCACCACTTGCTCCACCACCAAAGCCACTACCGGGACCACCGCCACGCTGGAATTGCTGCATGCGTTCCAGCATTTCCGGCGGCAGGGTGCCGCCATTTTCCGCCAGCAGCTGGCGCATACGTTCCTGCATTGGTGCTGGCATGGAGTCGATGTCGGCTGGATCGAAGGCCGCAGCCGGTGCATTCACGCGCTCCTGTGCAAGAGCCTGTAATTCGCCTGCTTCCAGAGCGGGCTCAAGTCCTGCATCCATAACGGCCAGATCGGCAGCTTCCATCTGCGCCAGTCGTTGTTCTATCTGCAAGCGATCGGCAATTTCACCCACCACGTTGGCACCGAGAAATTTCTCGAAATCCAGACGCGCAAAACGCATTTTCTGGCGCGCATCATTCAGGTCAGTCATATTCTGGTTGAGCTGGATCTCATATTGCGCACGCCGTTCGATATAACTGGCGCTGGCGGTTTGCACCGCGATTTCCTGATTCAACTGTTCATCGATCAATTGCGCCGTATCCAGTTCCACCAACACCAGGCCCGCATCCACATCTGCCTGGGAAATGCGATACCCTTCCTCGATGATACGCAGGATCTTGACGCCATCACGCCCCTTTACTTCCGAACGAATCTCCTGTGATTGCAACGCTTCCAGCGCACCACCTTCCAATACCGTGATGTCGAGCGGACCGCGGCGTACCTCGAAAGTAACGCCACCATTTATTCCATCGACACTGCTACCCAACAGCGTGACCAGGGTCACGAGCACGACCGCACTGGCTCCGCCAAGGGCATATTGAGTGCGTTTACTGGCAGCCAGGAAGCGTGCCTTCTGCTGTTGCAGCAGCACCAGCAGCTGGGGAGGAATGCGCGCAAGCAGCCGCTCTTTCCAGGCGGATTTATTGAGGCTCATCTATGCCTTCCTCCCACTGTCCATTGTCGTTGACATACAGTAATCCCACATCTCTCCAGAATTCCAGCTTGGCGATGTTGTGATCGACTATCGAACGCACCAGTTCCGTGCTGGCGGCCGTCAAGTCATTCTGCGAATCTACCGTATCCTGGATATCACCTAAACCCAATTCGGCGCGCAGCTCGGCTTCTTCCACCCTGCGTTCATTTATCTGCACGCTGGTGACATTGATGTCGTAACTCTTGCGTGCTTCATTCATGCGGCGCCAGATGTCGATCACATCCAGCTTGATTTCGTCGGCGGCGAGCAAGTAATCGCGAGTTGCTGCTGCATAGTCGACCAGCGCACGTCGATAGTTATTGCGTTCGGCCTTGTTGTCCAACGGCAAATCAAAATCCAGGCCGGCGGAATATACGGCATTCTCGAAATCCAGTTCCCCCAGACTCCCATTCGGGCCATCGGGCACCGACGCGAGCAGATTCAGATCCAGCGCAGGATTCATCGCGTTCGCGGCGACGCGGATGCGGCGCGCACTATCCTGCACCCGATCCAGATGTGTGTATAAATCCAGCCGCGTCTGCATGGCCAATTCCACGGCTTGCTCAAGCTCCAGATCAGGACTAGCCATTCCAGTTTCGGTGATCAATACCATCTCGTTGTCGTCCAGAATGATACTGTCCTCGGCATTCAGGCCAATCAGCAATTTGAAATTATCCAGACTACGCTTGTAGCGGGTGATCGACGAGGTCCAACGCAAATCCTGCTGCAGCGACGATTGTTCCAGGCGCCCAACTTGCAACAGCGTGCGCAGGCCTTCCTGCTGAAATGCCTGCTCCCGTTGCAGTGACAGATTATTCGCGAGCAGGCCCGCGTAATTGTTCAGCGCCGTCGCGCGCTGCAATAACACCGAATAGTAATCAGACGCGATGCGCACCGCGAAGCTCTTGCGGAACTGGGTAAAATCACGCAGCTGGTAGAGCAAATCCCGCTCGGCCTGCAGCAGGCTTTCAGTTTCAATCGCCGCGCCAAAATCCCGCAGCAAGGGTTGGGTAAAAGAACCTATCAATGCACTGGTGCCCAGTTCTCTGATATCACCAGTCAGAAAGCGGGTGAAATTATTGGTCAGGTTCAACGCAATGGCCCCGCCGCCTTTTAACAGATACCTGGCACCGAGGCTGGTCCCGGCATCGATGCTTGCACCAGTGCTGATCAGTTCCATACCGGTCAGTGACTGCATGTCGGTGACAAACTGGTCCTGCGCATCCCAGTTATAGTCAGCGCCGCCACTGAAGGCGAAGGTGGGTGTGTAGCGGTAGCGATCGAAGGTCAGGGACAGCGCTTCCAGATACAGACGTTCCTTCTGGGTCTGATACTCCTTGCTGTGCTGAAACGCCAGATCGAGCGCCGCGTTCAGGGTCAGGATATGGGCACCAATCTCGCTGTCGGCCTCGTTGTCGAGAAACTCAAAAGCAGCGCCGTTGCTGGCAAACCCGTCGAGGTTAATTTCCCGGATCTCATCCACGACCACGTTTTCGGTCATGCCGGGCACGGCATCTGCCTTGCCAGCGATAGCGGCATAGCTTTCTTCATCAGCGCTGCGCTTGTAGGCATTGCTGGTGCAGGCCGCCAGTACGACGCCAAGCACTGTGCCAATAAAGAGTTTATGCAGCTCGTTCATGTCTGGCGCTTCGGATAGTCAAAAATAGGAGTCCGGAGCAAGAATCCGGGAAAAGTGGGAAATTATACGCTGTAACTGCCAATACCCGTCTAGCTATCACGCTCAGGCGAGTCCTCCACGCGAGAGATAACATTTTGATTTTATGAATTTTTTCCCCTCGACGGGCTGACCGCATGGCAATCCAGCAAGACCGGCTTACATTTACTGCTGCCAAGGTAGCCAAGCTTCATCAGTTCATGGTCTGGTAAAGCCATGGTCTGGACAGTCGGTTGTAGTATAACGGCGAGAATTCCCCTGCGGAGTCCCCGCTACATGGTCTGGATAATATCTGGAGCGCTGTGGCTGTCATGCTCACTGCCGATCCCGTTATAGTGTTTCTGGTGTGCGGCAGAGCGGATTAAAACTCACACATTGACCGGCAAAATCTGCCAAACTAGCGCGCTTGCGCGGCATGCCCCCAAGCCATTGAAGCCACTGCAAAATCGACCTTCAGATGCACAGGAGTTGCACTATGAGACAGGCCTTTTCCCCATTGCCACTATTGCGCCGGATCACGGCGCCGCTATTGCTGCTCACCCTGCTGGCCTGCAGTGAGCAGCAGCCCACCAGTGACAGCGTGCCGATGGCAACCGGCGACAGCGCCACTATGGCAAATAGTGCCAATGCTAGCGTTGGTTATCAGCGCGTCAGCCCGCTAAACCCTGACGATCCCCTCAATACCCATATCTTTGAACTGGATAACGGGCTCAAGGTCTACCTCACCGAAAACCATGAAGAGCCGACTTTTTACGCGGAAATAGCGGTCCGTGCCGGCAGCAAGCACGACCCGGCTGATGGCACCGGCTTAGCCCATTACCTGGAACATCTACTGTTCAAAGGCAACCAGAATCTGGGCACTCTGGATTATGCCGCTGAGAAACCCTTTCTCGATCGCACCGTAGAATTGTACGAACAACACTTTAATGAGACCGATCCGGCGCGGCGCGCGGAGATTTACGCCGAGATCAATAGCGTCGCCCAGCAAGCAGCCGCCTATGCCGTGCCTAATGAGATCGACAAGCTCTACAACAGCATGGGCGGCACCGGCATGAATGCGCACACCTGGCATGAGGAGACCGTGTACAAGATCGCTCTGCCCTCCAATCGCCTGCGGCAATGGGCCGAGGTGGAATCTGATCGCTTCGTGAATCCAGTCTTCCGCCTGTTCCACACCGAACTGGAAACCGTTTACGAGGAGAAAAACCGTACTCTGGACAACGGCGACCGCATCATCGGCACTGCCATCGACGAAATGATGTTCAAGGTGCACCCCTACGGGCAACAACCCACGATCGGCACGGTGGAACACCTGAAGAATCCGTCACTGGTCTACATCCAGAATTATTTCAACACCTACTATGTGCCTAACAACATGGGCATCTTCATCAGCGGCGATATTGATATCGATGAGACGATTGCCCTTATCAGTGAAAAATTCTCTGGCTGGCAACGCCAACCGGTACCCGAGGTAGGCCCCTGGCAGGAACCCGCAATACAGGGCGCCGAGCGGCGCACCGTGCAATACCCCGGTCAGGAACAGGTGCAGCTCGCCTTCCGTACCGCAGGCAATGGCAGTGCGGACAAGGAAGCCCTGATCCTGGTGGACATGATTCTCGACAATCGCACGGCCGGTTTGATTAACCTCAACCTGAACCAGCAACAGCTGGTATCCGAAGCAGGTTCGTCGCCGCTGTTCCTGAATGATGCCGGTGTCCAGAATGTGTGGGGCGTTCCCAAGCAGGACCAGACCCTGGCTGAAGTTGAACAACTGCTGCTGGATCAGATCGAGTTGATCAAAGCCGGTGAATTCGAAGACTGGATTCTTCCGGCCATCATCAACGACTTCAAGAAAAACCAGAAAGCCTCGCTGGAATTCAACACCGCACGCGTGGGCTTGATGCGGCAGTCTTTTATCGAAGGGGCTGACTGGGACTATACGGTGCACGAACTTGACCGCATGCAACAATTAACCAAGCAGGACGTGGTGGATGTCGCAAACAAGTATTTCGGTAGCGACTACGTGGCTGCCTATCGCGTTGATGCCCAACACGATATTCCCGTGGTGGAGAAACCGCAGATCGACCCGGTGATCATCGACCCCACGCGCCAGTCTGCCTTCGCGGCTCGCGTGCTGGCGATGGACTTCGCTCCGATCGAACCGACCTTCGTACAAGTTGACCGTGACTATCGTGTCATTGAGTTCGCCGACGGCGTGCAACTGTATTACGCGCCAAATCCATTGAATGACCTGTTCTCATTTTCGATCAACGTGGAAGTGGGCACTGAGGAAAACGAGAAGCTGGGCCTGTCCTCTGCGCTGATGGAGGTCGCCGGCACGGCAACCCTCAGCAATGAGGCATTGCAGAAAGAATGGTATCGAATGGGAACTGAGTTCGGCTTCGGCAGTGGCGAAAATTCATCCGGTATTTCTATTTCAGGTTTGGACGAACAGTTCGAAGCGAGCGTAGAGCTGATGCTGGATGTCATCCGGAATCCGGTTGCAGATCCAGCCACTCTGGAGAATCTGAAAGGCATTCTGCTGAAGAATCGGCAGGACCAGAAGAGTTCACCACCCGCAATTTCCCAGGCACTGTATATGTACAATCGCTACGGCGAGCAGTCACCAATGCTGGAAGCACTCACCAGTGCGGAGATTCAGGCCACTACCCTGGACGAATTGTTAGGTTTGCCGGCAGAACTGCTCACCTATAAACAAACACTCGCCTATACCGGTTCCATGCCGCTGGAGCAAGTGGTCGAAGTGCTGCGACGCCATCACCCTCTCGCTGGTGACTTGAAAGACACGCCTCCGTACCGTTTCCGCACCGCGCGCACTGTTACCGAGTCCGAAGTTTATCTGGTGGACCAGAAGACAGCGCAGGCACAGGTGCGCATCGAGTTCCCTGACGGCGAATACAACCGTGACGACAGCGTTGCCGCTTCAATCTATACCGGTTATTTCGGCGACGGCATGTCCAGTGTCGTGTTTCAGGAGATGCGGGAAGCGCGTGCGCTGGCTTATTCGGCGGCTGCACGCTATTCCCAGGGTGGACGCCTGAATGCTGAAAACCTGATGGTGGGCGTAATTGGCACCCAAACTGACAAGACCGTGGATGCCATGAGCGCATTCCTCGACCTGATCGACAATATGCCTGCGTCGGCCGAGCGCTTTGAAGAAACCAGGGAATCGCTACTCAATCGCTATCGCACGTCCAAAATCAATTTCAGGGAAGTGATTGGTGCGGTGCGCGGCTGGGAGCTACTCGGGCTGCAGAATGATCCGCGACGCGAGAGCTACGAAAAACTACAAACACTGACGATGCAGGATCTTTTGGATTTTCAGCAGCAGCACGTGAAAGATCGACCAAAGCTGATCTCCATCGTTGGCGATGTCTCGATTATCGATGCCGCAGATCTGGAACAATTCGGCAATGTTCAACAAATCCAGGTTAATGATTTATTCGTAGAGTAGTCGTAGGGTATTCAAATTCCGGTCCATGCAGCTGACCTGCTGTTACTGCATCGACCGGAACCCTTGCCCGGTTGAATCCACAACATGCATTCCAATCAATCCAATCCAGCGCTAGCGGTAACCGGACTTCATAAAAAGTACGGTGATATACCGGTTCTGTCCAATCTGGAACTCAGCATTTCCCGCGGCGCCATTCATGGCCTGGTTGGCCTGAACGGGTCAGGCAAAACCACGACCATAGAATGTATCCTGGGACTACAACGCTTCCAGTCTGGAACTGTATCAGTGATGGGTCATGCGCCTGCTGACCTGCACCGCGCCAAAGGCAAGGTCGTCGCCATATTCGACACGCCAAGCCTGCATCCGAATCTTACTGTTCGCCAAAATCTGCAACTGGCGCGCAGTCTGTGCCCAACACCTGTTCGCACCGCGCAAGACGTAGAAAAAATGTTAGGGGTCAGTCGCTACTCGAACTACAAGGTAAGGCAGCTCTCTCTCGGCAACAAACGCAGGACGTCCATCGCGCAGGCGCTGCTTGGCAATCCCGAATTGATAGTTCTCGACGAACCCTTTAACGGACTCGATGCAGAAGGCGTCGATGACGTTTTGCGCCTGATTCAACAATTTAATCAGGACCACAACACCAGTTTTTTCCTGTGCAGCCACCAATTGCCCTATCTGGAACAGATCTGCAGTCATATCGCGATCCTCCACAAGGGCACGATTGCGGTCAGTGGCACCATCGCCGATTTACTCGGCGCGTCCCGGAACGTGGCCTTGCTTAGCACCGCACAACTGCAGCAGGCCGAAGACTTGCTGCGCACAATGCCCGACGTGCAAGTTGCGGGTGTCGATCCTGACGGCTTTCTGCGCATCCAACTGGGCAACATGACTTCGGCGGCATTGAATCAGGCTTTGGTAAGCCGGCAGATCGGGGTAACTGAACTGCATCTGCAGCGCGCCTCCCTGGCCGGATTGTTTCGCCAAATCAGCAATGAGGTTCGTACATGAATGGCCTCTACACTGCAATCCGGGCAGAGTTGTTCGTGGCACTGCGTAGTTTCAGCAGCAAGCTGGTGGTAATTGCGCCAGCGACCATCACACTGCTGCAGTATCTGCTGACCAAACTAGCCGAGACCGGGCAAGCGGCGCGCGATAACCTGCTTGGCAATTCCAGTTTTGATGCGGCGCTTGCCGATAGTGCATATGGCTACTTCGTGGATGGCGTGAAAACCGGCCTGACCATACTCGGACTTCTGTTGGTAGCACAGGCCGCCTATAGCTTCAGTTATGAACGGGACCTTGGCACGCTCCGGCATTTATTCATCAGACGCGCCAGTCGCCCCAGTGTAGTACTCGCCAAACTCGTCAATCTGCATGTGCAGGCCCTGCTCTCTATCTGCTTGCTGCTGTCACTGTGCTGGTTTGTTGCCGGCATGCTGTGGGAGTATGGACCGGTGGTGGAAGACGGTTTCGAACTGATCAGCGCAGCCGAAATTCGTACCGAGATTGGTGCGGGATTAACCCTCGCACTGCTGCCCTTGCCCGCCGCCATCGCCTTCGGCTTGTTGGTTTCCGTGAGCGCACAATCCGCGACGCAGGCGGTTACCACCGCACTGGGTCTGACTCTGGCCATGGATATCCTGAAGGCAATGCTGGGTGACTTCAGCTCCTATCTCTACGCCAGTTTCCAACCCTCGTTACTGGATCAGTCGTATCTGCAGGATGTCAGTCGACTCGTGCGTGGTTACTCGGACGTACTGATTGATGAACGCGTACAAACTTTGAATCTGTGGGTCCCAATCCCCACCATGTTACTGTTGCTCGCTATGACACTGATAATAGTGCGCTGGAAAAAGGTATAACCCGCATGCGATTAAGTGTATCTCCTGCCCGAATTATTCTTGTTATGATTGCGCATATCACACTGCTGGCTGGTTGCGTCAGTTACGAACCACGCGTACTGGCGCCAGAGGTGACCTTGTCTCCGGAAGACATCAGCCTCCGCAGCGCAAGCAATGCCAGCGACGGACAACTCGATTTTGGCCTGGAAGTTTCCGTCAACGAGAGTGATTCCCTGCTGAATGTGGAAACACTGCCCGGCATTCGGGTACGCACCGTTAACCCGAATGGTGCGGCCGATGCAGCCGGCATTCAACCTGGCGACATCATCCTCAGTGTCAATGCCATTGCGACGAATCATCCAGACACTCTCGCCGTACTGAGCCAGCAGAGTGAAGCTGGCGGCTTCCAATTTACCGTGCGTCGTAACACCGTAGTGCTGGAAACCACGCTCACGGCAGTCGCTGCGAGCACCGCGGCGGGACCGCGCGAATTGTACCGTGCCGATCCAATCGCCACGCGCGCGGGCTATCGCACGGAAATGGTAAACATTCGCGAACAAGCCTCCATCCCGGCCGCGCGCGTAACAGAACTGTTTCCAGACAGTCCGCTGCCGGCCGCTGGCATCAAGCCAGGTGATCTGGTGTTGGCCCTGAACGGGACCAACCTCAATTCTGCACAAGACCTGATCACCAGGCTGAATCAGGAATTTGCACTTGGCACAAAAGTTGAATTTACTGTGTTCGATGGAGATGCTGTCGAAACCAAAACAGTTACTCTATGGAATCCGGGCCGACGGATCAGCCGGATCGCGCTCGGGCCGATACTTAAATATGAATCTTCGTTGAGTCCTTCAAGCGACAGTCTGACCCTGCTGGACCTGTGGTTGTTTGCGGTGTACAGGTACAACCGCGTAGACGGGGAAAAATCCCACAGCGTGCTGGGCCTGATCAAATACAGCAGCAATTATGGTGAATTGACGGAAACGGCCAATTAACCCATGACCATCAAACACACCTTACTTTTGTTGACCCTGTTGCCGACCTTGGCGTGCGCGCAGTCCAACTACGTCGAATTCGAGTTGAAACGGGAAAATAATTTTGACCCTATGCGCACGCATGACATAAACGGTGACAACGCCAAAGATTTGATCGTTCCCAATTATCAGGCAGGCATTGGTCGTGAACTGTTGATCTATCTGCAACAGCAAGATGGCACCTTCGACGCAAACCCGGTTAGGGTAGAAATCAAGACCGAGATCATCGCCATAGGCTTCGCCGACTTGCGGCCCGAGCCTGGCATGGAATTGTTGTTACTGGCGAATGATGGGGTGTTCAGCCTGAATGCAATGCAGCCAGGATATATCGGCAATATCAGGCAATTACTTGACTGGGACTTGATTGCGAGCATGCCAGACTCTCAGGAATTACAATTTTTCGAGTCCACCGCGGACCTGAACAATGACGGCCTGGCAGACTTGATTCTCCCAGGGATGGACAGTTATGGAATTTTTTATGGAAAGGGCGAGGAACAATTTGAACTTGCCGCAACACTCTCCACGATTAATCTCAGCACTGCCGCGATGGAACGCAGCAATCCTGGCACCGACTTCGACGCCAGAGTCGGCATTAATCCGGAAGACGGTGTCGTACTGGAGTTAAGTACCAACCGCCGCACGCCATTCGCGAATTTCATAGAGCAATGGCAAAACGACAATGCTGCAACCACCTACCTGTTGCAATCAGAACAATGGATGCCGTCTCTGATCCAGGGCAATTTGAATGCTGATGCATTGCTGGATCTGGTCTACCTCAATGTTGGCGAAGACGGCCTGGGCCAGCTTAATGTGCATTTGCAGAAAACCAAGGGCGGATTCGCCGCGCAACCAGACTGGATCGCCTCGGTTGACACCCAGGGCAATTGGCAGTTAATCGATATCAATCATGATGACGTGCTGGACCTGATGCGCATGCGTGGTGAGGGCGACGAATGGACTGCGCAATTGTTGCTTAATCAGGGCGGTCAATTCAATCTGCAACAACCCGATCAGGTCATGCGCTTCTCCGGCTACGACGTCCGCTTGAATTTCCTGCAACTGCAAGCCGATGGTTCGACTGTGCTCAACGTTAGCTACTACACAATTCCCGTCGTGGACGCGATCCGCAATGCGAGCATAAATCGCACTCAGTTATTATATGTTGAAGATAGCAGTTCGCCAGGACAGCTCTTCAGTCGTCGACCAGATTCACGACTCGAAGAAACCTTCTCGGCGACCAACGTGCGCGGCCTTTCCGAACAGATGTCGCTGCGCTTTGATGTCGATGGTGATGGATCCAAAGATGCACTCTACATCACGGACAACGGTACGCTGGCCGGGAAAAAAATCGATGCCGCAATGCAGATCGACAGCAGCCCATTCTGGGAGTACGTTTCGAACCGCAGTGTATTTCAATTCGAAGTGCTCCCGTTGAATGCTGATGCTATTCCGGATTTGATACTTCGCCACGGCACCTCAACAACCATTCTGGTAGGTCGCCCATGATGCTGGCTCGCACACAAGCCTGCTTGCTGGCATTGGCAGCGCATGCGCTGCTTGCAGCAGCCGCGACCGGCGCCGAACTAAGTTTCTCCAGGCAAGCCTTTAAATTGCCAGTGGCCATAGAAAATCTGTTGGTTGCTGATGTTAATAATGATGGCATGAACGACTTCGTGGCCGTGGTAGATGATGTCGTGCGCATCTATTTCCAGAACGCTGCAGGCTTTGATTTCGATGCTGGATACACCGAGTTTACTATTCCCGGCACCGCAGTCGGCTGGGACCTGAGCACGAATTACGCAGCTGGCAGCACTGCCATCATCGCACTGGTCGATGGCCGCGAAGTGCTCGCATGGCAGATCGATGGTCAGGAAGTGCAGGCGCCACGGGTAGTCAAATCAGGCCTGTCGGGCTATCTGGGCAGAGGCATCAATCGCCTGCATTTCTCCCGCGACGTGAACAATGACGGTCGCGACGACCTGATCATTCCCGGCGCCGGCGAGTTGCAGTTGTATCTGCAGGACGCGGCGGGCGCTTACCTGCCAGCATTACCCGTGAAATCCGATGTGCAAATGCGCTCCAGTCTGGATCCGCGCCAACTGGAACGACGCACCGGTCAGAGTATCGTGATCCCGATCCTGCAACTGCGTGACGTGAATGCTGACGGTGCCGCTGACATTGTGTCCCGCACGGAAGAGCGGCTCGATGTATTCCTCGCGAATCAAGCAGACAACGTGTATTTCCCTGCCGTACCCAGCTACTCAATCGACATTGCCGAAATCGAAGCACGCATGGGCGAATTCGATATTGATAGCCTCGACTTCTCCAATCTCACTGGCGTACTTGCACTCACCCACGAAGAAACACTCGAAGACATGGATGACGATGGCATCGAAGACCTTTTGCTCAGGGAAGGAGGCAAGGTCACACTGTTTGGCGGCACTGCCGACGGCATGCATCTGGAGCAACCGCGCCAAGTGTTGCGCTCTGGCGGCAATGTCCTGAGCACGTTCATGTATGACGAAAATGAAGACGGCCTGAAAGACTTGTGGCTGTGGCGCGTCGAGTCGATTTCAGTGGGCGATATCTTCGTGTGGCTGGCACTATCCGGCAGCATCGCGATCGAGGCATTTATCTATCCGAATGAAGGTGAGCGCTTTGCCCGCCGCCCGACTCGCCAGATAACAGTTGATCTCAAATTTCCATCCGCGATCCGACTCGCTACCAGCTTCCGTGAAATTCGCAATGATATGGAAAGCAGCCGGATGACACTCGCCACGCCGACCAATGTCGCGCAACTGGATGGGGATGTCAGCCAACAGGATTTATTGGTGCTGCTCAATCGTCAGTTACAGGTGTTTCTGAACAGCATCGCGCCGGAACCAGCAACCCGTCCCTTCCTGGGATCGCTTGGCTATAGCCGACAACGCAATGATTACGAAATAGATATTCGAGGCATCATCGACAATATCGCGGTCAATCGCGATCCCCTGCTGGCACAGGTGCAGGGCAAAGAGCCCGATCAGGTAATTGATCTGGCCATGGATGTCGCCGCTGGTGACATTATTCCAGTACGCCTGAATAAGGATGCCGTGGATGATCTGTTTCTGTTTACCGACTTCGACGACACCCATATCAATGGCATACTGCTGCTCTCGAGCGAATCCAACGCAGAGTGATGGTCGAAGCAACATTAACCTGAACAAGAGCGAGAACAAGAGTATGAGCAGGAACAAGATATGAACAAAGCAGTCTGGATCACACTGGTCGTCTCCCTGGTACTGGTAAACGTGATCGCTGAGCTGGTGTTTTATTTTTCCGGCGTCAATATTGTGATGTTGCTCCGGCTTGGTCTGGTATTCGGTATCACCATGATCGCGGCAATCTTTGTCGGTACCCTTATGCTGATCGGCAAGCTGGAACAGGAAAAACCATTAAGCGGTCATGTAAAAGACACTCTAGGTGCGGACAGGGCTAAAGATAAATAGGGCCAATGATAAATAGGGCCAATAAAAGATAGGGCCACTGCCAAGGAGTCCTGAACATGAAAACCCCTTTATTTATTTTCGTGCTGCTTGCCACGCTCACTGGCAGCGCGATCACTTTCCTTGAGTGGCAGCGCCACCACCGACAAGACCAGCAATTACTCGCCTATGAACAACACGTGCAGCAATTACTGGGCGAAGTAGAAAACACCAGCCTGCGCCGCATCGACACGGAAAAACAGCTGGAACAAGTGCGTGCTGCGCTCGCTGAAATACGCCGCCAAATGACTGCTGTCAGCAGCCTGCTACAAGTGGCGCAGGAAAAAGTAAATCCTGAATACGAAGCGATGGAACAACGCATTCGGCGTGAGGTGCGCAGTGAACTACAGGCCCAACGCCCCGCCACTCCTATCCTGACCAATTCCAAAACCGATCTGCTGCGCCAGATCTCCCAACTCGATCCCAACGAAGCCCGTGAGCTGATGACCCTGCAATCCATGTATGGTGGTTTCCTGCAGTTACTCGATGTTGACGACGCCCGCCTCGAAGTCATCGTCGATGGCCTGTCCAGCATGATTGCCGAGCAAAACCAGACCCGCATGGACCTGCTGCAACAGATGCAGCAGGACCCTACCATTGCCAACAACCCGCAACAACTCAGACGCCAGCTGCGAACCATTAGCAATCCGGAATCCCAAACTGACGCGTTATCGTTCATTCTTACCGACGCAGAGCTGGCACTGTTCTCCCAATACCAGGCCAGCCAACCGCAACGCACATTTTCCCGAACCATGACTATTGATACCGCTGGCAGTGGCACCGCCGAAGCCGGTGTCTTCATCGGCAGCCCACCCAATGGTGGCCCCGGCATCCTCAACTTCGAAATCATCACTGCCGAACCGAATTAGCAGCAGTATTTATAAAAGGTGTCAGATTTATTTTCTGTCACCTTTTCATAAATGATTTTTGATGTGCAATGGGAACTGCAAGCGCTGGGTGAATGGGTATTGTGACCTCAGCGATCAAAGCGCAGCACCGACTGACCGAGGAAGACCGCTTTACAGGGCTTCCGACCGAGAGAGGGAACCCCGGAGGGGTGCGCGCTGCTGAGGTGACAAAACCCATTTACCCGGCGCGCTCTCTCAGCATCTACTAATCCAACCCATACTCCTGTAATTAAAATAAAAAAATCTAATCGGCGATAGAATCATCGCGGGAGTCATGCTCAGTTCCTCCAGATTGTGCTTTAGAGGGAAATATGCTTTCATCTGCTGCGGTAAAAATTACCGACTCCGCAATAAAAATTTCAAGAATATTCAACATCTTGAAGAATAACAGCAAGACTGAATCCAAAACGAATAAATGGCCACGGACAATTGGAAGACGAACTCAATTTCGTCACTGCAGGCTTGTTGCTAATTAGTGCTGGATTGCTGATGCGGATGAGCTCGCCCTTTATTTACAACCTGGTGGGTGCGGGCATTCTGTTTGGCGTCATCTTCAAACAGAATCGCGATCGCAAATTACGCGCAGCTGCCGCGACCTGACAGCCGGGAAACACTATGACTGATTTACGCGCCTGCCAGGTTCATCTGGTGAACCGCCCATCTGGCACGCCCTCTCATGCCGATTTCAAGCTGCTTGAGGTTGAGCTTGCGCCTCCGCACAGTGGCGAAGTGTTGGTGAAAAACCTCTATATGTCGGTCGACCCATATATGCGCGGTCGCATGCGCGCGGTGGGGGTCTATGCTGAGCCTTATGCACTGAACCAACCGATGTATGGTGGCGCCATAGGAGAAGTGATAGCTTCCGAAGCTAGTGGCTTCAAAGTTGGGGACATCGTACTCAATCAGGGTGCCTGGCAGGATCGGCTCGTTGCCAAGGCGGCCAGTCTCACCAAAATTACACCGTTCGACCGATCTCGCCTGTCTCTGTATCTCGGCACTTTGGGTATGCCGGGATTCACTGCCTATGCAGGCCTGCTACGTTTTGGGGAACCGAAGCCGGGTGAAACGGTGTTTGTGTCTGCCGCATCCGGCGCAGTCGGCGCCAATGTCTGCCAGATTGCCAAATTAAAAGGCTGCCGCGTCGTCGGCAGTGTCGGCAGTGACCAGAAAGCCGATTGGTTGCGCAAGGAATGCGGCGTCGATGCCGTGATCAACTATAAAACCTGTGGCGACCTCACTACCGCATTAGCTGCGGCGGCACCGAAAGGAATTGATGTCTATTTCGAAAATGTCGGCGGAGAGCATCTGCAAGCGGCGCTTGCCGTGATGAATCCATTCGGTCGCATCGCCGCCTGCGGCATGATTGCGTCCTATAACAATGCCGAACCCGCTCCCGGCCCCAATAACCTGATGCTGATCGTCGGCAAGAAAATCCGGATCAATGGCTTCATCGTATGGGATCAGGCGGACATGCATGCCGATTTTATGCGCGAGATGACCGGCTGGCTACAGCAGGGTCAAATCGTCACCCGCGAAACCATCATAGAGGGACTCGACCATGCGGTCGATGCGTTTCTTGGTTTGTTCACAGGCGACAATTTCGGCAAAATGGTAGTCAAACTATAGCGCAATCAAGTAATAGCTTTTTTTCTGAATTCGCCATAGTAGGTCAGTAGTGCTGTATTCCTTGTTTCTTCTTGTTTGTGGTTTCGTCCTGCTTGCCGCAGGGGCAGAGCTGCTGGTCCGCGGCTGCTCCAGACTCGCGCTTCGCCTGGGCATCACACCACTCTTTGTCGGCCTCACTATCGTGGCATTTGGCACCAGCGCACCCGAGTTGGTGGTAAGCATTGAAGCCGCAATGAATGGCAGCAGCGCCATCGCTCTGGGTAATATCATCGGCTCCAATATTGCCAACATTGGCCTGATTCTCGGCATCACCGCACTCATCAGCCCGATCCGGGTGGAAAGCGAGCTGCTCAAACGACAAATACCCTTGATGATTGGCGTATCGCTATTTCTATGTCTGCTGTTGCTGGATGGACAGATCGGCTTAATCGACGGAATAATTCTTGTACTTGGCCTGGCGGGTTTTATAGTCTGGAGCTATCGCGGTTCTGACTCATCGCTTGAACCTGTTGCATCATCACTCAGCTCAAACCTGGTTCAGATACCATCTAGCGCCGGTCAAATTTCTTACTACATCGGTTTCATCATCGGCGGACTCGCGCTACTCATCGCGGGCAGCAACATCTTTGTGGCAAGCGCGATCACCGTGGCACAATTTTTTGGCGTAAGTGAAGCCACCATAGGCTTGACTGTCGTCGCCGTTGGTACAAGCATCCCGGAATTCGCCACCTCTCTGGTAGCAGCTGTGCGCAAACAATCGGCTATCGCTCTCGGCAACATCGTTGGCTCAAACATCTTCAACATCCTCGGCATCCTCGGCGTCACCACCTTTATCAGTCCAATCTCCGCCCTCGATTTTTCCGTCATCGACCTCGCCGTGATGGTACTATTCGCCGGCGTCCTGCTGCCATACGCCTGGTCCAACCTGACCCTAAGCCGGCTCGAGGGCTGCTTGTTACTGACCGGATACACAGGCTATATCACCTACCTCGTAGTGCTCTAAGCTCCCGTACCCGAAGCAAAAACCGTGATACTTTCCGCACGACTCGCAGGTAATCATCTCCTCGCGACGCTACGCGTCTGATTGCTCGGTGACGATCACCTCCGATCCGCGCTTCTACCTAAGATGAACTCTTTTGATCGATGTTGAATTCCTTTGATTAAAGTGGAATGCATTTTGTCGAAGTTGAATTCCCAAACCAAATCGCATTTGCCGAGGCATGGGGTGGTATTGGGGTTCAGCTGCGATCAAAGACCAGCGCCGAAGGAGCGAAAAAGAGCGCTTTACAGGGCTTTTTCGGGATGGAGGGAAGCGCTGGGTTTAAAACGGGGAGCGGCGCGGGCTGCAGCGGAAACCCAAAACCACCCCGTGCCGCCCGAAGCTACGAAATCCAGAGACGGTTTTAAAGCAAAAACCAATCGAGCATCTTTCCGCCCGACTCGCAGGTAATCATCCCCTCGCGACGCTACGCGTCTGATTGCTCGGTGACGATCACCTCCGATCCGCGCTGCTATCGATGATGAATTCTCCCGCGTTTTCCAAGCTCACCCGCCTGCGTTACATCCCGGACAAGTACAGCACCTGCTCTTTCAGGTCTTCCACCGCCTGGTTATGACTGAGATAGCAGTTGCCGGACAGAGAGCGGAAGAAACCGGTCTCGGCGAGTTTATCCATGATCGGGTCTTTCACTTCCGACAGATGCAATTTAATGCCGAGTTCCAGCAGGGTATCGTTGATTTTCTGCAGTGACTCCAGTGCGCTCATGTCGATTTCGTTGATAGCAGTGCACATCAGAATGACGTGCTCAAGCCGGGGTTTCTCCGCCACCAGACTGAACACCATATCTTCCAGGTAACGTGTGTTAGCGAAATACAGACTTTCGTCAATTCATATTGAAAGCTGATTGTCAAAGGTTTCAACCTTGTGACGATTAATGTTACGAAAGTGTTCAGTACCCGCCACGCGCCCCACTACCGCCACATGCGGTTGCGAAGTCTTGTACAAATGGATCAGGAGTGACGCCAACACACCGGCGGCGACGCCGAATTCAACCCCGACCAGCAGAGTTAACACCAGTGTCAGGCACGCAGCGGCGAAGTCGGCTTTGGAATATTGCCAGGATTTCCTGAAAACCGAAAAGTCCACAAGAGCCAACACTGAGACAATAATAATTGCCGCCAAAACAACTTCTGGCAGCCAGAACAGCAGAGGAGTGAAGAACAGCGCGACCAGCGCAATTATCCCGGCAGTCAACAATCCTGCAGCCGGAGTGGCTGCGCCTGCTTCGAAGTTCACCACGGATCGCCCAAAACTGCCGGTAACCGGATAACCGCTGGTGAAGGCCACCGCGATATTGCTGACGCCCAATGCCACCAGTTCCTGGTTCAGATCGATGCGCTCACGGCGTTTGGCCGCCAACGATTGGGCGATTGAAATCGATTCAACAAATCCGATTATAGAAATCAGCAGCGCTGAACCCACCAGGCTCGAAAGTAGCTCTCTGGAAAAATTCGGTAACGATAACTCAGGCAAACCGGCTGGCACGACACCCAGCAGCTGCACACCTTTGCTATCAAGCTGGAACCATTGTGTAAACAAAGTCACTACCATGATGACGAATAATGGACTCGTACGCATAGCGAGCAGGGCAAGGGTGTCGCTCAGGCCAAACGACTGTAATAATTTTTCCAAGTCGGTTCTGCACCAGACCAAAAATACAATGGCCCCAACACCAATACCAAATGTGGTGAAGTTGGTATCTCCCAGAGCAGAGTAAAGGGAAAACACCATCTCAGGCACGCTGCCCCCGCTGGCGGAAACGCCCAGCAGATACCGCAATTGACTCACTGCAATGACCAGACAGGATGCCGTGATAAACGCCGAGATTACCGGATGGGATAGAAAATTTGCCATGAGACCGAGTCGCGCGATGCCCATAATCAGCAAGAACAGCCCGGAAAGAAACGCCAATGTCAGCGCCGCGGCTGCATATTCTGCGGGCCCATTCAGCGATAACTTGCCCAACGCGGCCGCCGTCATCAGCGATATGACTGCGACAGGTCCGACCGAGAGTGAATTGCTGGTACCAAACAGGGAGTACGCGACCAGCCCGACAATGCTCGCGTACAAGCCGGCGACCGGCGGCATGCCGGCCACCATGGCATAGGCCAGGGCCTGGGGAATTATCATGATGCCAACGATCGTGGCAGCCAGCGCATCATCCATGAACAACGCTTTGCGGTACTGTCGACTCCAGCGCAGGATGGGAAGATAGTCGGCAATTGATTTACGCGTTATCAAACAGACTCATCCCTGCGCCAGTAGTTCTCGCAAATCACTGATGGCGGCATTGGCACGGGAAATATAGTTGGCCATAGTCAGGGAATGATTGGCAAAGACTCCGAATCCTGAGCCATTCAAAATGATCGGAAAAAACACCATACGCTGACTGTATTCCAAATCGCGAATAATCTGGCGGAGGCTGGCATTCGCATTTTTGTCATCCAACACTTGCTTGAAATCCAGCTCGGCCGCTTTCAGGAAATGAATCAGGGCCCAGGTGGCGCCACGTGCCTCATAAAAGTTATTGTCGATTTGTAGCCAGGGTGTCTTGACTGATGTTTCATTGCTTGAAGGTGTGGATTGCGTAGCTGCCGGCTCGCCTGCGACATCGATATTTACGCGTTCCTGCCGCACGCTTGCACTAAGACGCTGGGACAGACTGCCAAGACGTGACTCCACGTTCAACAACCAGCGTGACAGATTGTCGGCCCGCGCATAGAACTGCGCGTCAGCATTGTTGGCGTCAGAGATGCGTATCATATATGAATTCAAGCGCACGATAGCTTCCCGGTATTCATTCTCAGCGGACGGAAATATCCAGCTATCGCTGCTTATATTCAATTTCGGATCGCTGACGATCAGGTCAGGGTCTTCGACAGACTGTGATTGGGAGCGACTAAAACTTTCGCGAAATGCCTTGGCAAAATCGCGCACTTGCACCAGCGCACCGAATTCCCAATTCGGAATATTGTCCAGATACAGGCCAGGTGGCATCTTGTCATTACTGAGATAGCCACCTGGTTTTTCCAGCAAGGTTTCCGTCACCTGGATCAACGCCGCCGCCGTGGCACTGCCGACGACATAGCTGTAGCCAACTGCAGCGAGTCTGTCATTCACATTTTGGGTGACGGAGAACTGTGCCGGTTCCCTGCTCCAGTAAATTCCCAGAGCAATGATAATGACACAGAGACTGCCGATGACAACGAGTAGCACCCGACGCAAACCATTGGCAGGACTTGCATCCTGGGTCAGGTCAGGAGTCTCATTGCGACGATTCTTGAAGAGTGAAAACCGCATGTTTGGGTTCCTGATTGATCAATCCCGACTAAGAATGACCCGTGAGGGTTTAATCGCTCAAACCGGTACGTGGCAGGCGCAGGCGGATTGTGGTGCGACTGGCCAGCTCAATGGACCCGCGCAGTCGATAACCTTCAACTCCCTCGCGCATCGTGTTAAACATCCAGCGCGCATTGTCATCATTGGGAGCCGTTATAAGGACATTAGCCGACAATTCCCGCGCCTGGCGTGCAATGTCAAACAACCTCGATCTCGCAGTCTCGCTGCGGTTGCTTACTTCATTATTATTCACATCAAAGAATAAATCCCCGGAATTCTGTTCTGCCTGCAGAGTCATCGACACAGCTGCCAGCTCCGGGTGCTGGGGATTCACGAAGCGGGCATTTTCCAGCATCGTCGCCGCTTCAGCAAACAGTCCACGCCGGCTCGCTTGCAGCGACAACTCCAGATAGCGCGCCGCGACATCGGCCAATCCCTGCAGAGCGAGCGCGTTGTCAGGATCAATAGTCAGTACGCGGCGGAAGCGATCGTAGGCATTGTTCTCAATCGGTGTCAGCAGGCGATCAGCATCCAGTGCCTGCAATCCTTCAAACAGAATGTCTGCAATGAACTGCCGCTGCTCATTGTCGAGGTTTTGGTCACCTGCAACCACATCGGCCCCAGTCAAGACACTGATGGTGAATGGATCATCTCCAGCAGCAGCTTCCGTGTTCGTCTTGGCGGCTCGGTCCCTGCCGGTCAGCAATATATTCTCACAGGCCGAAAGCAAGCCAGTCAGACACACAATGGTCAGAAATCTATGGATCACGCTGGCTGGATTTCCTAATTGATGAGTTCAGAGAATGGAATGAACTCAAGCCTATCGCCGATGGCGACCGAAGTATAGGGAGGAATTATGGCAAGACCGGCAGCAGCACTCAAGGACGAGCCAACCCCGGAACTCTGGTTGCGGATCGGCTTGAGCACGGGCGCCTGGCTGGCATCGGCCTGAATTACCACGCGTAAATATTCCTGCCGGTCGCCGGATTCTGGCTGGTCAAATCCGGCTGGCATGCGCAGTCGCAATGGTGCGATCTGGTTGCAACCGGACAGCCGTAGCAGGCAGGGACGCACGATCAGGCAGAAAGTGACGAAGGCCGACACCGGATTTCCCGGCAGGCCGAAAAAATGGGTGCCTTGCAGGCTGCCGCAAGCGAGTGGTTTCCCTGGTTTAATCGCCAGCTTCCACAAGTCCAGTGTCCCTAACTCAGTAAGTGCCGCCTTGACATGATCTTCTTCGCCAACAGATACGCCACCGGTGCTGATAATACAGTCAGCGCGGCGCGCCGCTTCCAGCAACACGCTGCGTGTCGCCTGCAACTCGTCTTTGACGATGCCAAGATCAATCACTTCACAGGCAAGCGCCTGCAGCAAAACCGACAGCGTGTAAAAATTGGAATTGTAGATTTGCCCCGGCTGCAGCGCGGTGCCAGGCGGCACCAGTTCGTCGCCGGTGGTGAGCAGGGCAACGCGCAACTTGCGCCTCACGTTTATTGCGGTTAGCCCTACAGATGCGAGCACGCCTGCATCCTGCGCACGCAATCGATGTCCCTGGGGAAACAAGCTTGCGCCAATGGCGATGTCTTCACCGATACTGCGCACGTTCTCGCCACTGCCTGCTGCTTGCAAGATAGTCACAGCATCGCTGGCAAACTGGCAATCTTCCTGCATCACTACGGCATCAGCACCGCCCGGCAAAGGCGCACCGGTAAAAATCCGCGCCGCTTCGCCAGCAAGCAAGGGCGTGCCAACCTGGCCTGCAGCTATGCGCTGCGATACGCGCAAGGTAACCGGCACCTTGCTGAGGTCGCTGGCACGCACTGCAAAACCATCCATCGCACTATTGTTATGGGGTGGTACTGCGACGCTGGCTTGAATTGCCTGAGCCAGCACGCGACCAGAACTTGCACTGAGCGCAACCAATTCTGACTCCGCCACTGGTTGCATGGCGGCGAGCAGCATATCGAGTGCGGCATCAATCGGTTTAAGCATACTGCCCGGGCGCTGGCTCATTCTGTCAGTTCCGGGTGTCAGGCAACATGGGTAGCAGACCGGGTCGCTTCCAGCTTTGCAGCCGCAGTGCGATAACGATCTCCGTATAAGGCCTTGATGGCTTCTTGCAGATCACCATGCCAGGACTTCTGTTTAATGCCGAAGGTATCGAGGATTTTCTTGCAGACCAGAGACGAGTTGCGAATTTCGGGCGCGCGCACTTCCTGCTCCAGGAATTTAATGCTATCGAGCAACTGATATATTTCCTCATCATGATTTGCCGCATATCTCAGTACCTGTTCGGCAAACTCTTTCTCTTTCTTTGAACCAAGCCCGCTGTAGTGATACGTGCCCCAGACATCGGCGCCGCAATCAACCTGCAGACACACCGCCAGTATTGCCGCCGCGACATCTTCGGTTGGAGTTGGGCTGAAATGTCGACGTGACACGGCAATCTCACCTGCGTTTTTCTTGGCGGAGCGAATCCAGGACTTGATCAGACCCTTCTTGAATTTTCCGAACAGCCAGCCGGATCGCAAGATCACATGTTCCGCATGCTTCCTGACGGCATTCTCGCCGGCCAGAGAGCAGCGTCCATAGACTCCTTGTGGATCTGGCTCATCATTTTCGTTGTAGCCAAGGCGCTTTTCCCCATCGAATACATAACTATTGGAAAGTTGCAGCATGGGGATGGCACGCTGACGACAGATATCGACCAGCTTCGCAGGTAACTGCTGGTTGATCTGGCGACAGCGGACGTCGGAATTCTCGGCACGCTTCAACGCGCTGTGGTTGCCGGAGATAAAATCCGCCATGTTAATCAGTTGCGTGGGGGCGTAATCCGTGACGAGCTTGCTGATCACGGCTGGCTTATTCGGATCGAAGTGCTTATCTGGAGGTGCAAGATAGCGAATTTTGCGATTGCGCAAAATCTCAACCAGGCTTTTACCTGTGGGACTATTGGCACCAACCAGAAAGAGTTTCACACCGGGATATATCCTGCCTGCCTCACCTATCGACCCTGAAGTTTGACCAAACCCGAATTGAAGTCACGTCGACCCAACTGGCTCATCATATGCGCCCTGCTCCGGCGGCAATGACGAACCAGCTAGAGCACCGATAGGCTAAAACGGTATGTCGTCGTCGAAATTATCGAAATTGGCAGGCGCTGATTGTTGCGCCGGAGGAGCGCTGCGCGCTGATGGAGCATTCGAAGACGGGCGATCCTGCCCAAACGAACTGTCGCCAGCACCGGCGCCGCGGGAATCCAGCATCTGCATCTCACTGGCTACAATTTCAGTGGTATAGCGCTTGACGCCATCCTGTTCCCAGGAGCGCGTCTGCAAACGACCCTCGATGTATAACTTGGAACCTTTCTTCACGTATTGCTCGACTATTTCCGCCAGGCGATTGAAGAAAATAACCCGATGCCACTCGGTTTTTTCCTGCTGCTCGCCGGTAGTTTTGTCTTTCCAGCTGTCACTGGTCGCGAGCGACACATTGGCAACGGCATTGCCGTTAGGCATATAGCGCACTTCTGGATCATTTCCCAGATTACCTACCAGAATTACCTTATTTACACCTCGACTTGCCACTGTTGCCTCCGCATCTAAACCAATTTATCCAGTGCCTAAGTCTATACCAAGCTCAGCAGCTTGAGAAACTTTCCTCTATATTTGCAGAGATCCTCTCTACCAATTTCCTGAATGCCCATCTGTAAGCTTAACAACGAGCACCTTTTGCAAGCTTAAAAGCGAGCACCTTTCCGCCCGACTCGCAGGTGATCATCCCCTCACGACGCTCCTCGTCTGATTGTTCGGTGACGATCACCTCCGATCCGGGCTGCTATCGTAGCTGAATTCTCAAACCACTTCGCATTCACGTGTGCCTCTGGTTTGTTTCGAAGCCAAGCTCCCAGTCCACATCGCATTCAGCAAGGCATCGGGGTGGTATTGGGGTTCAGCTGCGATCAAAGACCAGCGCCGAAGGAGCGAAAAAGACCGCAGTACAGGGCTTTTTCGTGATGGAGGGCACCGCGGAGCGGCGCGGTCTGCAGCGGAAACCCAAAACCACCCCGGTGCCGATCGAAGTCACAGCGATGCCAAAACTTTGCCGAGTAAAGTCCAAACATTGGCCATCAATAGAAGCTGAATTAGAAACTGCGCCATCTAAAGATAAACACAGCTTAACTTTGCGCGCAGCGCCATAAATGAAGATAATGTCCGGTTTCCCCATCCCACGAAGGGATAGTCTGGACCGAATACATGGACAAGATAGTAGTACGTGGTGCCCGCACCCATAATCTCAAAAATATCAACATCACCATCCCCCGCGACAAACTGGTAGTAATCACCGGCCTGTCCGGTTCCGGCAAATCCTCGCTGGCGTTTGATACACTCTATGCCGAGGGCCAGCGCCGTTATGTCGAGTCACTGTCCACCTACGCCCGACAGTTCCTGTCGATGATGGAAAAACCGGATATCGACCATATTGAGGGCCTGTCACCCGCTATTTCCATCGAACAAAAGTCCACCTCTCATAACCCGCGCTCCACAGTCGGCACCATTACCGAGATCTACGACTACCTGCGCCTGCTGTTCGCCCGCGTCGGCGAACCCCACTGCCCAACCCATCACATCAAATTGGAGGCACAGACCATCAGCCAGATGGTGGACAAGGTCATGGAACTGCCCGTGGACACGCGCATCATGGTGTTGGCGCCGATCGTGCGGGAACGCAAGGGCGAGCATCTGCATGTGTTCAATGAATTGCGCGGCAGCGGCTTTATCCGCGCCCGCATCAATGGCCTGGTCTGTGAGATCGATTACCCACCGGAGTTGGAGAAGAACAAGAAACACACGATTGAAGTGGTTATCGATCGACTCAAGATCAAGCCAGGACTCGAGCAGCGCCTGGCAGAGAGTTTTGAGACCGCAATCCAGTTGGCAGATGGCCTCGCCGTCGTCAGCGTTACAGATACGCAGCAGAAGGAACGGGACCTGGTGTTTTCCGCCCTGTTTGCCTGTCCACAATGTGGCCACAGCATTTCCGAACTGGAGCCGCGCCTGTTCTCATTTAATAATCCGGCAGGAGCCTGTACGAGTTGTGATGGTTTGGGGCTGAAACAGTTCTTCGACGAGTCCAGAATTATTACCGATGCCTCACTCGCCTTGTCCGAAGGCGCCATCCGCGGCTGGGACCGGCGCAGCCTCTATTACTTTCAGATGCTCACCTCACTGGCCGCGCACTACAAATTCAACGTCGATACGCCCTTCAACAAACTCACGCCAAAGCAACGTAACCTGATCCTGTATGGCAGTGGCAAGGAAGTCATTGATTTTCACTACGTGAATGACCGTGGCGACACCTATATCCGCAGTTATCCCTTCGAAGGAATTCTGCCCAATATGGATCGCCGTTATCGGGAAACAGAATCCAACCATGTGCGGGAAGAGCTGGCGAAGTATCTTAGTTCACAATCCTGTCCGGATTGCGAAGGCACCCGGCTCAAACAAGACGCGCGCCATGTGCTGATCAAGGGCATCAATTTACCGACCGTGACGGCGATGACCGTATTGCAGTCGGCTGATTACTTCAGCAAATTAAAGCTCGCAGGAAAGAGCGCAAAGATTGCCGAGAAGGTCTTGAAAGAATTGCAGGACCGGCTGAAATTCCTGGTGGATGTAGGCTTGAACTACCTCACCTTGAATCGCAGTGCCGACACGCTGTCAGGGGGCGAGGCGCAGCGCATTCGGCTCGCCAGCCAGATCGGCGCGGGTCTGGTGGGTGTGATGTATATTCTTGACGAGCCTTCCATTGGCCTGCATCAGCGCGACAATGCGCGCTTGTTGAATACACTGTTCCATCTCCGCGACCTCGGCAACACTGTGATCGTAGTGGAACACGACGAGGAAGCGATTCGCAGCGCCGACCACATTATCGACATCGGCCCCGGCGCCGGGGTACACGGCGGTGAGATCGTGGCCGAGGGCAGTCTCAAACAAATACTCGCCTCCAGAAAATCACTCACGGGAAAATATCTTTCCGGAGCCGAATCCATCGCTGTACCCAAAACCCGCGGCAAGGTGAATCCGAAGAAAATGCTGCAATTGCGCGGAGCGAGCGGCAACAATTTGCAAGCGGTTGACTTGTGTATACCGATCGGCCTGTTTACTTGCATAACAGGTGTCTCAGGTTCAGGAAAATCAACACTGATCAACAATACGCTATTCCCTTTGGCGGCAACCAAACTCAATGGCGCCACCACGCTGACCGCCGCGCCATACTCCGAGATCGAAGGCTTGCAGCTGCTGGACAAGGTGGTAGACATCGACCAGAGCCCGATCGGCCGCACACCCCGCTCCAACCCGGCGACATACACTGGCATTTTCACGCCTGTGCGGGATTTGTTCGCTGGCACGCAAGAAGCGCGCAGTCGCGGCTATAAACCGGGTCGCTTCAGCTTCAACGTAAAAGGCGGTCGCTGCGAAGCCTGCGAGGGCGATGGCGTGGTTAAGGTAGAGATGCATTTCCTGCCTGACGTCTATGTCGCTTGTGATGTTTGCCGCGGCAAGCGCTACAACCGCGAGACGCTCGAAGTAAAATTCAAGGGGATGAATATCTGCCAGGTGCTGGAGATGACAATTGAAGATGCGCGGGTCTTCTTCGATGCAATTCCGGTCATCGCCCGTAAATTACAGACTCTGATGGATGTGGGCCTGTCTTACATCTGTCTCGGCCAGGCCGCCACCACACTATCTGGCGGTGAGGCGCAGCGCGTAAAATTATCCCGTGAATTATCCAAGCGAGACACTGGCCAGACGCTTTACATTCTGGACGAACCCACTACCGGTTTGCATTTCCACGACATCAAGCAACTGCTGGCCGTGCTGCATCACCTGCGCGACCACGGCAATACCATCGTCGTCATCGAACACAATCTTGATGTAATCAAGACGGCTGACTGGATTGTGGACCTCGGACCGGAAGGTGGCAGCGGCGGCGGTCAGATCATCGCCGAGGGAACTCCTGAACAAGTGGCCGCAAACAAGCGGTCATTCACCGGCGCGTTCTTGAAGAAGGTGTTGAAGTAGGTGTTGTAGCCTGTGCAATTATTCCAGCACCTTGAACACGGGAAATACCGTGCTGGCGCCATTCGCCATACCTGACTCAAGATAGGCGTCAAAGAAATTCCAGTAGGCCAGGCCATCATCCGCTTCGGCTTCGAGCAGATAAAAGATCAGGTTGGCGAGCCTCTGCTCCATGGACACCAGATAGTCTCCGGGCTGAAAAGTCTTGCGCCCGGGCTGAAACACCCCTTGCAGCAGTGAGTTGTTATGCCCGTTCTGCATAAACGCCTGTTTGCCGACGGCATTCACCATAAATTCCTCGCCGGTAAATTCAGTCGCCTGTGACAGGATCGTCACTTGCACGCCATGCTCTTCCAGCTTGTCTGCCACGGTCTTGAGCTGTGCCGGAAACACATAGGCCCGCGGTACCGTCGCCATTTTAGCAGGGACAAACTGGTTATAATTCAACACGCCTTTTATGGTAACCAGTTCCGGGGTGCGCGTTATGCCAATGCTGCCATCTGGGGCTTGGTAGGGAATATGGGTATAGCTGAGCAATGCCAATGGTTCAGGCAAAGGCACCATCGCATACTGCACCCCGTTCTCGAAGCGCCCGCCCTGCTCCCGTATTTTCTCGATCGTGCGGGCATCCGCCGCACGATTCATCGCGTAAATTTCGGCGGCATGCACCCGGGTAAATTCCAGGATCTCTTCCACAAATACTTTCGTGGCATGCATGCGCATGTAAAAACGATCATGGGCAAACGCTTCGCTCAGGATCGCCATCCGATTCCGCAGCGCCATAGTATTCGTGATATAGCGCGGTCCGTGATGGAAGGTACGAAACTCCGTGGGCGGCCAGCTCTGCGCATCGAAATCGCCGTACCAACTGAAGCTTAAGGCATATTTTTCTTGTACGACTTGAGTGACGGCGGGCAGCAGCACAGACGCGGTATAGTCAGAAGTTTGCGGATCGCCTGCTGTGCGATACGAAGGCGCATAGGTCAACGGATAGCCATGCCAGCTACCGTTCGTGGTATGCAGATCAATCAACAAATCCGGGTCCCAGCGGCGAGTCACATTGCGATACAGCGCTGACGTCTCCGCCGCATCTATCGCTATCCCATCCCGATTCAAATCATAGCCGTGGGCAAACCGTGCTCCCGCCAACAAAGGACTGCCTTCCTGCGATGGCCGCGAGTCGGCCGACATCTGGTCATTCCCATCGGCATTGTAGATTGGCACCAGCACCAGTATCTGGTTCTCCAGAAGATGTCGCTTGTCCCCATACAAAATATCGCGCAGGAGTATCAACGACGCTTCCTTGCCTTCAACTTCCCCGCCATGAATATTTCCTTGAATATAAATCACCGCCTTGCCACTGGCCTGCGCCGCTTGCGGTGATCGCACCGGCGGGTTGGCAATAACGAGTAGCGGCACCTGCCTGCCTTCGACCGTTTCCAGCAACACCTCACGATGCATCAGGTCAGTATCCGCCTGCAGCGCATCAATCACGGCCAACACTTCGGCAAAAGTCGACGTGCGCTGATACGCAGTACGCTCCGGTATCGTCATCATTGACGCGGGAAAAGTGCCGGAGCTTTCTGCGGCAATGACAAGATCGCAGAGCGAAAACAATAAGCAGGCCAGAAGTATTCTTGTCATAACAGGTATCCAAATTCGAGCTCGAAGTATAACGAGCAACACTGTGGGTGTCCCGAATGAACTAACGAGCAACACTGTGGGTGTCCCGAATGAACTCTTCCTATGCAATTTGTGCGTCCTTCGCAAGTCATGACGATTCCAGCCGTTATTCCAAGATGAAAGTATCGTGTGCGCTTTTCCGGACCTGTTAAATGTAACTGCCAGATAAGCAACTATTGCACCTGCCTCGAGCAGCGTGCCGGAGTTTGAGCATGTCGACCACCACTACTCCATCAGGCCAGGTGACTACGCTTAAGATCAAGGTAGTTCCCGGCGCATCCCGCTCCGGAGTCTCCGGCTGGCTGGGTGATACATTGAAAATCAGGGTTGCGGCTCCGCCGGAAAAGGGCAAGGCGAATCAGGCAGTAGAAGCTGTGCTTTGTCAGGCTCTGAAATTAGCAAGCCGGGATGTGCGAATCGTCCGTGGTAAAACCTCTCCGAACAAAATCTGCGAAGTGTATGGCCTCTCTCCTTCAGAAATTCAACAGCGCCTGTACGCTGCCATTGGTTAACCTGTCGGCCCTGCTGGCTGAAGACATCTGCGAGATTTCCAGAACGATGGCTGAATTTTGTGACAGTGTGTGATTTTTAACGAGCTTATGCCCAGAATGCCGGATTTTACTGGGCTGTAGCAAAGGGTAACAACTTGAATCGGTTGCTTTTCAGGGGCAAAAACTATAGCTTCGGCTGCAGATATATATGGGAAAAAGGCAGTAACCAGCGCATGTTCGGAGCAATTGGCCGGGATGCTTCCATTACCACAAGACAGAGGAATGTCAGTGAATCTTCAACTCACACGCAGACGTTTTATCAAGGGGGTAATTTTCTCCGGTGCGGCCGCCACTGCCGGCACTGGTTTTTACCTCAGCAATGCCCAGTCGGGATCATCCGCCGCGGAACGCTTGATAACACTCAACATCAACGGACGCAGCCGTCCGGTGGATGTATACCCAACCGAAACCCTCGCTTATACCCTGCGCTACAAACTCGACCTCACCGGCACCAAGATTGGTTGCAACCGGGGCGAATGTGGCGCGTGCACAGTACTCATCGACGGAGTGCCGAATTATTCCTGTTCTGTGCTGACGCATAACGTGAAGGACAAGGCTGTCATTTCTATCGAAGGCGTGAAAGCCGCTGATGGAACCCTGCATGCCGTCCAGCAAGCATTCATTGCAGAGAACGCGCCGCAGTGCGGTTTCTGCACACCGGGTCAGGTGATGTCAGCCGTAGCGCTGCTCAACAACAACCCGCGTCCAAGCAGAGACGAAGTGCGTCAGGCAATGTCTGGAAATCTTTGCCGATGCGGTGCCTATGAACACTATTTGAATGGCGTGATGCGCGCCTCGGGGCAACTAGCATGAGTACTCATATAGGATTCGATTTCACGCCGCCCGATATCGCGGGCAAAGTAACCGGCGAGATCAAGTACGCCGAAGACTACAAACGCGAAGGCATGGTGTTCGCCCGATTGCTCACCAGCCCTATGCCCAGCGGCCGCGTCGTTGGCATCGATGCGACAGAAGCGCTGCGCATGGATGGCGTGGTCGGTATTTTTACCGCCGATGATCTGCCGCCAGTGGCCCCTCCGGGTAATCCGGCGCTGGCTGGCGAATACATCACTTATGTCGGACAGCCGATCCTGGCCGTGGCCGCCCTGACTGAAGAAATTGCCGAGTCAGCGATCCAGAAGATTCGCATCGACTACGAGCGCCGCCCATTTGTGGTTGATCCATTAACCAGCCTCACACCAGGCGGTGCCACTCCCTATCCGCAGGGTAACGTGCTGGTGCGTACTCGCGAACAAGGTCCGGATGGTGCGCCGATCATTGGCGCAGAAATCCGCGATATTAAATGGCCCATGTCTGCCATCGAAGGCATGCATAGTGGCAAGGGTCCAATCGGTACCGCTGAAGAGCATTTCACGGACAACTGGCAATTTGGTGATCTGGAAGGAGGCTTCGCCGCCGCAGCAGTTATCGTCGAAGAACCCTTCGTCACGGTCGGTTATCCGCACCATTCACTCGAAGCCCGCACCTGTATGGCCTACTGGGAAAATGGCAAATGCTTTTTCCACGGCTCATCACAGAGCCAGAGCGCGAACGACATCAGCCTGGCCCGCATGCTCAACATCGAGCCCGCTGACCTGGTATTTATCAACGAAGCGACGGGCGGTGGTTTCGGTTCCAAGATCGGGCCTTACCCGTTCATGGCTATCTCCGGCAATTTCGCCAGAGTATTGAATCGTCCGGTGCAATTGCGCATCACCCGCGAGCAGGAGTTTTATATCGGCTCCGCCCGCTCTGGTATGCAAGGCTGGATCAAGGTCGGCGCGAAAGCTGACGGCAAGGTCTGCGCCGTCGATCTGGTCATCGTCAATGACGGTGGCGCCAATGGCGGCGGCAGCGGCAGCTCCTCAGCCGGTCACGTCTCTCTGTGCTACCAACCGGAATCCATGCGTTATCGCGGGATTTCCGTGTACACCAACACCACTCCACGTGGTGCCCAACGGGGCCCCGGCCAGAATGAAATGGCAGCGGTGCTGGCGCCGATCATGGACAAGGTGGCAAACCAGCTGGGCATGGATCGAGTCGCCTTCAGTCACCTGAATGCGGTGGACAACAACGGCTGGTACGGTAATCAATCCGGCCCGGTAACTTCCGCTTACATGAAGGAAGCCATTACCCAGGGAGCTGAGTTATTCGGCTGGCAAGCCAAGCTCGCCTTACCGAAACAGTTACCAAATGGCAAAATCCGCGGCATTGGCGTCGGCTCCGGTTATCACGGTGCCGGTGGTCGCGGCTATGACGGCCTGGTGCGCATCGGTACGGACGGCAAGCTCTACATCCACAGTGGTGTCGGCAACCTGGGTACCTATTCGTACGCTGGTACCTGTCGCGCTGCGGCTGAACGTTTGCAAGTGCCATGGGAGAACTGTGAGATTGTGCGTGGTCGTACCGACCGGCACCTGCCTAACAGTTCTGGCCAGGGTGGCAGCAACACGATCTTCACTCACACCAAGACCAATTGGCTCGCGGCAGAAGATGCTGTGAACAAGATGAAAGAAATCGCGGCTGCCGATCTCGGCGGCGCACCGGCTGATTACGACATCGGTGGTGAACGCGTATTCCGTACATCCGATTCCAGCATCGGCATGACCTATGCCCGCGCCGCACAACGCGCCATCGAAATGGGCGGCAAGTACAGCGGCCAGGAATATCCGGAGGACATTAACGACATTACTGTGCGCTCCGTGCAGGGTCTCGCTGGTACCGGCCTGATTGGTGTGGCGCGCGACAATATTCCAGGCAACGGACAGCCTCCGGGCATCCTGGTCGGTTACTGCGAAATTGAACTGGACCCTGCCACTGGCAAATTTGAAATCATGGATTATGCCGCCGTGGCCGATTGCGGTGTCGTAGTACATCCCAAGAACTTCAGCAACTCCATGCGTGGCGGTGCCATGTGGGGCTTCGGCATGATAGGACTGGAACGCCACGTGTATGACCCGCAAAACGGTCTGCCGGCGAATACCGGCCTGTACCAGAGCAAGCCACCCACTTACCTCGACATTCCCTCGGTAACGAAGAGCGGTGCCGTCGGTATTGCGGATCCGGAGAACCCGGTGGGCGCGCGCGGTATCGGCGAACCCACCCAGGGTGCGGCAGCAGCCGCCCTTGCCAGTGCTATCAGCAACGCACTGGATGGCTTCCTGTTTAATCGCGCCCCGATTACAACAGATATGATCATTGACCATGTGGCAGGTCTGTATCCCGCTACTAATCTGACAACCAATACTTTCTAGGGTAAATCACTATGCCATCTCATGACGTAATGCCAAATATGGAACTGTACCAACCGGTACAGGTAGAAGATGCGCTTGCCATAGCTGACCGCTTCGCAGAAAGAGGTTGGTTAGTCGGCGGTGGACAGGACACCTACGGCTGGCTGAAAGATCGCGCCAAGTCGGCAGATGCCCTGATTGATTTAAGCGGCATCGAATCACTGCGCGGCGTGCGGGAAACGGCTGACGGCCTCGAAATCGGCGCCCTCACGACCTTGACCGAAGTCGCCACCAACGCGCTGATCCAGGAACGCTATTCCCTGCTCGCACAGGCAGCCGGCGTCGTTGCCAGCCCGCAGATCCGCAACATCGGCACGCTCGGCGGCAACATCTCGCAAGACGTGCGCTGCTGGTACTATCGCCGCGGACTGTCCTGCTACCGTGCTGGCGGCAACCTGTGCTACGCGGATACGCCGCAAGGCATGAACCGCGAACACGCGCTGTTTGAAGCAAGTCGTTGTGTCGCGGCCAGTGCCTCCGATACCGCGCCAGCCCTGGTCGCGCTGGATGCCACCATGGTCATTCGCAGTGCCGCCGGTGAACGTACTGTCGCTGCGCAAGACTATTTTGTCGGTCCTGCCAACGACATCGAAAATACGACTGTGCTGCGTCCCGGCGAGATTCTGACTGCGGTCAGATTGCCTGCCGCCTGGGCCAATGCCACCTTCTATTTCGAGAAAGTGGCTGACCGCAATGTCTGGGATTTCTCACTCGTGAACGTCGCAGCTGCCTTCAAGGTCAGCGGCGGTGTAATCGAAGACTCACGCATAGTATGTGGCGCTGTACAGTGCACACCACGTCGTGTGACGGATGTGGAAAATGTTATTCGTGGTCAAGCCAAGAATGCAGCCACCGCAGACTCAGTGGGTAACATGGCGACAACCGGTGCGCGCGCACTGGCGCACAATGGTTTCAAGATTCCATTGATGCAAAATCTGGTGAAGCGTGCGATTAGTGCGTAATTAGCCGGAAATAAAGCCAAACAACCGGGCATATACAGCTATACGCTCCGGAAAAAAGGGTAAGTCTCGCGACTTGCCCTTTTTTTTGAATATGCAGTTGCTCCCTGCAATTACTTGATGCAGAGTTCCGGCAACTGCATTTCACTCCCTGCGCCATTGTCAGGATGGCATTCGTCCCCAAAGAGGCATCTCTATATGCATACTCGTTCAACCAGCTCTTACTCAATGTTCCTGCTGACAACAATTTTCATGCTGTTGCCGGCACCGCTCTCCGCGCAAACGCCATTGACGGATGCCGAAATTGAATACAATTCTCATATGGCATTGCAAGCCCATGACCGGTTCATGGAAACCTGGAACACGCGGGACCCACTTGTCTGGGCCAGTTCCCTGAACTATCCCCACGTGCGCCCCAGCTCCACGCCCCGCTTCGATTTATTCGACAGCGCCGAGGACTACGCCGCCAATACTGATTTCAACCAGACGCTTGCCACCGGCTGGCGCTACTCCCGCTGGCACAGCCGTGAGGTGTTGCAGGTGGGGCAAGACAAGGTGCACATTGCGGGTCGCTGGATCCGCTTTGATGAAAACGACAATCCCACGATCAGCAGTCTGGTCACGTATGTGATCACGAATCGGGATGGACACTGGGGATTGCAGTCGCGCTTTGGCGCGGGCCAATTCTCTGCTGATAGCGCGGTAGTAAGCGCGACTGCCGCGCAGGCAACGGCTGCCGTAGAAGCCTACTTCGCCGCATTCAATTCCCATGATCCGCAGCGTCTCGCCGACGCGATCCATATACCCCATGTGCGTATTGCCGGCATCGATGTGGAGTACTGGCAGACGCCGGAAGATTTTATGAACGGCACTGAACCGGGCCGTCAGCGCACCTGGCAAGAATCGAGGTTTGAAAACCTGCAAGTAGTTCAGGCCAGTGCCAACTCCGCCAATGTCACACTGCGCTATACCCTGCTCGGTGCCGAGGGCAGTGAATTGAGTGAGTATGAGGCTCTGTTTCTGGTAACCCAGCGCGATGGGGAGTGGAAGGTGCAGGCGCGCTCGGTGATGGGTCCCTGAGTAGTCGGTATTGCGCGCTCTGGATGGACAAGTGCAGCAGCACGAGTATTCGATGCCCGGTTGTAGTGGATCAATACACCAGGCTTAAGCGAGCGCAGCCGGATTCGGTGCCAGCGCCTGTTGCATGGCATCGCGCAGTTCTTCCTTGCGAAACGGTTTGCCCAGGAAGGCATTCATACCCGCATCCATGATTTCCTGCCGATGCTGTGGAATCACGTGGGCAGTTACGGCGATGACCGGGATGGTTGACCGCGGCCCCGGCATCGCGCGAATCTTGCGCACTGTTGACATGCCATCGAGTACCGGCATCTGCAAGTCCATCAAAATAAGATTCACATCGTGATTGGCAAGATACTCAATTACTTCCTTGCCATTCGCAAGCGTCACCACGCTGTGCCCATCTTCTTCCAGCAAGCGTGACAACACCATCCGGTTCACTGCATTGTCGTCAGCTACAATAATCTGCAAGCGCGGCAACTTGATGTCGCTGCGTTTCGTTATCACGATTTTTGGAGCAGCCGTGGCTTTAAGCGGCAGGAATACCGTAAAGGTTGATCCACGCCCGGGCACCGACTGCACCACAATCTTGCCCTGCATGGCAGACACCAAGCGTTTGACGATGGTGAGGCCGAGTCCGGAGCCGCCGAATCTGCGCATCGTGGACAAGTCCGCCTGTACATAAGGTTCGAACATACTCGCTTGAGCTGCCTTGGAAATACCTATACCGGTATCGGACACTTTGAGACGCAGGCGTTCCAACGCTGTGTCCAGCACCACAGCAATTTCACCCGTATTCGTGAACTTAACCGCATTGCCAATGAGATTTAACAGTATCTGCCGCAGCCGGGTTGGGTCACCCGCTACGTATTCGGGCACATCGTCTTCCACCACGATACTAAACTTGACTCCCTTCGCCTTCGCCGCGAAGCCCAGTGGAGCCAGCGTTGTCGTCAGCAATTCACGCAGCTTGACCGGCACCGCTTCCAGCTCGATCGTATTCGAGTCCAGTCGCGACAGATCCAGCACATTGTTAATAAGTTCCATCAATGTTTCGCTGCTCTGCAACACCACATCCACCAATTCTTTCTTCTTGCTGGACAATTCCCCGTCCATTAACAACTGGGATGCACCAATGACTCCATTCAGCGGCGTGCGCAATTCATGACTCATTGCGGCGAGAAAACTTGCCTTTGCCTGCTCTGATTGCCGCGCCTCGTTTTCGGCGATGGTGCGCTCATGCACTTCTTTCTCCAGCTGGTTCACGGTTGCATTGAGTCTGCGTTCGGCGTTCACCTGGCCACTGCGAAACACAAAGGTGGCTGTCGTTAACATGATCAGCACGAGTGTCGCTTCAAACGCCAGGGTCAATGGTTGGGAAACAGCAGCCTGTCTCGCGTAATTGAATTCAAAACCGGTTGCTTGCAGATAGGCGAACACCCACAACGTACCAGCACAGATGACCGCCCAGATCACTCCTGCCGTACGCCCTGCCACCAGCGAGGCTATGGCAGGCAGGCATAACAACCATGCCTAGGTATTGCCAGACACGCCTACCGTGAGCATGGCCAGACACATTACTGTCCAGAAGGAAAAGATTGGAATCTGGGAGGCCAGTAACTGTTGATTGAAATACGCCTGCAAATACAGGCCGAATATCACGATAAGGGTGGCGACTGCGATGTAGAGATTGTCCCGTTCACCGCCAGTGTAATAGTTGGATATAAACAAACCGATGGCGACAGGCAGGACGAGGAAGATCGTAGAGGCGAGTGCCCGGCGCTCACGCAATAGCGTTGCGTTAGCCTGTTCCGGATTCAGGCCGCCATTCCACAGAAATTTTATATGGTTAATCAAAAACATCGAATCTTGCTATAACTCATGCCATCCAGGGCCGCAGAAGGTGTCGCGATGATGCCGTGCGACGGGCACCCGGCAACGTTCAGGGAACTTACGATAGCATATATAGCCAGAGCAATCTGATTGAATTTGAGGGATGACCGTCAATTCAGATGTTTGCGGGCAATCTGGTGCACAGCGGCTAGCCACTGCGCATCGTCATTCAGATTCGGCAGCAGTTGAAAAAATTCTCCCCCGGCCTGTTCAAACTGATGCCGGTATTCGATGCCGATTTCGTGGATTGTTTCGAGACAATCAGACACAAAGGACGGAGTAACTATGGCGATTCTTTTTCGACCGAGTTGCACTTGTTCGAGTATGTGTTGATCCAGGTAAGGTTGAATCCAGACCTGGCGCCCAAAGCGCGACTGAAATGCCAGCGAATAAAAATCACTGTTCCAGCCCAGAGCATCGACGACGCCGTTTGTGGTTGCCACACACTGCGCTCGATAACAGAGCCGATTCTGGTCCGAGATACGCTGACAACAGTTACCAAACTGACACACACCCGCTGTATCAATCTTGGTAATCGCCCGCTCAGGCAGCCCGTGATAACTGAAGATCACATGATCCACCGTGCCAGGTTGCAGGTGTTGCCTGATTAATTGTGCCCAGGCTGCGATGAACTCCGGCTCCGCATACAAATCATTTACAAAACGCAGCTGGGGCGCGACCCGCCAGCGTGAAGCGGCCTGCTTCACGCCATGAAATACCGAAGCCGTGGTTGCGGTGGAATATTGGGGAAACAGCGGTAATACGAGAATGTCGTTCACACCCCGCGCTTCCAGTGCCTGCATCGACTCGCCAATAAATGGCGCACTATAGGCCATTCCATTTAACACCACGACATCATCACCAGCCGCTGCAAAGGCTGCCTGCACACTCTGTTGCAGACGATCGGCATATACCTTTAAAGGAGAACCACCCTCCATCCAGATACTGGCATAAGCCTTCGCAGTTTTCGGTGCACGAAACGGTTGAATGATCAGATTGCGCAACATCCACCTGCCCAGTGGATTCATGTCAAACACGTATGGGTCCGCGAAAAAATATTTGTAGAAATCACGCAATCCCTTCGTGGTGGGTGCTGCGGGCGTACCGAGGTTGAGCAAAAGTACAGCTTTGGTCATTTAAAAATTATCTCAATTGCCTGAATGGTTGAGGAAGCGCGGACTAACGCGCAGGAGCGTTTATCAAATCCTGATCCGCCCTGTCTACCTGCTCGATAAAAAACGCCATGAATCTTGCCATACGCTCCAAGCCGGGTACCGAGATCACTGCCGTGACTTCACCGCTGGTGTGATACAGGGGTGGAGATTGCATTGTGGTCACAATCGGCACAGCGGCTGCGCGATAACCACCGCCTTCGCCGCTGGCCATGGTGGAATTGCTGGACATGAAATTGGTGCCATAACGGGCTACGCCCTGGGTAAACAAATCCTGCAGGTACGGTGCTTCGTTGGTAATTTCGGCAACGATCGGTGCCTCGGTGGAATCCGCGGTGAATTCGCGATAGCCGTCTTCGAACTCGAAGCGTGCGGGCACGATATTGCGCTGTGCCACGTGTTCCAGATTAAACACCAGCAAGGCGTTCTGAAATACATCGGGATTCATGCGCACAGCATTGCTCGGGCCATTTAATCCAGGTGTGTGATGTCCGGCGCTGACGACAAAAGCCAGGGTGCGAGTAAGTTGATGTTCTTCCTTGCCGAAATGACGCGCCAAGGCCAGCAGTACCGCCAGACCATCGGCATTGTCGCCGGCACCATCGAACCAGGCGTCGGCATGGGCATTTATCACAATCGTCTCATTGCTGCCACGCCCTGGTATGACTGCTACTGCATTGTTGGCCGTGAGCCCGCTATGCTGTTTGCTCTGCAATTGCAGACGCATGCTCAATTGGGCCGCATTGCCAGCATTGGCGGCGGCATTCAGCACCCGCTGCAGGAACCAGCTGTCCCTGCCGCCAAGATTGAAACAGGGTCCACCGCAATCGCTGAAATCGCGCACCCGTTCATTGCCGGGCTGATCCACCAAGGTAATTACGGCGACAGCGCCACGGGCAAACAAGTCGCGCGCGGCTGGCACGGCGCTGTCGCATTCGAAAACCAGATGTGCCTGTGGGGTAACATGTTGCAAGGCAATCTTGCCGGCAACATCTATATGCATCAATTCTGCACTGCTTGCCTTGCCCACATACACCACAGGCGCAGTCAGCTCACCGCCGACAATGGTAGAAGGCGCCAAGGCCATGGCCGTTTCCAGAATAACGTCGTTGCTGCCCTCGCCAAAAGCGGCATTGCCTAGCAAGCGCACTTCCCAGCGCTCGGGAATCCACAAGGATGCATCGGCAGCCTGATCGAAACGCTGGAAACGCACATCTTTGATGCCGGCATCCAGCAGGCGTTCTGCCGCCCAACGCACCGTGGTTTCGCCAGAATAGAAGCCACTGACGCGACCCCACAGTTGGTCACCACCCAGTTCCTTGCTCTGTAAACTCTGGCGTGAAAAATCCACGATTCGATCCAGATCATAGGCAATACGGCGACCCTCCAATTCGCTGAAGTCGGCCTCACCGACGGGCACCACGGCGGGCGCCGGGCCGCGGTCGCCTATAGCCACCGGCAGACCTCCGGGCGCGGTAGTGGGTGGCAGTTGTATACCAAACCAGGCTTCAGTTTGGCCCTGCACTGGTACTGCCAGCAGCACGCTCGCTGCGAGCGCGCAGCCGGCAGCTAGCGAGTTGGAGTAGCTGCTGAATTTGGTCACTGCCGGTAGGCAAGCATTGCGCATTGTGGTCTAAGCCTCGTAGTTATTGGTTTTATTCTGGGCCTCGGGTGAATGCCAGTGCCCGTTATTACTGTTGGCCTGCATACTGCGGGCCATCGTTCCGAGTGCTGTCGCACTTGGTCATAGCACGCAGTCACTTCAGCCAGCAACTTGATTCTTGCTGTCAGCCTCGAATAATTTTTCGAGCTCGAGCCGTCCCTGTTTGGTCAAATTCTGCAGCTCGGAAAAATCATCCATATGTTCTATGGATTTCAGCAGCAAGGCCTCATCATGTTTCCTGAACATCTGCGCCGTCTGCAGCGCCTGCCCCTCGGTGTAACCAAGCTTCTTCAGCGTATCGGTAGCAGCCTCAATGCTGCTGGCAAAAGTCTCGCGAATCACACTATCGACACCAATCCGATGCAGCTGATAGGCATGTGAACGATCAATGGCCCGCGCGATGATCTTGATATCCGGATTCTGCTCTCTCGCCATGGCTATCATCTGCAAGGACTCGGCTGCGTGGTCGATCGCGACCACCAAGATTTTTGCCGAGGCCACGCCGGCGGACTTCAGCAAGTCCAGGCGCGAGAGGTCGCCAAAGAATAGTTTGTTGCCGAACTGCCGCACGAATTCAACATGCGCTGGATCCTTGTCCATGGCAGTGAATGGCACGTGGCGCGCCTGCAACATGCGTCCTATGATCTGACCGAAACGGCCAAATCCGGCGATGATGACTTCCGGATCATGAGTGTCCCAATGCGCGTCCTGCTCGGGCATCTTCTCACTGCGGCAACCCCACAGCCTGCGATGCAACATCACCAGCGGCGAAGTGAGAGCCATCGACAAGCCAACGATGAGTGTGAACTGCTGCGCCAGTTCTGTAGAAAACAAACTGAGCTGGGCGGCCAACGACAAGACCACAAACGCAAACTCACCACCCTGGGACAACATCAGACCCAACTGAAAGCCTTCCTTGAACGGCACTTTTTGTGCACGCAGGATACCGACGATGACAAGCGTCTTGATGGCGATCAGCGCAATCGCGGCTCCGAGCATCAGCAATGGCCGTTCCAGTAGCAATGACAGATTCAGGGTCATGCCCACCGCAATAAAGATTAGTCCCAGCAAAATACCCTTGAAGGGTTCGATGTCCGATTCCAGCTGATGCCTGAAATTGGAATTCGCCAGCATGATGCCCGCGATGAATGCGCCGAGTCCCATCGACAACCCGATAACATCCATCAGGGCAGCAACACCGATGACAATCAACAGACTTGCCGCTGTCATAATTTCATGGGTATTGGTCTGCGCCACCAGTGTTAGCAACCGATTTAGAGCGTAACGGTTAAACAGCAATAACAGTAGTACGGCGCCGACTCCGACATACCAGGGTAGCGCCGCAGCCTCACTGCCGTTGCTCTGAGCCAGTGCTTCGACCAGGATCAGAATCGGTATCACCGCCAGATCTTGCAGTAACAGGATGGCGAAGCCTTTGCGGCCCAGCGGAGACGCCAGAATATGTTCTTCGCTCATCAGTTGTATGGCGAAGGCAGTCGAAGATAGCGCCAGAGTTAACCCGAGGATCGCGGCTTGGGCAGGAGTGAGATCGAATAGCCAGAAAATCAGACCGAGCAAGCTTGCCGTGAGCAGCAGTTGACTGCCGCCGATAACTGAAATATTGACGCGCATATCCCACAATTTGTCTGGCGCCAGCTCCAGACCAATAATAAACAGCAGCAGGATTACGCCAAGTTCAGCGAAGTGCAGAACTTCATCGGGATCATCAATGACGCCAAGCAGATGCGGCCCAAGCACCATGCCTGCACACAGGTAGCCGAGAATAGAGCCCAGCCCCAGCCTCTTGAAAAGTGGTACAGCAATAACTGCTGCGGACAGGTAGTACAGCGCATTCACGAGCAGACTTTCCGTTTCCATAACTGTTTCCATAACTGTCTTTATAATCAACCATAGACAATCGATATTGGTGTTAGTGCAAGCATACCTAAAGCGGACATTGCTTGCCTAAACCTCTCGTTGCAATAGTCAGTAACTATGTTCACCAGCGTTTTAATCCTTTTCAAAAACTTGGTTTTCAACACCATACTCGTTAACCCTGATGAATACTGGGTCGCATTGGATTTGGGTAGCTTGGTAACAAATAGTTAAGAAAAGTGCTGCATTCTTGCTTTAGATCAGTACACTTGGGCCCAGTTTTATGTCTGACCTATTGCATTCATTTTTGCATTCAAACCAGAGGGATTATTCCGTGAAAAATTCCAGATTTGCAGTTCTGTCTATATTAACCGCAGGGTGCGCATTGCTGACCAATGCCGTAATGGCCGGCGACCGAGTCGGTGACTTTGCGCTGATCGATCATCAAGGTGTGTTTCACCATATGGCCTGGTACGACGACCAGAATGCCATCGTGATTCTGCCTCAGGCCAATGGCGCGACTGATGCCACTGCCGTTGCCGCAATCCAGGACCTGCATGCTCGCTATGCCGAGCAAGGCATCACCTTCTTCCTGATGAATCCGGGTCTGCAGACCGACCGTGCGGCGGTAGCCAGTGATATCGGTACCCTGAACTTGCCGGTGCTGATGGATGACACCCAACTTGTTACCGAGCTGCTGGGTATCAGCCAGTTGGATCAAGCTGTTGTATACAATCCCAAGAACTTTGAAGTGCTCTACCGCGGCCCCGCCTCCACTGAGCTGGAAAACACCATCAAGGCAGTATTGGGTGGCGCCAATCCCGAATTGCAAACCGTAGCGGCCAACGGCCCTGCTATTGCATTCCAGGCCGCTGCCGGACACGGCAATCTGTCCTACGAAAAAGACATCGCCCCGATCATCGCGGATAACTGTGCCCAATGTCACCGCGAAGGCGGCATCGCTCCTTTTGCCATGGATAACAATCTGGCTGTGCAAGGTTGGTCACCAATGATTCGCGAAGTGGTACTGACCAAGCGTATGCCTCCCGGCCAAATCGACAATAAGGTCGGTCGCAAGATGAAGAATGAAATGAATCTTAGCGATGAAGAAATGCAGAAGCTCGTGCACTGGATCAATGCTGGCGCGATTGTAGACAGCGAGAACGATCCCCTGACTGCATTGGTATGGCCGGATACAAAATGGTCACTCGGCGAACCTGACTTGATTGTGACTGTCCCACCACAGTCAATTCCAGCGACTGGTGTCGTAGACTACATGAACATCCCGATCGATCTGGGTCTGGAAAAAGATGTATGGATTCGCGGCAGCGAAGTGGTTCCCGGTGAGCCATCAGTGTTGCACCATATCATCACCACTGTCGTACCACCGGAAGGCGGCCCCGACATGAATAAACTCCTGATGGACGCGATGGCCAAGCTGTCACCGGAAAGAGCGCAGGCACTGCGTTCCAAATTATTTGCTGCTGGTGTCGCTGGCGGTTCCAGTGGCATCGTGGAAATTTTCAATGACTTCCCTGAAATTGATATCAGCTCCTTTATCGGTGGCGGCTCTGATCCTGATTCAGCCTCAGTCGCTGGTTATGCACCAGGCAATAGCATCTCATTGAATCCTCCCGGTGTTGGTGGCCTGCTGAAAGCCGGTTCCAAATTGAACCTGCAGATGCATTACACAACTTCCGGCAAGGAAGCAGTGGATGCGACTGAAATCGGTATCTACTTCTACGCAGCAGGCGAAGTGCCGAAAGAACGTATGGCTGGCGGCGTTGCCAACGATTTCAAGATCAAGATCCCTGCTCAAGCAAAAGATCATGAAATGCAGATTACGCTGAATGTACCTGAGGAAGCCGAGATTTACAGCCTCATGCCCCACATGCATTTCCGTGGCAAGCGCATGAAGTTTGTAGCGAAGTACCCTGACGGCAGCGAAGAAACTCTGTTATCAGTACCCGCCTATTCATTCAACTGGCAGTTGTCGCACGCACTGGCAGAGCCCCTGCGTGTTCCTGCTGGCACCCAAATTATAGCCACAGGTGCATACGACAACTCTTCCCAGAATCATTTCAGCCCGGATCCAAATGCTGAAGTAATCTGGGGCGAACAAAGCTGGGAAGAAATGTTCATGGGTTTCTACGAGTGGAAGTACACAGACCAGACCGGTTCTGATTAATACTCGACTGAACAGTTAGTCCAGCTAGAAAAACAAAAAGGTGAGTCCAGTAATGGACTCACCTTTTTTTATGCCTGCTTTTATGCCTGCCAATTCCATGGAGTAATTATGTCGCTTGAATCTTAACCAACTCGTTCGCGAGCGGGCGTTCCCTGAAGGGACGCCCATTTCATTTTTTCACGACACGGTCAACCGGCAGCAACGTCGTCTATTGCGCCCGTGGCGGCGGTGGCGCCCAATCGCACTCCGGGCATTCCGGAGAAATATTATTCTGCGCCAACACGGTGAAGATGAAATCGCGCCACACTTCATTTGGCTGCCACACCGAATTCATGTCTGCTTTTGCTTCCGCGACTGGCACATTCTCGTAGATTACCCGATACAGAAAGCTGAAGGCCGTGGCGCGTGCATTCACCTGGCAATGCAACAGGGTCTTCTTGTCGGTATTGCGACGCATGGAATCGGCGAACGCATAGAAGTCATCCGGTAACGGTTTGTTAAAGTCTACCGGAATCTGCATGTATTCCATGCCGAGCCCCTTCACGACCTGGTCTTCGTCAGCGAGAGCATTGGGATTGTTGGTAAACGCGATGTAGACGACGCGCTCAAAGCCGTTTTCCTTGATGGTGGTTAATTGTTCTAGGGTCGGCTGCCCGGCGCTGGCGAAATTCGGGCTGTATTGGCGGAAGTTGGTAATGGCAGCCAGGGCTGGGTCAACTTCTTCGACGGCATTTGCAAAAGGAGAAAGCGTGAGCAGTAGTGCGGCGCAGGTCATTAGTGGTTTCATGAGGGTCAGTCTCTGATGGCAGTAATTGATATGATTTCAGGGCGTAGCGATGACGATTAATATAACAGAGCTCGGGCGCAATAAACCATGCAATCCCGCTGTGTCATAATGTCGCATAAACAGCCGCGTGGATTGACCCGGTGGTTCGTGCTATAAAAATCGCTGCAATTAAGGATATTTGCTATATGAAGGAAGAATTGCTGGAGCGCTGGCGCCACAGCCACAGCTTTGGCCAGGATCAAAAGCGACCGGGCGAATTTAGAACCTTTATCGTCATCGCTCTGACGGCGTCGATGATGGTGGTGGAAATCACGACCGGCATAATCTATGGCTCCATGGCCTTGCTCGCCGATGGTCTGCACATGGCCTCCCATTCTGTGGCACTGGGCATCAATGCGTTTGCCTATGTGTACGCCCGCCGTCACGCCCATAACATGCGATATAGCTTTGGCACGGGCAAGGTGAATACTTTGGGCGGCTACACCGGCGCTATTTTGCTGGCCGTGTTCGCCGCCCTTATGGCCTGGGAGAGCCTGTTACGATTGCTAGATCCCGTCAGCATTGCCTTTAATCAGGCCATCGTGGTGGCGATATTTGGCCTGCTGGTAAATGGCGCTTCTGTGTTTATCCTCGGGGCCGATCATAGCCACGAGCACGATCATCATCACAGTCATGAGCATAATCACGCTGACGCTGAAACTGAGCCGCACGCTCATGCCCATGAGCACCAGCATGAACTTCATCATGAACACCATCATGAACAACATCATCAACAACAAGACCACAATCTCAGGTCGGCCTATCTGCACGTGCTGGCTGACGCTCTCACTTCACTGTTAGCCATCTTTGCCTTGCTGGTGGGCAAATATACCGGCGCCATCTGGATGGACCCGTTAATGGGTATTGTCGGTGCGATTTTGGTAGCACGTTGGTCTATCGGCCTGTTGCGCTCCACCAGTGCTGTGCTGCTGGATGAGCAGGTGTCAGGGTCAATGCAGCAACAGATTCGGGCATTCATGGAGCAAGACCAGCTTGATCGCGTCGTTGATTTACATGTATGGACTTTAGGGCCGAATGTGCATGCGGCGACGATAACCATCGTGTCGCGCGCACCCAGATCACCGGGTTATTACAAAACCCGGCTAGCGCAACACATACAACTGGATCACGTCACCATCGAAGTACACGCCTACCATGAAGGCGACGATCAGGGGGTACTGGAGCGCAACTGAAACATCAGCTCCACTTCAGGAAATTGAGGAACTCACGCCGATTCTTCGGACCATGGGTGAGAAATGAAGGCTGCGGATTCTCCTGATAAGAACGCTTCTCCTGGGCGACCTGGTCATTGCCGTTGAGCAAACGAATTTCAACAGTGCTGATGTCATATGGCTTTGCCGCATTCAATCCGAATACTTTCTTGCGCAGCTCCGGGGTAATTTCCGGGTAGCCGAACCGATCCCGGTATTCGGCGGAAATCTGAAAGGTCCTGAAGGCCTGGATCTGATCTTGCGGTGAGCCATACCAGATGGAATCGGTGCCCCACAACACATTGTCTTCACCGACATATTTGAATAATTTGCCCAGTGCATGCGCGGCATTGTTCGGATCACGCATCAGGAAGCGCCAGGTGCTGCCCAATTCAGCATAGACGTTGGAATTGGGCGTTACGCCATTGTCCAGCAAGGACTGAATCAGTGTGTCGATGCCATCGCGTCCCGCGCCGGCCACGAAATCCTGTTCCTCCACCTCGGCGACAAACCCGGAGTGATACACCAGAAAATTCATGTCCGGAAACATTTTCGCGACTATGCCAATATCCTGACACTGGCTGTGCTGGTAAGACTGCGGTCCGAACGGCAAGCCTTTGTGCACACAGATATTGCGCACACCGAGGCGCCGCGCGCGTTCGATCATGGCCAGACCCGGATCTTCATGCAAATAGAAGCCAACACCATCAGGGCCGTACTGGGTGTAGGTTTTGAAAGCTGATATGTCCCAGTTCTGCGCCAGCTCATCCATGCCTTCCAGATCACCTGGCTGGTTCGGATTGACCCTGCCGTGAATCATCAGGCGCTTGGCTCCTTGCAATTGCTCGACGATCTTACGGGTGCGGTCGCCGTCCTCAATCGTTACTGGTTCACTCTCCCGCGCTGATGGCACGAAGGACAACACCATGATGTCGGTGTCGCTATCCAGAAAAATATCCTTGATGAATTCGTTTTCGGCGAGGCAGTGAAGGTAAGAATAGTAAAAGCCATCGGAATCGGCGTCGCATCTGGCTTTATCCATGGTCGCGTAGGGTCGAGCGAACAGCGGGATGTTTTCCAGCCAGCTACCTTGCGGGTTTACGTAGTGACCCTGCACATCGAGAATAAATTCATTACCTTCTACTTGCGCGGCAGCAGAACCGGCATCCAGCGCACTCTCATCCCGCAAGTCAAAAAAGCCGCCACGCCTGCCGGCATATGCATTGGCCTGATTGAAGGCGAGCAGCGTGCTCGCTGCCCCGCAACTGGACACCAAAAACTTGCGGCGGGTCTGCCCCTTGTGTTTTGCGTTTTCGGTGGCGAGTTGCAAGGCAAGTTGATTTGCCCGTACGTTTACCGGAGAAATAGCTATGGGTGCATATTCACCATTGGACGTGCTGTCAATCTTGATTGGTAAACGGGTTCCATCCTTGTCCTGTCTGTCCAATTTGCTCATGCCCATAGCCTTCATCGTGTGCTTCGATTAATTCGCGGGTGTCAGTTGCAAGGACTCGTATAACACCGATTCTATTTTGGCACGTGAATAGAATGCCGGAAACAATTTGTCGTTCGCCCACAACTCAAACAGGTTGTCATACAGTGGGCTCGCGGGATCATCTACCTGACCTGGCGTATTCATGCCGAGTGTGTTGTCCCAGTCCCGGGTATCCACCAGAATACGAAACGAGGCGCCAGAAGTCTGGTTATCGCCACTGCCATTGGCGCCGACCGTAAAGCCATTGCCACCCCGGGGCGCCGGCCCCGTTTCCAGCAACTCGCGCATTTCTTCATTAACCGCGCCACCCAGCGGATGCCGGATCAAAGCGTGCTTGTAGGCTTCCTGGCCGTAGACCCAGTCTTGAATATTGTCGCCCAGCTTTTCCCGCAGAGTGGCGACTCCCTGCGCCAGGGTATCCAGCAAAAACTGGTCCCGCCCCTGAATCGGGTCTGCTCCAAAATCACCATTGGGCGCTAACAACATATCGATGGTGGTTTTCATGCCGACGCTCAAGTATGCGCTTGCCGCCTCTGGCACCTTCAAGTCTTCGATGTTTTCCAGCAACTGCCGCTCGAACGCGACATAGATACCCGCCTCGATGGAATCCTGATCCAGCACAAAATCCCAGTTCAGCAGCATCTGGCGCGCTTGCTCGACTTGTGGATCAGTCGCGCTGAGGCCTCTGAAAAATGGCACCAGGGTGCGAGCCGGGATCGACAAATAATCGTGTTGCAGTTGAATCATGTCCATCATGTTGAACTTGCGACCACTACCCAGTACTTCACTCGCCCGTGACCAGCGGTAGGGGTCGGTCCAGGTATAGCCAATCGCGTCCAGCTGTGGAAAATCCGGGGGTGTGTAGTTGCTGTTGGAAGTTTCGATGAAGCCCTCCGCCGGATTGAAAGAGTTTGGTTTCTGATTGATTTCCAGATAACCATCCCATTCATAACGTCCATCACCTGGTACTGGCACCATGCCGCTAAAATTGCGCCGCAGTGGCGCGATGCCCACCGCCTGCCAGCCAATATTGCCATCCCGATCTGCCCACACCATATTCTCACCGGGAATATGGCTGAAGTTCGTCGCTTCCCGAAACTCTTCCCAGGTTTGCGCCTGGTTCATGCGCAGGGACGCGAGATACGGCGCACCGCCAATCTCCATCCACGCCGGGCGAATGGCATAGGCGAGATTATTTGTTGCATCTTCAAATGTAACCGGGCCATGGCGGGTGTACTTTAATTGCACAGTTGCCGCTGCTGCTCCTTTAATGTTGATCGTCTCTTCGAGAATGCGCATGTCTTCCCACTGACCCTGATAGCGATACTGGTTCGGATTCGCTGGATTCGTCTCATACACGTACAAATCTTCACCGTCAGTTTCGAATATAGTCAGGCCCCAGGCGGCTTGTTCATTGTGACCGATAGAGATACCGGGAATCTCCGGTTCACCACCGCCAATCACGTTCCAGCCAGGGCCCACCAGATGTGCCCAATAACGCAGTGAAGGCACCGATTGGGCGCGATGGGGATCGTTAATCAGCATGGGCCAGCCATCCTGTGTGAGATCACCACTGACGACCCAGTTGTTACTGCCAATATCCGACTTGTGACGCTTGTTCAGTTCCTGATCTTCCTGCAACACCAGAGCGGCTATTTCCGCAAACAATTCGTCGGCATTGCGCTTCGCGGCCAGCACCACATCGTCCGGCTCGAAACGCAGCGGCGCGCGATAAGCATTATACAAACCCAGGATGTCATTGCTGACGAGTGAGTCACAATTGATCGTGGGGTCCAGTGTGAGATCAGGATCGTGCGGATGAAAATATTGCAGCTCTTTCACCTTGTCCGCGCCGATCGTGCACACCGCACGCCCGATGTTGTATTCGGTGCCGATGTTGCCGAGCAAACCCTGGTGTCTGGAGATCACGACTTCCTCCGTCCAATGCTGTGGCTGTATGCCGAGCAGCTTGAATGGCAGCGACAATTCTTGCGGATTCTGCAGCGCCACATCGATGTAGGCATTCACGCCTTGCACGAACGCGGTGATGATGGCGGCGCCGCGCGGATGGTAATGATTCATCTCGGCGGTCATATCACCGCGAAACTTGAACAGGCGCGTGCCGTGATCGCGCTGCAGCGCCTTGGGACCGAGAATCTCTGCCGTGGTGCCGGTGGTTTGCGCGCGCCAGATTTCAAATTGAAACAGGCGATCCCGGGCCGCGCTATAGCCCTGCGCAAAGAACAGGTCATGTTCAGTCTGGGCGTAGATGTGGGAGATGCCCCATTTGTCCTTGAGAATTTCCACCGGTTGCTCCAGTCCCGGCACGCCAAGACTGGTAGTTTCCTGCGCCAATGTGAGCGCACCAGAGCCCATAGTGACAATGACGCACAGACACTGCATTGCTTTCATATTGCTCATAATACTGTCTCCTGGTCTGGCGCGAACCCGCGCTATTTAGTGAGTGACGATCTGGTCCACGCCATGGGGATATCACTCTCCAGGCTGCCATCAATATTCTTGATCCGTCCCCGCATTTCCCCTTCCTGCACGAAGCCCATCGAAGTATAAAATTCGATCGCCTTGCGATTCGATTGCCTTGAAATCAATTCCACGCGATCAATGTGTAGCAAACCCGTCGCTACTTTTTGCATGAACCCGAAGAACAGCAATCGTCCCACTCCTGTCCCCTGCTGTTCTGGATGCACGGCAATCGTCAGCTCAGACAGAACATGGGAGAAACAATATAACGCTGGTGTATAGGCGTGGATGCAACCCACGACGCGTTGCTCGCCACTGCTGTTGTTGGTAGCGAGCAACATGAGACCGGAGAGAGCTGAGTGCTGCAGAATTTTGGCGATGTAGTCGTGACTTATTTCTGCTTCAAGTCGCGCCAGACCACCGGGGATTTTGGCGACGGCCCGATACAAATTAAAAACGGCATTGGCGTCTTCTGTGGTAGCTTCTCTTATTTGTACTGCACTCATATGCAATCAGCGCTCGTATTCAAACGATACTTAATCTATGCAATCGCGTAAGCCACTGCATCCTTCTAAGACTGTCCACTCGCGAGCTGGTCTTCATTCAGCTTGAGCGCACGTACCGACGCCGGTCGCTGCACCAATCGTGCCGTGTATTTTGCAAACGCGGGGCGCTGCTCCAGTGTACCGAATTGCATACCCCAGATCAGGGCAGAACCCAGATACACATCCACAGCGGTGAACAATTCTCCGCAAATAAACGGACCCTTGCCAATTGCCAGCTCCAGTGCATTCAGCACATCGTTATGCGTGCCGAAGCCAACCATGCGTTCACGTTCGGCTGGCACTTCCCAGTTCATGGCGCGCACCGTGGTTGCCAGCTCCAGTGGTGCGGCGGCGAAGAACATCCAGCGCATGAAATCTGCCAACCGCGGATCGCCTTTTGGCGGAATCAATTTTTTCTGGGGAAATTGCAACGCGAGGTACGTGCAAATCGCGGCCGCTTCGGTAACTACGGCGCCGTTGTGTTTGATTGCCGGAACTTTTCCCATCGGATTGATCTTGCGATAGGCCGCCGACTTCATCTGCTCGCCGTAGTTGATCCACTCAGTCTGGTACGGCATGCCCAATTCTTCCAGCATCCAGTGCACGATGCGGCCACGTGATTGCGCATTGGTATATAAAACAAGTTCGCTCATTGATGGTCTATCCCGGTTAGTGTTCCTTGTTGCTTCCTTTACAAGCAGCTGTTGCGACTGCAACAGCTGCGTTGCATGAGACTTACGCGCGCTTCCGATTACTCAACACTGGCAGCCAGATTACCATTGTTAATAGTGACAATTCATCCCATGAACTGCTGCGCGATATGATCAATTTCCCGGGGAATCACCAGTTCCCAGCCGGCAGCGTGGAACGCGTCCAGTTCGGCCTGAGAGGGAAAGCTGAAGTAGTTACCGCCTGGTGGTTGGGTACGGGCAACAGGTGTGGTGCCCTGTGCCAATTGCGTCACCGTCGCCAGCATGGTCTTGCAACCCTGCTCATACAGCGCCAGTACATGCCACAAATAGGATTTGCCTGTAGTTACTGGCATGGCAGTGGTGGCGATGATGCGGCCGCTGTCGATGCTGCTGTCGTCGATCCAGTGCAGGGTCGTGCCAATTTCCGTGTCACCATTTAACAGCGCACGAAAGGTAGCCATTACGCCCTGGTAGTTCGGTAACAGACCAGAATGCAGGTTCAGCACGCCGAGTTCGGGTATGGCCAGAGCAGCTTCTTTTAGAATCGAACCGAAGCGGATAGAAAGCACCAGTTGCGGCGCACTCGAGGCGAAACGCTGCATTCCTTGCGGTTGATTGATGCCTTGCAGGACTTCTATGGGTTTACCGATCGATTTGGACAGCCGCGAAAAACTCAACAGGCGCGGTGTTTTATAGGCGTGACTTGCATCGAGCAGGGGAAACAAAATATCGTTGAACAACTGCTGCTCATAAAACTTCAGCAGCAACAGATCTGCAGACGCTGGGGTCTGATTACCGACGCTGGATGAGACGAACACTGTCAGCTCGTGCTCACTCAGCGCCGGCACCAGATAATTCAGTGCCACGCAGCTGGCCAGGTCCTTGTTACACAATAGAGTTATGCGCAAAACGCTGACTCAGACCCGACCAAGTGCTGGAACTAGAGAGGTTTAACCTTATTGGCACATGGACCTTTCTGGCCTTGCCCAACTTCAAATGTTACTTTCTGGCCATCGCTAAGCTTGGAATACCCGCCGCCACTCTGGATTTCTGAATGATGCACAAACAGATCTTTGCCACCATCATCTGGAGTAATGAAACCAAAACCTTTGTCTGCATTGAACCACTTTACTGTACCTGAACTCATGTCGTACTTTCCTTTACGTTATTAAATTTCAATAGCTAACATTCACCGACTACCACTGGCTTACTTTGAGTTAGTCGCTGGCTGCAACTACTTTATCAGTACTTCCTGACAAAGCTTGATGATCCTGCGACTTACTGTCGTCTACCCCCGCTTTTTGCAAGCGCTTATCTTCCTTCTTTTTCTTCCTGGCTATTTCTTTCTGGCGCTTATCGAAAGCATAGTTGGGCTTGACCACACCGACTCTCCTCAAAATACATCTAGGATTGGAGCTCTAAGGATACGTCATTTTGCAACTGATTGCGCTGTTCATGGCATTTTCCGGCGTTATGACCCCTTTGGATAGAAGGGGTTAGAAAGACGGTTAGAAGGACACCCACACAATTTCAAGATTCAGCCTCTGGCAGCTACTTGTCCTAATTTGTGGGTGTCCAAAGTTCTGTGAAGTTCTGTGGTCCAAAGTTCTGTGCAAAGTTCTAGAAAATCAACAGGTAGGGGAGCAAAGTCTGACTGAGATTCATGACGAAACTGAAAATGGGAACGCCGAAGATACTGAGAATGATCAGCAACAGAAATAGCTGGGCACCATAGCGATTATTGTAATAGTCATATTGATAGCGCATGCGGGTGGGCAGCAGCCAGGACATGATGTAATGCCCGTCCAGGGGCCCGAACGGTAACAGGTTAAACAGCATCAACAGCAGGTTGATCTGCGCCATCAATGACAAAAACAGGATGATTGGAGTGGACTCGCCGGGGTTGTTGCCCATCACCAGATACTGCAAGCAATTGATGGACACCACCGCCAGCAGCAGATTCATGCCCGGACCGGCCGCCGCTACCGCCGCATTACCCCAACTATGGCGAATCCGACTCGGATTGGTGGGAACGGGCTTGGCATAACCAAAGCCGATAAAGATCACCATCAACAGGCCCACCGGATCGATGTGGGCCATGGGATTTAGCGTCAGCCGTCCCTGTTGCTGGGCGGTGCTGTCACCCAACAGCCAGGCGCTGGCAGCATGGCCGTATTCATGCAGGGTCAGTGAAAAAATAATCGCCAGCAGAATAGCGGTGAACAGGAAATACTGCCCAGCATAGATTAACTGCAACATGTGTGTTCACTGAGGCATGCATAGAAGTAACCGGACACCCGCATAATATGCTGACCTAACCTATTGAATTCTTGTATCTAATTTGTGGATGTCCAATTTGCTGAATTTGCCGTGCCGATCAACGCACTGGCCACTTATGCGTTCTGCTACAGGATTCCGTGCTGAATATTGTGAGAGACTACTTGGCGTTTACACTGAGGTCCCGCTAACCGTGACCAAGAGAACATACCCATTAATCCCATAGCCTTCAAGTCAGTATTGCCGAGGCTGTTGCTGCCAGGCTTGATCCTCACCTGGTTACTGCCAATGTTCGCCGCGGCGGCCGAGCTACCTGCGCTGGCCAATGCCACCGCCGCCAGTGGCAAACCCACTGCAGCAATTTTCCGCAGCGGCGCGAATACTGCCGGCGCCGCGTTTCGCAATGACTTCCTCGCTGCTGAGGCGATTACCATTCGGGCGCAAATTGAAGTCGATCCTGTTCATATCAACCAGACTGGCAACCTGTTCTTGTTGCTCAGTCTCGATGGCCAGTTGTTTATGCGCAATGCCAGTGGCAATTTTCAGTCCTGGAATGGCAATCCAGCCAGCCTGCTCGCCACCGTGCCGAATGCGCCACTGCCGGCACGCAAGGAACTTCCAATCATCGACAACATCGCGTTGGGTGCACTCGGTCTGGCTGGCAGCAATCTGGCTTTTTATCTTGCCTATAATGTCACCGCGGAACCTGGGGAAATTTATTACAGTGGCTCGCCCTTGCAGATCTCCATCTCCAGCTACGACCCATTGCAGATTACCGCTGCCACTACCCAGTCTTTCACCACCACGCTGCTGGACAGCACTCGCAACCGTGAGCTGCCCCTGCTGGTTTTCCTGCCGCAAGCAACGACGCCGGCTCCGGTAGTACTGTTCAGTCATGGTCTGGGCGGTACTTATGAGACCGCCGTGTATCTTGGTCAACACTGGTCGGCGCGCGGCTATGTGGTCGTGTTCATGCAACATGCTGGAAGTGATGGCAAGATTCTCGAAGGCGTGCCGGCCTCCCAGATACTAGCCGTTATGCAAGCAGCGGCGAGCGCCGAAAATCTGGTGGCGCGCATTGCTGATGTCAGCGCCATCATCGACCAGCTGGAGCTCTGGAATGCAGACACCAGACATATTTTGGGTAAGCGTCTGGCCTTGGACCGTATCGGTATGGCCGGACACTCTTTCGGGGCGCGCACGACCCAAACCACAAGCGGCGAAATTGTGCCCTGGCTGAACTACCCTACGCGCGACCCGCGCATCACTGCGGCCATGCCATTGAGCGGCAGCGTCACCAACATCGCAACCGCCGCGCAATTACTAGGCAACGTGAATATTCCCTGGCTGCTGATGACCGGCACGCGGGATGTGTCACCCATCAACGACACGACCGTGGCGGAGCGACTGGCAGTATTCCCTGCCTTACCGCCCGGTAATAAATATGAACTCGTGCTGTTCGAAGGCGAGCATCATGCTTTTACCGACCGTCCGGTCTCGGTGCTGCAGAATCCCCGTAATCCAGCTCACCATCCTGCTATCAAGGCCATCAGCACCGCCTTCTGGGACAGCTATTTGCGTAACGATGTTGGCGCGCGCCGATGGCTGGATTCGAATGCAGTCCGTTCGGTATTGGCACCCGCAGACGGCTGGCAACTCAAGTAATTGAGCTTGTGCATCTGTAAGGGTAGACTGCCAATCAAGTTGCGTTGGAATATTTCTCATACAGGGTTTGGTAAACATGCAAAAATCAGCAATCTTGAAACTCGCATTATTCTTTTTATCCGCGCTGACGCTGTCCGCATGCGCCACGCCTGCATGGTTGCCCTTTGGCAGTAGCAGTGTTGGTCAGGCGATTACACTAGGGGAACCGGTCACCGTGCATTTCTTTACCAAAGATCCGGCGTTTGACACTGGTGTTAGTCTGCAATCTGGCTTGAGCTATCAGCTGCATGTAAATCAGCTCAGCTACTGGATCGATAGCACCATCGAGCGCAACGAAGCTGGCGTCAAGCTGGATGAGCAAGGATTCGACAACAGCCTGCGGCGGTCGCCGTGGGAAGGCTTGCTGCGGCGCTCGCGCTCGCACAACTGGTTTGAACTGATGTTGATGCAACCGAACTGCAAGTCGGGCAGTCTGCAGGGCGTTTCTGATTTAACCCTTGATGAAGCTAGTGGTAGTTACAACTTCGTCGCAACTTGTGACGGCAACCTCACCCTGTTTGTAAACGACAGCCACGGTTTTTACAGCAACAATGTCGGCTATGCGAGTATCGTTCTGACCAGGGTAAATTGATTGTCGCCACTCCTTTGAATAACAACAGCACAAAAGGAGTGAACGATGCATACCATGCAGCAGATATTGAAACAGAAGAGCAATAACGAAATCTGGTCGGTACCACCTGATGCCACCGTGTATGAAGCCATTCAGGTGATGGCTGATCGCCGCGCCGGTGCCTTGCTGGTGATGGAAGGGGCAATATTGAAAGGCATCATCTCTGAGCGTGACTATGCCCGCGAAGTCATTCTCAAGGGGCGCGCCTCACGCACTACACTGGTCGGCGAGATCATGAGCAACAAGGTGATCTCGGCGCCTTCCACCCACAGCGTGCAGCAATCGATGACACTGATGACTCGCCACCACATTCGGCATCTGCCAATAGTAGACAATAATGTGGTAGTCGGCGTGGTTTCATTGGGGAATCTGGTGAAGGATGTAATCGTCGACCAGCAGTCCACGATTGCACAACTGGAAAACTATATTCGCAGTTAAAGAGTGTCGGTGCCGCCCGTGTCTTCGATGAGCGTGTGAGCACCGTCTGTAGTGGGCACAAAACGCAGACGCTGGTTTATGCAATCTGGCTGCTCGCCTTCGACGTGACTGATATAAATCAGTCTGGTCGAAGTCTGGGCGGCAATCAGGTCCAGCGTCTGCAGCACCAATTGCCGATGGTAGTCATCCAGCCCGACGCAGGGCTCATCGAGCACCAATATCGCCGGCGCTTTCACCATCGCCCGCGCCAGCAACACCAGCCGCTGCATCCCGAACGACAATTCGTGATAGAAATATTTTTCAAGCGCAGCCATGTCGAATGCCTTTAACCAGGCAAGGGCCTGATTGGTCTCGCTGCTGCCACTGTTGTCATAGAGTCCTACTGAATCGAAGAAGCCGGAGACCACCACTTCCAGTACACGCCAGCCCTTCACATATCTGTTATGCAATTCGTTGGACACCAGACCGAAGCGTGCCTTCACATCCCACACCGCTTCGCCCGTGCCCTTGCGGCGCCCGAACAGGTACAACTTCTGCCCATATCCTTTGTGATTCTCGCCATCGATCAGGCTCAGCAAGGTTGACTTGCCGCAGCCATTAGGCCCTTCAATCAATACATGGTGGTGCGGCAGCATCTGCCAGTTGATGTTGCTGAGTATGTGTTTCTCGCCATAACTCGCATTGACATTGCGTAACTCGATCAGCGGCTGCCCGGTGAATTCCGCTGCCAGCCTGTGGGCCGGAGCCGCCGGTAGTGTGGTCAAAGCCGCCGGTCGGCGCGCCACCATCTCAGCGTATTGTGGTCCGCGCTCAATGTCCTGCCGCAGTCCCTGCGCGCCGCTGCGCAACTCCTGCATGAGCAGCATATGAGTGGCATAGGCAGGAATATCCCGCTGGCGCCGACTGAGCTGCAGACTCGCATTGCTGGCAGTGAGAAAGCGCCCGATGCAGGCTTCGATGCGTTGCCGTGAATCCTTGTCGATGCTCTCCAGCGGATCATCCAGCACGATCAGCTGCGGCGCCTCATCCCGGTGTGCATACAGCGCTCGCGCCAGCATCGCCTTGCGCATTTGTCCTGATGACAGATAACGAATGCCCTGCGCGCGCAGTGGTTCCAGTGCCAGCTCGAGGATTAATTCCCTTAACAGTTGTTCGGATTGTTGCGCGGGTATCCTGGAGGAGCGGATCAATGTTTCCACCGTGGTGCCCTGATCCTGTGCGGACGCGCTGAACTCACTGATATCGAAGCGATCATCACGCTGCCACAGGCGTTGCTGCTCCTCGAATGACACCAGATGTACGTCGCGTTTCACATCGAAGGTGGCGCTGTACTTTACATACAGATTGGCTTCGCGCATGTGACCTGCGAGCAATTTGCCGAGACTAGTCTTGCCGGCGCCGTTGGGACCGAATACGCACCAGTGTTCGCCGGTGTTGATGGCGAAGTGATCGATCTGGAGCAGAGTGCGGGGGGAGATTCGACACCTTGCGTTGTGAATGGTGGCTAGCGTGGTCATATGGGGTTGGATTCTACCTTACTACTGGCTCGGTCGGTGCATTGCGGATATAGGGCGCGTGACTTTTGGACGATTTCGTTGGGGTATAGTTAGGTTCGATTGGATTGGCTTCGGTTGGTTTCAGTTAGTTGGTTTCAGTCGGTTGCAGTTGGCTTCGATAGGTTGCAGTTGGCTTCGATCGGTAACTACACGCTATACGGTTCTGCTGCAGACCGCGCCGCTCCGCGGTGCCCTCCATCGCAAAAAAGCCCTGAACTACGGTCTTTTTCGCTCCTTCGGCGCTGGTCTTTTATTGCAGCTGAACCGTATAGCGTTTCGTTACCTATGCAATGTGCCGAGTTGGAGGACTTCGAGTTCGATGAAAAAAAATCATGGCTGAATTCAACTTCGGTTATAGCCCGAATCGGAGGTGATGGTCACCGAACAATCAGACGCGCAGCGTCGTGAGGTGACTATTACCTGCGAGTCGGGCGGAAAGGTGCTGTGATTGGTCGAAGATTGATTTACTGAGGATTGATTTAAGGAGCTTTGATTGAAGACGCACTGCTTGAACGCACACGTTCGAGCATAATCATCAAAATGACACACATAATCAGTTATGAATTGTAAAACCCGGGATATTTCTCACTTATTCAAAATGTATTTTTACTCGTACGCTGAATTTTAGTAAGCTGCGGCGCATGAGTGTAGAGTTGCTTGATGTCATCGCGTTTGTCTGGTTCCTGTCGGCGTGGGTGGGATATGCCATATTTGCCAAAGCTGCGGCGAAGAAGCGCAATAGTCTGTCCAGCGTGTTGTACCGCTATCGGCAGGAGTGGGTGAAGAAACTGAGCACTAGTGGCATGAGCGAGGTGGATTCCGATTTGTTGGGGAGTCTGGAGCGGCAGGTGTCGTTTCTGGCGTCCACTTCACTCATTATCCTGGCGAGTCTCGTGACTGTACTCGGCACTGCCAGCGATGTATTTATGAATGCGTCGAGTCTGTGGTTTGTAGATGAGGCGACGCAGGGTGAGGTGCAGATGAAGATGCTGGTGATGATCTACATCTTTATATACAGCTTCTTCACGTTTACCTGGTCGATTCGTCAGTACGGTTTCTGCTTCATCATGTTTGGCTCCTCGTTCCAGACCGTGAAGTATTATAAAGATGATGATAATTATCGTGCCTTGCTGCCGAATCGGGATTACGAGGCGATGGCGCGGTTACTGGACCGGGCGGCGCACAGTTATAACTATGGCATCCGGGCCTATTATTTCGCGATGGCGGCACTGGCCTGGTTTATCAACGACTGGATCTTCATGATCGCCTGCGCGGTAACTGTGTACGTGCTGTATCGCCGCGAGTTCCTGTCCAGTTCCCTCAAGGCGCTGGCCAGCGCCAGAAAGTCATCCAACGTCAACGACGAAGAAAAGATGACATTCAAATAGGATCTGAAAATTCTGCGTTTCGCTCAGGTCTTCGCGAATCAGGTCTTCGCGAAGAAGGCTGGCGGATAATCATCCACCTGAATTGCCTTCGAACGTGCCTGCTCAGCCGCTATGAAAAGTTGCGCCTCTGCACTGGTGCATATCCCTGCGGCACTGGCCGCGTCGCCCAATAGTTGCGGATCGGTGGCACTGGCCAGCCGGCCGTCTTTGACTGCTTGTCGAATCTGATTGCGCGTGTCCCTGGTTGCGAGCACTTTCAGAAAGGCATCCTCGATCACAAATGCCGGGTCCGAGTCGTCCTTGCCTATATACATCAATGCAGTGATGCGATCGCGCAACTCATTGTCGGTGAACATGGCCTGCACCAGTTCGTGTTCCAGCCGATCATCAGGCAGGGTATAGGGTCTGCCGAAGGGAAACACGATCAGCCGGAGCAGCCACGCGATCGGGCGATTGGGCAGGTTTTCGAAGAATTCCTGGAACGCTTGCTGGCAGTTGTACAGCGCCAACTGCAGGTTCCAGTCCACGTAAGGCAGGTCTTCGGCATGACTGCCGCTGTCACGGTAATATTTCAATACAGCGCAGGCGAGATAGAGATTACTGAGCACATCGCCGAGCCGTGCCGACAGCCGCTCCTTGCGCTTCAATGCCCCACCGAGCAGCATCATGGAAATATCTGACACCAGCGCGAGCGATGAACTCATGCGCGTCAATTGTCGATAGTGGCGCCCTGTCTTGTCCGTCACCGGCGCGCGATGGAACACGCCCCATGTCAGGCTGAGACTCAGCGTGCGCACGAAATTGCTGATCGTATAACCGATGTGACGAAATATCAGGCTGTCGAATTCCACCAGGCCAGCGGCGGCATCCGGATTCTTGGCAGCCTGCATCTCGCGCAAAATGAATGGATGACAACGTATCGCGCCTTGCCCAAAGATGATCAGGTTGCGGGTGAGTATGTTGGCACCTTCGACGGTAATCGCTATGGGTGTGCTCATGTAAGCGTAGGCAAGATAGTTGCGATCGCCGAGTATGAGCCCACGACCACCATGCACATCCATCGCATCCTGAATCACCTTGCGTGAATTTTCGGTCATGTGGTACTTGGCTATGGCCGACACTACTGAAGGCTTGATATGCAGGTCAACTGCACCTGCAGTCATGATGCGCGCGGCTTCGAGTTGATAGGCGTAACCGGCGATGCGGGAGAGCGCTTCTTCGATACCCTCGAAATTACCGATGGACAGGTTGAACTGCCGGCGCAATTTCGCGTAAGCACCAGTAAGTCTATAGCTCATCTTCGCGGTCGCGGTACCGAGCGCTGGCAGGGAAATGGCACGCCCTTCTGACAGGCATTCGACCAGCATCTGCCAGCCACGACCCGCGTATTCAACGCCACCGATGATCCAGTCCAGCGGAATGAAAACGTCTTTGCCCTGCGTGGGCCCGTTCATGAACGCCATGCCCATCGGGTAATGGCGATGACCATGTACCACGCCAGGATGATTACTGGGTACCAGCGCGACGGTAATTCCCAGATCCACCTCGTCGCCGAGCAAGTGATCCGGATCGGACATCTTGAAGGCCAACCCGAGCACGGTGGCAATCGGCGCCAGCGTGATATAACGTTTATTCCATGTAAGTTTAAGTCCGATGCATTCCTTGCCTTCATGCATACCCTTGCACACGACGCCACGGTCGATGATGGCACCGGCATCACTGCCCGCTTCCGGGCTGGTCAATCCGAAACAGGGAATCTCGGTACCTTTCGCCAACCCAGGCAGATAGCGCTGGCGCTGGGTTTCAGTGCCGTATTTCATCAATAATTCAGCCGGGCCCAGCGAGTTGGGGACCATTACCGACACGGCCGCACTGCTGCTCTTGGTCGCGATTTTGGTCACCACGCAGGAATGGGCAAAGGCTGAGAATCCGAGCCCACCGTATTGCTTCGGGATAATCATGCCGAGAAAGCCTGTTTCTTTCAGATATTGCCAGGCCGCGGTGCTGAGATCCTTGTCGTGCTGCACGATCTGCCAATCGTTCAGCATGCCGCACAGAGTCTCGGTCTCATTGTCGATAAAGGCCTGCTCTGCCGCCGTCAGCTGTGGACGCGGAAAGTTGAGTAGTTCCTTCCAGTCTGGATCACCCTGAAACAGTTCTGCCTCCCACCACACATCACCCGCTTCCAGCGCCTCGGATTCGGTGCGATTGATCGGTGGCAATACACGCTGGAAAAAACGGTACAGCGGCAGTGTCAGTTTTTGCCTGCGCATGTCATTGGCGAGATAGAAAAACCCGACAATGATCAGCACGATCGAGGGCAACCAGGGGATCGAATCGAAATAACTCATCAACAGCATCGCCACCAGCAGGGATGCCAAAATTGTGTACATATGGGCGCGGCGGTAAGCGAATACCCAGACCAGCGCCAACGAGATGACTACTTGTAACAAACCGCTCATAAAATCCTCTGCTCAATAATCGAAGAACGAACTGCTTGCGAATCAGGTTTGGGTGAGGCCCAGTTTGCGCAGTACCCGTTTAAACAGGTTGCGTCTGGGTCTGTATTTGCCAAACGCAGCCGCGGGAATCCATTCCGGATAACGGTAAAAAAGTTTGTCGCCCTTGCTGGTCATCGGCGTGTAATAACGGCAATTCTCGAAATAGAAATGGGTAACCTGGGAGTGACGACTGCGACTAGAATCCTTTTGCGGCGCCCCGCCGTGCAACAGGTTTCCGTGCCATATCAACGTCTCGCCCTTCTTGATGGTGCCATATTCGGGCTCCAGCTTTTCCGCTGTAATCAGTTCCTGAACGCGCCCCTCATAATGCTTGTAATTGGCATAGCCTGGTTCGAGTCCGAAATCCTGCATCGAGTATTCCCGCAGCTGGTGACTGCCGGGATAGTAGATCAACGGACCGTTGTCCGCATCGATGTCTTCCAGCGCCACCCACACCCCGACCATATATCCGGCTGGTTGGGAATTGAAATGAATCGTGTCCGAGTGCGCCCATTGCCGGGTACCAACTGGAAAATTAAGCGTCTGGAAAGGCAGCGGTTTACGCCCAAACAATTGTTTCAGGGCATACGCTATTGAACTATTGCGGGCGAGCTGGCGCACCTCTTCCACCTGTTTCCAGGCATCCTGTAACCGGGCGGGCGCGGTCGGATTCTGCTCATAGGCCTCGCCGTACAAGGGATGCACGTTCGCTACTATGCGATCGAGCATGGCCAGATCCAGACCAAAGTCTGCGACCACAAAGCCGCGCGCATGAAAGCTGTCAATTTGCTGAGGAGTTAATCCAGTTTCGGTTTGCACTTTCTCATTCTTTGCCATCTTCCTTTTACCATCCAACCTATTCATATGTGGGAATTATACGCGCTTTCCCGGCTCCCATTGCCCCTCCATTCTGGCATGAAGCGGAGTACTGCTGTATTGCGATAGAACAGTATCGCGTCACATCAGGGTCGCTTGTCGAGGGCGCGTTGCATGACCTCGTGCTGAATCGTCAGCATATGGCCGATCGAGCGGCGCCAGTACTCGGAATTGTGGCGGCCTCTACTCTGCATGTAGTCAAATGGCACGTTGTTCACCATTAATAGCTGCGCCAATTCCCTGGCCTCGCTGATCAAACCGTCATCGGTGCCCGCATCCATATACAGATGCGGCATCTGGCTTCTCGGCACGTTATAAATAATAGCGAATGGATCGTAAGCGGTGGCTTGCTCCGCTGTCAGGAAGTCCTTGCCCTTCGGGGTGCGCTCATCCTGGGTGCTGAAACCGGGTATGGCTACAATCTGCGAAATAAAGGCATCGGCTGCATCGATCTGCACCTGGCGTACCGGGTCGCGCGGTGCTGGAATGCGCTCGATACCGGCGCTGAGCGTCGTTGCCGCTGTGCGCGCATAACTGAGTGCGCCACTGGTACTGCCGAGTGAGACAAACATGTCGGGATGGCGCAAGCCCAGCGCGTAAGCCCCGAATCCGCCCATTGAAAGCCCTGCGATCGCACGCCCTTCCCTGCGCGCCTCGGTGCGATAGTTCGCATCCACGTACCTTATTACGTCTTTAATGATGTGGTCTTCCCAGTTATTCGTCTGGCCATCATCACTGCGTGCATAATTTATAAACCAGCTGTTACCACCATCTGGCAATACCAGAATGAGCCCTTCTACATTGCGCGCATAAAACGCCGCCGCCAGGTTGCGGCCCCAGATCGTGTAGTTCTGCATAAAACCGTGCAACAGATACAGCACCGGGTAACGCGCATCGCTTGCAGAGTAGTTTTCCGGCAATACGATGTCGAACTTCATGGTGCGATTCACGGCGGGACTGAAGAATTCAACAGTCTCGAGACCGGGCGGTATTGGCGCGGCCTCGGGGATCAATTCCAGCGGCTCTTGCGCACTGGTTACTACGGCATAAAACAGTATTGCCAGTAGCCACATTCGCAGCAAGTTTCGTGTAATCATCAATAATTCCATTTTCTCTGTGGACGGCAGCAATGCTATATTTTATCAACTTCAAACTAAAGGGCCGGGTTCAGCCTTGCAACAGTCAATAGCACTATTCTGGTTTTCTGGATTAATACTCGGATCGTTTCTGTCTCCAGCCACGTTGGCGTCGGAAAAGCTGTTCCTGGAAAACTGCGCGACGTGTCACCAGAAGGATGGCCAGGGCATACCGCAGGTGTACCCGTCTCTGGTCACCAGTGAGGTCGTGCGCGGCAGCGGAGTGGATGTCGCCTATGTGTTATTGATTGGGCGCGGAGAAATGCCTTCCTTCAAGGGCGCATTGTCCAGTGCCGACATGGCATCCATCATCAACTATGTGCGCGCCACCCTCGCTCACGTCGATGGAGAAATTACCGCTGCCCGCATCGACGCTTTGCAATAAGCAAAAACCCGAGCAGCCTGCCTGCTCATTTTAAAGTAGACAGCATTCCATCCATCTTTGCCAGACGCCCGATCAATTCCTCAACGCGCGTGCTGTAACCCCATTCATTGTCATACCAGCTCACGACCTTCACCATGCGCTTGCCTATCACCTGTGTGAGTTGCGCGTCGAAGATGCTCGAATGGGAGTTGCCGATGATGTCACTGCTGACAATATCCTCAGTGTTATAAGCGAGTATACCTTTCAACGCACCGTTCGCCGCCGCTGCCATGGCCGCGTTCACCAGCTCGCGGGTGACGTCTGTCTCCAGCTCCACTACCAGATCAACGAGGCTGCCATCCGGCACCGGCACCCGTATGGCGAGTCCATCCAGTTTGCCGGCCAACTCCGGTATTACCAGGCCAATAGCCTTCGCGGCGCCGGTGGAGGTTGGCACAATATTGGTCGCGGCGTTACGCGAGCGACGATTGTCCTTGTGCGTCGCGTCGATCAAGCGCTGATCGGACGTATAGGCATGTACAGTTGTGAGCAAGCCATGCCGGATACCAAAATTTTCATGCAACACTTTCGCTAATGGCGCGGCACAGTTCGTGGTGCAGCTGGCATTGCTGATGATGCGACTGTCCATCGTCACCACGTGGTCATTGACACCAGCCACCACGGTGGCAGACAACGGATCCTTGCTGGGCACGGTTAAAATAATACGTTTGGCGCCGGCCTCAAGCTGCTTGTTGAGCATTTCCAATGTGCGAAACGCGCCTGAACTTTCAATCACGTAATCCACACCGAGCTCGCGCCACGGCAAGCGGGACGGATCTTTCTCGTTCAGCACGAGGAATGGGTCGCCATCTATTTCCATGCAGTTGTCAGCCAGTGTCACCTTGCCCGGATAGGTGCCATGAATGCTGTCGTACTTGAAGGCATAGGCGAGCTGGTCGGCGGTAGCGAGATCATTTACGGCCACAACATCATAATGACGGCGCAATTTCGCGATGCGCATGATGGTGCGACCAATGCGGCCAAAGCCATTAGTGGCGATCTTGAGTAATGACATGGTAGTTATCCTTGCATACTGGCAGTGATTTCAGGCAGCTCAAGCTGGCGGATTCGGACAGCGCACTCAGAACCAACGCCGTACACGCTGTTTGTACTGTAGATAGCCCGCGCCGAATTTCTGCTCCAGATAGGCCTCTTCCTTGACGATTGCCACGTAATAAATTGCTACGCCACAGGGAATGCAACTGAGCAACAACCACAAGCTGTCCGCGGTAATCCCCACACCGAACAGAAACATGCAAAAACTCAGATAGATTGGATTTCGCGAAAAACCATAACACCCACTATATACCATGCTCGATGTAGGCTTCCACGGTTCGATTGCCGTTCCTGCACGTCGAAAATCCAGCGCGCAGATCATCAAAATAACGAGGGAACCGAAAACAAAAAACAAGCCGATCAGATTCATCGGCGCATAGAATCCTATGCCAAGCGGCAGCAGATAATGCAAGCCAAAGGCCCCGAGCAGGCAGAGCAGCATTATCACCGGCGGTGGAAACCTGACTCCAGGTCCTTTGGGATTATCATTTTTGATTGATGGCATGGCGCTATTATCGCCTGATTTATTCTGCATGGTCTGATTCCGATCAATAATTGATAGTTAATTACCCTCAGGATTAGCCATTCCACAGGAGAACGCAATGCCACCCACTACTATCAGGAAAACCCTGATGGTATGTGGCCTCTATAAGGCATTCCTGGCAGCATGACATTTCCCATGACATTTCCCATGACAACATGGACATTCCGCTTGCCAATGCCATACTGGGAGGCTGCGAACCCTTCATAATCCTGGGCGCCATTGCCGGCGGCTAAAACCCTACTGTTTAATCGCAAAAGGAAGCCACTTGTTCGAGACCTCATACCTGCTACTCAGCCTCGTATTCAGCTCCATCAGAATGGGCTATTTCATCTACGGCAAAAAACAAAAATAGAAAATTATCTATTACACCGGTATCGCATTGATGGTGTTCCCCTACGCGATCACAGATACCACACTAATGCTCATCATTGGCAGCATCCTGCTGGCACTCCCCAAAATCCTCAAACGCTTCGATATCGATGGCTAAGCTCGACCCTCATGCGAGCTACTTTCCGCCCGACTCGCAGGTGATCATCCCCTCGCGACGCTGCGCGCCTGATTGCTCGGTGACGATCACCTCCGATCCGGGCTGCTATCGACGTTGAATTCCCAGACCACATCGCAATCGCCAAGGCACTGGGGTGGTATTGGGGTTCAGCTGCGATCACAGACCAGCGCCGAAGGAGCGAAAAAGACCGCAGTACAGGGCTTTTTCGTGATGGAGGGCACCGCGGAGCGGCGCGGGCTGCAGCAGAAACCCAATGCCACCCCGGTGCCGATCGAAGGGAACCCTCTTCAAAGTCAGCCCAAGCAAACCCAATCGAGCATCTTTCCGCCCGACTCGCAGGTAATCATCCCCTCGCGACGCTGCGCGTCTGATTGCTCGGTGACGATTACCTCCGATTCGAGCTGCTATCGAAGTTGAATTCCAAGACCACATCGCGATCGCTAAGGCATCGGGGTGGTATTGGGGTTCAGCTGCGATCAAAGACCAGCGCCGAAGGAGCGAAAAAGACCGCAGTACAGGGCTTTTTCGTGATGGAGGGCACCGCGGAGCGGCGCGGGCTGCAGCAGAAACCCAATGCCACCCCGGTGCCGATCGAAGGGAACTCAGTTCATAGCCAACCCAAGAGCAGCGCAAAATGTATGCGATAGAAATTCGATATAACAGCAATTCTCCCCTACTCTTATTGGCATGCGCAGAAAATCCCCTGCATACGCTATACTGCCCCGCCATGAGTAGTGCACACCAGATCCTGCAAACAGTCTTCGGTTATCCCGCCTTCCGCCCACCCCAGGATCAAATCATCGATGCCCTGATCAGGGGCGAAGACGCCTTCGTCATCATGCCCACCGGTGGCGGCAAGTCCCTCTGTTATCAGATTCCTGCGCTGGTGCGAGAAGGCTGCGCCGTGGTGATCTCGCCGTTAATAGCATTGATGCAGGATCAGGTCAGCGCGCTGCACGTGTTTGGCGTGCGCGCCGCATTTCTCAATTCGACCCTGGACGCGCACAGTGCGCAGGCAATTGAGCAGTCGCTGCGCGACAATAAACTGGATCTGCTCTACATCGCCCCAGAACGACTCAGCCAGGCAAAAACCATTGCCCTGCTGCAAGAATGCCGGTTGAGCCTGTTCGCCATCGATGAGGCGCACTGCGTATCGCAGTGGGGGCATGACTTCCGCGCGGATTATCTGCAACTCTCGCTGCTGCACACGGTGTTTCCTGATATCCCCCGCATCGCACTCACCGCCACCGCCGATGAGCGCACACGCAAAGAAATCATCGAACGACTGGATCTCGGCAATGCCCACCAGTTCATCGCCGGCTTCGATCGCCCTAACATTCGTTATCGAATAGCCTTAAAGCAGAATGCGAAACAGCAGTTCCTGCAATTCCTGAAACACGAACATGCCGATGATGCCGGCATCGTGTATTGCATGTCACGCAGCAAGACCGAGGACATAGCCGGCTGGTTACAGGGCGAGGGATTTAAAGCACTGCCCTATCACGCCGGACTCGACAACGGCACGCGCGCGCGCAATCAGGCGACTTTTCTGCGGGAAGAAGGCGTCATTATTGTCGCTACCATAGCTTTCGGTATGGGTATCGACAAACCGGATGTGCGCTTCGTCGCCCATCTGGATCTGCCGAAGACTATCGAATCCTATTACCAGGAAACTGGTCGCGCCGGTCGCGATGGCAATCCGGCCGATGCCTGGATGATTTATGGCTTGCAGGACGTGATCAAACTACGCCAGCTGATGGCGGGGTCGGCGGGCAGCGATACCCACAAGCGCGCCGAACAGCAGCGCCTGAATGCGATGCTCGGTTTGTGCGAAATCACCACGTGCCGACGCCAGGCCCTGCTCGCCTATTTCGGTGACACTCGCGACCAACCCTGTGGCAACTGTGATACCTGTTTGCAACCGGCCGCAACCTGGGACGGCTCCGCAGCGGCGCAGATGGCACTGAGCGTGGCTTATCGTACCGAGCAGCGCTTCGGCGTGAACCATCTGATCGATGTGCTGCGTGGCGCCAATACCGACAAGATCATCCAGTTCAATCACCAGCGACTGTCGCTGCATGGCATCGGCAAGGAATTCGATAACAACCAATGGCGTTCGGTGTTCCGTCAGCTCGTCGCGCGAGGTTACCTGAGCGTGGATCTGGAGCGCTTTGGCGCCCTGCGCCTTGAGGAAAAATGCCGGGCCTTGCTGCGCGGCGAAGAAACGATAGAGCTGCGGCGCGATACCAATCTCAAGACCAATCTCAAGACCAAACTCAAGACAGCCAAACAGCGCACACAGGTGCAGCTTGCCGATGACATCGACATCGCCTTATGGGAGGCGCTGCGTGAATGTCGTCGCCAGTTCGCCGAGGAGCAGGGAGTGCCGCCTTATGTGATCTTCCATGACAGCAGCCTGCAGGAAATGTGTCGCAACCTGCCCCGGGACTTGCAACAGTTTGAGTTGATCAGCGGCGTGGGCGAACGCAAGCTGCAGAAATACGGGCCGGCCTTTGTGCGGGTGATCTGTGACCAGCTGAATTCAGTTAATTCATAAATCGGCTAAAGCCGGCGTCCCGGCTGCTACTGCAAAAAAGCGGCAGAGCACAGCGCACCAACCCGCTGATGTGAAATTGTAAACACCCTATATGGCAGAGGTAATGATGACGCAACCGCAATACTTTGAAGACTTTGAAATCGGCATGGTGAGCAAATACGGGCGCTATGAGGTTACAGCCGAGGAAATTATCGAATTCGCCAGTAAATATGATCCCCAACCTTTTCACCTGACTGAGGCAGCAGGCAAGGCCATGCACTTTGGTGGACTCTGCGCATCGGGTTGGCACACTTGTGCTATGGTCATGCGCATGGTGGTGGATGGCATGATGACTACCGGTTCCGGTTCATTGGGTTCGCCCGGCATCGACGAATTGCGCTGGAAAAAACCGGTATATCCCGGCGATATATTGCGACTGGAAAGCACTGTAGTCGATAAACGCGAATCACGTTCGCGGCCGGACATGGGCAGCATATTTCTCGACAACAAGGTGTTCAATCAGAAAGACGAGATGGTAATGTCATTCAAACCCATCGTGATGTATCAGCGCCGCACCGAATAAAAGCTGTCAGATTTATTTGCTCGCTCGACCTGTCACTGCACCGTATACGCAGTGGTAAAACTCTGGCTCTGCAACATGTTGTTGCAGGCCAGTTGCCAGGTCGAGCCAATACCAAAACCGGTATAGAACACAGTGCCCCGGTATGCTGACAAATCAACTGCCTGACTGAACACGTCAAAACCAATCCCGGTCAGCAGCATTCCCTGCTAGGCAGCCGGAGCCGTAGTGCAATCACTCGCCGGCACCCAGCTACCGGATTGCGTTCGCAAGAATGCGTGCCCCCCCTGGCTTGCGGGCAACACCACCGCTACAAAGATACTGCCGATCAGATTTCGCACTTGTGGTGGTGGCGACACCAGCAGATTCAAGGTGCGCTGCTGCAGCGGTCCGGTGACGAGTGGCATACCCGTGGGTGGCGCGGCTCCGGTCAGACTTACGTAGTCCAGATCAGGCGGGGCTTTCAGGTTGGCAAATTTCAGCACTGTCAGCGGCTGGCCTGTGCATTGATAGGGCGCCGCATCCCGTTGCGCTTTACCGATGATGAGCTGGGCCGGACTGGAAATGCCGCGCGCCTTGAATACTGCAAATGCGGCATCAGTCAAGGTTTCGAAATATGACACCAGTCGCAAGCCTTGCGGAGTGTCCACGCGCACGGCAATGTCCGAGAAAGTTTCCAGGCCAGCATGCACTCCTAACACCTGTCCTTCTGCCACTCGTTGCCCTTGCGTGAGCGGTGACTGCAACTGCACATGAAACAGAATAAGCGTGAAAGCCGGTTGCGCATCTGCAGTGATCTGCACCTGTGTCCCGATAAAGTCATTCAGCAACGCTGTTACAGTTCCGGAGACTGGAGCGACAATCACAGTGCTGGTGTCCGGCACCATGAAGTAGTGCTTCATGGAACGACAGGATTCGAAATTGTCGGAATAATCGTGACCGGCACTGGAGCGGAATTTTGAGAGCAGGAAAATTTTCGAAACATCAATATAGTTGGTATTGACAAACTGCGGCACACCGAGATTTTCCAGGTCATAGCTGGCTGCGGTAACAGCTGCAGGCGCGAGCAACAACATCACTGTTAGCAACCGGATTCGGGACATGCACAGGATGTTACTGATCGAATGATAGCGCCCGGTTTTCTCTTGCAAGGGTCATGAATCCAGAAGTTGAACGTATTAAGTTGTTATTTTATTGGCGTCCTTCTATCCTGTCATTACAATAAATTGGTAATTTAAATTGGTCAGGCTCTGCTGTATTCACAGTTGGAGCAGCAGCAAGAACAATACGCAGAGAGTACATATGAGTAAAATCGACCACCCAGTTCAATCAATCGCCAGCTTGCTTAAGGCTTTTGTGTTGGCGTTCATCGTCGCCACAACTCTGCTGGTTACAGTCGTGTTACCCATTGAATTTGGGGTTGATCCGACTGGATTAGGAACGCGTCTAGGTTTGACGAACATGCTGGCCGCAGATTTTGTTCCTGAGATAGTGAATCGCCCGGGTGACAGCGTTCTTCCCGCCCGCGAAGACACCGTTGAGATTCTGGTGCCTGCCCGCGACGGCCTGGAGTACAAGTTTTTCCTCAATCAATACGCCAGCCTGAACTATCAGTGGACCAGTACCGGCCCCGTCTATTTCGATCTGCACGGCGAGCCCGAAGTCAATGCGAATGGATATTTCGAGAGTTATGCAGAAGCCAAGTTAAGCGAAATGCGCGGCACCATCACGACTCCGTTTGCGGGCTCCCATGGCTGGTATTTCAGGAATGACACCGAGACTGATACCACCGTAACCCTGAAGACCAAAGGCAATTATTCAGTGATCGGTCTTAAATAAAAAGGCAAATAAATCTGACACCTTTTCATTCTGACACCTGGCCTTTGTATCCCTAAGCTATCCCATCCTTGTTCATCTGCATCCGCTTCACCGGTAAATCCGCAAACTCCGGCGGTCGCTTCTCGGTCGCTGCGGCAATCGCCTCGTTGATTTCGGCTGACTGCAACATGCCGCCGTTCCAGGCGCTGATGTAGTCCAGCGTATCTGCCGTGCTATGGTCTCGTTAATAATTGATGATGCGCTTACTACCATAGATTGCCAGTGGCGCTTTGCTGGCGATTTCTTCAGCGACTCGCATCACCCCGTCCAGCATAGCCGCCTGATCTGCAAACACGGCATTTACAAAGCCCAGCGCCTTAGCCTCTGCTGCCAACATACGACGTCCGGTGTAGGCGAGTTCTTTCACAATCCCTTCTGGCAGCAGTTTGGTAATGCGCGGAAACGTACCCACATCGGCGGTCATGCCTATGTTGATCTCGAAGATGGTGAGAAAGGCATCTGCGGTCATGAAGCGCATGTCGCAGGCTGGGATCAGATCCACACCACCGCCAATGGCGCCACCCTGGATTGCCACCAGCACCGGTACGCGACACTCCTCCAGACAGGTAAACGTCTGCTGCATGTAGGTGATCGTGTCATACAGTTTCGCGCTGCGCTGGCGGTTCAGCAGCTCCATGGTGATCGGGTTATCGCTGTTATCAATAGTGCTGCCAAACACGGAGGTGTCGAGACCCGACGTAAAATGCGGTCCGGTAGAGGACAACACAATGACCCGCGCCAGCGCCTCGCGATCCAGTGCTTGAATAATTGCAGGCAGCTCATCCCAAAAGGCAGGAATCATGCTGTTGCGCCTGGCCGGACGATTCAACACGACATGGGCAATCCGGTTCTCCACGCTGACTTTGAAACACTGGTATTGCACTGGCTCTCTCACAGCTTCTCTCCAATTACTTGCAACAGGCATCGACAGGATGCGGGGGAAATCGCTACAGCGCACTAATGGCGCTGCCCGCAGGGTAGCAGACCGCTACATACAGTCACAAATCAAGGTTTGCAATAAGTGCAGGGAGTTGGCAAAGTTGCGTCCCTGTATAGATATGATTCTGGTTGCAGCCGTGCCCGGCTCAAATGCAGATACATTAATGCAGATACATTCGCACGAGGCCCCACCATGAAGAAAACTCCTCCAGCTGTTCTCGAACAGGTCGCAGGCAACGGCCTGCTTAGTCGCCGCCATCTGTTAGGCGTCGGTCTGGCCGGACTCGGCACTGCGGCGACCAGCGCAGCACTCGGTGCCGATGCCGGAGTCGTATTTGAAATACCAGGCTGGTCAAAACAACCTGCAGCAGGCAGCTCAAGCTATGGGGCTCCCTCCAGTCACGCCGGCAATTTGCAGCGCCTGGCAGGCGCACCCAATCCGCTTTATCCCGGCGGCGGCGCTTCCCGTTCGCCACTGCAACATCTGCAGGGCACGATCACTCCTAACAGTCTGCATTTTGAACGTCACCATGCAGGCATACCGGATATTGATCCTGCCCAACACAAATTGATTATCAATGGCCTGGTCAGGCAACCCCTGGTATTCAATTATGAAGACCTGCTGGCTTACCCGATGGTCAGTAAAATTTATTTTCTGGAATGTTCTGGCAACAGCGGCAGCCTGTTTGGCAACAACGCCGCCGCCGGCAGTGTGCAGAGTTTGCATGGACTGGTGTCTTGTGCTGAGTGGACCGGTATTCGATTGTCGACCTTACTGGAAGAAGCCGGGGTGCAGGCCGCTGCGCGCTGGGTCAGTGCGGTGGGTGCTGACGCCGCCAGCATGGGCCGCTCGGTGCCCCTGACCAAGGCAATGGACGATGTGCTGCTGGCACTGTACCAGAACGGTGAGCCGATACGTCCCGAACAGGGCTATCCCATGCGCCTGTTCGTGCCGGGTTGGGAAGGCAATATCAGTGTGAAGTGGCTGACGCAATTGAAACTCACCAGTGAACCCAGCCAGTTTCGCGACGAAACCAGCAAGTACACCGACACGATGAAAGATCGACGCAGCCTGCAATTTACTTTTCCGATGGGGACTAAATCGGTCATTACCTCGCCCTCAGGTCAGATGGCATTGACCCGCAAAGGACTCTATCAAGTAACCGGCATTGCCTGGTCCGGCAACGGCAGCATTCGCCGGGTCGAAGTCAGTGCCGATGGTGGCCGCAGCTGGGCCGATGCCGAGATCGAATCACATCAGAGCGAGAAAGCCCTCGCCCGCTTCCGCATTCCGTGGCAATGGACCGGCGCTGACGCCGTGCTATTGAGTCGCGCCACCGACAGTACTGGAGCAGTGCAACCGAGCCGTGCCGCGATTCTCGAAGAGCGCGGTAATCTGGCGCAATATCACTACCATGGTATACAAAGCTGGGGCATTGATGCCGCGGGCGCAGTGAGTAATGTGTATGTATAAATTATCTGTGCGAACATTTTTCGGCGCCTGCGCACTCCTCACTGCCAGTCTATTGTTGCAGTCGGCAACGGCACAATCTGTCGGTCTCGGCATTCCAGTCACTGAAGCCCAATTGCAAGCATTCGATTTGATTGTTGGTCCGGACGGTTCTGGCCTGCCGGAGGGCAGCGGCTCGCCGTTACAGGGCAAGATTATTTACGAAGCTCGTTGTCAGGCCTGTCACGGCCTCAATGGCGAAGGCACGATCGACAACACCACACTCGCCGGTGGCGATATCCACTCGGAAACCACACCGGTGAAAACCGTTGGCAGTTTTTGGCCGCACGCGACCACCTTGTTCGATTTCATCCGTCGTGCCATGCCTGCGGATGCGCCGAAATCCCTCAGTAACAACGAGGTATATCAGGTTGTAGCCTATGTGCTGTACCTCAATGGCATCATCAATCAATACGCCGTGCTTAATAAAGACACGCTGCTCACGATAGAAATGCCGAATAAAGACGGATTCATTGATCAGAGTCAGATTCAGTAATCCAGCTAACTCCTTAAATTTATCAATCCTTAATTTTATAAACCTTTAATTTTATAAACCCAGAAAAACATAAACTATCGAACCAAGTCGAGTCCCGTTAGCGGGAAAATTAAAAAAGAGAGAGAAAAACTGATGCGAGTATCCAGGTTGATGTTGTGCGTGTTAAGCACAGTAGTAGCTTCGCTGTTGCCGGTTCTGTTAACTGCGGCTGAGAATGGCATAAACATACCGCGTATTGATAGCGAGCCGTCGTTTGCAGACTTCGCCAGCATGCAACCCAGTTCCGAGTTGGCGCGCTCAATGACCAAGGTGGAAAATTTTATTCAGCGCGAGCCCTCTGACGGGCGTCCCGCCACCCAGCGCACCGAAGTGTATATTGGTTACGATCAGCGCCGTCTGTACGCCATCTTCCTCGCCTTCGACACTGAACCGAACCTGATCCGTGCCAACATGTCGCCGCGGGAAAATATCGGCGGCGATGATACTGTCGAAATGACCTTCGATGCCTTCAATGACCAGCGTGCTGCACTCACCTTCCGTTCCACGCCACTTGGTGTGCAATGGGATGCGCGCTGGACTGAAGGTTCATCACGTCGTGCCGGTTTCGACACCACCTTTGAAGCAGTGTGGGATAGTGAAGGCGAATTAACTGACCAGGGTTATATGGTAAAAATGGCCGTGCCGCTGCGCAGCCTGCGCTTCCCTGACACCCTAGAACAACTGTGGCGTGTGCAATTCGCCCGACAGATTCCCCGCTTGAGTGAGGAGACGTTCTGGCCGGCTTATTCCATCGCCATCGAAGGACGCCTCAATCAGACGGCATTGCTGTCAGGCATTCGCGATGTGTCTCCAGGCAATAATTCCCAGATCATTCCCTTTATCTTTGCGCGCGAGATTGACGCACTGAAACCCGGCGCGGTGGGCGGACCCAAATTTGACAAGTCCTCAGAACAGGATTTGGGTGTCGATGCAAAATTTGTATTCAATGATGCCTTTGTACTGGATCTCACTCTGAACCCTGACTTCAGCCAGGTGGAATCGGATGAGCCACAGGTGACGGTCAACGAACGCTTCGAAGTGCAGTATCCGGAACGGCGCCCGTTCTTCGTGGAAAATGCCGACTTCTTCGAGACCGATTCCACACTGGTGTTCACGCGGCGCATCGTAGATCCGGAAGGTGGCCTGCGTTTTACCGGTCGCTCCGGCAATTACGGCTTCGGCGCGATCATGATCAATGATGAGGCACCAGGCCTGAATCGCGCGGCCGCACATCCACTTGACGGCGAGAAGGCTAATATCGCCATCGTGCGCGGCTATCGGGATATCAATGAGCGCGATCGCATCGGCTTCCTGCTTACAGATCGTGAGTTAGGCGATGGCTACAATCGCGTGGCGAGTGTCGATGGACTGTTCCGGCTCAACGAAAGCTGGCTCTCACAAGTACAGCTGGTGGGCACCGAAAGCGAACCATTCATCGGCGGCCCCAGCAAGACTGGCTACCAGCGCAACATCCTGCTCAACCGGGTCGGTCGCACACTTAATACCCACACGCACTTCATCGAAACATCGAGAGATTTTCGAGCCGAACTGGGATTCCAGAATCAGTATTTCGCGGCAGACACTTCAGGACTGCACAATCGCGTCGGCCTGAACTTCTATCCGGAAGACTCCAGCCTGAACAGTTGGAGCATTGCAACGATGATGGTCTATCTCAACGATCAGCATGGCGTCAGAACTTATGTGCAGGTAGACCCGAGCGTGAACCTGCGCTTCGCTACATCAAACGCCGGCCTGTCCTGGAGTGATCGCACCGAAATCCTGAGACCACAGGATTTCGCCGGCATCATCACCAATCAAGTCTATGACACCGACATCTGGCGCTTTAATTACTCCAATACCTCAATGCAGACTCTGACCTTCGGAGGCAGCTATCAGGCCGGAACCACGATCAACCGTGTGCCTTTGCGCGGCCTGCTGCCCTCTGTTGCAGACACCAACCGTCTGGACATCGACGTGTTGTGGCGACCTCTCGATCGATTGCGAGTTTCCAATACCTATTTGCGCACCGAACTGGAATCGAAGAACGGTGGCTCCAAAATATTCAGCAATGAAATTTTACGCAGTAACTGGAATTACCAGTTTACGCCAGAGCTGTCATTGCGTTTCATCGCCCAGCACGAAGAGACTGATGCAGGACCGGCTACGCGCCTGATTGATGACCAGAACCTCAACTTTGACGTGTTGCTGCGTTACGTGATCAATCCCTGGTCTGCGTTTTATGTTGGTTACAACAGCAACCAGAGCAACTTCGATATAATTGAAGTAGAAGGTGAGCGCGAATTAGTTGTGACCAGCGATCTGCGTCAGGATGGTGACCAGTTCTTCGTGAAGTTCTCCTACCTGTTCCAGCGCTAGCTCCTGCTCCAGCACTGGTTTATCGACCGGCATTGACTGTGGTGCCCATGCACCACGGTCAATGCCGGTGTCAGTGCCAACACCTGTCACAAAAAATTGCAAAACCACTGCCCATCGGCGCGTCCCTGCACGCTCCGTAATTGGCGCCTTCCCACCGATAAGTTTATACTCGCTGCCTAACTCAGTTCCTATCGTTCACACTCGGAGACAGGGCCATGCACCGCGGTCAATTCAACTGGATCAAACCAGCAAAAACTCTCGTTAATGCGATCGCCTGCACAGCAATCGTCAGCCTCATTCCAGCAACAGCCGCAGCGCAGTCACGCAGCGATATTCGTGCCGAGTATCCACAATTGGCAGACCTGTTTAATGCCTTTGATGTCACCCAGGCACAGACCTTTGATGCTATCGCTACCATCAATGCCCATCCGTCCTATGCCGCAGCCCGCGCCGCTTTGCGGGAGCATCTGGAAGGCATGAAGACCATGACCATGAGCGAGATGATGGCGTCTGGCACCATGAGCCATAGCGGCATGAATATGGACATGAGCGCGAGTGGCCCCTATCCAGACATGGAAGTTGAATCCCGCATCAATCTGTTAGCCGTAATGCGCGGTCAACACACTGATGCCGAAGCGAGTGCAGCCTATGAGGCAAGTACCGCCATCAATCGCCACACTGGTGAAGTGCTCAAGCGCGGTCGCGAGTTCGAGAACACACTGCTCGCGATTTATATTGATGACCGCATCAGCGACAAGCGCACCGCCGTTACTGCTGCCATTACCGAATACCTCAGCGATGACCAGCACTCTGTCGCCACGGTGCCGAAGGAAAGCGAATACCTGATTGTTCACGGTCAAGCTAATGGCTTCAAGACCGCATTCCCCCGCCTCAGCGGCTTTCTGTGGACCCAGCAATGGCTGCAACTCGCCGCGCTGGAAGCAGTCATTCTCGAACAACTGGATCCCCAGTTTGCCGGTGGCATGGAAGTCGCTCTCGAGCGCTTCTGGAACAAGATTGGTTCTGCTGGCGGCATGAGCATGTTCCCCGCGCCTACCGAACTGCCTATGGCGCCCGCGATTGCGCCTGACCTGTACAGCCAGTCTCAGGAAGCAGCCACCATTCTCGATAACCTGAACATTCTGGAAACTGTGGTCGCTGACGTGCTCTCCTATCCGGACGAGCCAGATCGCGATGCCAAGATGGACGCCGCCGTTGCCCTGTTCACCAACAAGGATGCATCCGACGCCGAACCCATGGAATATTTGTTGTTTGCCCTCCGTGGCGGCATCTACAACCAGGGTGGTCCAGCCGTAGGTGAACTCATGCAGTCCGAACGCAACCGCACCCGCGAAGCGATGGACATGCAACACGCGATGATCATGTCTCAGGGTCAGTAAGCTCTCCCCCTCTCGAAATACAAAAGGGCGTGTTCTGATAAAGAACACGCCCTTTTTTATATATGTACTTAATGAAATTAAAATCAAAGGTAATACTTTTTGAGAATCCCGGGATACTGGATAAACGATCAAGACAGAGCGACTTTGGAAAAAACCTCTGAATAGATCGTGTGCAATCATCAAGGCATTGGTATGCAGTATCGAGTGGAGCTGCATCAAGGACCGCGCTGAGCGCAGTAAAATGACCGCTTTTCAGGGCATTTTGCGGAGAGCAGGCACCGCGGAGCGGCGCGGGACAGCAGCGTAGCCGATACTGCGTACCAAGGCCGCTCGAAGCCACCAATTCCAATTCACAATTTCCAATTAACAATTTCAGCAATCACGCTCTCCTTTAACATCAGATAAAGGTTGGATACACTCAAACAATACCGCAACACTAATAATAACTATCAGCCTCCGGAATTAAATATGAAACTGCGCGAATTATTACTGACTACCCTGCTCCTGCTCCCCGCTTCCCTGTTTGCCACACCTTACGATCATTTACATCTGGCCGCAGACAATGCGCTCGAAGCCGCCAACTGGTACGCCAAACATTTCGGCGGCACCCCCACCCGCTTCCGCAATTCCAGCGATACCAGTCTGCCGATCGATCGGATCAAGCTGGGTGATATCTACGTCATCTTTTATGAACGCGACCCGGGCGCAGGCTCGGTTGGCAGTGGCGTAGACCATATTGGCTTCTCCATGCCCAATGTGGAGTCAGTCTTCAATGCCATCATTGCTGATGGCGGCAAGGGCCTCGGTGAGCTACGCGCATTTAACGGCATGACATTGGGATTTGTCGAAGACCCCTGGGGCACCAAGATCGAGTTGATCGATGACAGCGCCATGCGCGGCGTGCATCACATACATCTGTCATCTGCAGATCCTGCCGGCACGCTCGCCTGGTATCAGAATATTTTCGGCGGTGAAGCAGCCCAGTTCGGCGGCGCCCTGCCCGGCATTAACTACGGCAACATCTGGCTGCTCGCGGCGCAGGCAAGTGGCGAGATTGCGCCAACGATAGGTCGCAGCATGGACCATCTGGGCTGGAACTTCCCGGATCTGGATGCAGCAGCAGCAGCGATGAAGGCAAAGGGCGCGGTATTTTCCATGGAGCCACGGGATTTTCGCGGTATCCGTATATCGTTTGTAGAAGGTCCTGATGGCGTTCGAATTGAGGTAGTACAACCTTGATACTTGCTGCAACCGGGCCCGCCACTACAGGAGTCAAAGCTGTGCTGAAAAAATCCATCAAACTGTCTGTCAAAAGTGTCGCCGGTATCGCTGTATTCATTGCCTTCAATTCACTCGCCGCAGCCGCAGAACAAGCGTCAAGCGCTTGTACTGAGCTCACTGCGCTGCAGCTGCCTGCCGTTACCATCACCCTGGCCGAGGTAGTTACTGCAGGGAGCTTCGCGCCAGATGGTGCTGCCGGAGATGCGCGCAATCGCATGTATCAACCGCTGCCGGCTTTTTGTCGGGTCGCGGCCACCTTGCGCCCATCGGCTGATTCCGACATCAAGATCGAAGTGTGGCTGCCGGTCGCACAGTGGAATGGAAAATATCTCGCCATCGGCAACGGCGCGTTCTCCGGCAATATTCGCCACCCCGCCATGATCGATCCGCTGCTGCGCGGTTATGCGACCAGTTCGACTGATACCGGGCATGAAGGCAATACCGCCAGTTTTGGTCTCTGGCATCCCGAGAAAGTAATCGATTTCGGCTGGCGTTCGGTGCATGAGATGGCAGCCGTGGCGAAGCAACTTATCACCACTTATTACCAGTCAGGCCCGCGCTATTCCTATTGGAATGGCTGTTCGGCTGGCGGGCGGCAGGCGCTACAAGCGGCACAGCGCTTTCCGGCAGACTTCGATGGCATTATCGCCGGCGCACCCGGTCTGGACTGGACTGGCAGGGCAGTGGCAGCACTGCGGGTCGCGCAGGTGCTGGCAGCAGATCCAGCGGCACGCCTGGGCGAAAGCGAACGCGACCTGTTGCACCGCGCCGCTCTGAATACCTGTGACGCCAGTGATGGAGTTGCAGACGGTGTCATCGACAACCCCCAACAGTGCCAGGTTGAACCAGCCACACTGCGCTGCAGTACTGGCAGCGACAGCGCCTGCCTGACCGAAGCACAAGTCACTACCGCGAACTTGATCTATGGCTCCGCCATCAATCCGGCAACGGGTCGCACGATCCCTGGTTTGGTTCCGGGTAGCGAACCCGGCTGGACCGATCTCGGCTGGACTGAATCGGCGCGCGCTACCGGTGACGAACAACTGAAGTATCTGGTCTATCAGGACCCGAACTGGCGTATCGAGCAGTTTGATTTCGATATCGATGTGGTCAAGGCGGAACAGCAAGACAACAATACACTTAATGCATTGAACGCCGACCTGCGCCCATTCTTCGGACGCGGTGGCAAGTTGCTGCAGTACCATGGCTGGAGTGATCCGCAGATATCACCGCTGAGCTCCACCCAATATTACGCCAGCGTGCTGGATGTATTCGGCAGCCGCGCGGCGATCCACGATGATTACCGTTTGTTCATGGTGCCGGGCATGGCGCATTGCGGTGGCGGTCCCGGTACCGACAGTTTCGATGCCGTGTCCGCGCTGGAAGCCTGGGTGGAGAATAATGTGGCACCAGAGCGCATCGACGCCACCCACTCCACTCAGGGAGCGGTAGATCGTGCGCGCCCGCTGTGTCCATTTCCGGAAGTAGCGCTCTGGTCTGGCGCGGGCAGCACGGATGTTGCAGAAAATTTCAGTTGTCGAATGCCATGAACTGCAGCGTCAAACTTACCAGGTAAGTCGCACGCGCAGTTGCAGTCCATTCGGATCATCACCCAGCACTGTGCCACCCTTGGAATCGGTGAATACATAGTTTGCCTGAAAGCGCAGATCGCGAGTCATGTAGTAATTCACCGCCAAGGTGATGGCATCGGCCTGGCCACCGCTGATCGTGCCATCATTCAAATCCAGATCACTGAAGCGAGCTGCGATTTCCCAGGCGCCGGTGTCCGCTGCAGGAGCTACGGTGCCGAAGATGCCTTCTGAATTGGTATAAGCGCGGGTGTCATTGGTCAGGAAGTAGCTGATATAGGCGTAATAACCATCAAAGCTCGGGTCTGAAGCATTCTTGCGACTGATACTCTTGCGAATGTATTCACCCTGCACGGACCAACGGTTTAGCGTGTAGGCCGCTTCAAGTCCCAGCTTCGTTGTATTGTCCACACCCACCAGGGTTCTGGTATCGATGATGCGATGATCATCCTGATGCATTTCGGGCCGCGAGCGCAGTCGTGCGGTCTTGTCATCCGGTTTTTCGATCGCCGCATTGACGGCGAGATGCAGCAGCGCACCATTTCCCAATTTCGGGTGATAGACGAAACGAGCCGCGTTACCAGTACCGCGCTCCAGGTTGTTCGGTTCATGGGTGTAGGTTGCGGCGGAGAAACTGTAGTTGTCGCTCCAGGTCTGGTAACCGATAGCGGTGCGCCGTGCAGTAACCAAGGCATTCGGCAGGCCGCGCTCGGCAAAAGTAGTGTTATTGGAGCTGGTCAGTTCATCGAGACTGGAGAACACCTTGAAATTACCGAGCGTAATGCGGGTATTCGTAAAACCGGTATATCTAAAGTAAATATCCTTCACCTCAGGATCGTCCGGCGCGAAATCGTATTCCACCCTGTATTCCCAGGCGCTGGTCAGATTGCCGCCAAAGCCGGCGCGCAGGCGTCTGACTTCACTGCCATCGGCATAGGGGTATTTGCCCCCGTCATAGCGCGTGTGGTCGGCCTGGATGCGACCGGCAAAATTGATGGTCGGGGTGTCTTCGGCTGCCAGAGCGGCGGTACCAGCCAGCCAGCAGGAAATGCTCAGGGCCATCAGTTTGATCAGATTTTTCATTGAACTTACTCCAGTTTTTTTAATAAATATTTCAGCCAGAAGTTTCGTCTTCATTGCTATCCAAGCTTACGGTTGCACTATATTTCACAAATATTACAAAATAATGACATTGTGACGCTTGGGTGACTATCTGGTGACTAAACCGTGTCATTTCTGTCATGTTGGCACTTCGATCCGACATACAGGGATATCGACAGCTTGCGGCTGCAGGACAGTGCTCTCGGCGACTAACTGTCGACGCGCTCCACCAGACGCAAGCGTTGCTGCATTTGCCAACCACGCGCAATCAGTGACATGCTTCGGTTTGCACTGAGACACTTTGCATCATAATAAGAACCAGCGAGGAAACTAACTTGAAAACCAGCATGCACATAAACCGCTCTCGATTCTTACCAGCAGTCATTTCCGCTTTGCTGCTGCTCACAGCCACTGCTGCCTTCGCCCAACCCTATGCCAATCCCTACCGCTCGGTGGAGGGCTGGGCCAAGTTACCCGATGGCCGCAGCTGGGGCGCAGTCGGCGACCTGGATGTAGATCCTGACGGTGTGCATATGTGGGCCGTGGTGCGCTGCGATGCCACCGCACCGAACCGCTTCGGCGATGAATGCGTGGACTCAGACCTCGACTCTATTCTCAAATTCGATGCCGACGGCAACGTGGTGGAGAGCTTTGGCGGCGGCATGTTTATCTGGCCCCACGGGATTGATGTGGATGCGGAAGGCAATGTCTGGGTTACTGACGCCGTGGCCGACAATCGGGTTCCTGCCGGGGACATGCGCGGCAATCAGGTGGTGAAATTCAGTCCCTCTGGCGAAGTCTTAATGGTGCTCGGCACTCCCGGCCAGTCTGGATCCGGCGACAACCAGTTTACCTCCCCAGCCGATGTGGTCATCGGCGCTGACGGTGCCATCTTCGTCGCCGACGGCCACGGCGGTGTCGGCAATAACCGCGTCGTGAAATTCGATCGCAACGGCCGTTTCATCAAGGCCTGGGGCAAGACCGGTTACGCACCGGGTGAGTTTCGGGTGCTGCATACCATCGCCATCGACCAGCGCGGACGGGTTTTCGTCGGCGATCGTTCCAACAATCGTATCCAACTCTTCACCCAGGACGGTGAGTTCATTAACCAGTGGACCCAGTATGGTCGTCCCAGCGGCATCTTCTTCGATGCCCATGACAACATCTATGTGGCCGACTCCGAATCCGACGATGAACAGAATCCGGGCTGGGAAATGGGCATACGCATCGGCGATGCCAATCTTGGCTGGGTGTATTACTTCGTACAGCTACCCTATGGTGACCCACGCAGTACCGCAGGCAATGGCGCCGAGTTCGTGGCAGTAGACGCTGCCGGCAACATGTACGGCGGCGAGCCCAGCCCGCGCCGTATGCAGAAATACGTTCGGGCCAGGCCTTGAAGAGACGGCTTGGCGCTGCCGCATGGGTACGCATTGCCGCCTGGGATTCGGCTGGCAATGGCGCGATGACAGTGTCGGTGCGATTCGTCGCAGGGACAATACAAGAATAAAAACAAGGGCCCTGCAACAGGCACCTTGAATTCGAAAAATAAGCATTAGCGAGGGTTAGCTTATCAACTGGATCATTTTTAGCATCTTCGTCTACGTGCTCCTGCAACTGATCATCTGCTTTATCGTGGTGCGTGGCCTGCAAAACGAACAGGACTACCTGCTGGCTGGTCGCAAATTGCGCCTGCCAATGATAACGATGACGATCTTCGCCACCTGGTTCGGCGCCGAATCCTGCATCGGTGCTGCCGGTGCGATCTATGACAACGGCCTCAGCGGTGGCCGCGCCGATCCATTCGGCTATGCGCTGTGCATATTGTTCATGGGGTTTTTCTTCGCGCGCAAGCTGTGGTCACGCAAGCTGATGACGCTCGCCGATTTCTATCGCCAACGCTATGGCAAGGTGGCGGAAAAGTTCGGAGTGGTGTTGATGGTACCACCTTCGGTGATCTGGGCCGCCGCGCAAATTCTTGCATTCGGACATGTGCTGGCGGCGGTTTCTACCATGCCGATCGAAATCTCAATTGGTTTCGCCGCCATCGTCGTCATTACCTATACCGCACTCGGTGGCATGCTCGCAGATGTCATCTCGGATTTTATCCAGGGCACCGTATTGATCATCGGCCTGGCCATCCTGTTCGTCGTCGTCTTCATGAACCTGCCGGACCCTGACGTGCTGCGGACTGCATTCGTGCCTGAGCGTCTGAGTTTCCGTCAGGAAGATGAAAGCTGGCTCGCCGTGATTAATGGCTGGTCGATTCCGTTTATAGGTTCATTGTTTGCGGCCGAACTGGTTAATCGCGTGCTGGCCTCGAACAGTCCCGACACCGCCCACAACGGCGCGCTGCTCGCTGGCGGATTGTATCTGCTGGTGGGCTTCATGCCGCTAACACTCGGCATGATCGGCCCGACCCTGTTACCCGGGCTGGAAGACGGGGAGCAAATACTGCCGCTGCTGGCAGAGCAGTATCTGTCTCCTGTCTTGTACGTGGTTTTTATCGGCGCGCTGGTATCCGCCATCCTCTCCACGGTAGACAGCGCACTGCTCAATGCCGGCGCCCTGCTATCCCACAACCTGATCATACCCCTGTTAAAGCAACCTTCGGAAACCAGCAAGGTGCTGTGCGCACGCACTGCGGTGGTGAGCTTCGGTATCATCGCCTACGTGCTCGCAATCAACGCCGACGGCGTCTACAACCTGGTGGTGGAAGCCTCTGCCTTCGGCTCTGCCGGTATCTTTACCTGCTGTGTCATGGGCCTGACGCAGAAGCGTGGCGGTCCCTATACCGCTGTCTCTTCCATGGCGATCGGCATGGTGAGTTACGGCCTGCTTGCCTACGTCATCGACTATGACTATGCCTATCTGATGTCACTGGTCTGCGCATTCTCCACCTATTGCATCCTGATGTTCTTCGAAGAGCCCTTTGAGGAATTTATCCCCGCGCAGATATAGCCTGCAAACCAACTGGTTTTCTCGCCAAACTTTTACTAACAAGACCAATATGAAAGATTTTTTTCCATGTACGGTAATTGGCGCAAGCGGTAAGTCGGCTACTTCTGGATTTCAACTTCTGGATTTCAACTTCGAATCGGCACTGGAGTGGTATTGTGGTTCCGCTGCAGACCGCGCCGCTCCGCGGTGCCCTCCCTCACGAAAAAGCCCTGAACTACGGTCTTTTTCGCTCCTTCGGCGCTGGTCTTTGATCGCAGCGAACCCCAATACCACCCCAGTGCCTGGCTATTGAGAAGCGGTTGGGGAATTCAACTTCGATAAAAGTTTTAATCGGAGGTGCTCGATTGGAATTCAACATCGATAGCAGCTCGGATCGGAGGTGATCGTCACCGAGCAATCAGACGCGCAGCGTCGCGAGGAGATGATTACCTGCGAGCCGGGCGGAAAGTTTCTCGACTTGCTCAGTCGGTCGCATTCAAATTGGTTTTGTAGGTCTCGGTAAGCAGCTTCACTGAAATCAGTGACAGCAGTGATGCTCCAGCGATGTATACAGACACCCAGATGATGTCGTATTCCTTCCACAGAATGGTTGCTATGGTAGGAGCGAAGGCTCCACCGAGGATGGCACCAACCTGATAGCCGAGAGAGGCACCCGAGTAACGCACTTCGGTGCTGAACATTTCGGTGAAGAAAGCCGCCTGGGGGCCGTACATCATGCCCAGTGCCATGAGTCCGCCGCTGACGCCAACTACGATCAGCCAGAAATTGCCGGTGTCGACCAACGGAAACAAGGCGAAGCCCCACATGCCGGTGAGAATCGCGCCGAGCATGAATACGCCACGCCGGCCATTGCGGTCAGAATAAGACGCGGCCAGGAACTGGGCGAGAATCTGCATTGCGGAGCCGATAAGCAACGCCAGCAACATGTTATCGCGGGACATGGCGGCGCCATTCGGGTCGCCGCCATAAGCCAGGATAAAACCGATCAATATATAGAAGGTAACCTGGATCGAGAGAAAGGCACCGGCCGCGAGGGCGATACGCTTCGGATATTTGATAATAGCTTCGAGCACTGGTGAACGCCGGATTAATTTCTTGCCGACTGGTGCCTGGGTGAGTTTCTGTGCGGTTAATGCCTGCAATTCCTTGAACGCGGCGGTGTCTTCCATATGCAGCTGCACATACATGCTGATACCAATCAGGACCACGCTGGACAGGAACGGAACGCGCCAGCCCCAACTCATGAATGCCTCTTCGGAAATCATGGCGCTGATTAAGATGAAGGCGAGGTTGGCAAGGATCACTCCCACCGGTGCGCCGGCTTGTGCAAATGCGCCGTAATAGCCGCGTTTGCTCGGCGGCGCACTCTCGGTAACCAGCAACATGGCGCCGCCCCACTGACCGCCAATGGCGAGGCCCTGGGCAAAGCGCAGGACGCTGAGGAGTATGGGAGCCGCTATACCAATCGTGGCAAAGGTAGGCAGCAGGCCTATCAATGTGGAGGCGATGCCCATCAGCAGCAGGGCAATGACGAGCGTGCGTTTGCGGCCTACGCGGTCACCGAAATGCCCAAACAGAATGCCCCCTAGGGGACGGGCGATAAATCCAAAAGAAAATGTGCCGAAGGACAGGATCAGGGCAACGGTTGGCGTACTGTTCGGAAAAAACGCGGAGGGAAAGACCAGGGCGGCAGCAGTGGCATAGAGGAAGAAGTCATACCATTCAATACTGGTGCCCGCCAACGCAGTCAGCGCCACCTTGCGCATGCTGGACTGGATGTGCGCTTCGTCTACAGGCACGCCGCCAGTTGCATTTCCGCTAACTTTTGCCATCTGCATTTCCCCTTGTTCTTGTTATTATTCTTGTTCTTGTTATTGTTATTGTCATTGAATTACCCGCCACCCGGATGCTTACTCTACGCTGCAACGCAGGGACGAGGGTCAGCATATCAGGAATAGCAGCCATCACTGTAACCTTTTGCGTCGAATCGAGTATCATGCAGCGATGACCTACGTATTATTTCGCTACCTGCACTTCTTCGCTATTTTCGCCCTCGCTGGTGCGCTGCTTATCGAAAATATGGCGATCAAACCAGTACTGAACAGTGAGGACGCACGCAATCTTGCGAAAGTAGATGCCGTGTATGGAATTGCCGCCGTTCTTGTCGCCGTTTTCGGTTTCTGCCTGTGGTTCTGGTTTGGCAAGCCCTCTGACTTTTATACCTACAATCCAGTCTTCCTCGCAAAGATCGGTTTGTTCATTAGCATTGCGCTCATCTCGATTTATCCGACCCTATTCTTCATCAAGCACCGCAAGACAGAAAGTGATGCGATTCCAGTGCCGAAAGCGCTACGCACATGTTTGAAGGTAGAGCTTATACTGCTCTGCATTATTCCGCTGCTTGCTGTCCTCATGACCCGCGGGGTTGGTCTCTAACGTAACAGTCACACTATGGGATAAAATTCCAGATGCACTACCTTCGATCAATCTGCACACCTGCATTGAAATCCGTCATCAGCAGCACATTGTTTTTCTGCTGTAGCCTGGGATTTAACCTCTACGCCCAGGACCGGGACGCCCAGGACCTGGACACCAATGCCTTGCGCCGCGCTATCTCCGGCCCCGATCGCGATGTCACCGACTTCGTCCGCGACGATGCCCGCAAGCCAGTTGAGCTATTGGACTGGCTCGGCCTGCAGCCAGGTATGACCGTGCTGGATATGTACGCCGCCGGCGGTTATTACACATTTATTCTTGCCAAGGCGGTGGGGCCACAGGGCATCGTCTATGCCCAGAACACACCACGCGGCCTCGAATTCGAGGAAGACCGGCAGGAGATTACCCAGGGCGAGGCGCTGGATAACAAGATTCGTCGGGGCAATCTCACCAACGTGACGCAAATCGTGCGCCCTCTGGAGGAGATCGGACTCGCGGAAAACTCACTCGACATGATTATCGTCGCCCAGACCTTGCACGACTGGTACAACCCCAACCCGGAGCGCGCCTTGACGAGGCTGTTGCTACTGAAAGCACTGTTGAAACCCGGTGGCGTAATTGGCATTGAAGATCATATTGGTGTACCCGGTCGTGATAATCGCGATATGCATCGGATGGAAACGCAGCAGGCAATTGATGTGTCTTTGCAGGCTGGGTTTACGGTGGAGTCCAGTGAATTACTGCGGTCGCTTGGTGATGATCATACGCGGGCAATTTTTGATCCGCGGCTGAATCGGAATACGGATCGGTTTTTGTTGAAGTTGGTTAAGCCTTTGTAACTCTAAGCAACTCTAAGCAACTACGTCCGCTGCGATGGGCACTGATTTATCGATAGGCAGATATAAACCCGGCTTGGCCAAGTTCAAATCCTTGCTTCTGCTTTAATGCATGTGGCTTATTTGGTAACCTCGCGTTTGGTAACCTCGCGGACAGATTTCATGTACAACTGTTGTCGATTCAGAGCAGTTGGTCAATTTTAAGTAGCAAGTCAATGCGAGCAGCGTTGCAGGAGTAATGTATGAACGCTCTACGAATAATCGGAGTTGCTGTCGTTGCCAGTGCTGGCTATCTGCTGGCGGGTGCGGCGGCGCAGGATACTGCTTTCACGGTAAATCGACTGGCGGATGGTGCGCCGGATCTGCAGGGCATCTGGACCAATAATACGATTACGCCGCTGACGCGCCCTGTCGAGTATGGGGACCAACTGGTGTTGAGTCCTGAAGAGGCGATTGCACTGGAACAGAATGTAGCCGCGTATAGCGAGGCGCAGGATCAACCCAGCGATCCGGATCGTGAGGCACCGACCAAGGGGCAGATTGATCTGGCTGACAGCTACAATAATTTCTGGTTTGACGACGGCACCAATGTCGCACAGTACAACGGTGAGTATCGCAGTTCCCTGATTGTGGATCCGGTTAATGGCCAGATTCCGGATTATACAGCGGCCGCCGAGAGTCGCATTGCCGCAGCGCGTGCAGTGCGCGAAGCGCGCGGTAGTTTTGATGGTCCGGAGCTGCGGCCCTTGCCAGAGCGTTGCTTGCTATCGTTCGGATCAAGCAGCGGGCCACCCATGTTGCCGATTCTGTATAACAATCATTACCAGATCGTACAGTCTCCCGGCTATGTGATGATTCTGGTGGAGATGGTGCACGATGCCCGCATCATTCGCATTGACAGCGAGCCATTACCATCTGTGATGCAGCCCTGGCTTGGTGATTCCGTCGGTCGTTGGGAAGGTGACACGCTGGTGGTGGCAACGAGTCGCTTTAATCCAAATCAGCAGTTTCGCAATTCCTCCCCGAACATGCGCGTGACTGAACGTTTTACCCGCGTCTCTGAAGACAGCATTAATTACAGTTTTACTGTGGATGATCCCGACACCTTCGTGCAGCCATTCACCGCCGAAATTCCCATGCATCTCACCGCAGACAAGTTGTATGAATATGCCTGCCATGAGGGCAACTATGCACTGTCCGGCGTATTGGCTGGCGCCCGTCTCGATGAACGTGGCGATTCGCAGAACTAGCCCCATGAAACCAAATCTTGTAAAACCTAAGCCGCGAATATCTGCGCCTTTCAATAAATTGAATGCCGTGACTCGCCGTGGTTTTCTGGCCAAGGGCAGTGTGCTCAGTCTCGGTGCCGCCCTCGGCATGCACGTGCCGTTTGCCCGCTTCATGCCACCCGGGCTCGCCCCCGTGGCTTTCGCTGCCGATGCGAACATGGCTATACAGGGCAAGGAAGGACTGATCGTATTGGGTGACCTGCCTCTGAATGCAGAGACCCCGGCACATCTGTTAGACGATGACATCACGCCCAATCGATACATGTTTATCCGCAACAACGGCGTTCCGCCCGAAAATGTCGATCGGGACAACTGGGTGCTTGAAATCGGCGGCGAGTCCTGTGCACGCCCCTTGAAATTCAGTATCGCCGAACTGCAACAGCGCTTCGAAACTGTGACTCTGCAATTACAGATTGAGTGTGGTGGCAATGGTCGCAGCGAATTTACTCCGGCTGCGAGTGGTAGTCAGTGGTTCGTGGGTGCCGTGGCCTGTCCGCAGTTCACCGGCGTGCGCCTCAGAGATGTGCTGAATTACTGCGGCGTTCTGCAGGACGCGGTCTATGTCGGTTACTACGGGGCGGACACGCATCTGAGTGGCGATGCTACCCTCGATCCAATTTCCCGTGGCGTGCCGATCGAAAAAGCACTGGAGTTTGAGTCATTGATTGCCTGGCAGATGAACGGTGAGGATCTGCCACTGCACAATGGCTATCCCCTGCGTCTGGTTTGTGCTGGCTGGCCGGGCTCGGTGTCAGGCAAGTGGTTGCGCCGCCTGGTCGTACGCAACCAGGTGCATGATGGTGAAAAAATGCTGGCGCCTTCATACACGGTACCAACCTATCCGGTGGCTCCCGGCAGCCGCGTGCCGAATGCTGACATGCGCATCATCGAATCCATGCCGGTGAAGTCGCTCATCACGTTTCCGCAATCTGGTATTACCCATGACATGCGGGATCGACTGGTGGTGCGAGGGCACGCCTGGGCGGGTGACAGTCAAGTGAGCGCCGTATTCGTCTCCACCGATTTCGGTGCCAGTTGGCTGCCGACCGCAACGCAACCAGCCGCGAATCGCCTGGCCTGGCAGAATTGGCAAGGTTGGGTTCAGTTTCCAGAGAAAGGTTATTATGAGGTATGGGCGCGCGCCATGGATGAACACGGCAAGTCGCAACCGATGGTGGTGCCCAACTGGAATCCGCAAGGATATCTCAACAACGCCTGCCATCGTATCGCTGTGCAGGTGGTATAGGTTACGCCGTGCAGGTGTTATAGGTTAATAAATGCGTAAATCATTACAATTGGTATATGTGTCTCTCTGCCTGTCACTGTTCTGCAGCAGTGCCAACGGGCAGGAAGTTGACCCCGCATCCGGCCTCATCGCTGCGCCCGGTTGGCAAATAGTCCAGAGTACCTGCACCAGCTGCCATTCCTCCCAAATAATCCTGCAGAATTCTGGTAGCCGCGAAGTATGGCAGAGCCGTATTGTGTGGATGCAGGAGACGCAAGGGCTGCCGGCTCTGGCAGCGGAAGTAGAGACGACTATTCTTGATTATCTGGCAGCAAATTACGGCCAGAAGGCAGCGACCAGGCGCGCCGGATTGGCGCCACATTTGTTGCCAACCAATCCCTATGACCTCTAGGTTCCAGCAGTGAGCCCTACCCTCACCAGCAAACGCTCCGTCAGTAAAACCATCCAGGCGCCTGCGGAAAAAGTTTTCGACTCGTGGCTGATCCCGGCGGTGGTCGGCCGCTGGATGTTTGGCCCGTCCGTGCAAGCGGAAAGCATTATTGATCTCAGCAACAATGTACGACCGAAAGGCGACTTTACCTATAAAGTGCGGCGCGGCAGCAAGGAAGTTGTCATCAGCGGTGTCTATCACGTGATCGATCGCCCGCGCCGACTTGAATTCAGCTGGCGGGAGGATGGCGGACTTGAGATGCTGGTGCAGATACAGTTTGAGTCGGAAGCCACCCACACCAAAATGCGTATCAGCCTGAAACTGGACGCAAGTCTTGCCGCACAAGCCGATAACATCAAGCAACTATGGTCTACACGCAGCACGCTACTTGCGACCCTTCTGTCCAGGAAAGCCTGACCCAGTAAGCAAGCGCCAAGGCATTCCATGTCGAATATGTTTCGATCATTGCAAGGGTATAACTACCGCGTGTGGTGTGCCGGATCGTTCGTATCCAATATTGGTACCTGGATGCAGCGCATCGCCCAGGACTGGATCGTGCTCACCGAGTTGACCGACCATAACGCGACCGCTGTTGGCATCGTCATGGGTTTGCAATTCGGACCACAGGTGGTGTTATTACCTCTTACCGGTTTCGTCGCCGATCACATGGACCGGCGCAAATTATTGTTCGTCACCCAGGCGGGGATGGGCTTGCTTGCACTGGGTCTGGGAATACTGACGCTTTCAGGCCTGGTGGAATTGTGGCACGTGTACGTGTTCGCGTTGCTGCTGGGCTGCGTGACCGCCTTTGATTCGCCGACGCGTCTCACTTTCGTGTCGGACATCGTCTCCGAAAAGCATTTGTCGAATGCCGTGGCTTTGAATTCAACCTCGTTCAACGCGGCTCGCACGATCGGACCGGCCATAGCAGGCTTGTTAATTGTAGTCATCGGTTCCGGCTGGATCTTCCTGCTCAATGCCGCCTCGTTTGCAGCGGTGATCTATGCCCTGACCCTGCTGCGTCGGGACGACATCAAACCATTTCAGAAAACTACGCGCGCAAAAGGAAGCTTCGTCGCCGGTTTCCGTTACGTCTGGAATCGACCAGACTTGCTAACGGTCGTCATCATGCTGTGTCTGGTGGGCACGTTCGCGCAAAACTTTCCCATCTTTATCGCGACCATGGCAGTGAAGGTGTTTCAGTCGGGCGCCAGCGAGTATGGCTTGCTGACGTCGATGATGGCGCTCGGTTCGGTGACTGGCGCCCTGCTCGCCGCACGCCGCGAAACGCCGCGCATGGTTTTATTGATCGGCGCCTGCGCCCTGTTCGGTATTGGTCTTGCGGTCGCCGCCGTCATGCCCAGCTACTGGCCATTCAGCGTCGCGCTGATCTTTGTCGGTGTATTCGCGCAGAGTTTCACCACCACCGCCAACAGTGCGATGCAATTGTGGACCGAGCCGAAAATGCGCGGGCGGGTGATCGCGATGTTCCTCGCACTCGCATTGGGAGGCACACCGGTTGGTGCGCCGTTTATCGGCTGGATTGCGGACAGTTTCGGGCCGCGCTGGGCGCTGGGAGTTGGCGCCCTGTCCTGCTTCGCGGCGGCGTGGGTTGGAATAAATTACTTCAGGAAACACTGCAATCTGCAGTGGCGGGATGCCAGCGGGCGGCTGCGTATCAGTTACGACGAACCGCGCCCGCAGGCTTATTCAGAATAAACCTAGTTTCCGATCGCAGCAGCTTCCGCTGCTCGAATCGTCTGCTCGGCAGCTTCCGGCAGAATATATCCATCGCGCACATTCTGCTCAGCCACAGCACGCACCGCATTTACATAACTGGCGTGATCTGGATAGAGCGCCTTCAGCACGGCTTGATCGAAGGGTTGGTGGGAGCCATACAGGCGACAGAAGGTACCAGTGCCGTTATTCATGCCGGTATTCTGCGCAGTAGGTACCGCATGCTCCGCCAGGCGAATGCCTCCCAGGATATTGCCATACTCGTCCCGGGCAAATTCCAGTTCTGGCAACAAGCGCGCTACCTGTAATGGTTTCGCGGTAGGTGGTGCCACATCATCGCGTATCCACAGCACCATGTGCTCGTACGCGGCATTCATCACATCGCGAAATGGCACCCGACTATAGGCAGGCAGGGCGCAGCCCGGATCACCTAACTCGGCATCAGCAACCGGCAAGCCCTGGCGCAGATTGGCTGCACGCGCAGACTCGATTCGAAACGGCACGTCGACATGGGATGTACCAGCCACTTCCCACTGCCGGAAATTGTCGGTATCTGGTTGCGGTTCAGCCGCACGCCGCGGCATATCAGTTTCCGCCATCAACTTGAAAATCTTCACTGGCTGGTCATCACGTATACGACCACCGCCGCCGTGTACCACCACGCCGTCATAGACCGGATCCAGAGGATGAATGTTATTCAGGTAATTGGCGAGACGACTGGCTGACTGCGAGTGACCGGTGGCGATTATCTGTTCCGCCTTGAGCCCGCCCATGACATCGACTTCTCCGGCAGGCGTAGCTTCACCGCTGCGATTAAGCGCACGCCCGACTGAGGAAAAAATATCGTAGGACAGATCGTCGTTTTGCACCATGCCATCGTGGGTGGTATCGAGGCTGCTGTAGCGCTGCGGACTCCACTGCTTCATGGTATCAATACCCATTTGCTGCGCAGAGACGCCGACAAAGGCATAACCGTTCTGCACCAGATGCGCGCCAGATTGCCACCAGTCAATGTCCTTGTCCGAGCCGCCGGTAACATTGAGCCATTCCACGATGACAATGCCGTTGAATGCACTCGCAGCCGACGGTCGGCGCACAATCAAGCGCGTGCGATATCGATGCCCGGTGTCAATGACGTCGGCATTGCTCATGTCCTCACCGGAATAGCGATTGGCGGTGCCTTCGATGAAATACTCTTCCTCGATATAGCCGTTCGCGGTCAGCTCGATGGCGGAGGCACTGTAGATGGAGTTCACGGAGGGATGCGGTTCGACTGCAACCGGTCCAGTTACCGTGGCGGCAGGCACTGCCGCCGTAGCCTGGCTACTCATCCATAACAACACCAAACCGGCGCGCAGTGGCGTTAGCGGCAATTGCCTGAATTTGAAAGACATGAGCATTCTCCTCAATTAATTTTGTTTTTTAATAGTTCTATTGTTATGCAAGCCTTACTGCCAGCTCTGCACCAGTTCATCGTAATCAATGGTGATAGGTTCCGGCTTCTCGTTGCCGAGCTTTTCCTTCGGTGCGCCGGGTTGGCTCAGCCAATATTCACGGCTCTGGGGTTCATTCAGACGCGGGCCACATTCGCCCAATACATCTGTGCGCTCCAGTCGTTCCAGCAGGCGATCCTGGGCCACAGCCAATGCCGTCATTGCTTCCTGCGGGGTCTTCGCACCAGAGGCGGCATCACCAATATTCTGCCACCACAATTGCGCCAGGCGCGGATAATCAGGCACGTTCGTCCCAGTCGGCGTCCACTGCACGCGGGCCGGTGAACGATAGAATTCCACCAGTCCGCCGAGTTCAGCCGCGCGTTCGGTAAAACTTTCATGGCGAATATCAGAGTCGCGAATAATCGTGAGACCAACATGGCTCTTCTTTAGCGACACCGTCTTGCTGGTAACGAATTGCGCATACAGCCAGGCGGCCTTGGCGCGATCAGTCGGCGTGGATTTCATCAGGGTCCAGGCTCCGGTGTCCTGATAGCCGAGCTTCATGCCTTCTTCCCAATAGGCGCCATGTGGTGACGGTGCCATGCGCCACTTCGGCGTGCCATCGGCATTCATCACAGGCAGTCCTGGGGCCACCATGTCAGCGGTGAACGTTGTATACCAGAATATCTGCTGGGCGATCGCACCTTGCGCAGGCACCGGGCCCGCTTCGCTGAAAACCATGCCGGCCGCTTCCGGTGGTGCATAACGCTGCAGCCACTCCACGTATTTGGTTAATGAGTACACCGCGGCGGGGCCATCGGTATCGCCACCACGTTCCACGGAAGAACCGACCGGACGACAACCTTCAACTCTTATACCCCATTCATCCACCGGCAGGCCGTTGGGAATGCCCTTGTCACCGGCACCGGCCATGGACAACCAGGCATCAGTAAAGCGCCAGCCGAGTGAAGGGTCTTTCTTGCCGTAGTCCATGTGGCCGTACACTTTCTGGCCGTCGATGCTGCCAATGGTGTTGGTGAAGAAATCGGCGATGTCTTCATAGGCTGACCAGTTTACTGGAACGCCTAATTCGTAGCCGAAGCGATCTCTGAATTGTTGTTTTATAGCCGGATCAGTGAACCAGTCATAGCGAAACCAGTACAGGTTCGCAAACTGCTGGTCGGGAAGTTGATACACCTTGCCATCAGGTCCGGTGGTGAAGGAAATACCGATGAAATCTTCGAGGTCCAGAGTGGGCGAGGTAACATCGCTGCCTTCGCTCGCCATCCAGTCGGTGAGGTTGCGCACCTGCTGATAACGAAAGTGGGTGCCGATCAGGTCCGAGTCATTCACATAGGCATCGTAAATATTTTCACCCGACTGCATCTGTGTCTGCAGCTTCTCGACCACATCGCCTTCGCCGATCAGGTCATGGGTTACCTGGATGCCGGTGATTTCGGTAAATGCCCGCGCCAAGGTCTGGGCTTCGTATTCATGGGTGGTAATTGTTTCCGAGACTACCTTGATTTCCATGCCATTAAAGGGCCGCGCGGCTTCGATAAACCAGTTCATCTCCGCCATTTGCTGCTCTGGCGAGAGCGTGGACGGCTGAAACTCGCCGAGCCAACGTTGTGCATCTTCAACATCAGCGCTCGCCGCTGACACAGCGATTGCGATAGCAGTTGCCAGCAGGGTTTTCTTCACGACTACAACTTTCATGCCTCACTCCTCGGAAATTTCATCTTATACAAATAAAAAAACACCCAGGGCAAACACACAACAAAGCGCCAGCGCCCACCATAAACTGGCGGCTGCCAGTCCGAGCCAGGCCAGACAGATGAAGGCACTACCCAGCAGTGAAATAAACAGGCGGTCGCCCCGTGTCGTCTCGAAGCGCAGCACGCCAACGCGCGGGCCGCCACCGGGACTGAGATATTCCCAGAATGAAAGGGCCATGATGAGGCCGGCGATAACCAGGAAGAAAATGGCGGTGGGTTGCGTCCAGGCCATCCAGGACAGGTCCATAGATTTGCTCAATAAAAAGCTACCGCCCGAGCTTAGCAAAGTTTTACTCCGGCCCCAATTGTTTATATGCTCCAACTATGCCCCCCAGCCAC
>Ga0209553_1000009_pt1 | contig 109777 bp, 105 predicted proteins | sample LauGreFBDMM110DN_2_FD_188217 | JGI IMG/M metagenome (GOLD analysis project Ga0209553, IMG submission 188217) | Freshwater lake microbial communities from Lake Michigan, USA - Fa13.BD.MM110.DN (SPAdes) (version 2) | ecosystem: Environmental > Aquatic > Freshwater > Lake | place: Lake Michigan...
CCTCTCCAGAGTAAAAATAACAATAAAACAAAAAGAATTAAAAAATCTCTTATTTTTAGTGCAGTACGCCATGGCACAACAAGACATTCGTTATTATTTAAATGGCCTTCTTTTATTAATAGAAGATGGGCGTTTAAAGGTAGTAACAACCGACGGACATCGTCTAGGATTTGCGCTAACCCCACTAAAAGCAAATCAAATCGAATTTTTATCTAAAATACCAAGCTTAGAAAGAGCGGAGATTATTCTTCCTCGAAAAGTAATATTGGAATTAGCCAAACAATTAAACGAAAGTGAAGAGCTTGTTATAATCGAAATTCTAGAAAATCAAGCCCAATTTACATTTTCAAACATCGTGTTAGTAACAAAAACCGTAGACGGAAAATTTCCAGACTATAATCGGGTAATTCCAACCGGACATCAAAAACAATTTGAGATAAACCGATTGGTTTTTTTACAAGCCTTACAAAGAGTATCTATTTTATCTAACGAAAAAATTCGTGGCGCGCGCTTGATTTTAACAACCAAGACCCTTCGTATTGTTTGTAATAACAACGAAAAAGAAGAGGCACAAGAAGAAATAGAAATTAAATACAGCGGAGAGGCCCTTGATATTGGGTTTAATAGCACCTATTTGCTCGACGTATTAAGCAGTTTAACGAGTGAAACGGTGGAGTGTTCTTTTGGGGATACCAATAGCAGCGCTTTAATTACAATTCCAAATAATGAAAATTTTAAATATGTCGTGATGCCAATGCGATTGTAAAAATTAATCTCCAGCCCCTAAAAAACAACGTTCCACGTGAAACCAAGGCGATTAAATAATGAGTGAAAAAGAGCAAATTAAGCACAAGAAGAACGCGATCCCACAAGAGTACAATTCAGACAATATAAAAATCCTTAAAGGGCTGGATGCTGTCCGCAAGCGTCCAGGGATGTATATAGGAGACACTAGCGATGGAACCGGGCTGCACCACATGGTTTTTGAGGTGGTAGACAATGCAATTGATGAAGCTTTGGCCGGCCATTGTAATGAAATTATTGTTATTATTCATATAGATAACTCTGTAAGCGTACAAGATAATGGCAGGGGCATCCCTACAGACATTAAACAAGACGATGAAATGAAGCGCTCTGCCGCTGAAATAGTCATGACAGAGCTTCATGCAGGTGGTAAGTTTGATCCTGATTCTTATAAGGTTTCGGGTGGGCTTCATGGCGTTGGTGTTTCGGTGGTTAATGCCTTGTCAGAATGGTTGCGCCTTACTATTCGTCGCGAAGATGAAACCAGCCACATGGAGTTTCGCATGGGGGTTCCTGTGGCGCCCTTGGCCATCATTGGAAAAACCGAGCGACGTGGCACAGAAGTGCATTTCCTCGCTAGCAAGGAAATCTTCGGGGAAATTAATTATCACTATGAAATATTTGCAAAACGTTTGCGAGAACTCTCCTTTCTTAATAATGGCGTAAAAATTCACTTAATTGATCAACGTAGTAGCAAAGAAGAAATCTTTGCTTTTATTGGGGGAGTAAAAAGCTTTGTTGAGTACATTAATCGTAGCAAGTCAGTTTTACATACTAATATTTTTTATGCTATTGGAGAAAAAGACAATATTGCAGTAGAGATGTCAATGCAATGGAACGACAGTTACGCCGAACAAGTACTATGTTTTACTAATAACATCCCACAAAAAGATGGAGGTACTCATTTAACGGGCTTGCGCGCCGCAATGACGCGTACGCTCAATAGTTACATCGAAAAAAACGAGTTGGCAAAAAAAGCTAAAATTGAAACAACCGGTGATGATATGCGCGAGGGCTTGTCTTGTGTTTTATCAGTAAAGCTATTTGAGCCCAAATTTTCTTCACAAACCAAAGAAAAATTAGTTTCATCTGAGGTGCGTCCAGCAGTAGAAGAAATAGTCGCGCAAAAATTATCAGAATTTCTATTAGAGAACCCTGTTGATGCCAAGATTCTTTGTGGAAAAATTATCGATGCGGCAAGAGCGCGTGAGGCTGCTCGCAAGGCGCGTGAATTAACTCGACGCAAAGGGGTGTTAGATGGCATGGGGCTGCCTGGAAAACTGGCAGATTGTCAAGAAAAAGACCCGGCACAGTGTGAACTTTACTTAGTTGAGGGGGATTCTGCCGGCGGCTCCGCTAAGCAGGGTCGAGACCGCAAGTTTCAGGCGATCATGCCGCTAAAAGGAAAAATTTTAAATGTTGAAAAAGCCCGTTTTGACAAACTAATTACATCACAAGAGATTATTTCTCTTATCACCGCGCTTGGAACGGGGATCGGCAAAGATGAATATAATCCCGATAAGTTGCGCTACCATCGTATTATTATCATGACTGATGCTGATGTGGATGGCTCACACATTCGCACCTTGTTGCTCACATTTTTTTATCGACAAATGCCAGAATTAATTGAGCGCGGACATATTTATATTGCGCAGCCCCCGCTTTATAAGGTTAAGCACGGCAAACAAGAGCACTATGTTAAGGATGATCATGCGTTTAAACAGTATTTGCTGGAGTTGGCACTGATTGATGCGGAGCTGTACACTGATAAAAGCAAGCGTCCGCTGACAGAAGAAACCTTGGTAAAAATTACAGGCGAATATTTGTTGGCAGAGGCGGTAATTGATCGAATGAGCCGATTAATTGATAGCGAAGCAATGCACGCCCTTTTTCGTTGCCCAGAAATAAACCTGAGCAGCGAAAGCGTTGCCATCAAAAGTGCCATCAATTTAGCGACACATGTTAGCGGCGCTAAAATTTTAGCGGAATACAATCCTGCAAACGAAGATTATCGTTTAAAAATAATCCGCATGCATCACGGTAACGCTCGAATTAGTTATCTTGACCAGGATTTTTTAAATAGCGGAGACTATTCGCAAATTAAACAAACTGCCCAAGTTTTTGATGGCCTATTAGGGCCCGGTGCATACGTTAAACGCGGCGAACAGAAACAGTCAGTCAGTGATTTTAAACAAGCATTAGATTGGTTGTTGCAAGAAGCAAAAAAAAGCGTTGGTATCCAGCGTTACAAGGGATTGGGGGAAATGAACCCGTCACAATTATGGGAAACCACCATGGACCCGAGCAGCCGACGTTTGTTGCGAGCACAAATTGAAGATAGTCTTGCCGCCGATGAAATTTTCACCACCCTTATGGGTGACGAAGTGGAGCCGCGGCGGGTATTTATTGAAACCAACGCATTGGGCGCAAGAAATCTAGATGTATAAAATGATAAGCAAACTCAATACAGCCTTAAGGCGCATATTTCATCATGCTGTCTTTTAAAAAAACCGTTGAAAGCGTTGATCCGGATCTATGGCGAGCGATAGAGGGAGAAATACAGCGCCAAGAAGATCATATTGAATTAATCGCCTCGGAAAATTATGCTAGCCCAGCTGTAATGCAGGCTCAGGGATCATTACTAACTAATAAATATGCCGAAGGATATCCCGGAAAACGTTATTATGGGGGTTGTGAATATGTAGATCTCGTAGAACAGCTTGCGATAGATCGAGCAAGAGCCCTTTTTGGTGCGGAGTATGTCAATGTTCAGCCCCACTCTGGCTCGCAAGCTAATGCAGCTGTTTATTTGTCCGTGCTTAAGCCTGGGGACATTCTTCTTGGAATGTCGCTTGCTCACGGCGGTCATTTAACCCACGGCGCCTCAGTAAATTTTAGCGGTAAAATTTTTAATTCCGTTGCCTACGGCCTAAATCTAGAAACAGAAGAACTTGATTATGATATGGTGGGGCGGTTAGCTCGCGAGCATCGGCCAAAGATGATTGTTGCTGGCGCTTCTGCTTATGCGCTGACAATAGATTGGGGGAGATTCCGTGAGATCGCCGATGAAGTGGGCGCTTACTTATTTGTAGACATGGCCCATTATGCGGGTTTGATTGCGACAGGATTTTATCCTAATCCCGTTGGCATTGCCGATTTTATTACCACTACCACCCATAAAACATTACGTGGACCACGAGGTGGCATTATTATGGCCAAACCCGAATACGAGAAAGCGCTCAACTCGGCAATTTTTCCACAAACCCAAGGCGGCCCATTGATGCACGTAATCGCCGCCAAAGCAGTGGCCTTTAAGGAAGCCGCCAGCAATGAATTTAAGGATTATCAGGAACAGGTAATTAATAACGCACGAGTAATGGCAAAAACATTACAAGAGCGCGGATTACGCATCGTTTCAGGGCGAACAGACTGCCATTTATTTTTAGTAGACCTTCGTGCAAAAAACCTTACCGGCAAACAAGCAGAAGAGTCGTTAGGTGTAGCGCACATCACCGTCAACAAAAACGCTATCCCCAATGATCCACAAAAACCATTTGTAACAAGCGGCATTCGGATCGGTTCCCCGGCAATAACTACGCGCGGGTTTAGGGAAATCGAAGCAGAACAATTAGCGAACCTAATTGCTGATGTTCTAGAAGCGCCCACTGACGCCACAGTCCTCTTACATGTGGCACAAAAAGCAAAAGCGTTATGTGCCAAATTTCCGGTTTACGGTAATTAGTCATCGTATTAATAACGAGATAATTTACATCGAGTTTCTACAAGCCGAAGATTATGAAATGTCCTTTTTGTGGCACTGAAGATACGAGCGTGGCGGATTCTCGTGTAAGTGATGAAGGCGATAAAATACGTCGTCGTCGTCGTTGTTTTGCTTGTGATAGACGCTTTACTACGTATGAAATAGCGGAACTACGCTTGCCCCAAGTAATAAAACAAGACGGCAGCCGATCAGAATTTAATCAAGATAAATTACTTACAAGCTTTATGCGCGCGCTGCATAAACGCCCGGTTCCAACTGAATACGTAGACGTGGCGATGAATCGTATAGTTCAAAAATTACTAAGTCAAGGTGAGCGCGAAACGCCCTCACGCAAAATTGGTGAAATGGTGATGAGAGAGCTTTATAGGCTTGACAAGGTCGCCTATATTCGTTTTGCTTCTGTATACAGAAGCTTTCAAGACATTGACGATTTTCATGACGCAATAAAAGAAGCACAAAAGCCGCAGAAAAAAAGCATAAAAAAGCCCAAGAATACGAAAATACCAATCCATCACCCGTAAAACAATAATCAGATTGATCATGAGACCCTTCTAATTTTTTATGTAATAACATGTTTTCTTTAATCGATCATGTTCACATGTCCCGAGCACTAAAGCTTGCTGAAAAGGGATTGTTTAGCACTAGCCCCAATCCCAGGGTGGGCTGTGTAATTGCGCACGCAGATCAGGTAATTGGTAGCGGCTGGCATCATTCCGCCGGACAAGCTCATGCGGAAATTAACGCCCTTAATAGCGCCGAAAAAAAAGCGTTTGGTGCAACCGTTTATCTAACATTGGAACCTTGCGGTCATCATGGACTTACCCCGCCCTGTGTTAAGGAGCTAATTGAAGCTAATGTTGCCAAGGTGGTAGTGGCAATGGAAGATCCTAATCCTTTGGTGATGGGCCATGGAATAGCATTATTAAAAGAAGCCAAAATTGAAGTACAGGTAGGTCTAATGGAAACAGAAGCAAGAACACTTAATGTCGGTTTTGTTTCACGTATGACACGTAATCGTCCCTGGGTAAGAATGAAAATTGCCGCGAGCCTTGATGGCAAAACCGCCCTTAACAACGGCACTAGCCAATGGATTACTGGCGAAGCGGCTCGTCGCGACGCCCATCGTTTCCGCGCCCGTTCCTGTGCAATCTTAACTGGAGTTGGCACGGTATTAGCCGACGATCCCCAGCTTACCGTGCGCCACGTGAAGACAATTAGACAGCCTTTGCGTGCGGTGGTAGATAGCCATCTTGAAACCCCTCTTAATGCCAAGTTATTACGCGACGGCGGATTAATTTTTACTGCTAGCACCGATGAAAAGAAAACAAAAGATCTTTGTGAAACGGGCGCTCAGCTTTTTGTGTTACCAAATGAAAAAGGGGGCGTGGCGCTTTTCAAAATGATGCAAGCGCTCGCCGATTTTCAAGTTAACGAAGTGCTGGTAGAAGCGGGCTGCGGGTTAAATGGTGCGCTTATTAAGGCAAATCTGGTAGATGAGCTGGTAATTTATTTTTCACCGCACCTTATTGGCGATGTAGCGCGAGGCATGTTAAGTTTGCCAGAATTAACCCATCTTTCAGAGAAACGGGCGCTTAAAATCCAAGATTTGCGTATGATTGGGCAAGATATTCGCATTATCGCCCAGCTTTCATAGCGGTTTTTTTATATCTTATAGTTGGGTCTTTTTTGAAGTTTGCGTTGTAATGTACGACGATGCATGTTGAGTGTTTTTGCAGTGATAGAAATGTTGCCCCTGTTCTCGATTAAAATGCGCTGGATATGCTCCCATTCAACTTGACCTACTGACAGAGGGAGTGCGTTAATTTTTACCTCTGTATTGCCATCGATATGCTCGAAAGCCGCTATGATTTCATCGGCATCAACGGGCTTGGCAAGATACTGCGTTGCCCCAAGCTTAATTGCTTCTACGGCGGTGATGATGCTGGCATAACCTGTTAGCATAACAATGCGAGTACCCGAATCCAGTTGTTTTAATTTTTCAATCAAAACTAACCCAGAGGTTTCTGGCAGCCTTAAGTCAACGATTGCGTACTCAGGTGGGTCAGTATTGGCATGCTTCAGCGCGAGCTCGACGGTGTGTTCACAGTGTGGACTAAAGCCACGTTTTATCATTGCTTTTGCAAGTACGCTACAAAAAGTCAGATCATCATCTGCAATTAATAAGCTCGGAAGGTCTTCAGTCACCGCCATTTTAGAAGGTACCGTCATTTTGTAGAGCCTATTAGAGGCAGCCTAACTTGGGTGCAGGCACCCCCTTCTTCGCGATTGGTCAGGCGAACGCTCCCGCCAAAACGTTCAATGTTTGCATTTGCCAAGAATAAGCCGATGCCAAAACCTTGATCGGGCTTATTGGTAAAAAAAGCCTGCCCCATTCGATACGCAGTTTCTTTGTTAATGCCCTTGCCGCAATCCAGAATTTCGAGAAGAAGTTCTGTGTTGTCCCAGCTACTTTTAATTTCAATTTGTAGCAATGATTCATCGGCTGCATTATTTAGCAAATTTAAAATAGACTGGCTCAATAATCGAGTATTCAGAATTTTTGGCGCCGGTTGTTTGCCATTGTACCCATATGTAAAGTTAACCGTAGGGCGCATCAATTTCCATTTATCTAAAACCTCTTGCAAAAAATGATCAACAGCCTGACCGCTAGCTTCTTCGGCTCGAGCTTGACCGGCATCCGCAAGCAGCTGGGTTAATGTTTTTTTACAGTGGGCAATTTGATCCCGTAAAATCGCAATGTTATTTTGCAGGTCGCTGTCCTCGGCGCGATCTTTTTGCAGCTCCCCGGTAACGATTGCCATCGTTGCCAATGGCGTGCCTAATTCATGAGCCGCTCCGGCAGCCAGAGTTCCTAGGGCAATAATTTGCTCATCTCGCAAGGCCTGTTCGCGTACGCGAGACAGATCTTTGTCGCGTTCGCGGATAGACTCTCCCATCCTAACAACAAACCAAGCGATTAATGTGGTACTTAATACGAATGCCAGCCACATTCCAGAAACATGCAGATTAAATTCGCTGTTATGCTCCCTGTGATCATGCGGTAAGGGCACATAGTAAAATAACAACAATGAATAACAGCCAATTGTTATTCCTGCCATAGTCCAAGTGTAGGCCAGCGATAAAATTGCAGCAGTGATTGTTAGGGGCAATAGGTATAGCGATATAAAGGGGTTCGTTGAGCCACCACTGAAATACAATAGCGCGCTTAATGCAAAAACATCGACAAGTAGCTGTAAAAATAATTCTATACTTGATACCGGCCAGTCAGCGCGTAAGCGAAACCAGGTTATTAGGTTTAGAGTGGCGAGTAAGGCCATCACCATAAGCATTTCAGCCCACGGCAGCGGCATCTCAAGCACCCAGTGTACTGAGACAAAAGTCGCACACTGAGCAACAAGCATTATGCTTCTAAGAAAAAATAGGCGCTGTAAATTTTTGTTTAACGGCGATTGAGTAAAATTATCAAACATTTTAATTATTTATTTTCACCAAGTTTTCTCTTTTCCATTTACCCTAAAGGCTATCCCACGTTGTAATTTAAGGTTATGTGGTAATTCATCAGATGCTTTTCCAGAAGCTTGATTGACCGTTTAAAGTTTACTCTAGATTTAAAACCCCTCATGATGTCTTCGTGAAATCGTTACAATGGGAATATATTATTGTATTGTAGATTTTAAAATTGACAAAGCCAGAGACATCAGTTTCTACAGAAAAAAAATCAGAATATTTTTTAAACACAAGTTGATACAGACGACAAACAAGTACTACATTTGAGAATAGAAGACGTTTAATGTTTACTGGAATTATTGAAGTAATTGGCGAAATAATTCAAGTTACGAGTTTAGGCTCGTCTTCTCAGGGCGACATTCGCGCGCGCATCGCTTCAGGAGACCTAGATTTATCCGATGTTAAAATTGGTGACAGCATCGCAGTAAATGGAGCTTGTCTAACGGTAACGGCGTTGACAAAAAATGAATTTACTGTTGAGGTGTCGCGGGAAACCTTAGACTGCACCCAGGGCTTAGATAGACAGGGCGAACGAGTCAATCTGGAAAAAGCCTTGCGCCTATCTGATAGACTAGGCGGGCACTTGGTAAGCGGGCATGTAGATGGCGTTGGTGATGTGATTAAATTTGAGCCAATAGGAATTAGTTGGTCGTTGGTAATTAAGCCGCCAACTTTATTGTTAAAATACATTACAAGAAAGGGTTCGATTGCAGTGAATGGTGTGAGCTTAACAATAAATTCGACAACAAAGAACAGGTTTGGAATTAATCTTATCCCTCACACACTAACCACAACTGCGCTAAGCCATCTAAAGCCAGGTACGAAGGTAAATTTAGAGATAGATATATTGGCGCGGTATATGGAGCAGATGATGAGTGATAGTAGACAAATTAAAGGCTAAAGTACAAGCAATATGATTATAACCCCTATTCAAGACATTATCGCCGATATAAAAATCGGGAAAATGGTTATTTTAGTTGATGAAGAAAATCGAGAGAATGAGGGCGATCTTGTTTTAGCGGCTGATTTTGTTACACCGACTGCAATTAATTTTATGGCCACGCATGGACGAGGGTTAATTTGTTTGACATTAACCGAAAAACGCTGTCAACAAATCAATCTCCCGCTGATGGTGTCATCTAATCGTTCGTTATTGGGCACTAATTTTACGCTTTCTATTGAGGCCGCATACGGAGTTACAACTGGTATTTCTGCGGCTGATCGTGCTTGCACGGTGAGAGCGGCAGCAAAAGCAGATGCCAAGCCGGAAGACATCATTCAGCCGGGCCATGTTTTCCCATTAATGGCGCAAAATGGAGGGGTGCTTGTGCGTGCCGGTCACACTGAGGCAGGATGCGATTTAGCCGAGCTGGCAGGACTTATTCCTGCATCCGTTATATGTGAAATACTTAAAGACGATGGCAGTATGGCGCGCTTACCCGATCTGATCAAGTTTGCTGCTAAACATAAACTTAAAATCGGCGCAATTGCTGATCTTATTCAGCACCGTAGTCGTACTGAAAGTCTGATAAAGCGCGGTATAGAGCGTCTCATTCAAACAACCCATGGCGAATTTCGTCTTGTTACGTATCTTGACAAAACCATTAATGCCACGCACCTTGCATTGGTACGGGGGAAAATTAGAGCCGATACCGAGACCTTGGTGAGGGTACACGAGCCTTTATCCGTTATTGATTTGTTAGATGTAACTGACAGCACTCACTCTTGGAGTATAAATGACGCGCTCCGCATAATCGCTTCTGTCGATTGTGGAGTAATTGTATTATTGCTCCGAGGAGAAAGCCCTGCGGAACTAATAGAAAGGATTGAGTTGACAAAACCAGAGCCCCGTACTTTTGTTGGAGCAGATCTGCGGGATTATGGGATTGGTGCGCAAATATTGAAAGATCTGGGCGTGGGTAAAATGAGGCTTTTAGCAGTTCCTCGTAAAATGCCAAGCATGGCGGGATTTGGTTTAGAGGTGACAGGATACTTAGAACCAGAGTCTGACAGAAAACATCAGTCAAAGTAGTGCCCAGACTCTCTTTTTGGATTCCACACAAGTAATTTTATAGGAGCGTTTGTGGCCCCCATTAATAACAACGATATTCCTGAAATTAAAATTAACTTAAGTGGCGCCGGGTTGCGCATCGGCATTGTTATGAGTCGCTTTAATGTAAAAGCAAGCAAAGGCCTGCTCGATGCCTGCATTTCAGAGTTGGTGAAACAGAAGGTGCAGAGAGCCGATATTTTATTGACAACGGTCCCCGGGGCTCTGGAGATCTCTTTGGCCCTTCAAAAAATGGCCACGACGGGCCAGTTTAACGCCCTGATTGCGCTGGGTGCAGTAATACGGGGCGATACTTATCATTTTGAAGTGGTATCAAATGAATCAGCTAGCGGGGTGACCGCTGTTCAGCTGAAGACAGGAATTCCTATTGCTAACGGCATAATTACTGTCGAAACAGACGAACAAGCGTTGTCACGCATGAATCAAAAAGGCACAGAAGCGGCACGAGTAGCGATAGAAATGGTCAATCTCTTAAGAGAGCTAGATAAAAAAATTCCATGATACGAGACGCGCTGATAGCTGCTCCAGCAGCCATAAAAAAAACGAAACTAAATCGCAAAAATCCTCGACGTCGTTCGCGTGAGTTAGTTTTACAGGGACTTTATCAATGGCGTCTAGCACAAGGAGCTACCGAGGTCATTGAAGAGCAGCTATGTGAGACTAGCGAGTTTGCTAAAACCGATAAAGAATATTTTTCTGTCTTGTTGCGGGGCGTCTTGGCAAATTCCACAGCACTGGAAACCCAAATCCAGTTATTTCTTGATCGTCCCCTCCGGGAGTTGAGCCCAGTGGAGTTTGCCATTCTATTGTTAGGAACCTATGAGCTTACTAGCCGTCCAGAAATACCCCATCAAGTCATCATAAACGAGGCGATAGAGCTGGCTAAAACCTTTGGAGGACCAGATGGACATAAATATGTAAATGGTGTGCTGGATAAACTAGCAGAGCATTTGCGCATAAAGAATTCGGCCGCGATTATCATTTAGCGCGAGCTCCAAATGTTCCATAATAAACTAATCAGTCAATGTCAGGAAAAAACAGACACACTGATTATTTTTACAGGCTGCAACAATGCTTTCTGAATTTGAGATTATCCGTCGTTTTTTTACTCACCCTACTGACCCTGCTTCTGGGGTGGTGTTGGGAGTGGGAGATGATGCGGCATTAGTTAAGCCAACAGCAGGAATGGAATTAGCTATTTCCACCGATATGTTGGTCGCTGATCGGCATTTTTTTGCCGATACCGATCCATATAAATTGGGTCATAAATCCCTCGCAGTTAACCTCTCTGATATGGCGGCAATGGGTGCAAAACCTCGTTGGATAACTCTTGCGCTGGCATTACCAGAGCCTTTGGTAGAAATCAAAGGAAAATGGCTAGAGGCATTTGCTAGCGGTCTTTTCGGACTTGCTCGAGTGCATCAAATAGAGCTTATTGGTGGAGATATTGTGCGAGGTCCCCTCACCATCTGCATACAAATTATTGGTGAGGTGCCAAAAGGAAAGGCATTGCGACGCAGTGATGCTAAATTGGGCGATGATATTTGGGTTTCCGGCCAGCTGGGAAATGCTGCATTGGCCCTTGCTCACGAGCGCCAGCACATTTTTTTGGAACCCGAAGAAGTTGCGGAATGTTCGTCGGCTCTTCATATGCCCATGGCGCAAGTTAAATTAGGGCAAAGTTTGATCGGTCTTGCTCGTAGCGCTATTGATATTTCTGACGGATTATTAGCAGACCTGGGACATATTTTAGAATGTTCCAAAGTCGCCGCTGTTATCAAAATAAAGAACATAAATTGTTCGATGGCAATGAAAAAACGCCTTCCTGAGTCACGGGCAATGCGTTGTTTATTGGCGGGTGGAGATGATTACGAACTTTGTTTTACAGCACCCAAGGGGCGACGCACGAGGATTGATGCGCTCTCCCGCGAGCTCGGAATCTTGTTGACTCGCATCGGTAAAATTAGCGAAGGGGACGGCTTGGTGGTGTTGGATATGGCAGGTAAAATAATAACCTCATTAGGGGTGCGAGGATATGATCATTTCTGCCCCTGACTCTCAAATAACGTCTAAACCAGAATTTGAGGCACCGGCATTGGCTAACGTTAAGCCGAGACGTATATTTCTTGGCGGAAATTTTGTGTTCGCGCACCCTGCTTTTTTTATTGCATTTGGTGGTGGGGTGGGGTTGAGTCGATTTGCTCCAGGCACCATGGCAACGCTCCTCGCGCTCTCTTTATTTTGGCTAATTAATCAACACCTCAATCCAATCCAATTTTTACTGCTTACGGGCACGATGTTTGTTATTGGTATTTGGGCCTGTGGCGTAACCGGAAAGGCGCTTGGTGATCATGACCATGGTGGCATGGTGTGGGACGAAATTGTTGCCTTTTTGTTAGTGTTATTTTTTACTCCCCAAACTTTGATTTGGCAGGCTTTTGCATTCTTGTTATTTCGCTTGTTCGACATACTTAAACCACCGCCAATTAGGTATTATGATAAAAAGCTTCGTGGGGGTTTTGGCGTAATGTTCGATGATTTATTGGCAGCATTTTTTACGCTACTCTGTCTGGCAGTATGGAAAAAATTTTTAATATAACAAGGTGCACGTTGTGGGTAAAATTATAAATGCCCTGAATGATCAGAGACTGCAACAATTTGCCAAGCAAGTTGGTTTAACACTTGTTGATCACGGACTGATGCTTGTAAGTGCCGAATCTTGTACCGGTGGGTGGTTGGGACAGATAATTACCTCTGTTGCAGGTAGTTCTGCTTGGTACGAACAAGGTTTCATTACGTATACCGATATGGCCAAGCAAGAAACGCTGGGTATAAGCAGCGGAACATTAGAGCAATACGGCGCAGTATCTGAACAGACCGCGCTAGAAATGGCGCGTGGGGCCATTTCTCGTAGTCATGCACAGATGGGAGTAGCCGTTACTGGAATTGCTGGTCCTGACGGTGGTTCTGTGAAGAAACCTGTGGGCATGGTGTGTTTTTCTTGGGCATTGAAGGACGGACATATGCGTAACGAAACTCGTTACTTCACAGGTAATCGTGAAATGATAAGACGTCAAACAGTCGTGGCGGCGTTGCAAGGGGTGATAGCGCTTTTACATAGCGGCCAACCTCTGCCCGCTGCAGGTTAAATAAACATTGCTTTGTTAATTTCCTGTGTTGGTCCACGTGTGCGATAATTTAACAAATTTTTAAAAGGACAAACTCATGGATGAAAATAAAAGTAAAGCGCTTGCGGCAGCCCTTTCTCAAATCGAGAAACAATTTGGGAAAGGCTCAATCATGCGTCTTGGTGCCAGCGACGTTGCTAAAGATATTGAAGTTGTTTCCACCGGTTCGTTAGGACTTGATATTGCGCTAGGCGTGGGTGGTTTACCACGTGGACGAGTAGTAGAAATTTATGGACCAGAATCTTCTGGCAAAACTACATTGACGCTACAAGTCATTGCAGAAATGCAAAAAATTGGAGGCACCGCCGCATTTATAGATGCAGAGCATGCTCTTGATCCACAGTATGCACAAAAAATTGGGGTCAATGTACAGGAGTTACTTATTTCTCAACCTGATAACGGCGAGCAAGCCCTCGAGATCGCGGATATGTTGGTACGTTCTAGCTCGGTTGATGTTGTTGTAATAGACTCGGTTGCGGCCTTAACCCCGCGCGCGGAAATTGAGGGTGAAATGGGCGAGCCTCAAATGGGCTTACAAGCAAGATTAATGTCGCAAGCTTTACGCAAGCTCACTGCCAACATTAAGCGCAGCAATACAATGGTAATTTTTATTAATCAGATTCGAATGAAAATTGGCGTTATGTTCGGCAGTCCAGAAACTACCACGGGGGGTAATGCACTAAAATTCTACGCTTCGGTTCGTCTTGACATACGCCGCACTGGCGCCATTAAAAGAGGTGATGAAATTATCGGCAGCGAAACTAGGGTTAAAGTAGTCAAGAATAAACTTGCCCCGCCTTTCAAACAGGCAGAGTTTGATATTCTTTATGGTGAAGGTATTTCACGTGAGGGTGAAATTGTTGAACTAGGCGTGCTGCACAAATTAGTTGAAAAATCCGGTGCTTGGTACGCCTATAAGGGAGAAAAAATTGGTCAAGGTAAAGATAACGCACGCGAATATCTAAAGGAACACTCTGACATAGCAAAGGAAATTGAATCAAAAATTCGCGCTGCCGTAGGCGTTGCTGATCAAGTTGCAGCTGTTACTGTGGAGTAACAATAGTGTGATCGCCCCTCTAAGTTTAAAGACTCGCGCTTTTATTTATTTAGCGCGAAGAGAACACTCTCGACTAGAGTTAGAAAAAAAATTAGCCCCTCACGCAAAAAATTTTGAAGAGCTTTCTTTCGCGCTAGATTCTTTCGAGCAGCAGGGTTTTTTGTCAGATAAGCGGGTAGTTGAACAGGTAATCTGTGTACGTAGAAAAAAATTTGGCGGTCGTCGCATTGTTCAGGAGCTACGGCAAAAAGGCATCGACGAAAATTTGATTACTGCCGCACTAAAAAATCTCAAAGAGACTGAGTTACAGACGGCACGTGAAGTATGGCAAAAAAAATTTGGTGCGATGCCAATTGACGCAAAAGAACGAGGCAAGCAAATACGTTTTTTGATGAGCCGAGGCTTTGAATCAGAAATTATTGGCCGAGTACTATTGTCACCATACGAGTAGCATCACCCGCCATAAAATTATAGATCTAACATTAGCATGACAAGCAACGAAATAAGAAAAAAATTCCTTGAATTTTTTAATTCACACGGGCATACGATTGTAATGTCAAGCCCGCTTGTTCCCGATAATGACCCCACGCTATTGTTTACTAACGCCGGCATGGTGCAATTTAAAGACGTGTTTCTGGGTCAAGATAAGCGTCCTTACTTACGCGCAACAAGTTCGCAACGTTGCGTGCGCGCGGGTGGCAAGCATAATGATTTAGAAAATGTTGGCTACACTGCTCGTCACCATACATTTTTTGAGATGCTGGGAAACTTTAGTTTTGGCGATTACTTTAAGCTTCATGCAATTCAATTTGCGTGGGAATTTCTGACCGTCACGCTTCAGATTCCACAGAATAAATTATGGGTGACAGTCTACGCAGAAGATAATGAAGCTGCTGATATCTGGCTCAACAAGGTAGGCATTGATCCATCACGATTGACACGCATTGGTACCATGGATAATTTTTGGCAAATGGGCGATACGGGACCTTGCGGACCTTGCTCTGAAATATTTTACGATCATGGTCCAGAAGTGGCGGGCGGTCCTCCGGGCACCCCAGACGCAGACGGCGACCGTTACATTGAAATCTGGAATTTAGTGTTTATGCAATACAATCGAGATAGCGCTGGTAAGTTACATCTATTACCAAGACCGTCAGTTGACACGGGTATGGGGCTAGAGCGCCTTTCTGCGGTGATGCAGCAAGTGCACTCCAATTATGAAAGCGACCTGTTTCAAAATCTTATTTGTGCAGCAGCGAGAGTTACGGACACAAGCGATCTTTCCAATAATTCCCTTAAAGTGATTGCTGACCATATTCGTGCCTGCTCATTTCTTATTGTGGATGGAGTAATTCCAGATAATGAGGGGCGCGGTTATGTGCTTAGGCGCATCATTCGTCGTGCTATTCGTCACGGCTATAAACTTGGAAAAAAACAACCTTTCTTTTATCAGCTGGTTGAAGATCTAACAGAATTAATGGGACAGGCGTACCCAGAATTAATTAACGCTAAAATACAAGTAGTAGCAACATTGAAGAAAGAAGAAGAGCGTTTTGGTGAGACACTAGTAAGCGGAATGCAACGTTTTGAGGCCATGGCAGGGTTAAGGGCCCGTGTTTTGAGTTATATAAGAAACCACTTCTTACAAGATACTTCTAAATCTTTCGAAGAGAGTACGGCAGCAGAAAGAAACAAATTTGATGGACTGTTTTCCGGGGATGACGGGGTTATTCTGGTATCGATAAAAAGAGCATCAGAAATGAGCAGCACCCCCATATTTGTAAAAGAATTTACAGATTTTTTGAGCGCATATGGTCAAAAGAAGAATAAATCTGTCACAGGTTGCGCGATAATAATTAATGAAATAGCGCAGGCCGTTACAGAGATAACTAATTTTGCCAAGCCGGCCAAGCTAATCCAAGGCAAGGTAAACTTTTATTATCTCGACGAAAGCGCAATAGCCGTAGATGGCCAAGACGCTTTCCATTTATACGATACTTTTGGCTTTCCTCTTGATTTAACACAAGATTTGTGCCGAGAAAAAGGCATTTTTGTTGATACAATAGCTTTTGATGTCGAAATGAAGAAGCAGCGTACGCGGGCTCGGGCAGCAAATAAATTTACTATTCGAGATGGAATGGAATATAGCGGCCGTATAACTGAATTTCATGGCTATGAAGATTTGCGCTACGAAGGCAAGGTTCTTGCTATTCACAAGGAGGGTGTCTCAGTAAATTTCATCGAAGTAGGTGATGAGGCGATAATCATGCTAGATCACACACCCTTTTACGCCGAATCTGGTGGACAGGTAGGAGATCATGGCGAATTGCTTGCCAGTAACGGGACTTTCACAGTAACAGATACACAAAAAATAAAAACTAATGTGTTTGGTCACAAAGGGTCTTTGCGTAAAGGGCTAATGGCTACAGGTGATAAGGTTTTGGCAGAAGTTAATTTAATGGCGCGAGCACGCACCGAACGCAATCATTCCGCCACTCATTTGATGCACAAAGCCTTGCGTGAGGTCTTAGGCGCTCATGTCCAGCAAAAAGGCTCGTTAGTTGATGCTGATAAAACACGTTTTGATTTTGTGCATTACCAACCAATGAGCGAGGCAGAAATTCTTAAAGTGGAGACTTTAGTGAATGCGGAAATTCTATCCAATGTCGCGACTGAGGCATGCGTGATGAGAATTAAGGATGCACAAAAAACTGGTGCGATGATGTTATTTGGGGAGAAGTATGGTGAGGAGGTGCGCGTACTACAGATTGGATCTTCACGGGAGCTATGTGGCGGCACTCATGTCAAACGCACTGGCGACATTGGTTTTTTTAAGATTCGCGATCAAAGCGGAGTGGCGGCAGGCGTCCGTCGCGTGGAGGCAGTTACAGGTGAAGGCGCGCTAGAATACGTGCAGCAATGTGAGATGCAATTACTGCAAATTAGCGAGACGCTAAAAGCGCCGCTGCAAGAAGTAACACAAAAAATTACTCAAATGGTTGGCAGTGTCAAGCAGCTAGAAAAAGAACTGGCGAAACTAAAATCAAAATTCGCGGGCACGCAAAGCAGCGATCTCGTCAACCAAGTAAAAGAGGTAAAGGGCGTTAAATTATTGACGGCGTGTTTGGAGGGAGCTGATGCGAAGACCTTGCGCGAAACTTTAGATGGATGCAAAGATAAATTGAAATCTTGTATCGTAGTGCTGGGTACAATAGAGGCCGGAGGAGTTGTCCTAATCGCAGGTGTTACAGACGACCTTACCGTAAAAGTGAAAGCGGGCGAATTAGTTAATTTTGTTGCCTTACAAGTTGGAGGCAAGGGCGGAGGTCGCCCTGACATGGCGCAAGCGGGAGGCACTCAACCTGATAATTTACTGGCAGCATTGGACAGCATTTCTAGTTGGATCGAACAAAGATTGTAGCAATTTTCTTTTAAAGAACGTGCCTTATAATCATTATTAACTTATGACAATTAAACATTCCCGTCTTTTAATTCTTGGCTCTGGTCCCGCTGGTTACACTGCGGCAGTCTACGCTGCTCGCGCCAACTTAAACCCTGTAATTATTACTGGGTTGGCTCAAGGCGGCCAACTCATGACCACTACCGAAGTAGACAATTGGCCGGCAGATGCGATGGGCGTGCAGGGTCCAATGCTAATGGAACGTTTTCAGCAGCATGCAGAACGTTTTAAAACCGAGATTATTTTTGATCATATCCACACTGCCAAAATTACAGGGAAACCCATTACTTTGATTGGTGACCAACAAACGTATACTTGCGATGCACTCATTATTGCCACTGGCGCCTCTGCCCAATATTTAGGCTTACCGTCTGAAGAGGCATTTATGGGAAAAGGGGTATCTGGTTGCGCTACCTGTGACGGCTTCTTTTATAAGGGGCAAGATGTTGCGGTGATAGGTGGCGGCAATACGGCGGTAGAAGAAGCACTTTATCTTTCTAATATTGCACGCTCGGTCACCGTAATCCATCGCCGCAATAAATTCCGCTCAGAAAAAATATTAATAGACAGATTGATGGATAGAGCCGAGAACGGCAATGTGGCATTAGAGTTTTATAATGTGTTAGAGGAGGTATTAGGTGACGACTCTGGTGTCACTGGAATCCGCATAAGAAATACCCAGAATGATTCCATTAAAAATCTAAGTTTACATGGAGTATTTATTGCCATTGGTCACAAACCTAACACAGATATTTTTGCAGACCAGTTAGAAATGAAGAACGGCTATATTGTTACTCTTGGTGGCAACCTGGGGAATGCAACAGCCACCAACATTTTAGGAGTATTTGCAGCAGGCGATGTGCAAGATCATATTTATCGTCAAGCAGTCACTAGTTCGGGCAGCGGTTGCATGGCGGCGTTGGATGCAGAAAAGTACCTGGATGACTTAAGCTGAAAAAATCACTAAGTCGGATTGTTCATGAAGCAACGCGACAGCAAAAATCTAATCAAACCAGCAACTGTAACGGCAAATAATGAGGATGAGTTTTCATTATTTCGAGCGGCAGTTAAGGATGTGGCGCCATTAATCATGTCCAATAAAATAACCCATACTTTAAATTCTCCTCGCCCAATCCCTCGAAAAGTTTCGCAAGATATTCAATCCACGTCAGGCGATATATTTTCCGATTACATTCCATCAGAAATAGCAATAGAGGTAGGCGATGAGTGGGCTTTTTTGCGCCCTGGTTTATCTCATCAAACTTTGCGGCGGTTGCGAAAAAATTACTGGGGCATCCAGGCACGACTAGATCTACATGGTTTTACTCGTGACCAAGCGCGACAAGAGCTCATGATGTTTCTTGACTCTAGTAGCAAGCAGGGTTTTCGCTGTGTGCAGGTAATACATGGCAAGGGATTAAGTTCAAAAAATCAAGAATCTGTGTTGAAGGCCAAGGTAGGCGGCTGGCTTGCGCAATATAAGAATGTGCTGGCTTTTTGTAAAGCAGGGTCAGCTGACGGTGGAAGCGGCGCTGTTTTAGTATTGCTGAAGACGTCTAGATCGAAGATTGAAATATGATAGATGGGGCAGTGTCAATTTTTAAGAATCAAATAAAAAATAAATTTAGATTTTACAGAAACTGTAGTTTTTTCAAATCCTCGATCACCTCAGTAGAATTTCGAGAGGCGCTAGCCAATAAATAAATTTTGGCAATCTTGCCCTGCGAATCAATCAAAAAAGTATTGCGCTTGGCAAATTTAACAATGCCTAGATTAATAAGAGAGTCGTAACAGGTAGCAACTTTCGCTTCATCATCAGCAAGTAACGGAAAGGCGAGGTTATATTTCTTGGCGAAATTAGTGTGACTTGTAGTGCTATCTACACTTATGCCCACTAAATTTGCGCCCAGTAGCGTGAGTTTGTGAAAATCATCACGAAACATACATGCTTGTTTAGTGCAGCCGGGTGTGTCATCTTTGGGATAGAAATACAATACTAACCATTTACCGCGAAAATCTGCCAAGGTATAAATTTTACCATTCTGATCCGGTAGCTTGAAATCCGGAGCCATCTGGCCTATTTTTGGCACATTAATCTGCGCAGTACGGTTCCATGAAAACATAATTATCCTTAGTAGCGTTGCAACTATTTTACAGAAGCCTTTCTTTTTAAGTTGAATTTTATATCTTAAAGAGATCAAGCTTTCCCCGATAAGTAATCTTCCAAGAGTGACATACAATTAACGTTATTTTTTTGGGAAGAATTACGTTACCAAAATATTGTAAGAAGCGCTTAAATTAATCCATGCCACAATACTGGTAGCGTAAAATGATGTTTGCGGCCCTGGTAGCTCAGTGGATAGAGCAACCCCCTCCTAAGGGGTAGGTCACACGTTCGATTCGTGTTCAGGGCGCCACAGGTAGTGTTATAAATGGAAATTCGATTGGAATTTTACTGGTAGCGATATATGCCCCGACTTTCTAGATGGCAAACTCAGCAGCGAGAGTCTAACATTGAATTGAGCGAACAGAATGGGGTGCGAGCGTTACATTTGGGTAGTGATATGGTGCAAAGTGCCATGCGATTGACCGCACCCAATGATCTGGAGCTGTTCTATACCCAGTGCATGATGGGGTTCTTATTGTTTCACCCCCACCCAGAAAATATTCTGATGATTGGTTTGGGCGGGGGATCACTGGTAAAATTTGTGTATCACCGAATGCCACAGATTAAGATTAGTGTGATTGAAATTAGCCCACAAGTTGTCGAAATTGCGCGCAGTCATTTTTTGTTACCCCTTAACAGCGAACGTTTGCAAGTGTTGGTTGCAGAAGGTGGCGATTACATTGCTCATCATCCCGCCAGCACAGATATACTAATGGTTGATGGTTTTAATGGCAGTAATCAGGTCGATACTCTCTGTAGCCAAGATTTCTATAACAGCGCTTGCGAGACACTTAATAAAAACGGCATCTTAGTGATTAATCTTCTCAGCAGAGACAAGAATCGAGATGAGCATATGCACCGCATACAGAATAGTTTTGATGGCCATGTAATTACGTTTTTGACTGAGATCCGGGGCAATCAGATTGTTTTTGCGTTTAAACGTGGCCTAGGAAAAATAGCATGGGAAGAATTAGAGCGACGCGCAGAGGAGCTGGAAAGTCAGCTGATCTTGCCATTTCCTAGATTTATTGAGGGGTTGCGTAAGTATGGCGCGCATAGCAACAGATATTTAGAGATTTAATTTTGCTCATGTTTTATCGAGAGACGAGCGCTTATTTATATACAAGGGCTTAGTGCGCCCCTCGTTTGGTTATGATAAAGTTCTACCCTGTGTTTAAAACAAGGAAAGCAAGTCATGGAATCTTACGAATCTGAGCATACTAAATTTATGCGTGAATTATTTATGCAAAACCCCCAATTGCCTGAACAGCAAAAAGAGGCGCGTGCTATTTGGTGGGATAAAACGCTGGATAAGGAGCAACGCAAACATTTTAAAGAATCAGAGGTGCCACAGAAACCCTATGTTTATTTTAGTCATGAGTAATTAAATAGAATTTTAGCGATCTCCCACCCTGTTATTGAACACCGTAATATAAATATAGCGCGGAATAATTATGCAAAACTTTGAAGCAGTGAGAGATGTTTTATCTGATGTATTAAGCTTGGGCGATCGAAAAGATTTTCTTGAAAAGGATTCAATCCTGTTGGGAAATATCCCAGAATTAGATTCAATGGCAGTTGTTGGTGTAATTGCGGCGTTAGAAAAGCGCTTTGGAATTACAGTAGATGCCGGCGAGATTAGCGCCAAAACCTTTCAAACTCTCGGCGGTCTCACCCAATTTATTGAACAAAAATTAGCCGAATAAAGCAGTCAATCCGTGGTCCAATAAAAATGCTTGTTAAGCAGTCAACGAAACGAGCTACTGAGAGTTCATGAAGCATAAAAAAATGGCCCCAACTTTAGGTTGAGGCCATTTTAGAATATACAGCTTAAAACAATTGTTTCTTAGTGATCCATTGTTATAGGACCAGGTTTCTTTGTTTGTTCCATGATGTTGTTGTCCCATTTACCTTCAACAGTCATGTGTGCGGCAGCTCCCAACAACACCGCTTCAAGCAGATTATGGCTGAGATAAACGTACAGTCCTGGCATTAAGAACTGATACCCGGCTGCACCTGCAGAACCCCCAGGAATAAACCAAGTTTCATAATTAGTGCTTGGAACATCATTGAATGAACCACCCTGCCAAACCAAGTCAGCATGACCACCAATCAGATGTGGCCGTGAATCGCGGTTTGCTTGTGAGTGAATGAACAGAACTTTTTCACCTACGTTTGCTGTAAGTGCATTTTTTCCTGTTAAGGCGCCTACTGCACCATTAAACACAACGTGGGTTGGGATTAGACCCTTGCCCAATTCAAGCATGTCAGCCATTCCTTCGAGTGGTTGAGCATATTGCTTGTATTTTCCGTTTGCGTCTTTAGGTAGATAAAGATCTTGTTCACCAACGTAGTAACCGCGATCATATTTCCATGGTTTACCTTTAGCGTCTTTCAGCCCGGCACGTGGCAATATCATGATGGCACCATTCATGCCAGAACTATTGTGGAAAGGAATCATGGTTCCACCAGGAGCGCAGTGGTATACAAACACACCAGCTTTTAGGGCTTTCCAAGTTAAAACAACTTCTTCACCAGGCTGTACAAGATCTAAACCTGCGCCACCTAGTGAGCCAGTTGCAGCATGGAAGTCAAGATTATGTGCCATGGTATTACTTTTTGGATTAACGAGAGTCAATTCAACCCAGTCACCTTCATGCGCAACGATTAACGGTCCAGGAACGGTTCCGTTGAAAGTCAAAGCCCACCATTTTGTGCCGTCTGGTGAAACTTGCATGAGTTTTTCTTGGGCTTCTAATCTTACTGCTACAATCTTTGCGGGACCCTTCGCTACTTGATCATGTTTAGGTAGATGGGGAGGGGCCACTAGTTCTTGGGTGACTCTAGGGGTGTTAGCTGGAGCATTGGCCAATACTTGCGTTACGCCGGCAAGAACAAGACCAAAACCAGCTAATAGACTTACAGCTTTTTTATACATTTAAACTCCTATTTATTTGAAAAATTGTTGTAATTTATTGTTTAATAAATAAATAAATAAATAAATAAATAAATAAATAAATAAATAACTAACGCCGTATAGTACACGAAAAATAAATAAGCACAAGAGATGTTTATTTAGAGAAGCGAAGCTTAATTTAGTTCAATTAAAGAGTTTTGTCCCTAAGTGGACATACTGGAGAGCATTGATAAGCTTATAGTGACTCAAAGACAGCCGCCGCACCCATTCCTGTACCGATGCACATAGTAACCATGCCATAATTCTTTTTGTGTCGACGTAGACCGTGTAGCAATGTGGCAACGCGAATGGCGCCGGTGGCGCCCAAAGGATGGCCGAGCGCAATTGCTCCTCCTAAGGGGTTAACTTTGTTGCGATCTAGCCCCAGATAGTTGATGACCGCAAGACTTTGCGCGGCAAAGGCCTCATTTAATTCAATCCAGTCCAGATCATCTTGTTTCAAACCAACTTGTTTTAGTACTTTTGGTATTGCTTTGATTGGGCCGACCCCCATTACGTCAGGTGGTACGCCGGCTACTGCAAATCCCATAAATCGCCCAATTGGTTCGAGATTAAAGCGTTTCAGGGCCACTTCACTCACTATAATTACAGCGCCTGCGCCGTCTGACATTTGTGAGCTATTGCCAGCCGTAACCGAGCCATTAATTGCAAAAACCGGCTTTAACTTGCCAAGGGTTTCTTGATTTGTGCCAAGACGAGGACCTTCGTCGGTATTTTTGGTGATGAGTGTGCTACGGATCTCACAGGAAGAAAGATCGGGCCTTCTTTCTTCAATAGTATACGGCGCAATTTCTTGACTGAATTCGCCCGCCTCAATAGCTTTAAGTGCCCTGATATGACTGGTTACCGAAAACTCATCTTGAGCTTCACGACTTACCTTCCACTGCTGCGCAACTTTTTCTGCAGTCAAGCCCATGCCATAAGCGATGCCTACATTTTCATCCTGTAAGAATATGGCCGGATTGATAGTGACTTTGTTACCCATCATAGGCACCATGCTCATACTCTCTGTGCCAGCGGCAATCATAACATCAGCCTCACCTAGGCGTATGCGATCGGCAGCAAGCGCGACCGCCTGAACTCCAGAAGAGCAAAAGCGATTAATAGTCATGCCAGATACACTATTGGGCAGTCCTGCCAGCAATAGAGCGATCCGCGCCACATTCATGCCTTGTTCACCCTCCGGCATTGCGCAACCAACGATTACATCGTCGATTGCCGCCGGATCAAGCCCGCTGCATTCTCGCATAGCGACTGTTAATACATGAGCTAACATGTCATCTGGACGCACAGTTCTAAACATGCCACGCGGTGCCTTGCCAACCGGCGTTCGCAAAGCGGCAACAATATAAGCATCTTGAATTTGTTTGGTCACGTGGCGTCTCCCGTAGTGCTGACTTAATTTCTCAATGGTCTGCCTGTTTTGAGCGTGTGCTCGATTCGTGCTTGTGTTTTTTCGGTTGCCAGCAGTTCAATAAATGCAGCACGTTCTAGTCCTAACAGCCAATCCTCGTTCACTAGACTGCCGGGAGTGATGTCCCCACCACACAGGACACTGGCAATTTTGCTGCTTACCAGGTAATCATGTTCCGAGATGTAGTTGCCCTCAAGCATGTTGATAAGCATGGTTTTGATAGTGGCGATTCCAGTAGAACCCGCCACAGGGATGTTGTAGTTTCTTAACGGCGGACGGTAGCCTGTTTCTGCCAATGCAAGGGCTTGTACTTTTGCAGCGTGGAACAATTCGAAGCGATTCATTACTACTTGATCAGCAAGGCGCAAATAACCTAATTCTTTTGCGTGCTCTCCACTTTTTGACATTTTTGCCATTGCAACATTTTCGAAATAGCTTTTTAGTGGCGTAAAGATATCGCCCCCTTTTGCATGCTGCGCTGCTCGTAAAGTAAGCTCCTTGCAGCCCCCTCCCGCGGGCACCAAACCTACGCCAGCCTCTACTAGACCGATGTAACTTTCTAATGTCACCACTGCACGATCACAATGCATCATAAATTCACAGCCCCCACCTAAGGCAAGCCCGTCTACCGCAGCCACTGTGGGGACTATTGAGTATCGAAGAGCCTGAGAGATCTGCTGGAATTGCGCCACCATTGCCTCTATTTCAATTAATTTTCCAGCCATTAATGTATCAGCGAGATTTAGTTTATGCGCAGCTTTGAGTACGACGGATTGAGCCGCCTTCTGGATTTTTTTTGTGAACAGATGGAAAGCAGAGTCAACCCCGTCATCTTTTAGACGGCTTGTTGTTTTTTGTAAGTTAGCCCCAGCAGAAAATGGTGGTTCGGTTTGCCAGATTATCAATCCACGCCAATTTTTCTCCGCCTCATTTATGGCCTGTTGCATTCCATCCAGCACCTGGTTATCGATAGTGTGCATCTTGCTCTTGAAACTGATTACGGCAATATCATCGTCGGTATGCCACATTCGCACAGCATTGGTTTCGAATATGGTGTTGCCATAATGTGTCTCTTCGCCCAGCAGCCGATCAGGAAATAACTGTCGTTGATACACTGACAGGGTTGAGCGGGGCTGCTGCATCTTTGTTAACGGGGCATATGAACCCTGTGTCGTGTGTACCCCGCTACGTTCTTTCTCCATTACCCATAAAGGCAGCTCTGTCGTGCCCATGCTCTTGCCTGCAACAATATCTTCATTGATCCATGTGGTAATTTGATCCCACCCCCCGGCCTGCCAAATCTCAAATGGCCCTTGATTCCAACCAAATCCCCAACGAACAGCAAGGTCGACATCGCGCGCGTTATCTGCGATGGTAATTAGATGAACAGCGCAGTAATGAAATAAGTCACGAAATATTGCCCATAGAAATTGTGCTTGGGGGTTTTGGCTTGCTCGTAGTGCCGCAAATTTTTCTACTGGATTTTTGAGCCTGAGTATTTCTTTAACACCTTCGTTACATTTGCCCGTTGAGAGTCGGTACATTTGTGTAGCGGGATCGAGTACATGAATTTCTTGACTTAATTTCTGATATACCCCGCGTTTAGTTTTTTGACCCAGTGCACCACTATTAATTAAGTTTTGTAACCAGTCTGGCGTAACATAATACTGATGCCATGGATCAGCAGTTAAAGTGTCACGTAAAGTTTTAATGACGTGTGCTAAAGTATCTAGTCCAACTATATCTGCTGTGCGAAAAGTGGCGCTTTTGGGACGCCCAATTAAGGAACCAGTAAGGGCATCCACTAGGTCGAAATCAAGTTTAAATTTATGAGCGTGATACATGGTGGCGAGCATGGAAAATAGACCCACTCGATTGGCAATAAAATTGGGCGTATCTTTTGCACGAATGACACCCTTACCCAGATAAGTGACTAGAAATTTTTCTAAATCGTCGAGCATTTCGGCATCGCTATCTGCGCATGCAATTAATTCCACTAAATGCATATAACGTGGCGGATTAAAAAAATGAATACCACAGAAACGGTGCCGCAAAATTTCTGGGAATGCTTGAGTTAACTGGTTAATAGAGAGTCCAGAAGTGTTGCTGGCAAAAATAGTGCGTGCGCCAAGATGCGGAGCAATTTTTTTATAGAGTTCAATTTTCCAATCCATACGCTCAGCGATTGCTTCAATCACAATGTCACAATCTTTGAGTAATTGGAGGTGTTGGTCATAGTTAACCGCTTGAATATAGATCGCCCTAGCTGGGATTGAAAATGGCGCAGGTTCTTGTTTCTTTAGGCCCTCTATCGACTTCAGTGCACCAGCGTTGGGATCACCTTGTTTTGTTGGGAGTTCGAATAGCAGCGTTTCAATATTGGCATTTACTAGATGCGCTGCGATTTGAGCCCCCATCACCCCAGCACCCAGTACGGCAACCTTACGTACGACAAAATTATTCCCGCCCAATTTAATCCCTGTTTGATTTAATTCTTGCATTACTCTTGTGGAATCAACCGTGGTTTGCGATTATCATCTACCGCCACATAAGTCAGTACGGCCTCGGTTACTTTTATGCAGACTTCAGCATTTCCTTGACGCGGGCCTCGTTGAGCATACACCGCCACACCCACAGTAATTGAGGTGCGCCCCACCTTGATAATATTTGCATAGAAACTCATTAGATCACCAACGAATACAGGCTGCTTGAATACGAAAGAATTAACGGCCACTGTGACTACTCGCCCACGAGCGCGGCGGACAGCCTGTAGGCTACCAGCCATATCTACTTGCGCCATGATCCAGCCACCAAAAACATCTCCCGCATGGTTGGTATCGGTTGGCATTGTTATTGCGCGCAGTATTGGGTCACCCCCTTTTGGTAACGATGTGTAAATTTCTTCATGGGCATTCATTTTATCGGCTCTTAGGTTAATTAGTATTTTTAAAGGCAGGTTGCAGAATTTTAATGTCCCTCATAAAGTCTTTTCACCTCGATCTGGTAACGATCCATTACCCGAGTTCGTTTCAGTTTTAAGGTGGGTGTTAGCATATCATTTTCGACAGTCCATGGTTCTGGCATTACCGCCACGCGACGTATCTTGGCATAGCCAGGGAAATCTCGTATTTGATGCGCAATTCTCTCTAGTATAATTTTTTCAGTTTTTTGGTTTTTCGCTAAGAGAGACGAGCCCAGACTAAGAACAGTTTCTGTGGACAAACTTTCTTGGTTACGAGAGCTCAGAACCACCAACGCACTTAAGTATGGACGCCCTTCACCAATCAACATCACTTGTTCAAATAATGGATCACGCAGAATAGCTGTTTCCATATCTATAGGCGGAACTTTTTCACCATTAGACAGGACAATGATTTCTTTTAGGCGACCGGTGATGGTCACCCTCCCCATTTTATCGATACTAGCCATATCACCTGAATTTAGCCAACCATCCGACGTCAATGTCGTTTTAGTGGCACTTATATTATTCCAGTAGCCGAGCATTACATTGGGGCCGCGAATCAGTAGCGCATTGTTTTCACCAAGTTTCACCTCTACGCCAGGAATGGGGGCCCCTACTCCGGCGGGCATATTATTATCGATGCGATTTGTGCAAACCACTGGACTGGATTCAGTCATGCCATAGCCTTGTAAGAGAGGCAACCCTAGGCCAATAAATGTCCGTGACACTTCGGCTGATAGTGGAGCCCCGCCCGTCATTGCCAGTCTCAGTCGCCCACCAAATTTACCCATGATCGCTCTTGTTACTAATTTTTCTAATAGCGGCCATAATAAATGAAAAATTTGCCATGATTCTCGTTTCTGTTGATACTCAAAACGACTGTAACCTATTTTTATTGCAAGATTAAATAAGCGATTGCTTAGAACAGATTTCTCTGCAAGTTTGGTGTAAATTGCGGCATGAATTCGTTCATAAATTCTAGGTACCGAAACAAGCACGGTGGGCTGTATGACCATTAAATCCTCCGGTAGCTGTTGGATTGATCGTGCGTAAGCGACGGTAGCCCCGCTCATTAATGGAAGATAGTATCCAATCGTTCGTTCGAAGGTATGCGATAGCGGCAAAAAAGAAAGAAACAAATCATTTTCTCGGACTGGCACAATTTGCAGGCAACTGTAGGCATTGGTGAGTAAATTATTGTGGCTCAACATAACCCCTTTAGGCCGACCAGAAGTACCAGAGGTATACATAATGGTTGCCAGACTGTGCGGACCATGGTCGCTATGCTGAATCTTTTTGACTTTTTCGGGCAACCAGTCACAAAGAGAAAGCACCCTATCTTCATTGTTCTTATTAGCAATTTTTTCAAATTGCATAATTGTTACGATGCGCAATAAAGAGTCAATTGGGTCATGTGTTTCGGAAAATGCATGCCACTGAGAGAGTTCTTCTAGTAATAGTAATTTGGCACCAGAGTCACGTAGGATGTAAGCCGCATTTTCGGCCCGATCTGCTGTGTAAAGAGGAACAACAATCAGCCCTAGTCCCAGCGCCGCTTGATCGAATATTACCCAGTCTAGGCAATTTTTTGACATCACCGCTACCCGATCGCCGGGAACAAGACTCTCTTGAGAAAGAGCGGTCTGATAGCGCGCTACCTGTCCCTCCACTTGCGCCCAAGTATATTCGCACCAAGTTTTGTTTGATGGCTTGTAATCTTGGTACGCTATTTTTTGCGGCGAACGTCGAACACGCTCTCTAAATAGACCGTCTAACGTTCTGGCGATTTCCGCCGAGATAATATCCTCCCCGCTGTTTAGTTCAGTTGTTGTAGTTGTTTTCACGGTTTGTTTTATGGAGCGCGCACTTCTTGAGAAGAGGAGATTTCTTTTTCCTTACTAAAATCAGGCGAAAAGTCATCCACCATAATAACGCGACGACGAAGAGATTTCATTTGCTCTAGTAAGGCCGCTTCATCAGTAGTGATAATTTCTTGCTTTAATGAAGCTGTAATTTTCTCATTTTCTTGTGCAGGAACTTCCCCGGCCTTAACGGCCGCACGTAGTTTGACTTCAACCTTCTCGCATGCGATTGCACATTGCAATGCTTGTTCTAGAGCTCCTATGGGTTCTTCGACAGACATTGGAATATAGATACCTGCAGTTAAACGATTACGGGCTTCTCCCGGGGTCAGCATGAGCTTGACAACTTCGTGACCTAATTTGTCAGACGGAAGGGAGTATGGCCGACCCAAAGGGAATATTAGTATTCGTAATTTCCACGCCAAGAATCGTACTGGGAAATTATTTAGCAAGCCGTCGAACGCTTGTTGCATTCGATAGAGCGCATCTTGCATTGACCAATGTAACAGCGGTAAATCAGTCTCAGGGTGATCATCATCCTCAAAGCGTTTTAATGTTGCTGAGCATAAATAAAGCATGCTGAGAATATCGCCTAGACGAGAGGAGAGTTTTTCTTTGCGTTTGAGAGTTCCGCCGAGGACCAACATAGAGACATCGGTAATCAGCGCAAAAGCAGCCGAAAAGCGCGTTAACTGCTTATAGTAGTTTACAGTTTCAAAGTGTACATTGTTGGGCGCGTTTGCTAAGAATGCACCAGTTAGCCCATGCAAAAGACAGCGCACCGCATTACCACAACTAAAAGCGATGTGTCCCATCAGCGCCCGATCAAATTCTGGCAAAGCACGCGCGGTATCCTGGTCATTGGCAGCGTGAATCTCTTTCAGTATATAGGGGTGACAGCGAATTGCCCCTTGTCCAAAAATAATCATGCTACGAGTAAGGATATTGGCGCCTTCTACAGTGATGCTGATAGGAATTTGTTGATAGGCGCGCCCCAGATAATTGCTGGGGCCCATGCAAATACCCTTGCCGCCATGTACGTCCATCGCGTCATTAATTGTTTGACGCGCACGTTCAGTAAGGTGATATTTGACGATAGCAGAAATAACTGATGGTTTTTCGCCGAGATCCACTGCGGCTGCTGTCATCACTCTGGCCGAATCCATCATGTAAGTATTTCCACCAATACGCGCTAGAGCCTCTTCCACACCTTCAAAACGCCCAATGGAAGTTTTAAACTGCACCCGTACTCTGCCGTATGCGCCACTGGTTAGTGTTGCTAATTTAGCCACACCAACACTGGTAGCTGGCAGCGAAATAGCGCGTCCAGCAGCAAGACAGTTCATGAGCATTCGCCAGCCATGACCCACACCTGCACGTTCGCCAATTATCCATTTCATTGGGATGAATACGTTTTTGCCAGAATTGGGACCATTCTGAAAGGCAGCATCAAGTGGAAAATGACGACGACCAATATTAACGCCAGCTGTGCTGGTGGGGATGAGTGCCAGCGTAATGCCGAGATCTTTTTCCCCCCCAAGCAGCTCATTGGGGTCGTATAGTTTGAATGCGAGACCGAGCAACGTTGCTACTGGCCCTAGCGTGATATAGCGCTTTTCCCAAGTAACGTGCATTCCCAACACATCCTGTTCGCCTTCAAATTCGGCACGACAGACAATGCCAAAATCAGGGATTGATCCCGCATCCGATCCAGCGTCTGGCCCAGTAAGTCCGAAGCACGGCACCTCCAGACCCTTTGCCAGGCGCGGAAGATAATAATTCTTTTGATCCTCTGTTCCATAATGTAATAGTAACTCTGCGGGCCCCAGCGAATTTGGTACCATCACTGTTACTGCTGCCGTTCCACTGCGTGAACCAATTTTCATCACCGTTGCAGAATGAGCTAGCGCTGAAAAACCATATCCGCCATATTTTTTTGGAATAATAATGCCGAAGAAGCCGCGACTCTTAATGAACTGCCAGACATCGGGCGGTAGATCATGTAACGTACGGGTAATATGCCACTCGTCTAGCATGGCACACAACTCCTCCACCGGCCCAGCGAGAAAATCCCTCTCCTCGATACTAAGCCCAGGCTTTGGATATGCTAATAACTTTTCCCAGTTAGGTTTTCCGCTAAATAGATCTCCGTCCCACCATACAGTGCCAGCATCTAAGGCCTCTTGTTCAGTTTGAGAAATTTGTGGCAGGATTCCTCGGAAAATTTTTAACAATCGACTGGAGATAAAGATACGGCGTAGTGGCTGAATCAATAAAACGAGTCCAAGGGTAGTTATTAATCCTAGAAGAAAGAAAGAGAAGAATGGAGTCATGATATTTTCGTATAAAAAATATAGAGTGACTATGTCATGCTACATTAAATTCAATCAAGTGAGTGAGAAATACCAAAACTTAGGCCGTATGCGTCAGACAAGAACTTTTAAACTATGTTCTTTTAGGTGCTCTAGTATTTGCTGTAGTAAATTAGGGGCCAAGCAATCAAATTCTTTTGATCCTTTCATTGAGCGCAACCAAGTGAGCTGTCTTTTGGCCAGTTGACGTGTAGCAGCAAGACTCAATTTGTTCAGTTCAATCAAATCGATCTGATTGTCGAGGTACATGCATGTTTGTCGGTAGCCAACACAGCGCATCGAAGGAACATCTGTTTTAAGATCGAATTGATTACGAATAGTGCGAACCTCGTTAATTAATCCCAATTCCAACATTTTTTCAAAGCGATCTGCAATGCGTTGATGCAATATTTCACGATTGCTCGGGATTAAAGCAATGTTGATTACACGATAAGGCAGATAAGAGGGCTTTGGTTTCTTGAGTAGTTCGGACATAGGTTTCTCGGCAAGATAGCATACTTCAAGTGCGCGCTCTATGCGCTGACTGTCGGTAGGTTTTATGCGTAATGCGCTAACTGGGTCAAGTTGCTGCAATTTTTTATGCAGCGTCGGCCAGCTGCTTTCTTTTGCCATGGCGTGAATCATTAAACGTGTGTTGGTATTTGCGGGAGGAAGCTTAGACAGCCCCTCCAATAGTGCGTAAAAGTAAAGCATGGTGCCGCCCACCAGCAGTGGAATGTTGCCATTTTTTATGATTTGCTGCATTGCAATTAGCGCATCATTACGAAACTGTGCAACCGAATAACGTTCATCTGGTTCGATCAAATCGATAAGATGATGAGGCACCGTTCTTAGGGATTTTTGGTTTGGTTTGGAAGTACCAATGTTCATGTGTCGGTAGACTAGAGCGGAGTCTACACTAACAATTTCTATTGGCAGGTATTTAGAGATCTCCAATGCAATATTACTCTTTCCACTGGCTGTGGGGCCCATTAGAAAAATAGCGGGCGGATGGTCGGAAGCTTCCCCAGTTTTTTTTATTTGGATTTGAATTGTCATGCGTAAGCAGGGAGAGTAAGTGGATTTGATTTTATGTCAAGAGCGCCCGCTTCCCATTTTTGAATATGCGTTTACGGCAGGCGTCCTCTTATTGTTTCTGATCATGTTGCGCTTTGATAACAGCCTGATCTGATTTGCTGTTATTTGACAAAGTCATTGTACGCTGTATATGGCACGGAATTTAGTTGGGCCAGAGCCTCTCCTAAACAGAGCGCTTGCCGAGAAAGAGAATTAAACGCTATATTCAATTCGATGGCAAGTGGCAGCGATTTCGGTTAGAATCCTAGTCTTCTTTTTAACTCGGACATCGCACTTACGTGGCGATCCCGGTGATACCTCATGATTCTTATTTTACTACCAGACACGCATCCAGATAATCCGGAATATAAACAGCTAATGACACGTCTTGGCAGTCTGCCCGGCATCTCTACACGCGTGCATACTGAAGCTGGCACCGAGCAAGTGTTAACCGAGGTATATCTAATTGGGAATACGAAGGCGCTCTCCTTCGAAGATATGCAAAATTTACCCTGTGTTGATAGGGTGGTGCGAATTTCCGAGGAGTATCGCATTCTTGGGAGGCATAAGAATGATGATCGCCCTACTCACTTTGACTATAACGGGATTCGTTTTGGTCAAGACACATTGCATATTTTTGCTGGATTGTGCGCGGTAGATACGCCAGAACATGTTGAGATGATGATGAAAGCATTACGCGATCATGGCCAGATTTGTACTCGTATGGGGGCCTACAAGCCACGCACTAGTCCATATTCATTTCAAGGCCACGGCAAGACTTGTCTTCCTTATGTGTTCGATTTAGCTGGAAAATATGGAATTAAGGTCATCGCCATGGAAATTACCCACGAATCACATGCGGACGAAATTCGTGAAGCCTTGCATCAAACTGGCAACCCTACTGGAGTAATGTTGCAGATTGGCACCCGCAATACACAGAATTTTGAACTACTGAAAATTGTTGGACGCCAGCAAGAGTTTCCGGTGCTGATTAAACGTGGTTTTGGCATCACTCTAGATGAGTCGCTCAATGCAGCGGAGTATCTTGCCTCTGAAGGAAATCGGAAAATTGTATTTGGCCTACGTGGAATGAAAACCAGCATGGCGGATCCGCATCGCAATTTTGTAGATTTTGCTCATGTACCAGCAGTCAAGCGCTTAACCCGCATGCCAGTTTGTATTGATCCTTCACATTCAGTGGGTGCGCGCACTCGTTCGCCAGATGGCATGCTTGATATTATGCAAGTTACTGCTCAGGGGGTGATTGCTGGAGCCAACATGGTATTGGTAGATTTTCATCCGGTGCCAGGCAAAGCGCTTGTGGATGGTCCACAAGCCCTACTCATAAAAGAATTACCACATTTTCTAGAAGATATTCGTATTGCCCGCGCGGCCTATGAACAGCGCTCGATTCTAAGTAAAAATTATTTGGATGGGTAGTTTTTAGAAAATTTTTAAAGTAACTCGGGAAATCAAATTTCTGAATTCTTAATAAGAGTACGTTGCAACACATCGATCTTGTTGTCCGTATTCTCGATTTTTTTATGCACCCCCTTTTGTGTTGTTGCAGATACTCAGTTTAGTCTGATTGATGATCGTGGACGAAGCATCCATTTAGAGCGCTCTGCCAGACGTATTATCTCGCTTGCCCCCCACATTACTGAATTAATATTCGCCGCCGGTGCAGGTGATAAAATCGTAGGTGTCAGTAGTCATAGTGACTATCCTAATGCCGCTATGCTTGTTCCAAGCGTTGGTGATTCATTTGGGCTAGATCTTGAAAAGATAATCACACTTAGGCCGGATCTGGTAATAGCGTGGCGCAATGGAAATACGCAAGCAGATATTGAAAGAATGGAGAAATTGGGCCTGACAGTATTTGTCACAGAGGCGAGCAAATTAGAAGATATTCCAAGATTGTTAAGAACTACAGGCCGTTTAGCAGGGACATTAATCTTTGCAGAAAAGGCAGCAGATGCTTACGAAAAAGAGTTGCAGCAGATTAAAGAAAAATATGCTCATCGCCAACAAATTAGAGTGCTTCAGCTAATTTGGCACCAACCCTTGATGAGCATAAATGGTAATCATATTATCAGTGACATGATTAATATCTGCGGTGGGGTCAATGTACTTGCTTCGGCATCTTCTTTAGTACCCGTCATATCTGCAGAAAGTTTGTTGGCAAACGATCCCCAAGTTATTATTAGCAGCGTATCCTTGAAATCTAATGAAATACAAGCAGAAGACCTGTGGAGAAAATTTTCACACATTAAAGCAGTAAAAAATAAACATCTATTTTTTATTCATCCTGATTTGATTCATCGTCAAAGCCCGCGTACACTACTGGCAGTGAAAGCGATTTGTAAAAGTTTGGAGAGCGCTCGACGCGGGTAGCAAAAAATCTTTTTGATCGATGCTACTGAATGATGCAGAGAGAAATTTATTTACCAGTATTTAATCGTATAATATTTTTATGGAAGATAACCCATGATCAGTATAGTGCTAGCAAACCCCAGAGGGTTTTGTGCAGGAGTAGATCGCGCTATTGAGATTGTTGAGCGAGCACTGACTACGCACGGTGCACCAATTTATGTACGTCATGAGGTGGTACATAATCGTTTTGTGGTAGAAAATTTAGAAAAGAAAGGAGCGGTATTTGTCGAAAATCTGGATGAAGTGCCAAATGGCAGCATCTTAATTTTTAGTGCCCACGGTGTTTCTCATGAAGTGCGACGGGAAGCTGAGACACGAAAACTTAAAGTGTTTGATGCCACCTGCCCTTTAGTTACAAAAGTCCATGTTGAAGTAGGAAAGATGCGGAAACTGAACAAAGAGATCATTATGATCGGTCACCAAGGACACCCGGAAGTTGAGGGGACTATGGGACAGGCTGAAAGCGGCATGTATCTAGTGGAAACAGAACAAGATGTGGAGAAATTACAGGTGATGGATGCGAGTAATTTAGCTTATGTTACTCAAACCACGCTATCAGTAGATGACGCTACGCGGGTTATCAAGGCCTTGAAACAGCGCTTTCCAACAATTACCGGACCAAAAAAAGATGATATCTGTTACGCCACACAGAATCGACAAGATGCGGTAAAAATGATGGTCAAGCAATGCGATCTGGTCATTGTAGTTGGCTCACCTAACAGCTCCAATTCCAACCGTCTTTGTGAGGTAGCGCGAAATGCCGGTGTGGATGCATACATGATCGATCGAGCCGAACAGTTAAAGGATAATTGGCTGGAGGGAAAAGTCAAAATTGGAATAACTGCGGGCGCTTCAGCACCGGAAATATTGGTGCAGGAGGTAATTTCACGACTAAAACAAATAGGAAAAGAAAAAGTTGATGGGGAAGTGGTGGTAAGGGAGTTAAGCGGCGTAATTGAGGATGTGGTATTTCCGTTGCCCAAGAACTAACCCAAAAGACCGAGTATCGTTCCAGCCAACTTTTCTGATGCCCCAATTAATATAGACACTTTTAATTTACAATCAGCGCCACGAGGCTAAATAATTTTTAATGTATGGCCCGGTGATCGATAAAAATGCCAGGTTGTTTGTTGTGGTTTTTATAGAAGTTTTTAGATATCAACCTGCTACATGAAACTCCTTTCTGTATTTTTGAAGTAAGTCACTTTCTGCGCGAGGCATAATCTTTGGCAACAGATGTCGTTGTTATAGGCGGGGGAGTTATCGGGCTTGCTACGGCACATGAGTTGTTACGATTGGGCGCACGGGTAACTATATTGGAGCGTAGCTATTGCGGGAAAGAATCTTCTTGGGCAGGAGGGGGAATACTCTCGCCTTTGCTGCCTTGGGATTATCATGATTCAGTAACCCAGTTAGTACAATTAAGCAATAAACTATTTCCCAAATTAGTTGAGGAGTTGCGACAAGAAACTGGCATCAGTCCAGAGTATCAAACCTGCGGCATGCTTGTATTATCTGACGTAAAAAATACTCAAGACGATGCCGTTAAGATTTGGTGTGATCGTAATATTTTTTCTATAAAAAACCTAAGTCCACATGAAATTGTGCCGGAGTTAACATGGGATAAATCAGCATTATGGCTACCAGCGGTAGCCCAAGTGCGGAGCCCTCGCTTTTTGCAAGCATTAAAAAAATCAGTAGAGTTATCTGGTGGCATTATTTCTGAGCATGTCGAAGTGAAAAGCTGGAAGTTTAAGCACGCACACGTTGAATCGGTAATCACTAGCCAGGGAGAGCATGTGGCTCAGCATTATATTGTTGCCGCTGGGGCTTGGAGTCAAGAGGTTCTCAGCGAGTACGCTCTAAAGATGAATGTCTATCCAGTACGAGGACAGATGTTGTTATTTAGAGCCCCATTAGGCCTATTAAAAACAATTGTGTTCCATAATGGTTTTTATTTGATCCCTCGTCAGGATGGACATATTCTTGCCGGCAGCACTATGGAAAATGTTGGTTTTAATAAAAACATCACGAATGATGCGCGGGAGGAATTACTTGCAAAAACGCGTACTTTATTACCGATGTTGACTGAAGAAATGTTGGTTGGTCATTGGGCGGGGCTGCGTCCGGGCTCATACGGTAACATCCCCATCATTAGTCGACATCCCGTTATAACCAATCTTTATCTTAATAGCGGACATCACCGCTATGGCGTAACTATGGCGCCGGGTAGCGCCCATCTTTTATCCAAGACAGTTATAAATAATCTTCCTTCACTTGATTCGGCTCCTTATCATTGGCCAAATTAAATTTTTTGAGGGGTATATTTTTGTTAATTTTCCCTCATGTTTTGTCTATGGAGTGTGAGGTGTTAATATTGAATTAATTCAATATAAGGTACAAGTATTATGGCGGGCCATAGCAAGTGGGCTAATATTAAGCATAAGAAAGCTATCACAGACGCTAAGCGAGGCAAGATTTTTACTCGTCTTATTAAAGAGGTTACTGTTTCTGCGAGATTAGGTGGGGGTGATGTCACGAGTAACCCAAGATTGCGCTTGGCAGTTGATAAAGCCTACGAACATAACATGCCTAAAGATAATATAGAGCGAGCGATTAAGAGAGGTAGTGGGAGTTTGGAGGGTGTAAATTATGAAGAAATACGTTACGAAGGCTATGGCATCAGTGGCGCAGCTGTAATAGTTGATTGCATGACCGATAATCGAGTGCGTACTGTGGCAGATGTGCGTCATGCATTTACCAAGTATGGGGGCAATCTGGGAACTGATGGTTCAGTTATATTTCTGTTTAATCATTGTGGGCAACTATTATTTGCTCCAGGTATTAACGAAGACAAGCTGATAGAGGCCGCACTAGAGACCGGTGTCGAGGATTTGATTAGTAATGAAGATGGCAGCATTGAGGTTATTACTGCGCCGCATGACTTTATCGCCGCTAAGACCGCATTAGAGAAGGTTGGTTTCAAGGCAGAGCTTGCCGGAATGATCATGAAACCGATAAAAGAAACTTTTTTGATGGGCGATGGGGCCATAAAAATGCAAAAGCTGCTAGAAGCGTTAGAAAATATTGACGATGTTCAAGAGGTTTTTACAACGGCAGTGATTGACGAGCGGGCCATTATTTGACAATTGAGAATATTCGCATTCTTGGCATTGATCCCGGTTTGCGCATAACAGGTTTTGGGATTATCGATAAAACAGGAAATAAATTGACCTATGTTAGCAGTGGCCGCATTCGAACATTGGACGATGAGTTATCGCTGCGTTTAAAATCCATCATGGACAATCTTAGCGAGGTTATTAGACAACATAATCCGGATCAGGTCGCAGTAGAGAAGGTTTTTGTCAACATTAATCCGAAGTCTACACTAATGCTTGGACAGGCACGTGGTGCAGCAATTTGTGCGGCGGTGTCAAACAATATTGCTGTTGCTGAGTATACCGCATTGCAAGTTAAGCAAGCCGTGGTTGGTAACGGACATGCAAAAAAAGATCAAGTACAGGAAATGGTAAAGCGGTTACTAAAACTAGCCAGTAATCCTGGTGCAGACGCAGCGGATGCGCTTGCTTGTGCTATCTGTCATGCTCATGGCGGATTGGGATTAGGTGGAATTTCGACAACAGGTTATCGCATGAAACGTGGACGATTAGTATGATCGGCAGAATAACAGGTTTGTTGTTGGAGAAGCGCCCCCCGTTGGTGTTGGTTGATGTGCAGGGTGTGGGTTATGAAATCGATGTACCAATGAGTACATTTTATAATCTACCCGTTATTGGTTCAGAAATTACACTTCATACCCATCTTGTGGTGCGTGAAGACGTTCACTTACTGTTTGGCTTTTCCACCGAAACTGAGCGACAGGTTTTTCGTCAGCTTGTAAAAATTTCCGGTGTGGGTGCAAGAACCGCTTTGGCGGTACTGTCTGGTTTAAGTGTGACTGATCTACACCAAGCTATAGCAACTCAAGATAGCGGGAAACTCATTAAAATTCCGGGCATTGGTAAGAAAACTGCCGAACGCCTTTTGTTGGAGTTACGTGACAAATTAGACGCCAGTCTAAGTAACAACAATAGTGCAGTACCCGCTCCAAGAGGCAACAATGACGTACTGAATGCATTATTATCATTGGGTTATAATGATCGTGAAGCTAGTTGGGCAATCAAACAATCGCCCCTAGATTTATCTGTGTCAGATGGCATAAGACAAGCACTTAAACTTTTATCAAAAGAAAGGTAGGATGGATGTCTATCCTCAGCACTAAATGATTGAGACTGATCGATTAATTGCCACTGTACCCATTTCTTCTCAGGAAGAAGCTTTGGAACGAGCACTGCGTCCCAAGCATCTGGATGAATATGTTGGACAAGAGAAAATTCGTGAGCAATTGCAGATATTTATTGAGGCAGCTAGAAGACGCAAGGAAGCGCTTGATCATGTCTTGTTGTTTGGCCCGCCTGGGCTAGGAAAGACCACACTTGCTCACATCATTGCAAGAGAAATGAATGTAAGTTTGCGCCATACCTCGGGCCCCGTACTAGAGCGTCCAGGGGATCTGGCCGCACTACTGACCAATCTTGAGCCTAATGACGTACTATTCATTGACGAGATCCATCGTCTTTCCCCGGTAGTAGAAGAGATTCTCTATCCCGCATTAGAAGATTATCAGCTTGATATTATGATTGGCGAAGGTCCTGCGGCTCGCTCTGTCAAGCTTGACCTACCACCTTTTACCCTAGTTGGTGCCACTACTCGTGCCGGGATGCTAACCAATCCATTACGTGACCGTTTTGGCATTGTGGCACGACTTGATTTTTATTCAGCAGAAGAATTAACTAAAATCGTGACGCGTTCGGCAGGGTTGTTAAACGTAGAAATTTCTTCTGATGGAGCAACAGAAATTGCGCTCCGTTCGCGGGGTACGCCGCGCATTGTTAATCGATTGTTGCGCCGAGTGCGTGATTTTTCAGAAGTTAAAGCCGAGGGCCATATCACGCGTGCTGTAGCAGATGCAGCCCTAGCGATGCTGGATGTGGACGTTATTGGTCTTGATGTAATGGATAGGAAGTTACTGTTGACCGTGATGGAGAAATTCGATGGCGGGCCTGTGGGAGTAGATAATCTTGCCGCTGCACTTAGTGAAGAGCGTGATACTATTGAGGATGTCATAGAGCCCTACTTGATACAACAAGGATTTCTTAAACGCACCCCCCGCGGTCGCATGGCCACCAACACCGCTTACCAACATTTTGGAATGGCATTACCGAAAAGTGGATTAAGTCAGGAGCTATGGAGCGAAAAATGAGAATTGCATTAAAAATTGAAAGCTGAAATCGGTACAGGCAATCTAAAGTCTAAGGTCTTTGGAATTCAAGTTCGTGTTTACTATCAAGACACGGATGCGGGCGGAGTAGTTTATCATTCAACCTACCTTAATTTTATGGAACGTGCCCGTTACGAGTGGATGAGGGAACTAGAATTTAATGTCAACTCTTTGGTTCAAATTCAAAAGGTAACATTTATGGTGCATTCACTTAATATTGCGTACTCTAAGCCAGCGATACTGGACGATTTATTGAATATAACCGTGCAGGTAAAGGAGCTCGGCAGGAGTCGCATAGTACTCTTCCAGCAAGTGTTATGCGATCACACCACCTTAGCTGCCGCCACCATTCATTTGGTATGCGTAGGCGCTGACACACTCAAACCTGTAAGCATCCCTGCATCATTGCGCACCAAATTTGGTAACTCCCCATGAATGCAAACATTGTACAAGACATGTCTTTTTTACATCTGATTAATACCGCCAGTTTGCCGGTACAGTTGGTGATGACACTGCTGCTGCTGACTTCATTTCTGTCTTGGTGGTACATCTTCCGCAAGTTATTTGCTATTAGGCAGGCGCAGAAGAAAAGTGATGAATTTGAAACTATTTTTTGGAAAGGCATCGATCTTAATACGCTTTATCAAGATGCGAATAATGCGCGTCATGTAACAGGCAGCATGGAACGTATTTTCGAGGCAGGATTTCGTGAATTTATCAAACATAAGGGTCAGCAAGGGGCTGATATTAGCGCCATTATGGACGGCACGCGGCGCGCGATGCGCGCTACGTACCAACGAGAAATGGACGGATTAGAATTACACCTGTCTTTTCTGGCAACCGTAGGTTCAGTGAGTCCCTATGTTGGTTTGTTTGGGACAGTGTGGGGAATTATGAATTCTTTTCGCGGATTATCTAATGTTACACAGGCTACCATCGCTCATGTTGCCCCAGGCATTGCAGAAGCTTTGATTGCTACTGCCATGGGACTTTTTGCCGCAATTCCAGCAGTTGTTGCCTACAATCGTTATGCTCATGACATTGATCGTCTAGCGACACGTTTTGAAAGTTTTATGGAAGAATTATCTAATGTATTACAGCGACAAGCAATGGAATGAAGTTAATTTCAGGGAAAAAACTGTATGACTGAGCGTCGCGCCAAACGCCGTCTAATGAATGAAATTAACGTCGTACCCTATATAGACGTAATGCTGGTGTTATTAATTATTTTTATGATCACAGCGCCACTTATTAATCCGGGTCAAGTTGAGTTACCTCAGATTGGAAAGTCATTGGCACCACCGGTTGCACCGCTGGAAGTTATTATCAAAGCAGACAGTAGCCTAACGTTGCGTGATCGTGGCCAGGCCGGTATAGAGCAAAAAATTAATCGCTCTCAGCTAGTGGAGGCGATTAAAAGGAAGCAAATTCAAAATAATGAACAACCCGTGGTAATTGCGGCTGATAAAAGTGTGCGTTACGAAGAAGTAATGAATGTAATGGATATTTTACAGCAGCATCAAGTAAAGAAGGTTGGCTTATTGGCCGCACCAAAATGAGCAACATGAAAATACGATGAGCGCGGTAGCATTAAGAGATTCTGTGCGCTTAGAACCGGGGCTTTTACCAGCAGGGCTTTTAACGTTGCTGGTACACGGCGGACTCTTCTTGTTCTTATTTTTTGGGGTTGATTGGAAAACCTACCCACCAGATGGAATGGTAGTAGATTTGTGGAGCGAGCTGCCTGAATTAACACAGCCATCGGCTGAACAAAAGCTTTTACCGAAAAAGCCAGCTAAGTCGGCCTCTAAAGAAAAAATCTTGCCACCAAAATTAGAAATTCCAGAACCCAGTAAACCGGATATCGCACTTAAGATACTCAAAAAAAAGATTGAAAAACTTCAGCCAGTAGAAAAAAAACAAGCAGTCGAAGCAGATCAAAAGACAGAAGCGGTTGATGATGTAGCAAAGCTTTGGCAAGAACAATTAGCCGTAGACAAAAAACGGCAGGAAGCAAGTAAAAAACTTCAAAGTGAGATGGGGGCACAGGCAAAAGCTCAATCTAGTCTAACCGATGAATATAAAGCTAAGATTTTGGCCAAGATTAAGAGCCGAATTATTGTGCCGAATGACTTGTCTAGCGACCCAGTAGCAGAATTCGAGATCACGCTGCTTCCTGGAGGCGATATTCTTGAGGTGAAGTTAAGAAAGAGTAGCGGATCTACAGTTTGGGATAGCGCCGTGGAGCGCGCTATTAATTTATCTAAACCCCTGCCATTACCACCGGATCCATTATTATTTTTAAATTTTCGTAATTTGAGTCTTAAAGTGCATTATCGCGAACTATCAATATAGTTTACCGTATTATTGTGAATTTCTTATAGGTTAAATCCATGCAGATTTATCGCCCCCAATTCGTATTCTATGTAGTCATTATTTTACTTTGGCTGATTGGGACTCCACTCCATGCGGCCCTTAACATTGAAATTTTTGGAGGCGGTGCAACGCAAATTCCTATTGCCATTGCCCCATTTTCCTCTGAAGAAAAACTTAAACAAAGTTTGACCACAGTGGTGGCAGCAGATCTACAACGTAGCGGCCTGTTTAAATTAATTGATTCAAGTGGTCTTAGAGTTGGGGATCTCAGAGAAATTACTTATACCGACTGGAGCAGTCGTGGCGCTAATGTGCTGGTCACGGGAGGCATAACAATGCTGACCAATGGGCAAGTAGAAGTACAATTTAGTTTAATAGATTTGGCGAAACAGACGCTTCTGATTAGCGACACAGAAGTCGTTCCTGCCGAACAATTACGCGCTACCGCCCATCGTATAGCCGACAAGATTTACGAGACACTAACTGGCGATGTCGGTGTTTTCAGTACTCGTATTGCTTATGTAGCAAAAAATGAAAATAAATATGCGCTACAGGTAGCGGATGCTGATGGTTTCAATGCTCAGTCAGTAATTGAATACACTGAGCCCATTATCTCCCCTGCGTGGTCACCGGATGGTGCCCAGCTAGCTTATGTATCGTTTGAGAATAAAAAGCCAGTAATTTACGTACAAACACTAGCAACTAGAGCACGTAAAGTGATTTCTAATTTTAAGGGCAGCAATAGCGCGCCAGCATGGTCACCAGATGGAAAAAAACTTGCGGTAGTGCTAAGCATAAAAGGAGGCTCACAAATATTTCTTATAAATGCTGATGGCGGGGCTTTACAGAGACTTGGTCAGAGTTCGGGGATTGATACTGAGCCAAGTTTTTCACCCGATGGACGGTCAATTATTTTCACCTCTGATCGGGGCGGTAGCCCACAAATTTATCGTATGCCAGTAACCGGAGACGTATCTACAGTAGCTGAACGCCTTACTTTTGAGGGTAGTTATAATGTCAGTCCGCAGTATAGTTATGATGGGAAAAGCTTTACTTTTATCCATCGTAATGGTGAAAATTTTAATGTAGCAGTCCAAAATTTAGACACTCGTCAAGTGCAGTTGCTTACCGATTCACGATCTGATGAATCTCCTAGTTTCGCTCCAAATAATAGAATAATTTTGTATGCGACACGAATAAAAGGCAAGGGAGTTTTGGCTTCAGTGCCAAGTAGTGGTAAAATAACGGCTGAATTTTTTTTGCAAGTCATGGGCGACATTAGAGAGCCAACTTGGGGACCTTTACGCAAGTAGCAACAGATTTACAATACATTGAATATTTTATTCTTCAAGGAGATAGAAGTGAGCAAAATTTTAAGCGTAGTACTAATTAGTTTACTGTCGGCTTGTGCCAGTAAGACCATCCAGCCAACCTCTGGTACCGGAACAGAAGGGTCGTCCGTGGCAACTGCCCCCCCCGCCGCCGCCGCCAAAACCGCCGCCATTAATCCGCTTAATGACCCAAATAACATTCTATCAAAACGTAGCGTGTACTTTAATTTAGATAGTTTTGTGGTGAAAGACGAATACAAGTCTTTAGTGTCGTCTCATGCCAATTACCTACGCGAGAACGCCACTGCTAAGGTATTGTTGCAAGGCAGCGCTGATGAACGTGGGAGTCGTGAGTATAATCTTGCGCTGGGCCAGCGTCGTGCAGATAGCGTTAAGAAAGCAATGACTCTATCGGGCACCAAAGAGGCTCAAATCGAGGCTGTTAGTCTAGGTGAAGAAAAACCTCGCGGTACTGACCATAACGAAACATCATGGGCTGAGAATCGTCGTACAGATATTCGTTATCAGGGCGAGTAAGTATGCGTTTTCGCCTCTTCTTACTGCTACCTTTTTTGGTTTGCTGTAATTTGAGCTATGCTGGTCTTTTTAGCGATGTTGGTCTTTTTAGCGATGACGAGGCGCGCCAGCAAATTGCAATACAGCAAAAAAAAATTGGGGAGCTATATGATCAAGAGCGAGCATTAGAAAAACGCATTAAAAGATTTGAAGAGCTACTTGATAATCAGGCACTCATCGAGCTTAACAATCAAGTGGAAACACTCAAGCTTGACATCAATAAACTTCTTGGCCAGATTGAGATTTTGACCAACGAGAATGAGTCGTTACAGAAACGGCAGAAAGATTTTTATATTGATCTAGACACCCGATTGAGAAGAACCGAGCAATTAAATGTGTCTGCTGTAAAAGAATCAGACGCAACAAGCTCGCCTCCTGTTGCAGCGACATCTCCCCCCTCTATTAATGTTGGATCAACAGAAACTGCAGAGAATCGTGCATATGAGATTGCGCATAGTCAATTTAGAAACGGTGAATATCAAGATGCCATTGTTAAATTCAGAGATTTTTTGAAGAATTACCCAGAATCTCAACGCGTACCCAGTGCCCACTACTGGATCGGCAATTCTTATTATGCATTACGTGATTTTAAGAGTGCCATAAATGCCCAGCAAAAATTAGTAAATACTTTTCCAAGCAACGTTAAAATTCCCGATGCTTTGCTTAATATTGCCAGTAGCCAACAAGAGATGAATGATGGTGCGTCTGCTAAAAAAACCCTGGAGAATATAATTAGTAAATACCCTACCAGTGACGCTGCAGAAAAAGCCAAAAAAAGAATAGTTAGAAAAAAATAGAATAATTTTAATATTTCCCTGTTTGCTGATAGTCCCGTCGCTTGCCCTGTGAGATGACTCTTATTGTCCCCCCATCACAAGATGTATTTATTCAAATACCCAAAGTAATTTTGCGTGTTAGTGAAATATTTTTCTCTCTGCAAGGAGAAACTAGTCGTGTAGGGTTGCCCACGGTTTTTGTGCGCCTGACTGGCTGCCCCCTCCGCTGCAATTATTGCGACACCAAGTATGCTTTTTATGGGGGAGAGGGTATGTCAATCTCTACCGTATTAGCAGAGATTGATGGCTATAAGGCGCGTTATGTAACGATTACTGGCGGAGAGCCTCTGGCACAAAAAGAGTGCCTAATATTACTTAGGATATTGTGCGAAACTGGCTACTTGGTATCGCTTGAAACCAGTGGCGCGCTCGATGTATCTCAGGTGGATGCACGCGTATCTAAAATCTTAGATATTAAAACTCCTGGTTCGGGCGAAGTTGAAAAAAATTGCTGGGCTAATCTTAATTATCTTACACAGCACGATGAATTAAAATTTGTGCTGTGTGATGAAGCAGATTATCAGTGGGCAATTGAAATGATGCACAAGTATCTTATGGGCAATATTTGCCCGATCTTATTCTCGCCAGTTTATGGTCAACTTGATCCAGCATTACTTGCCACGTGGGTACTGCGTGACCACTTGCAAGTACGAATGCAAATTCAACTGCATAAGTTGTTATGGGGAGAGGGGCCCGGTCGATGAGAAAAAAATTAAATTACGACATGAACTTTAACCCTTGATTCTATGACTATAGCCGTGGTGCTTTTATCAGGAGGATTGGACTCTGCCACTATTCTTGCTATGGCTCATAAGGAGGGGTATGAGTGCCATACCCTGAGCGTTGATTATGGTCAGCGTCATAGATCAGAGTTAGCGGCAGCAGAGAGAGTAGCTAAATCAATGAGCGCATATGAACATCAGATCATTAAAGTTGATTTGACTGTATTTGGTGGATCGGCCCTTACTGATAGATCTATTGCTATTCCAATAGAAGGTATCAAAGCTGGCATTCCAATTACTTATGTTCCTGCTCGTAACTCTATTATGTTGTCGCTCGCTCTTTCTTGGGCCGAAGTACTTGGAAGTCGGGATATTTTTATTGGCGTTAATGCAGTGGATTACTCTGGCTATCCCGATTGCCGGCCCAAATATATTGCAGCTTTTGAAGGAATGGCAAATCTAGCAACAAAAGCTGCGATTGAGGGAAATAAACTAAGGATCCATACACCCCTTATTAATCTGTCTAAATCAGAAATAATCCAACAAGGAAAGTTACTGAGTGTAGACTATAGTCTGACCGTATCTTGTTATCAGGCGGATGAAATAGGTTTAGCGTGCGGAGTATGTGATTCTTGTCGATTACGCAGAAAGGGATTCGAGATGGCAAATTTACCTGATCCGACATACTATAGATAGAGAACTGTATCATCACAATCAATGACAATAATCCACAGTAATATAAAATACTGTAGGGTGTTTTAACTTATCTGGCAGAATGTAAACTATTAAGAGAATTGTTTTTTTCTGGAAGAGAGGAGAAAAGATGAAACTAGACTATCAAAATTTTCAAGAGTTCTGTGCTTATATAGCCGAGCGTAATCCGGGCCAGCCAGAATATTTACAGGCAGTTGTTGAGGTTATGGAAAGTCTCTGGCCATTCATCACTAAGAACCCTCGGTATGCGGAACAAGGTCTTTTGGATCGTCTTATTGAGCCGGAACGAATCATTATGTTTCGGGTATCTTGGGTAGATGATCATGGGAAAGTTAGGGTTAATCGTGGTTATCGAATACAGCATAGTTCATCCATAGGTCCTTATAAAGGAGGCACTCGTTTCCATCCGTCAGTAAATCTTTCTATTTTAAAATTTCTAGCTTTCGAACAGACTCTCAAAAATTCTTTAACCACCTTACCCATGGGCGGTGGTAAAGGCGGCGCTGATTTCGATCCTAAAGGACGGAGCGAAGGAGAAGTAATGCGTTTCTGTCAGGCTTATGTGAGCGAGCTATTTCGTCATATCGGCTCCGATACAGATGTGCCGGCCGGTGATATCGGCGTTGGTGGCCGAGAGGTGGGCTTTATGACCGGTATGATGAAGAAATTGTCCAATCGATCCGATTCTGTTTTTACAGGGAAAGGGCTGAGTTTTGGGGGTTCTTTGGTACGTCCAGAAGCCACTGGTTACGGCACGGTGTACTTTGCTGAGGAGATGCTTAAATATGCAGGTCGCTCCTTAGATGGTTTACGAGTCTCTGTTTCTGGTTCTGGTAACGTGGCCCAATACTCTATAGAAAAAGCCCTAACACTTGGCGCCAAGGTGGTCACAGCCTCTGATTCTGGTGGCACAGTGGTTGATGAACAAGGTTTCACCACGGAAAAACTCGCGGAGTTGATGGAAATAAAAAATAATTCAAGAGGAAGAATAAGTGATTATGCTAAAAAGGTAAAAGCAACTTTTATACCTAATGTACGCCCGTGGCATGTGCCGGTTGATGTAGCATTACCATGCGCAACTCAAAATGAATTGGATGAAAAAGACGCGGCCATTTTAGTTAAAAATGGGGTGATTTGTGTTGCCGAGGGAGCCAATATGCCTTCTACGGCAGAGGCAATAAAGTTTTTTGAGCACAGCAAAATTTTATTTGCCCCAGGCAAGGCCAGCAACGCAGGTGGGGTTGCTACCTCTGGCCTAGAAATGAGTCAAAATGCCATGCGCTTGTCTTGGTCACGGGAGGAAGTAGACGCCCGTTTATTAAAAATCATGCAAGCCATTCATAGTTCCTGTCTTCAGTATGGCAGTCACAAAGACGGTAGTATTAGTTATGTTGATGGAGCCAATGCTGCTGGTTTTGTCAAGGTGGCAGATGCCATGTTAGGTCAAGGTGTAATCTGAGAACCTGATCAAGCTTTTGGTGAATGTCGAATAGTAATTATAGACAAGGATATTTTTTATCCTACTATTTTGCCATAGCATATTATGAAAAAAGTTTTTTTTGGATTACTGCTTCTAATTAATGTCGAGACGTTGGCGGCTAATCAAGGCAGTGATTTTATTGCCATGCGCCAAGCATTTCAGTCAGGAGATGCTGTTCGTTTAGCTAATTATGCGAAACGTCTGCAAGGGAATGTTCTAGAGCCTTACGCCGCTTATTACCAGTTACGTTTACAGTTAGGCAATCCGGACACAGATATAAGCAGAATTAAAGATTTTCTTTCTTATTATAAAGACAGTCTGCTTTCCGATACAATGCGCGGCCAGTGGTTAAAAACTCTAGGAAAAAAACAAGAGTGGGAGTTGTTTGCTGCCGAGTATTCTGCGCTGGTCAATAAAGATGATGAGCTCACCTGCTATTCTCTTCAACAACGCCTCTCTGTAAATGATGACGATGCGCTAAAAGAAGCACGTCTGTTATGGTTTAATGGGAAAACTCTACCAAAAAACTGCACGTCATTATTCAACGAGCTTGTCACTGCTAAATTGCTGTCTACAGATGATGTCTGGTTAAGATTACGTCTGGCCTTTGAAGCGGGGGAGATTGAGACAGTCAAGCGCATAAATCGTTATTTGCCAAACTATCAAGAGCTCAACGAAAAGGCCCTCAATGCTGTTTCTAACAGCCCCCTTAGTTATTTAAATAGATATCGAGACAAGATTGAGACTCGCGCTGATCGAGAAATTATTCTATTTGCGATGTTACAGTTGCTTCATAACAATCTTGATCAGGCCTACGCTTATTGGCTCGAAATACATGAGCAATTTTCTCAGGCAGATCGTTCATATTTTATGGGGCAATTGGCAAGCAAAGCAGCAAAGAAACTTGATCCAAGAGCATTAGACTGGTTTATAGAAGCGGCCAATATCGATAAATTGTCTCCACTCTCAGATACACAACTTTCTTGGAAAACTCGCGCCGCATTGCGCGCAGGGGACTGGACTACGGTGCTGGAAAGTATCGAGGCTATGTCCGTTCCGGAGCAAAAAGTGGCCGCATGGCTTTACTGGAAAGCCCGTGCCCTGAAAGTCCAAGGTAACACTATAGAAAGCGATGCTATTCTTACGTCATTGAGTACCGAGCATCATTTTTATGGCTTGTTGGCCAGAGAAGATCTGGATATATTGGCTAACGAGCCCATTAATTCTTATAAGGTAGAGGCTGAACAAGTGTCTCTTGTTCAACAGATGCCAGGAATTCAACGGGCACTTGCCCTGTACAAATTAAATTTACGCATTGAGGCTATACGCGAGTGGACCTGGGCAATACGTGAATTTAATGACAAGCAATTGCTCGCTGCCGCTGAAATAGCTCGCCTTAATGGAATTTATGATCGTGCCATCAATATCGCTGATAAAACACTGAAGGAGCATGATTTTAATTTGCGCTACCCAGCCCCTCATCGTGAATCATTAGGAAAAATTTTGAAGAAACGGGAGCTCGATGAAGCCCTAGTATACGGTCTAATTCGCCAAGAAAGCCGTTTCATTGATAATGCCAAGTCTACTGCCGGAGCAATGGGCTTGATGCAATTGATGCCAACTACCGCCAAATGGGTAGCAAAGAAATTAGGTATGTCAAACTATCGTCAGGCCACCGCTACCGAGGTGGATATTAATTTAATATTAGGCACTTATTATCTCAAGCATGTATTAACATTGCTTGATAACCAGCCATTATTAGCCTCAGCAGCCTACAATGCTGGTCCTAGACGAGCCCAACAATGGCGAGATTTAAAGCCCTTAGAGGGTGCAATTTATGCAGAGACCATTCCTTTTAGTGAAACTCGGGACTATGTAAAAAAAGTTATGAGCAACTCCGTGTACTATGCTAGGACTCTTGGTCATCAAACAAAAACTTTAAAAGAACGTCTTGGCATAATTTCACCTAAAATTAGATAGCAAAGGAATCTTAAAAGAAGGCAGCGTGTATTATCAGTAGTGGTCGATAGTGTTTTATCAATCGAAAATTTAGCAATAGTTAATATTCGTGACACTAATGCACCTGATCATTTTTGGATTTAGATCATCAATCTCGCCGCAGACTAGTTGCTACCATACGTACAATTTGCTGTACACGTTATAATCTTTTCTGTAATCAAAAGCTATAAAATGAAAATTTATTCAGTGGGTGGTTCGGTTCGTGATGAACTATTGAATCTACCAATACAGGATCGTGACTATGTGGTAGTCGGCTCTACCCCAGAGGAGATGTCACGGCTTGGCTATCGTCCAGTGGGTAAAGATTTTCCAGTTTTTCTTCATCCAAAAACCCAAGAGCAGTATGCACTAGCAAGAACTGAGAAAAAAATTTCTTTAGGATATAAAGGTTTTAAAGTTCACGCGTCTCCTGAGGTTACGCTACAAGAAGATTTGGCGAGGCGAGATTTAACTATAAACGCAATTGCTAGAGATCAAAATGGAAATATTATTGATCCTTTTAATGGAGTGGCCGACCTTAAGGCAGGATTATTGCGCCATGTGTCGCCAGCGTTTACTGAAGATCCGGTTCGAGTTTTAAGGACGGCGCGTTTTGCAGCGCGCTTTGGTTTTCATGTTGCTCATGAGACTTTGGCGCTAATGAATGAAATGGTAAGTAATGGCGAGATAGATACTCTGGTCCCGGAGCGAGTATGGCAAGAATTTTCCCGCGGATTAATGGAAAAGAACCCCTCGCGCATGTTTTATTTACTACATGAATGCAAAGCATTGGCCCGTATCATGCCGGAAATTGACGCGTTCTTTGGCGCACCTAAGTCGGTGAAAAAGCATTCACAAACCGATACAGACATTCATACAATGTTAGCCATTGATTATGCTGCGTCAAAAAACTATTCTTTGCCAGTTCGTTTTGCAACTCTTGTAAATAATTTTGATGGAAAATTAATATCACCAGAGAAGCTGCCAAACTGTACTAGTCAAGAAGCTCACAATATAAGACTGATTAAAAATTTGTGTGAGCGCATCAGAGTTCCTAGTGACGAGCGCAATTTAGCATTGTTAGTAACCCGTTTTTGTAGCGCCGTTCACCGTATAACAGAACTTGATCCTGAGGCTGTAATCGATATGCTACAGACTGCAGATGCTTATCGAAAACCGCGACGTTTTGAAGAATTTCTACAGGCCTGCACATGCGATTTTTATGCGCAACCCAACCATATTGAGAAATCTTATTCTCAGACTGCTTGGTTAAGTAAAGCATTAAATGCGGCTAACAGTGTAGATTCTGGGGCAATAGCCACTAGATTGGGAGAAGGCGTTTCTAATTCTACGCGTTTGTCGGTTTTGATTAAAACAGAAGTGCGCAAGGCACGCATCGCTAAGATTAAGAACCAATCAGCTTGATTCTGTTGTCATGACAAGGCAGGTAATCCTGAATTTTTAGTGCAATGTTTTAACAGTTAGCAATTTTTTCAGATATGGTGTCGCGGTTTGTGTTGTATTTTAGCAAATAGACGATCATAGAGAAAATTAGGTAATAATTTTAGTATTCGCGCAATGATTGACATCTGCCAAGGAATGACAGCAAATAATTTTTTATTTTCAATGGCATGTATAATTTTTTTAGAGGCTTTTTCTGCTGTTAAAATGAAAGGCATGCGAAAAGGATTATTTTCTGTCATGGGCGTAATGATGTAGCCAGGACAAATAGTGATAACAGATATACCGCTCCCATGCATCTCCACGCGTAGACTTTCTAGGTAAGATATAGCAGCCGCTTTAGAGGCTGAATAAGCGCCGCTACCAGGGAGACCACGATATCCTGCGACACTGGCTATTCCAACCAATTTACCCTTTTTTGAATTCCGCATTGGAATAATAAATGGCTGAAAAGTATTGAGCATGCCAATAACGTTAGTGGCAAGAATATTCTCGAAAACCTCAGTATCTTCAGCATGCTCAGTGAGGGTGCCATTACTGATCCCGGCATTTGCAATGACAATATCAGGACAGCCATGGTGCTGTATAAAAGTTTGCGCAACAGATCGCATGGTCTGAGCATCGCGGACATCAGCAACGTAGTAGGATGCATTAGATAGCTCTTCTACGAGGATTTGCAGCGGCCTCTCTTGTCTCGCAATTAATCCAAGTATTGCACCTAATGCAGCATAATGTCGCGCTAAAGCCATTCCCAGTCCACTGGAGGCGCCACTAATGATAACTCTTAGTGGCATTAAAAAAGCGCTTTAACTTTCAAAAAAAATGCCGACATATTATTTTCTTTTTCTTTCTGCGCGTACTTTTTCGATTAGTTCATTTAGTATTCTAATTGTCTCATGTGGAGTGCCACCCATTCGTCCGCTAGTCAAGTATCTACCAGCCACTACTATGGATGGAACACCCGACAAACTATAATCTTTAGACATTTGAGAGGATTGAGATGTTTGATTCTGTACCATAAAGGAGGTGTAAGTATCTATAAATTTTTTCCGACCTACTCCTTGTTTTTCTATCCAATCAAATAATATTTCATCCTTTGTTAAATCAATTTTTTCGATATGAATAGCATCGTAGATTGTATCGTGTAATTTTTCCCGCATTCCTAAGATTTCTAGGGTATGGAAAGTCTTAGCACCAGGGATCCAGTTGGTTCGAAAAATTGCTGGAACATAGCGAAAAGTTACATCCTTCGGTATTTTTTTCAACCAAGTTTTAATATAAGGATGTAGATCGTAACAGTGTGTGCAACCGTACCAGAAAAATTCACGCACTTCTATATTGTTACCGCTCCCGCTTGGCTGAATATTTAGCAAAACAGTGTAATCGCGCCCCTCGGTAAGTTCAGCACGTACCTCGGACATGCTCATTAGAGCCACGTTGAGAGACAGAAGAAGAACTACAAAGAAACGTACTAGATTCATTTTTACCTGAGTGAATTCATGCTGTTAGCGACTATTTTTAAATGCGGTTTCTTTATCGAATCTTTTCACGTATCTTAACAAAACTAGCCTCTATTCCATTTTTTTTCAGGGATGCACGTATTTGATTGCTATCATTAATTTCTTTAAGGGGTCCGATACGTACTCTATGCCACATACCCTTCCCCGGTAAATTTGTAGATTGAATGAACGCCTCTATTCCAAACATCGCAATCTTTGCTTTTAAGTTGTCTGCGTCATCAGTGCTCTGGAATAAACCCACTTGAAGATAGTATTTTTCTTCACTCAGAAGATTGTGTGTAGTTTGTTCAAGCTGTTGTTCGGTAATCAACTCTTCAGAATCGGATAATATCCCATAGAATTCAAAACGAGGTTTATCATTTTTAGCGTCAGCCGATTTGCTGACGCTATTCGGTACTGGCATTATTTTTTGATTTTTATTGCTCGGGCTATTGGCCGCAATGCCTCCCGTAGAAACCTCCTTAGAGGTGAATGGGCTGGGTGTGTGATTGATGTACACCCATATAACAATTGCACTAATTAAACCTAATGCATAGCCGATAAATAATCCCAAAAGAAAGAAATTTCGACGTTTGCTAGGACCGGTGGAATCGGTTTGAGATTTATAATCTCGACTCATAAAAATCCTCAGAAGTCATATATCTACATCTTATTAGGGGCATTTACACCCAACATTATTAACCCATTGGCTAAAACTTGTCGTATTGCTGCAATCAAAGTTAGTCGGGCAAGCCGTAGCGGTATTTCTGGGATTAGGAAGCGCGTGGCATTGTAGTAGCTGTGAAATTCACTTGCTAAATCTCTAAGATAAAAAGCAATTAAATGAGGAGAAAGTTCCTTTGCTGCCGTATCTACAACCTCAGGGTAGTCAATTAGTTTTTGTAGTAATGATAACTCCGAAGCACTAGTAAGCAAGGTTACATCAGAATTAATAAGTGTTGTAATATTTTCGCCCCATTGCTCTAGTACACTATGGATTCTTGCATGAGCATATTGTACGTAATAAACCGGATTATCGTTACTTTGCGATTTTGCTAGATCCAGATCAAAATCCAAATGTTGATCACTTTTACGTAATACATAAAAGAATCGTGCCGCATCATTTCCTACTTCTTGGCGTAATTCTCGTAACGTGACAAATTCCCCTGAGCGGGTAGACATGGAGGTTTTAACGCCGTTCCGATAGAGCACAGCAAATTGCACTAATGCAATTTCAAGTTTTTTTTCGTCAAATTCCAGCGCTAAAATTGCACCCATTACTCGCGGGATATAACCATGATGATCGGCTCCCCACACATCAATAATGCGATCAAAACCACGTTCAAATTTGTTAATATGATAAGCAATATCGGAAGCAAAATAAGTGAACTGGCCATTTTCCCGTTGCACCACACGATCTTTTTCATCACCAAAATCAGTTGAACGAAACCATTTGGCACCATCTTTTTGATACAAATGATTTTTCTGTTCAAGTAACTGAATTGCACGTGCTACAGCGCCACTTTGAAACAGAGATTGCTCTGAGAACCATGTATCAAATATCACACCGAATTCCATTAAATCATTGCAACCATCTTGTAATTGTTTGGCGAGAACAAAGTTTTGGATATATGCGTAATCTTTTCCCAGTAGCTTTTTAGCTTCAATAATTAATTTATCGAGTTGCGCCTCAGCATCAACCTCCTCTTCTGCGCTATCCTGAGAAATATTTTCTGGTAATAAACTGGGCTGATGAAAATAGCGATTTTGGTGCTCTTTGCATATTAATTTTGCCATATCACGCACGTACTCGCCTTGATAAGCGTTGCTTGGGAAAGCTACGTTAAGGCCATTTAATTCAAGATAACGCAACCAAGTTGAAAGTGCTAGAATATCCATTTGCCGACCTGCATCATTGACGTAGTACTCGCGCGTAACAGAGAACCCCACGGCTGTTAATATATTTGCAAGGCTCGCACCGAATGCTGCTCCACGACCATGGCCAACGTGCAATGGTCCGGTAGGGTTAGCTGAAACAAACTCCACCTGAATTTTCTTACCCAGACCAAGCTTACTTTGTCCAAATTTTTCACCATCTTCTAGCACGTAACATAAAAACTGTTGCTTAACACTGATCTTAAGAAATAGGTTAATGAACCCCGCTCCTCCAATTTCAATTTTTTCTAGATAGGGCGAGGTTGGCATTGCATTAATTAGCAGCGTAGCCACGTCACGTGGGTTTTTATGCATAGATTTAGCCAAGTGCATTGCTAAATTACATGAGTAATCACCATGAGTGACTTGTTTAGGGCGAGTAAAATCGATTATCGTAACGAGATTTAATGGCTCGAGCACTCTCAAAGCATCGCGGAAGAGCTCGGTAAAGTGCAATCTAAAATCAGGCTGAACTGATAAGGTCATAAATGCATCACAGGCAGATTATTTGTATAGCTACTATTATAACGAGGTTGACATAGACTGCACTCGCAAGTTTAATTTATATGGTGCATAAAAGTAAAAATATGAATTAAGAAGGGACAAGAGTGCTGTAGTGATTAGTATTTTAACTGGTCATAGACTACTGTCCAGATGTCACACTAAAGAGTGCCATATCGAATAACAGGTTGCTAAATAAAATAACTACGAGATTCTAAGAAATTTTTAGAGAAAAACAATCAAGTCTGTTATTTTTGTATTGTAAAAAATCAAATGAAATTAAAGAAAGATGTGGTGGTGATTGGCGCAGGTGCGGCAGGGTTAATGTGCGCAATTCAGGCGGGTAAGCGTGGACGTTCGGTATTATTGTTAGATCATGCAACAAAACTCGCTGAAAAAATTCGTATTTCTGGAGGCGGGCACTGTAATTTCACTAATCTCCATACTAAACCGGAAAATTTTGTTTCGCATAATCCAGATTTTAGTCGATCAGCATTAGCAGGCTTTACCCCTCAAGATTTTGTTGCATTAGTGGAAAAACATGGCATTCATTACCATGAAAAGAAATTTGGGCAGTTGTTTTGTGATGGAAGCTCACAACAGATTATAGATTTATTACGACATGAGTGTAATGTTGCGGGCGTAGAATGGTTTATGCCTTGTCAGGTAAAGAATGTAAATCGCGCCGACATAAAAGACAATTTTAAGTTTTTATTAGAAACCGATCGCGGTACCTTAACCGCAGACTCTTTGGTGATTGCAACCGGAGGCCTATCCATTCCAAAAATCGGCGCCACTTCTTTTGGATACCGTATTGCCGAGAAATTTAATATTGGCGTCACATCTTTGCGAGCAGGATTGGTGCCATTAGTTTTTTCAGCAGACGAACTAGTTTGGTTTTCAGAACTTTCTGGAGTTGCGATTGACGCAACAATGAGTTGTCATGGCGTTTTCTTTCGTGAAAATTTACTGATTACTCACCGTGGGTTGAGCGGCCCAGGGATATTGCAGATCTCTTTGTATTACAACCCTGGTGATATAATTCATATCAATTTGCTACCAGATCTCGATGCTAAGATATTGCTGTTTAATAATAGATCTAGCAATATTTTATTGCCAAATTTACTGGCACAATATTTGCCAAAACGTTTTGCGCAGGCTTGGAGTGAGATGATTATGCGTGTAGAACCAATAAAACCCATGAATCAATACAGCGAAGATGAGTTGAGGGGAGTCGCAATACAATTAAATGATTGGCAGATTAAGCCCAGTGGTACTTTAGGTTTTAAGAAAGCCGAAGTGACTTTAGGCGGCGTAGATACTCATGAATTATCATCCAAGACCATGGAAACAAAAAAAGAACCAGGACTGTATTTTATTGGCGAGGTGGTTGATGTGACTGGAAATTTGGGCGGATTTAATTTCCAATGGGCATGGGCATCTGGTTATGCAGCGGGACAGTCTGTGTAAGTTTACCTAATTCTCAAACTAAATGACTGTAAGAGACGCCTTCAGACAATCTTTACTAAAAATTAATAAAGGCTTCTTTGTCTATAGCACGAATCTGGCCAAGTCCTCGCTCTGGGAAAGGTCCTTGAGCCTTGTGTCTACATAGGCAGCGTCAATTGTAACTTTTTCCCCACTGTACTTTATAGCATCAAAAGAAATTTCTTCTAGAAGTTTCTCCATTACAGTGTAAAGGCGTCTTGCACCAATGTTCTCAGTTTTTTCATTAACTGCGAAAGTAATTTCTGCTAGGCGTTTAATTGCATCGGGCAAGAATTCCAGTTCAATTCCCTCGGTTTTTAGGAGCGCCTCATACTGATGTGTGAGACAAGAGTCAGTATTAGTAAGAATTTGTACGAAATCATCGGCACTTAAATTTGCTAGTTCAACCCGAATTGGGAAACGTCCTTGCAACTCAGGAATCAGATCAGAAGGTTTTGCAAGATGAAATGCGCCGCTAGCAATAAACAGAATGTGATCAGTTTTAATCATGCCATGTTTAGTAGAGACAGTGGTGCCCTCTACCAGTGGCAGCAGGTCACGCTGCACTCCTTGGCGAGATATATCTGTATTTGACGTTTCAGAGCGACCAATAATTTTATCTATCTCATCTAAAAATACAATTCCATTTTGCTCAACGTTTTGTAATGCACGAAGTTTTAATTCCTCGTTATTGATTAGTTTTAAGGTTTCTTCTTCAGTAATAAGTTTCATCGCTTCTCGAATTTTTAGCTTATGTGTTTTTTTCTTTTCCTTGCCAAAATTTTGGAACATACCTTGAATTTGTGCAGTGAGATCTTCCATTCCAGGAGGGGCAAGGATTTCCATTTGGGCGCGTGTTTCTGACAACTCAATTTCAATTTCCTTGTCGCTTAATTCGCCTTCTCGCAATTTCTTGCGGAATTTTTGTCGCGTGGCATTATCATTTTCTTCACCCACTGTTTGTAAGTTTGAATCTCGTGCAGATGGCAGTAAAATATTAAGAATACATTCTTCAGCACAATCTTCAGCGCGATGTTTCATGTTAATAATTTCTTGTTCGCGTAATTGTTTAATGGCAGATTCTACTAAATCACGAATAATAGAATCCACATCACGCCCAACATAACCCACCTCAGTAAATTTAGTTGCCTCTACTTTAATAAACGGGGCATCGGAAATTTTAGCTAAGCGCCGAGCAATTTCAGTTTTACCAACACCGGTTGGGCCAATCATTAAAATATTCTTTGGAGTGATTTCTTGCCGCAAAGGATCTTTTACTTGCTGCCTGCGCCAGCGATTTCTGAGTGCGATGGCCACGGCACGTTTGGCTGCATTTTGACCAATGATATGCTTATTAAGTTCATTAACAATTTCTTGCGGAGTCATTTGAGACATAATTTTTGAGCGCGATTATTAAGAAAAATTTTTATGGTAAGAGAGGTACAAGACGGATAAAAAAGTAATACCTTATTTTAAATAAGTAGAAATTTTATTTGCTCGTTTACCGGTCTCTTGATGTTAATCTAGGACTTCAATGATGTGGTTCTGGTTTGTATAGATACATATATCACCTGCAATGGCGAGTGATTTTTTGACAATTTCTAACGATGTTAGATCGGTATTCTCAAGAAGAGCTCGAGCGGCAGAGTGAGCATAAGAGCCCCCGCTACCAATGGCAGCGAGCCCTAATTCCGGTTCAATCACGTCACCTGAGCCAGTGACAATAAGAGTAGTCTCTCGGTCCGCGACAATCAGCATTGCCTCTAGCCGGCGTAAAATGCGATCAGTGCGCCAATCTTTTGCCAGTTCTACTGCGGAACGCATAAGATGCCCTTGGTGTTTCTCAAGCTTACCTTCAAAACGTTCAAACAGAGTGAAGGCATCGGCAGTGCCGCCAGCAAAACCAGCAAGTATCTTGTCATGGTAGAGCCTACGTACTTTGCGAGCGGTCGCTTTAGCTATAATAGTGCCCAGGGTTACTTGACCGTCGCCACCAAGTGCGACTTGTGTACCGCGTCGTGTCGAAAGTATGGTGGTGCCATGGAATTGCTGCATGGGGCTAGATTGAGAGTGTTACGAAGACGCAATTATAGCGCTAATTTGCCAAGAAAGGCCGAGTTTAAGCCCCTAATTTTTCTTTTTTGCTCGCGGATGAGTGGCATCATATATTTTTGCCAGGTGTTGAAAATCTAAATGGGTATAAATTTGAGTAGTGCTGATGCTGGCATGTCCCAACATCTCTTGTACTGCTCGTAGGTCAGAGCTCGACTGTAGTAAGTGTGAGGCAAATGAATGCCGCAAAATATGAGGATGAACATTGGTACTAATGCCTTGTTGTGCGGCTCTAATTTTTAGGAGCTGGCCCACTGATCGAGAACTAATACCTTTGCCATACCGAGATAAGAATAGCGCAACTTCTCCAGGTTTTATTAATGTCGTACGTTGCTTCATCCATTCACGTAATGCTTCTATGGCTTGTTTGCCGACTGGTACGATACGAGTTTTGTTACCCTTTCCAACAAGGAGAACCGTTTCGTTGGAAAAATCTAGATCTGCAGGTTTAAGGTTAACGAGTTCTGTTAATCGCAGTCCAGAAGAGTAAAGCAATTCAAACATAGCCTTATCTCGTAGAGCCATTAAGTCATTAGTTGGGAATTCTAATAATTTTGCAGTTTCGTCGGGAGAAAGTATAGAAGGGAGAGCCCTTGGTGATTTTGGGGCGCGCAATCCATTACAAGGGTTGTGTTTATAACCATAATCGCGTGCCAGATAATTGTAAAAACCGCGCCAGGCAGAGAGCATTCTTGCTAAGCTTCTGCCAGAAAGTCCCTTGCTATGAATTTGACCAATAGTACGACGAATGTGGTGATTTTGTAATTGGCCAAACGGCGTTCCTTTTGTAAATTTCAACAAAACTGCAATATCACGTGAGTAACTTTTGCAGGTCAGCAACGACAGTCTTCTTTCATTGGTGAGATGATTAATATAGGCGATAGCAAGCGAAAACGGATTATCATTAAGTGTCATGTTCCCCCTGTTATTTGTTAGCTATTATTATGCTTTTATTCAATGAGCATGTGCCGCATGATAGCAGCGCTTATTAAATCCCCTAATCGCTTTAGGTAAAGCGTCCCCATCTCCAGATAAAATCGTCGAGGCTCTTTATCTCCCAATACCAACAAACCAATGGTTTTTTCTGCTCGTAGTGGAATCATCGCAAATGAGTGCAAGAGGGCAGCTTCTTCGCCGAACCAATCCATGATTTCTTTGGTTAGATTAGGACCGCAATAGGGGCACGGTAGATTCTCAGTAACGATGTGGATGGCGCTGTCAGTGGAGATAAATTCCGGTAAATTTGTAGTGCAGCCGGCTAGATTCCATAAGCGCAGAACTGCATGGGACATTGAAAAATCCTTACACAGAGACAGATTCAGCCCATACAGTAAATTTTTTATATCAGTAGAAGTAAATAGTGCAATAGCTAGGTGATGCATTTTTTCATTCATGGCATCATTTTCTCTGCCAAGCTTGAGTAATCCACGTAATTCTTCTTGTAAGGCAAGGTTCTTATTTCGTAATGTGACAATTTGTCGCTCGCTGATGGAAATGGCTCTGCCACCATGAGGGTGGGAAACATAAATATCGGCTAATGCGTCGGCATGTTCATCAAAGAATTGCGGATTTTCTCGAAGATATTGAGCCACTTCCCCTGAGTTAAATTTCATATTTCTCCTGACTAAATTTTATAGTTCAATTTCCCCATCAAATACAAAAATCGCTGGTCCAGTCATCCAGACTGGGTGGTATTGTCCCTCCCAAAGTATAATTAAATCACCGCCGCGGGTGCTAACCTTAACCCTTGATTCCAGTAGTCCATGATTAATTCCTGTTACCACGGCAGCACAAGCGCCCGTGCCACAGGCAAGCGTTTCTCCTGCACCACGCTCATATACTCGAAGCTGAATATGCTCGCGGTTTATTACTTGCATATACCCTGCATTCACTCGCTGAGGAAAGCGAGAGTGGCATTCAATCGCAGCGCCCTCAAGTAGCACTGGTGCATCATTTATATTTGAAACTATTTGCACCACGTGAGGGTTGCCCATGGAGAGAACGCTCACTTCTATCTGCTTGTTATTTATATCAAGCATGTAAGTCAAGGCACGTTCTTTAGCGATAAAAGGAATTTTTTGTGGTTCAAATTGAGGCACTCCCATATTGACAGTGACTTCTCCACTAAGCTCTAGTTTTAAAGTGATCAATCCCCCAAGAGTTTCCACACAGATTTCATTTTTTTGAGTCATGCCTCGGTAGTGCACATAACGGGCAAAACAACGTGCACCATTACCACATTGTTCTACCTCCCCACCGTCAGCATTAAAAATGCGGTAACAGAAATCAGCATGACCCTTAGCAGTCTCTACTAACAGAATTTGATCACAACCGACACCAAAATGCCGATTTGCAAGTGAGCATAATTGTTTTGAACTAAGTGACACGGATTGATTGATGCAGTCAATAACGATAAAATCGTTGCCTAAGCCATGCATTTTAGTAAATCTAAGCCCCATTGTTGACCCTAGTCAGCGTGAATTACACATATAACGTAGCACATGCTGTAAAATTAATAACAAGCAATGATCTAATAGCTATTTCGATACCATAGCATTCTCTAACACTAATTTACATTATATATGGACAATAAAAGCTATCTTTTTACTTCAGAATCTGTATCTGAAGGCCACCCAGACAAAGTGGCGGATCAGATTTCTGACGCAGTTCTAGATGCAATCTTAACCCAAGATAACAATGCGCGGGTAGCCTGCGAAACTCTCTGTAGTACCGGATTGATTGTTATGTCGGGTGAGATTACTACCCATGCTTCGGTGGATTATAACGTGGTTGCTCGTGAAACTATCAAGCGTATTGGCTATGTTAGCTCGGATATCGGTTTTGATTTTAATACTTGCGCGGTGTTAACTGCATTCAATAAGCAATCGCCAGATATTGCTCAAGGAGTGAATCGTACTAAAGAGGAGGAGATGGACCAAGGGGCGGGGGACCAGGGGCTTATGTTTGGCTACGCCTGTGATGAAACGCCACAGTTAATGCCGATGCCAATTTATTATGCCCATCGACTAATGGAACGACAAGCAGAACTGAGAAAGGATGGTCGTTTACCATGGCTGCGTCCTGACGCAAAATCTCAAGTGTCAGTACGTTATTTGAACGGTAAGCCACAATGGATAGAAACTATAGTGGTATCTACTCAACATCACCCTGACATTTCTCAGGCGATTCTGACTGAAGCGGTGATAGAGGAAATTATTAAATCAGTTATCCCAAAAGATATGTTAAGTGAGAGCACTCGGTACTTAGTGAATCCCACCGGACGTTTTGTAGTCGGTGGACCGATGGGAGATTGCGGATTAACCGGCCGCAAGATCATTGTGGATACTTATGGCGGCACAGCCCATCATGGCGGAGGCGCTTTCTCCGGTAAAGACCCATCTAAGGTAGATCGTTCGGCAGCGTATGCTGGACGTTACGTCGCTAAAAATATTGTTGCTGCCGGCATTGCTAGCAGATGTGAAGTACAGATAGCCTATGCTATTGGCGTAGCTCATCCGGTTTCATTAGCAGTCGATACTTTTGGTACAGGGAGAATTTCTGATCACAAGATTACTGAGTTAATTAGTCGTCATTTTGATTTGCGCCCACGTGCTATCATTCACACCCTTAATTTGTTGCGCCCAATTTATGCTAAGACTGCTGCTTATGGACATTTTGGACGAGATGAGCCTGAATTTACTTGGGAATCTACTGATAAAGCTGAACAGCTTCGCGCTGATGTGAAAATTGAGCGTGGAACAGAAATATAAATACCAGCAAGCTTGGGAGCTTGTCCTAAGTTAGTTTTTATGTCGAAGAGCGTTGTAATAGACATTAGATTCCTGTAATCCCTAGTAAAAGTATACGATAAGCACACCCTCTTTATTTTTAAGGAAATCTCTTTTTATGAAAAATATAGCTAACTCTGATAGTGTCAAATTAACTGATTATCAGGTCGCAGATATGTCCCTGGCAGAATGGGGGCGCAAAGAAATTGCTATCGCTGAAACAGAGATGCCCGGTCTCATGGCCCTTCGTGAAGAGTATGTAAATCAAAAACCCTTGGCAGGCGCACGTATTGCCGGCTCTTTGCATATGACTATTCAGACCGCAGTATTGATCAAAACCCTAATCGTATTAGGCGCAGAAGTACGTTGGGCTTCATGCAACATTTTTTCTACTCAAGACCATGCAGCCGCAGCTATTGCGGAAGAGGGGATCCCTGTATTTGCTTATAAGGGCGAATCTTTAAGTGATTATTGGGAGTATACGCACCGTATTTTTGAGTGGCCAAGTGATGGCACTCCCAATATGATTTTAGATGATGGCGGCGACGCAACACTGTTAATCATCCTCGGCAGCAAAGCGGAACTGAATGCGGAAGTTATTGCACATCCTACTAATGAAGAGGAGCATGCTTTATTTGCGGCAATCAAGAAAAGATTGGTTGCTAGACCGGGTTGGTATTCTAAGAATCTTGCTAATATTCGAGGAGTGACGGAGGAAACCACTACCGGTGTTCACCGTTTGTACGAAATGCAGAAAAAGAACGAGTTGCCGTTTCCGGCATTTAACGTTAATGACTCGGTTACCAAGGCAAAATTCGATAATCTTTACGGCTGTCGGGAATCTTTAGTAGATGGAATTAAACGTGCAACCGATGTAATGATTGCTGGAAAAATTGCACTGGTATGTGGTTATGGGGATGTAGGGAAAGGCTGCGCTCAATCTTTACGTGGTCTAGGAGCAACCGTATGGGTTACCGAAATAGATCCAATTTGTGCACTTCAGGCTGCGATGGAAGGTTACCGTGTAGTTACCATGGACAAAGCCTGCGATCAAGCCGATATTTTTGTTACTGCCACTGGTAATTTACGTGTTATTACCCATGACCACATGTTGAGAATGAAGAATCAGGCCATTGTTTGCAATATTGGCCACTTTGATTCTGAAATAGATATTGCTTCAATTCAGAAGTATCAATGGGACAACATTAAACCACAGGTAGACCATGTTATTTTTCCATCAGGCCGAAAAATTATTGTTTTAGCTCAGGGACGTTTAGTGAATTTAGGCTGCGGCACCGGCCACCCTTCGTTTGTTATGTCTAATTCATTTACCAATCAGGTATTGGCGCAGATTGAACTCTGGACCAATGGGATCAATTATCAGAAGAATGTCTACGTATTACCCAAGCATCTAGATGAAAAAGTTGCTCGACTACATATTGGAAAGCTTGGGGTTAGTCTCACTGAATTAACAGATGAACAAGCAAAGTATCTTAATCTAAATAAAAGCGGCCCGTATAAACCGGAGATGTATCGGTATTAATTTCTAGGCATAGAGCGCACGTCAAGTATTTAAGTAGACATACTCGCTCTTCTCATTTTTTGTATTTTCTTAACTTTAAGAGATGAAAGCGCAAAAAACTCTTTGTTCGACCTTTAGTTTTGAGTTCTTTCCTCCACAGACTTCTGAAGGGATTGAAAGATTGCGCTCTGCTCGTCAGCAGCTGGCAAAACTTCGCCCCAAATTTTTCTCGGTAACTTTTGGCGCAGGTGGGTCTACGCAGAATCGTACACTTGAAACGATTCTAGAGATTCAAGCTGAGGGATATGTGGGAGCGCCACATCTTTCCTGTGTTGGTTCAACCAATGAAAATATTCGTATCACGCTTCAAAAGTACCGTGATAATGGGATTCGTCGTATCGTTGCATTGCGGGGTGATTTACCATCTGGCATGGCGCAAACAGGAGAATTTCGTTATGCCAGCGAATTGGTAACTTTTATTCGCAAAGAATTTAATGATATGTTTCATATCGAGGTGGCCGCTTATCCAGAGTATCATCCCCAAGCGCGTTCGGCAGAGGCAGATTTGTTTAACTTTAAACGGAAAGTAGAAGCGGGGGCAAATTCTGCCATTACCCAGTATTTTTATAATGCAGATGCATATTTTAATTTTATGGATGCTTGCGAAAAAATGGGAGTGAGTATTCCCATTGTCCCAGGAATCATGCCGATTAATAGATTCTCTCAGTTAGCTAGATTTTCGGATGCTTGTGGTACAGAGATTCCGCGCTGGATTAGAAAAAAAATTGAGGGTTATGGAGATGATAGCGCATCAATTCGCGCATTTGGCCTAGATGTGGTGACTGATTTATGTGATCGATTACTTAAAGCGGGTGCGCCGGGCCTGCACTTTTATACTTTGAATTCGGCTGAGCTAACAACTACTATCTGGCAACGATTGAAATTATAATTTCAGTATTATTTTTATTCTATATAAAATACCGGATCAACTTTTATCTTATTTCTGTCTACTCCTGTGCGTTGGCATGCCACTTCTTGGTATTTAACCTCCCCTTTGGGTACAATGAAATAATTGCACCACGAATTAACAAAAGGGAGCGGTTTTTTTCAAGACATATAAGAATTAAATATGTTTCAATTTAGTGCTTCTGCTGGCATTGATGTTAATGGGCTGTTCGCATAGACTTGGTGTGCTGCTGCTTCTGCTGCACCCGGTTGAATCTTTAGACCCATATCTGCGAGTACGGTTTCTAGTGCACCTAGACATAGCATTACATTCTCTATTTTACTTGAGTAACCCATTAAACCAAACCGCCATATTTTTCCAGAGAAATCACCTAAGCCGGCGCCAATTTCAAGGTTATACTCAACTAACAGTCTTCGGCGGACTTCTTTTTCATCCACACCAGTTGGTACATACACCGCATTTAGTTGTGGTAGGCGGTATTTCTCGTCTACTAAGAATTTAGTGCCAAAGGTTTCCAATCCTGCTTTTAATGCTTTATGATTGCGTTGATGACGCGCCCAAGAATGCTCCAATCCTTCCTCGTATAACATAAACAGAGATTCGTGTAGAGCATAGAGTGCGTTGGTTGGTGCGGTATGGTGATAAGTTCGGGTGGTTCCCCAGTAACCCAGCAATAGATTTAAATCCATGAACCAGCTTTGTACTTTCCCCTTGCGATTCTTAACTAATTCCACTGTTCGTTCCGAGAAACTTACAGGAGATAGCCCTGGCGGGCAAGATAGACACTTTTGGCTACCAGAATAAATTGCATCAATATTCCACTCATCGACTTTAAGAGGCGATCCACCAAGCGAAGTAACTGAATCTACAATAGTAAGACAGTCATGGTAACGGGCAATTTCGCAGAGTGTTTTTGCATCTGATAGGGCCCCAGTAGATGTCTCGGCATGCACAAAAGCGACAATTTTTGTATCGGGATTATGCTTGAGCATATCTTCTACTTTCTGTGGATCTACAGGCTCTCCCCATTTATTATCTACTATAATAGCCACGCCACCACAGCGCTGTACGTTTTCGATCATGCGAGATCCAAAGACGCCATTACGACATACAAGTACTTTATCACCGGGGTTAATCATATTAACAAAACACATCTCCATTCCGACTGAGCCGGGACCCGAGACTGGGAAAGTTAATAAATTCTTAGTTTGAAAGGAGTAACGAAGTAGACTTTTCAATTCTTCCATCATATCTGTAAAAACAGGGTCTAGATGGCCAAGAGTTGGGCGAGCCATAGCAGATAACACGCGAGGATGGGTGTCTGATGGTCCGGGCCCCATCAAAATGCGTTGAGGCGGATAAAAAGTATTAATCTTTTTTTCAGGGTAAAAGTTTCTAGTGAGCATGAATGATCCTAAATGTAGTGGTGGAGGCGATCAATTAGATAGAAATAATCAATTTTATCAAGTGATCAAGAAATTTGCTACCGATGACATTAAACTAGATCGGCGTCTAACAGTTACGACAGAGGATTGGGTGAGAAACCACACATCGTATTTAGAGTCCTTTATTTGGAACATATTTTACTTTACTCATCGCTCTAAGATAACTAATAATTTCACTTATAACCTTCTGTCTGTTTGGAGTCTCTTTTGCAAGTCCCGGCATAACTGTGTTATATCGCATGCTCGATGGGTTTCCAATCCAGCGTATTAGGTGTTTAAATGGCATGCGTTCAACTACACTTACTGGGTAGTTTAGCTCTGTTGCTTTACCGCCACCCTCGTCATTAATCGTATGGCATGCCATGCAGTGTTTACGGAAGTGCAAGAAACCACGCCTCGCTTCTAATGATGCTTTTTTTGGAGGTGCTAAATTTGGAAAACGAGATGCAAAAACTGTAAGCTCAATCTCTCTTATTTGATAGGGCATATAAGATGCGCCATCATCAAGTAATTCTTTAGAATTGATATTGTCCCAAACTAAGTAGAGTGGTCCAAGCTGGACAATCTCATTGTTCTGTAGTGCATTTATTACTATAAACAGTGAGTCATCCTCTTGGGCAAATGCAAAATATGCATTGTGAGTCAAGAATTTTGCTACCGGTATACTTGGCTGATACCCATCAGTACACGTAAATAAGATCTCCCCCGCTTCTCTCCAGGCCTTACCAAATACCTCGTCAAAAACCACCTGGGCCGAGTAGGCTTTATAGACACGATTTCTATTCTCATGCACCTCAAAAATTTTTACTAAAACTGGCGCGGCGATAATGCCAAGATCAATTAAAGTCAAAGTCTTTGTAGGCTGATCTTTGTTTCTAAATTCAAGATTAATGTTACTTTGGGAGAATGCCGTCATAGGCATAAGAAGGTTGCTAAAGAACACAACGAGTAGGATTATCCCAGATTTTTTTCTAAGAAGAATATCGAGCAGATATTTTTTTGAGAATAAAGGCATGCTGGTTGTTAAATTTAGGCCAAACTAGGCGCAATAAGTTATTAAAATACAGAAAGAAAGTTTTCCGAGACATTTAAAAAATCAGAGTAAAAATGCCTTACTTTTAAACTGTATCAGATACCTCTACTACCTTTTGTATTTTTTTACAGGTAGACTCTAAAGAGACCTGTAGAATTTATAGGATTACTCACAAAGAAAGTTTATTTTGAATTTTTTTCGACAAAGGCAATCATAGAGTCTGTTAGCTCCTCACCCGATTTCTCCCTCAATTCAATGCTCGCAGAAGCTGATCGATGCGTTGCTTGTGGTCTTTGTCTGCCACAGTGCCCCACTTACCGCATAACTATGTCAGAAGCTGATTCACCACGTGGACGCATTGCTCTTATGAGTGGAGTGGCAAGCGGACGTATTCCGATGAACGAATGCTTTGCTCTGCATATAGACCGCTGTTTAACTTGTCGTGCTTGTGAAGCAGTCTGTCCAAATCATGTAGCGTATGGCAGCCTGATTAATGACGCACGTACCATGCTTGCTGAGTCGCCATCTCCTTTGTTAAAAAATGAAAGTATCATTAGAAAGTCTTGGTCTCGAGTATTAATAGAAAATGAACTAATCGCTAAACCAAATCGTTTCGATACGTTGCGCTCATTTTTACATTTTTACCAAGGAAGTGGTTTGCAGAAATTGCTGAGAAAATACAACCTCTTGGGAAAAACAAAACTTGCTTTATTAGAGGCACAGTTGCCTGATGTTGATACACTTCGTTTTGCGCCCAATGAGAAAAATTCAATCAAATCATGGCGCACAATTTACCCTGCAACCGGGAAAGTGCATGGTGAGGTTGGATTATTTCTTGGCTGCGTGGCCAGAATAACGGATACTACAACTCTCAATGCAACAATATTTACACTTAACTGTTTAGGCTATACAGTGCATGTGCCGCTCACACAGACCTGTTGTGGAGCAATACATCAACATGGCGGCGACAAAAGAACAGCGGCGTATCTGGCGAAACAGAATGCAGCAGCATTTAATGAGTTAAATAATTTACAAGTGATTATCACCACTGCATCAGGTTGCGGTACACAACTCACAGAGCATTGCTCTGATCTTTCGGTTAAAGTTATAGACATCAATGAATTTCTAGTTACCGCAGAAGGATGGGAGAGGTTGACGGTAGCACCCTTGCCATATAAAGTCGCGGTGCATGATCCGTGCACTTTACGTAATGTACTGCGCGGCGAGAAACACCCTTATACATTGCTGAAACTTATTCCTGGCGCGCATGTTGTTCCTCTCCCAGGCAATGATCAATGCTGCGGAGCGGCCGGAACATACTTCCTCGACCAACCAGAGATGTCAAGAACATTACTAAATGATAAGATAGCAGCATTGAGCAATAGCGGTGCACAGTATTTAGCAACTTCAAATTTAGGCTGTGCAATGTATATTGCCAGTGCGTTACGTGGCACAGAACCAAAAATTAAATCAATGCATCCAGTAACGCTGTTAGCTAGACAGATAAGTATGCGACCTTAATCCTGTTATTTAAAAACAACATCTCGATGATCGATATTGACAAACTTATAATTGGATTCGACAACGCACTGCGTACGCTCCTGTCTTCCCCACAAACACTGCGCCCAGTTCCTGGAGACAATCTACCAGAGACGGAGTTGATGACGGATGCAGAAAAAAGTAAATCTGCGGCTATGATGCGTGTTAACCATACCGGTGAAATTTGTGCGCAAGCGTTATATCAAGGCCAAGCTTTTACTGCACGCAATAAAGAAGTGCAAGCTGTATTAGCTCAGGCTGCGTACGAAGAAACAGAACATCTCGCTTGGACCGAGCAACGCATTACAGAATTGAATGGGCGAAAAAGTCTATTGAATCCTTTATGGTATAGCGGATCATTTGCTATTGGTCTGGTGGTTGGCATGGTTGGGGATAAATGGAATTTGGGTTTTCTTGCTGAAACCGAGAACCAAGTAGAGATTCATTTAACTGAGCATTTAGATCAATTATCACATCACGATAAAAAAAGTCGCGCTATTGTTACACAGATGCAAACCGACGAGGCGAGTCACGCTGCCATGGCCGAATCTCATGGCGGCGTAAAATTACCAATGCCAATTCAATTAGCAATGAAACTGGGCTCCAGAGTAATGACTCGAACAGCGTATTGGATTTAAGAATTTACCTTTCAATGATTTCGAAATCATGAGTAATCTTTGCTGTTTTTCCAAGCATAATTGAAGCCGAACAGTATTTTTCCGCAGATAAATTAATTGCCTGCTCTACTTGTTTTGGTTTTAGGTTTGTTCCGGTCAGAATAAAATGACAGTGAATATGGGTGAATACTTTAGGATCTTTTTCGGCTCGCTTTGCATCAATTTCTACCCTGCAATCACTGATTTCTTGACGTTTTTTCTTTAAAATCAACATTACGTCAAAAGCGGTACAACCGCCAGTTCCCATCAGCAACAGTTCCATTGGACGCGGCCCCGCATTTCCCCCCCCCGCTTCTGGCGGACCGTCCATTAAAATGGTGTGACCACTTTCCGTTTCGCCTAAGAAACTCACCCCGTTGCCCCACCTAATGTACGTTTTCATGCCGCCCCTTTCTCTTGTTGACCGGTCTTATACTGCCTTGAGAATAAGATTCTACCAAAAAGAGCATCTATCATAAAATTAGCCATCGACTGAGATAGGTCAATATCCAGAATAGCCCCCTTCTTTTTCCTTCTGAAATAAAAAAGCTGACACACGTTAATGCGTCAGCTTTTTTATTGATCTATTAAGTTTACTTAAGTGCTAGAATCCATTTCACTAGAATCTTAATGTTATCGTCACTAACGCCTGTATTTGCAGGCATTGGGATGGGGCCCCAAACTCCCTTGGTTCCATTCTTCACTTTCCCATGTAGACTGGCTTCAGCTCCGGCATCGCCCCGATATTTAGCCGCGATATCTTTGAATCCAGGCCCTACCATTTTTTTATCAACCATATGGCAGTTCAGACAACCACTACTCTGAGCTAGATTTTGATCAGCTTGTACGACACCCGTCAGAAGCAAGGCCGAAACTCCGATTATTCCTATCCAAACAGCTTTCATATTTACCCATCCTTAATTAAAGTAACAAAGAAGGCGCTATTTTATCCTGAAACTTACATGTGTGCTGTAATTCTTCTAAACTAAAGATTTCTGGTAGACATACAGTGCCTTGACAGACCCAAGCACTGGCAAGCGTACCAGGTGATTGGATTTTATGAAGACTCGGTGGCATGCCAATAAGCCCTGCTGGCAGAGCAATTACAATAGCGCGAGGTGTACTGTGTTGTAATGCGCTTTGCCACTCCTTAAGAATAGAAATCTGACCTGTAAGAATAATAATTTGTGGCGGGGTAAGTATTTCTTCCAGCGCCATCAATAAACTGCAATGAGGACTCGCGTGACGAGACATGGCAGAATAAAATAAACTCAACGTACTTTCCGCCGCTTGTAGGTAGCGAGACTCGCCGACTATATGCCCAAGTCGCTGCAGAGCGTATGCCGCTACTCCGTTACCGGCAGGTGTAGCATTATCGTGACTTGATTTTGGGCGATGTATGAGTTTTTCGTGATCGTGACTAGTAAAGAAAAATCCACCGGCTTCCTTATCTTCAAATTTCTCTAATAATGTTTCAGCTAAGGCTACCGCAAAATTCAAATCGGTCTGACGGAACTCCGCCTGCATCAATTCCAGCAAGCTATCCAACATAAATGCATAATCGTCAAGGTAAGCTTTGAGATGCACCTTATCATCTTTATAAGACGCAAAAAGACAACCATCTTTCCATAACTCAGACTGAATAAAATCTACTGAAAGCATGGCTGAACGTATCCAGTCTCCACGTTTAAAAATACGACCTGCATTAGCCATTCCTTTAATCATTAATCCATTCCAGCCAGTAAGGATTTTCTCATCTCGAAATGGGCGTATGCGTAACTCACGCTCAATAAATAGTTTTTTACGCGCTGATGTAAGGTTTTGGTGTACATTCGCCTCGGCTACATCAATAATCTGAGCTATTTCTACAAGAGGCTGGACAACTTCTAGATTCCAATGCTCGCGCTCAAAGTTAGGGGGGCGCTCAAGACCATAGTGGGGCGCAACTACTGCATATTCTTCTTGAGTTAGAACGTTTATTATCTGATCACGGTTCCACACATAAAATTTCCCTTCTTCGTGTTCCGAATCAGCATCTATTGTTGAATAGTAACCACTCGCTGTGTTATTTGGTGATTGCATCTCACGTATCACCCATTCCGCAGTTTCTTCGGCGATCTTTTTGAACAGCGGATCACCTGTAATCAGCCAAGTATTAGCATATAGTCGTAACAGTGGCCCATTGTCATAAAGCATCTTCTCGAAATGAGGAATACCCCAATGTTGATCTGTACTATAACGATAAAAACCACCGCCAATTTGATCGTAGATACCACCATTTGCCATCTTTTCAAGTGTATAAGATACCATTAGAAGAACTTCTTTCTTCTCTGGGATATAGTGATGTCGCAAACATAACTCTAATTCTGTAGGATGAAAAAATTTTGGGGCATCACCAAAACCGCCATATACCGGATCAAATCTTTCGCTAATTTCAGCAAGAGCTTTTTTTATGGGCTTTTCTGAGAGTTCAGGGGAAACCATACTTTTTAGTGGCAGCGTATTAACAAATGCCTCTAGCAAAGATGCGCTTTGTTGTTCTATTTCCGCACCACGAATATAATATGTCTTAGCAACACGAGGCAGTAAATCAAGGAAACCCGGTAAGCCATGACGCGATGTTTTGGGAAAATAAGTGCCGCCAAAAAATGGTTTTTGGTCTGGAGTAAGAAATAAGGTTAATGGCCAGCCGCCATTACGCTTGGTTAACATGTAATGGGCCGCTTGATAAATCTGATCAAGGTCTGGACGTTCTTCGCGATCTACTTTGATATTAATAAAATGCTGGTTCATTGCCGCCGCAATTGCTGTGTCTTCAAAGGATTCATGTGCCATAACATGACACCAATGACAGGCGGAATAACCTATGGAGAGAAGTATCGGTTTATTTTCTTTATGAGCCAATGCCAAGGCCATTTCTCCCCATGGATACCAGTTTACAGGGTTATTGGCATGCTGCAGAAGGTAAGGGCTAGTTTCGCCAGCCAGCTGATTAGACATAAACTTTTAGTTCTATAGGGGCCATAAATCAATCCGTTATTGCTCCCTGACTAGCGGTAGAGACTAGTTTCACATACTTTGCTAGCACCCCTCGTGTATAACGAAGTTCTGGTGGCCGCCATTTAGCACGACGGTCAGCAAGTTCGCTTTCAGAAACATTTAACTGTAGTAATTTATGTTCCGCATCTATGGTGATTGAGTCTCCCTCGTACACTAGCGCAATGGTTCCGCCAACAAAGGCCTCAGGCGCGACATGTCCGACGACCATACCATAAGTACCCCCAGAGAAACGTCCGTCAGTGATAAGCCCAACAGAGTCTCCCAATCCTTCACCAATAAGCGCGGAGGTAGGCGAAAGCATTTCTCGCATACCGGGCCCTCCTTTTGGACCCTCATAACGTATCACCACCACATCACCTGGGCGTATCTGACGAGAAAGTATTGCCGCCATACAAGTTTCTTCTGATTCAAATACCCTTGCTGGACCAGTTATTTCTAGATTTTTTATCCCGGTTATCTTAGCCACGCAACCCTCAGTTGAGAGATTCCCCTTCAGTATGGCGAGATGTCCTTGTGCGTATATGGGATTATCCCATGGTCGTATAATATTTTGATTTTTGCGTGGGATTTTAGGGATATTTTGCAATATTTCAGCAATGGTTTCACCACTAATAGTTAGGCAATCACCATGCAACAAACCGTGCTCAAGTAGTATGCTCATTACCTGAGGAACGCCTCCTGCTTGGTGAAAATCAGTGGTAACATAACGCCCAGAAGGTTTCAAATCACATAAGACCGGTACTTTTTTACGTATATTCTCGAAGTCATCAATAGTAAGTTCCACTTCGGCTGAGTGAGCAATAGCTAGAAAATGCAATACTGCATTGGTTGATCCACCTATCGCCATAATTACAGCAATGGCATTTTCAATTGATTTTCTAGTGATGATGTTACGAGGCAAGATTTGTTGTTTAATAGCATGAATCAGAGTTTCAGCTGAATTTGTGGCGCTCACACGTTTCTCATCATCTTCTGCCGCCATTGTTGAAGAATAAGGCAAGCTCATCCCCATAGCTTCAAATGCCGATGACATAGTATTAGCAGTAAACATGCCGCCACATGAGCCTGCGCCTGGACAAGCATGGCGCTCCACCTCTAACAATTCTTTTTCATTTATCTTATGTGCAGTGTATTGCCCAACTGCTTCGAAAGCGCTAACAATGGTTAGATCTTGCCCTTTATAACGACCAGGTTTAATCGTGCCACCATAAACAAAAATAGCTGGAATATTCATACGCGCTATTGCAATCATTGCACCAGGCATATTCTTGTCACAGCCACCAATTGCGATTACTCCATCCATATTTGCAGCTTGTACCGCAGTCTCAATCGAATCCGCAATTACTTCACGCGATACCAACGAGTATTTCATGCCCTCGGTACCCATGGATATCCCATCAGACACGGTTATAGTCCCAAATATTTGAGGCATTGCACCGGCCCTCTTTAGCGCATTTTCAGCATTAAGCGCCAATTCATTCAGGCCCATATTGCAAGGCGTGATAGTAGAAAAACCATTAGCAATACCAACGATAGGTTTATCGAAGTCTTTTTCACCGAATCCTAACGCCCTTAACATGGCTCGATTAGGAGATCTTTGCACACCCTGAGTAATAATCTGACTGCGTTTGTTATTTGACATGACCACTCCTGAGAAGTATCAAAGATCCATGACTAAAAATAGTCCCATCGCACCCGTTGCTTTATAAGGAGCATGATTGCCGTATAATCTATATTTTACCGTAAAAAAAGACAATCTATGTTTGTTCACCCGCAATTTGATCCTGTCGCTATCTACCTGGGCCCTTTATCTATTCGTTGGTACGGACTCATGTACTTGATTGGATTCACCTTGTTCATAGTACTAGGGCGTCACCGGATTAAGCATGGCCCATATAAGTTTTTGAACAATATTGTGCTTGACGATATATTATTTTATGGTGTGTTGGGGGTGATGCTGGGTGGTCGTTTAGGCCACGTTCTATTTTATCAATTTAGTTATTATTTGCAACAGCCATTAGAGATCTTCGCGGTATGGAAAGGCGGCATGTCTTTTCATGGTGGCTTCCTTGGCGTGATAACTGCAATGGCTTTCTTGGCCCATAAGTACAAATTAAAGTGGCTTGCTGTGACAGATTTTATCGCACCATTGGTACCATTAGGACTGGGTGCAGGGCGTATTGGAAATTTTATCAATGCCGAATTATGGGGACGTCCTACGGAAATATCTTGGGGCATGATTTTTCCAAACGTAGATGCCCTCGCACGTCACCCCTCTCAGCTTTATGAATTTTTGTTAGAGGGGGTGGTTTTCTTTATCTTATTGTGGGTTTATTCGACCAAATCAAGACCAGTTGGAGCCGTCTCAGGCATGTTTCTAATTGGTTATGGCGTACTTCGCTCAGCAGCTGAATTTTTTCGTGAGCCCGAAGATGGGTTTATAGGCATATTAACATTAGGTATTAGTATGGGCCAATGGCTATCACTGCCAATGATTGTGATTGGCTTATGGATGTTAGTCTGGAGCAATAGAAAACAGAATTTCTCTAGTAGAGCAAGCTAAGAATTTTTTTCTAATTGATTTAACGAAAATCTTTTTTGACAGCTTCATGGTATCAGTACAATCTTCCCTTTCACCCTGCGTTGTAGTATGTCATTAAGTGCTTGTGCTGCCTGTTCTAAAGGATAAATTGCTGAGACCAAGGGCCTAAATTTTCCTTGCTCAAGCAAAGCGATTAGTTCGCGTAATGCGTAAGTGCTTTTCTCTTTCTCTCGCCGAGTAAAGTCACTCCAAAAAACCCCAATAACTGAAATACCTTTAAGAAGGGGGAGATTAAGTGGAATTTTAGGAATTACACCACTTGCAAAGCCTATTATTAAAAACCGACCTTTCCAGCCAGTTGAACGCAATGCTAATTCAGTGAGATTGCCGCCAACAGGGTCGCAGACAACATCTACACCTTGACCATCAGTAATTTCGCTAATGCGCGAACGTAGATTCTGAGTAGAGTAGTTAATTAGCTCGTCTGCGCCATGCTCTTTACAGATTGTTAATTTTTCATCAGATGAGGCGGCAGCAATAACTCGCGCGCCCATCACTTTGCCAATTTCTATTGCGGCTAACCCTATTCCACCAGAGCCACCTAGAACCAATAATGTTTCTTTTGAGTTCAATTTGGCTCGATGCTTAAGGGCATGATATGAAGTCCCATATGTCATGAGAAAAACTGAAGCAGTATTAAAATCTATATTTTTTGGTATAGGAATGATTCTGTCTACAGGTATCAGCACCTCCTCAGCAAAACCACCCCAACCAGTCAAAGCGATAACACGGTCACCTATTTTCATTCCGGTAACCGTCGTATCTAATTCTTTAATGACGCCCGCTACTTCACCCCCGGGTGAGAAAGGCAGCTGCGGTTTAAATTGATACTTGCCCTGGATAATTAAAGTATCTGGAAAGTTGACACCACAGGCCATGACACTAATGACCGCCTCTCCTTTACGAATCTTAAGAGAAGGGATGTTCTCGATTACTAGATTTTCAGGAGGCCCCCATTCTTTGCATAGAATTGCTTTCATAAGATAAAACTCCTGGATATTTTATGATTGGACGCACGCACTAATTTACAACGAGATCACTAATAGTGCATAAATTTTAGACTGCAGTACTTAATTAATATCACTCTTCTTGTAACTTTCTCAACGAAGTTTATTTATTCAGAACATTATTATTTATTAAGAAATAACTTTATAACATTGGTATACTTAGAAGCAAATTTAGCCTCATTTCATCGCCTTAGTATTTAATGAGGCAAACTTTATAGGGGAAATACTTATGGCAAAAGAAGATGTTAATAAGAATAAAGAGGTTACTTCTGAAACCAGTGCTATCTGGGGCAATCATGTTTCGCTGCCAAATACTCCAGATGGGTTCACTCTTAGAACAACCTTTCCAAGTAACCCCAATGGGGTGGAAGTGATGCTAGAGAGATGGGTGGCTGGTTCGGAAGAGCCACCACATTCCCATCCTGGTGATGACATGACTGTTGTCATCGAGGGAAAAATGTCGATTCAGTTCTTCATTGAAGAATCGGGTAAACTTGTTCCTGATAAAGATCGTATCTTCTTAAATAAGGGCCAAACGGGTTACATTAAAGGCGGAAGAGTTCACGATGCTAAATATATAGAAGAATGCAAACTTGTCTACGTGCATGACAAGGCCTTTGAATTTACTGCACACAAGATACTCTAATCAGTCATCTTCCAAGTTACAACCTCATTAGCTCGAAATGGAATTAACGCCTCTCCTGAAAAATCTATTTGCGCAGGTGCATTCCAATTTTCTTTAATCATAGAAATAGTATCTTTATTGCGTGGCATCTTATAAAAATCTGCCCCGTAAAAACTAGCAAACGCTTCTAGTTTTTCTAGAGCGTTTGCCTGTTCAAAAACTTCTGCATAAAGCTCGATAGCAGCATGTGAAGTATAAATGCCTGCACAACCACAAGCGGTTTCTTTCGTAAATTTAGAATGGGGGGCGCTGTCGGTGCCAAGAAAAAATTTAGGATTTTCGCTAATCGCTGCCTCAATCAGAGCGCGACGATGAGTCTCATGTTTCAATACCGGCAAACAGTAATGATGTGGGCGAATACCACTATTAAACATCGCGTTACGGTTCAGTAGCATGTGATGAGCAGTGATGGTTGCACCAATGTTGTTCGATGTTTCCTTGACAAATTCCACAGCTTCTTTGGTGGTGATGTGTTCAAATACAATTCGCAGTTTCTGGAAACGTTTTATTACAGGAATTAATACTTTATCGATGAAAATTTTTTCCCTATCGAATATATCTGTTTCTGGATCAGTCACTTCGCCATGTACCAATAGTGGCATATCTGCTCGTTCCATTGTTTCGAGAGTGCTGTAACATTTGGTAATATCAGTAACGCCAGAATTAGAGTGCGTAGTAGCGCCAGCAGGATAAAACTTTATGCCATGTACTGCACCACTCTCCTTGGCCCTGATAATTTCTGAAGATGGGGTATTATCAGTAAGATAGAGTGTCATCAATGGTGTGAAGTGACCCTTCATAGCCACTGGCAAAGCGGAATAAATACGTTTGCGGTATGCTAGCGCTAACTCTGTTGTCGATACTGGTAGCTTGAGATTAGGCATAACAATGGCGCGCGCAAAACGTCGCACAGTATCTGGCAAAATCGAGCACATTTGATTATCATCGCGCAAATGTACATGACAATCATCGGGACGAATAAGAGTTAGTTGAATCAAAATTGTTTACGCTATGATTATCTTATTAGGAAATAGAATTGTACCCTAGTAGTTAATTGACCGTAACTCTAGATAGTTATACAGTAACGGCCATATTACAAATTGCAACCGTAATTTTCTGTCTTGGGCATGCCAATTAAAGATGGTAGAAACAATTACTCGCGATCTCGAAGATATTGCTCCTGAGCTAAAAACATCAGGCTGGCTCAACACACCCGAACCACTCACGCTCACCTCATTGCGCGGCAAAGTTGTAGTGTTACATTCTTTTCAAATGCTCTGCCCTGGTTGTGTACAAATTGGCATTCCACAAGTACAGAGAGTTTATGAAGAGTTTGATCCAACAAGAGTTGCGGTAATCGCATTGCACACTGTTTTTGAGCATCATTCTGTTATGGGTCGTGACGCACTTGAAGTATTTGTTCATGAATATCGTCTGCGTTTTCCGATTGGCATCGATAAATACGATGATCAAAAAGATGGATTGCCATTAACCATGCGCGCATATCAGATGCAGGGAACCCCGAGCCTTATTCTAATTGACAAAACGGGTCATGTTCGTTTACATAAGTTCGGCCATATAAGTGATTTAACGCTTGGATTTTCAATTGGAGCATTGCTTTCTGAGAGTGTTGTGGCCACACAGGCCACAACACTGTCACAGGCTGATAAAGTGCATACTGTCTGCGATGCAGATGGATGTAATATCTAAATTATGAGTATACGAGGCTACTTGAACTTGATTATGTGCGTGAAAATAAGATATCAAAAGATTTGTTTGGACCATGATTAATATATAAAATTAATTGTACTATATGGATGTTTATTTGTGCGATAACACCTCATGCAGGCAAATGAACCATCTTCCTATGGTCTGCAATGCAAAGTCACGATTTTCTATAGCAGGGAAAAAGACATACAGCGTTTGCTGATCGCATACAAGTAAAGCCCGCTTATTTTTCTAACCAAGAAACATCTTGTACGCTGGATTCTCACTTTCATCCCAGTAACGATAACCAAGACGATCTAAAAAAATCTTGAAATCATCTTGCTCTTTGGGAGGTACTTCCATGCCCACCAATACACGACCATAGTCAGCACCATGATTACGATAATGAAACAAGCTAATATTCCAGTGATGATTCATACTATTTAAAAATTTTATTAATGCACCAGGTCGATCAGGAAATTCAAAACGGTAGAGAATTTCGTTTTTGACTCCGTTGGCATGACCCCCAACTAAGTGACGCACATGTAACTTTGCCATTTCATTGTCACTGAGGTCTAGAGTGCGCAAACCCTTTTTCTCTAAACTTTTGATTAGCTTTAACCCCTCATCACGATTGCGTATTGATATTCCAACAAATACATGCGCTTCTTTCGGGTTAGCGTAGCGATAGTTAAATTCGGTAATGCTCTTCATTCCTAACAGGGCGCAAAATTTCTTGAAACTGCCTGGCTTCTCTGGAATAGTTACAGATATTATTGCTTCCCTTTGTTCGCCTAGTTCCGCGCGTTCGGAGATATGACGTAAGCGGTCAAAATTCATGTTGGCACCAGTGGCAATTGTTACCAAAGTTTTGTTGCGAATTTTTTCTCGCTGAACATATGCTTTGGCTCCGGCAATAGAGAGCGCTCCAGAGGGTTCCAAAATAGCACGCGTATCCTCAAATACATCTTTAATTGCCGCACAGATGGCGTCCGTATCGACCAGTATAATTTCATCTACTAATTCGAGACAGATGCGAAAATTTTCTTTACCTACTTGCTTTAATGCCACGCCATCTGCGAATAAGCCCACTTGATCAAGCTTAATCCGTCGCCCTTCTTTTAAGGATCGATGCATGGCATCGGCATCAATAGGCTCGACCCCAATAATTTTAATTTCTGGACGCAATTTTTTTACATAAGAGGCAATACCGGCAATAAGCCCACCACCACCTACGGGTACAAAGATAGCGTGAATTGGATCGGTGTACTGATGTAGTATTTCCATGCCTATGGTGCCCTGCCCTGCAATTACATCCGGATCATCATAAGGATGTACAAAAGTTAAGTTTTTTTGTATTGCAAATTTTCGTGCATAAACATAAGCATCATCGTAGGATTCACCATGCAACAATATGCGCGCGCCACGTGCTTTAACTGCTTGTATCTTAATTTGCGGGGTAGTAATAGGCATCACGATTGTGGCTTGACAATTGAGTTTCTGTGCTGCCAATGCTACTCCCTGTGCATGATTGCCCGCAGAGGCTGCCGCCACACCGCGCCTAAGTTTAGCAGGCGATAGCCCGGCCATTTTATTGTATGCACCACGTAGCTTGAATGAGAATATCTGCTGCATGTCCTCGCGTTTTAGCAGCAATTGATTACGTACGCGCGCAGAGAGGTTAGGCAAAAAGTCTAGCGAGCTTTCTTCTGCCACATCGTAAACTCGAGAAGCAAGAATCTTTTCTAAGTAATCTTTTTTCATAAACGTGATTTTAGCATATCGCGAATTCTATCTGTCATACGAGTTAATTGTTAAAGTTTATAGATAGGTTTATCCTAACAATCGTTGGATAATTTTATTTGTATGGGAGCACCATGACACAAATACAGAATGAACAAAAACAAGCAGCTGCATGCGCAGCTATTCAGCATATTCCTATTGGTAGCATCGTGGGTGTGGGAACTGGCAGTACCTCAAATTACTTCATAGATGAATTGGCTAAGATTAAACATAAAATTGAAGGCGCGGTTGCAAGCTCTGACTCGACAGCCGGGCGCCTTAAGAGTCATGGCATTAGAGTATTGGATCTAAACAATGTAAATGAGTTATCGGTGTATGTAGATGGCGCGGATGAAGTTACTGAAAACCTTCAAATGATAAAAGGCGGCGGTGGAGCATTGACACGAGAAAAAATTGTTGCCGCGGTAGCAAAGATATTTATTTGTATTGCTGATCAGAGTAAGCTCGTAAAAATACTTGGCGAATTTCATTTGCCGGTAGAGGTTATTCCAATGGCGCAAAGTCATGTTGCACGTACAATCGTGCAATTAGGTGGACACCCTGTTCTGCGTCAAGGATTCATAACTGACAATGGTAATGTGATTCTAGACGTTCATGGTTTGCAAATTCTTAATCCAGTCGAACTAGAAATGATCCTTAATCAGATCACCGGCGTTGTAACCAGTGGCTTATTTGCAAAACGTGGCGCCGATCTGCTACTACTTGGCACCAATAATGGCGTCAGAGAAATTACTATCTAGCATGGGCAGTAACTCGGTTGCAACAAAATAGCAATATAATTGTCACAATTTATGTGTAGGATAAGTGCCTTTAGAGATTTTTTGTGAGAAACTCGATGATTAGTGAACACACATCTAAACAATTCGATGCCGAACTTGAATCAGTACGAATGAGCGTGTTGAAAATGGGCGGATTAGTTGAAGGGCAGTTTAATTCTGCAATCAAGGTACTCACTACTGGTGACATACCGTTAATGGAACAGATCATCAAAGATGACCATCTTATTAACATGATGGAAGTATCAATAGATGAAATCTGTAGTCAAATTATTGCGCGCCGACAACCTACTGCCGGTGATTTACGTATGATCGTGATGATTATTAAAACTATTACAGATTTAGAGCGTATTGGGGACGAAGCAACAAAAATTGCCCGCATGGCGAAACTGTTATATGCCGATAGTCAATTTGTACAAAAATCAAGTTTTATCGAAATTAGGCATGTTGCGAGTATTGCACTTGAGATGTTGCATAAATCATTGGATGCTTTTGTTCATCTTGATGTAACAGAAGCAGTTCAGGTTGTTCGCCAAGACAGATTAGTAGATAACGAATTTCGTTCTATCATTCGCCAACTCATCACTTTCATGATGGAAGACCCGCGCAAAATTTCTATCGCTATAGAAACTTTATTTGCGGCAAAAGCCATTGAGCGTATCGGAGATCATGCAAAAAATATAGCCGAGTATGTAATTTATATGGTTAAAGGTAAAGATGTGCGTCATGTGACTGTGGAGGAGATTGAGCAAGAATTTTTGAGATAAGCTGCCCTGACTATTTATCAGAAATCTGTATCTGATTATTTTATTCTTGTCATAGCCAGTCCTTGCTTTAATAATACTCATCCTTGAATCAAGCAAACGGTCTAAATATACTTAACTCATGCTTTCACTTCTCTAGCTCGGAATCTTATGACCTACCGTGATGAAAAAGACACTATGGGTATAATGCAAGTGCCCATCAATGTATTGTGGGGAGCCCAAACACAACGCTCCTTACAAAACTTTAAAATTTCAAATGAGCGTATGCCTTTTGCGTTACTTCATGCGCTTGCTTTAGTAAAGCGTGCCGCTGCTAGTACGAATCACAACTTAAATATGCTTAATGCAGTCTCTGCTGCTGCTATCGTACAAGCTGCCGATGAAGTAATTAGCGGCCACCATAAAAATGAATTTCCCTTGGTGATCTGGCAAACTGGTTCAGGTACTCAAACCAACATGAACATGAACGAGGTTCTTGCTAACCGAGCATCTGAATTACTTGGTGGCGAGCGTGGCATGGCTCGTAAAATTCATCCTAACGATGATGTAAATAAAGGGCAATCATCTAATGATGTATTTCCGACGGCTATGCATGTAGCTGCAGTGCATTCTATTACACATCAGCTAAAACCTTCTATTTTTCAGTTGCGTCAGACTCTCGCTATAAAAGAGAAAGAATTCTCTAATATTGTCAAGATTGGTCGTACTCATTTGCAAGATGCAACACCACTTACTCTGGGACAAGAATTTTCTGGATATATTTCACAATTAGACCATGGACTAGAGCATCTAAATTCATCGCTTCCTCATCTCTGTGAATTGGCGCTGGGCGGCACAGCCGTAGGTACCGGTCTTAACACCCATGCCGAATTTGCTAAACGAGTAGCAGAGGAATTAGCGAAGTTAACTAATTTACCATTCGTCACCTCACCTAATAAATTTGAAGCACTTGCTGCTAGTGATGCGTTAGTGAACGCACACGGCGCGCTAAAAACTTTAGCAGCATCTCTGATGAAGATTGCCAATGATATTCGTTGGCTCTCTTCTGGTCCTCGATGTGGTATTGGTGAATTAAGAATCCCAGAAAATGAACCGGGCAGCTCCATCATGCCTGGCAAGACTAACCCTACTCAAGCAGAAGCCGTAATTATGTTGTGTTGCCAAGTGATGGGTAATGATGTATCTATTAATATCGGTGGGGCGATGGGAAACTTTGAGCTCAATACAATGAGGCCTCTCATGATTCACAATTTCTTGCAAAGCGTTCGTCTGCTTTCAGATGGGATAATGAGTTTCAATGACAATTGTGTGGCGGGAATAACAGCTAATATTGAACATATTGATAGTTTGATGCGTAACTCTTTAATGCTGGTGACGGCACTTAATCCCCACATAGGCTATGATAAAGCGGCAGACATTGCCAAGAAAGCATACCAAGAGAATATAACGCTAAAAGAAGCAGCGGTAGCATCCGGTTATGTCACTGCAGAGCAATTTGAAATCTGGGTGCAGCCAAGCAATATGGTAGGAGAAAAATAGGCCGGGTTTAAAATTTTCCGTTTTTAAATCTTTCGGTTGCTTTTATTAATTCTGTTTGAATTCCTGGTTCCCATGCAGAATGACCAGCATCGGCAATAACTATATATTGTGCCTCAGGCCAAACGCAATGCAGATCATTCGCACTTACAATCGGACACACCGCATCATAACGACCTTGTATGATGACGGCGGGAATCGAACGAATTTTTTTTATATTGTCTAGTAGTGAATTTTTTGGCAGAAATATCTCGTGACTAAAATAATGCGCCTCTATGCGGGCGAGCCCTATAGCTACGACATCATTGGTAAAATAGGCAACAGTTTCTGGGCTGGCCAACAAGGTTGAGCAAGAGCCTTCATACACACTCCAAGCAAGGGCAGCTGGCATATGTACCACATATTCTGGGTGAACAAGACGTCGATAGTAAGCAGCAAGAATGTTATCACGTTCCGATGACGGTAAGAGCGAGACAAAAGTGTGCCAAGCCTCTGGAAAAAAATTTTTTAGACCATATAAGAACCAGTCAATCTCACTCTTACGACAGAGAAAAATACCCCGTAGAATTAGACCCAGGCAGCGAGCCGGGTAGGTCTCGCTATAAGCTAACGCCAGCGTGCTTCCCCAAGAACCTCCAAACACTAACCACTCTGTGATACCCAAATATTGGCGCAATACCTCAATATCATCGATAAGATGAGGCGTTGTATTATTATGAATCTCTCCTAATGGAGTAGAGCGACCTGCCCCACGTTGATCATAAATAACAATCCGATAATAAGCGGGATCAAAGAAGCAACGATGAGCGGGGGATGACCCTGCACCAGGCCCACCATGAAGAAATAATACTGGTACGCCAGTTTCATTGCCGGATTGCTCCCAATACATGGTGTGTAAATTATCAAGTGGCAACATTCCGTTGGCATAAGGAGAGATCTCTGGGAAGAGCTCAGTACGAAAGTTATTTTTCATGACCGCTATAGTTTACAACTATCTTCAATTCATAAGCCATTAGATAAATGAAAACACATAATAGGCAGAAAATACTCTAACCTTGTACACCGGTTACTTTTATACGGCATACTTAAAGTATGCCGCTACAATATATTAAGAGTGAAAATATCTTTCACGTGTCAAAAAATAAGAATTTTCCACAGTACGCACCAAAGTTAGAGTATTGGTCAATATACTGCAGTCTTCTCAGAATAATTTATTTAGTTGCGTCACTCATCACTGCTTTAAACTACGGTATATTGTTACAAGATTTTTATAGAAAATAAAAAATTAACTAAACATCTGAATAATTGCTTTGTTATTCTATGCAATGAACTAGAAATATAGAAACGGGATAATTCCCTATATGAATAAGTCGAATCTCTCCCCATCAGTAGCCAAGATTGGCCTCATTCTTACTGGAGGAGGTGCTCGTGCTGCTTATCAAGTTGGAGCACTCAGAGCAATTGCCGCGATGCTACCGGAAAGCAGGCGTAGCCCTTTTTCAATTATCTGTGGTACTTCTGCTGGGGCAATTAATGCCGCCGCCCTTGCAGCTTCGACTGGGAACTTCCAAAGAGGGGTAAGGCACTTAGTGAGTATGTGGAGCAATCTTCATGTTAATCAAGTTTATCGCTCTGATTTTATGGGCGTATTACTCAATGGCATACGTTTGTTGTTGACGTTATTATTCCATAGAAATAATGCAGTTTCTCTACTAAACAGCGCACCATTAGTAAAGTTACTTGAGCGTATATTACCTTTTCACAACATCCAAAAAAACATTCAGAACGGTACTTTGCATGGTCTGAGCATTACTGCTTGGAGTTATTCTTCAGAGAAATCAGTTACATTCTACCAAAGTATCAATACCATCATACCTTGGGATCGTGCCCGCCGCACCGGAATTCCGGTACATATTGACGTCAAACATCTAATAGCGTCTTCCGCTATTCCTCTCATTTTTCCCGCAGAGAAGATAGACAGTAACTATTTTTGCGATGGTTCAATGCATCAGTTTGCGCCTATTAGTCCCGCTCTGCATCTGGGTGCAGAGCGAGTAATGATAATAACCACACAAAATAGAACCGCTATCCAACCCGACTCTAAAATCAAAAATTATCCGCCATTGGCTCGAGTTATCGGGCATTTCATGAGTAGCGCCCTCCTTGATAGTCTAGATAACGATCTAGAGCGCCTGCAGAGCATTAATCAAGCTATTTCACTGGCCTCAAAAGAGTCACTGCAATGCAACGCGCCATTGCGTCCAATACAGTCAATGGTGATTTCTCCCAGTGAAGATATTGGTAAAATTGCAGAACGTCACACACAGACTCTGCCACGATTTATGCGTTTGTTGTACGGTGCTATCGGTGCAATAGGCTATGCTGACTCGACCCTAGTAAGTTACCTGTTATTTGAACAATCTTTCTGTCAAGATTTGATTAATCTAGGTTACCAAGATGCGATGTCTCGCAAGAATGAAATCTTACAGTTTATTGAGACCAAGGATAGAAATGCAGAAATTGTTAGTATGCACAAAGAATAGCAATTTAATTTTTAATAAAACTAAATGCCTCCTCGTTTTTTTAAAAAATTAGTCTATGGATATCGTCGACCCACAATTCTGGATTGCAGTATTACAAATTATCGCTATTGATATTGTGTTAGGCGGCGACAATGCGGTTGTAATTGCGCTTGCATGTCGACATTTGCCAGAAAAACAACGTAATCAGGGAATTTTTTGGGGGGTATTTGGTGCCGTTAGCCTAAGAGTAGTAATGGTTTTCTTTGCTCTCTCTTTATTAAAGATCCCATTTTTGAAGATTGTTGCCGCACTCCTATTAGTATGGATTGGAATTAAATTGCTGAAACCAGAACCCAAGAACGGAAAACATAAGATCAATGCTAATGCTACTTTACTAGTTGCAATTAAGACAATAATTATTGCCGATGCTGTAATGAGTCTGGATAACGTTATTGCTATTGCTGGAGCAGCCAAAGATAGTTTGAGTTTAGTAATTTTTGGGCTGGTAATTAGTGTGCCTATCATTGTCTGGGGGAGTAAATTCGTGATGAAGCTTATGGATCGCTTCCCCGTTGCTATTGTTATTGGTGCTGGACTACTTGGTTGGATTGCGGGTGCAATGATTGTAACCGACGCAATAATCAAAGAATGGGTTAATAGCAATGCGATTTTTTTACACTGGCTGCTCCCAATTCTTGGGGCATTAATAGTCATTGTCGCTGGCAAACAGTTGGCAGTTAGAGAGTTAAAAAAATCCTGTCAGAGCGAATAATTTAGACGTCAATACGAGCAAACTATTACAACCACCGTAGTTGTAAATGTTATTCTGAAGAGAGGCAGGTATGCTAAAATTCTTGTTGCCGGTCAATGAGTCTGAAACCTCCAAGCAAGGGGTTACAGGCCTTACCAAACTAATTAACTGGTACAAAGAAGTGCCAGAAATTCACTTGTTAAATGTGCAGCTCCCGTTACGCGGGAATGCCCTTATGTTTATTGATAAAGAAAACATTGAGCAGTATCACCAAGAAGAGGGTGCCAGAGAACTACAGAGTGCTTGTGATGATCTTGATCGATTTGGTATTGCTTGGCAGTCTTATATTATGGTGGGTAATCCTGCGGAAAGCATCGTACACTACGCTGAAGAGAAACAGTGCGATCAAATTATTCTTTGTTCAATAGACTCTGGAACGGTAAAGGGTTTGTTACTGGGATCGGTGGCCAGCAGAGTCATACAACTCTCAACAATACCCGTGCTGTTGATTAAATAACAGTTAGCGATAGCAGTGATTAAGTGTACGCGTCTCATGAATTAAAAAAATCATATTACTTACTATGATGTCAATAAGAGACACCTGTCCCAGTTGCGCTAAACTGATCAGTATGCAGAGTTCTTAAATAAATTTTAAGGGTAGAGATTTTTATCATGGCAGAACAGAAAAAGAAAGGCACTACTTTGATTGAAAAAATGACTGTAATTGCGATTGCTGGTATTGTCGCAGCAGCAGGGGTGCAGACTTACCAAGATTACCTTGCTCAGAAGCAAGTCACCGAAGCAGTCGACCTAATGAACGCGGCAAAAATTATAGTTACTAGGTTCTACCTTGATCAGAAAATATGGCCAACACTAACTGAATTTAATTCCCTGATTGCCGTTCAAACTAGCGAACATGTGGCCAGTATTACACCAACTACTTTTGCCCTCGGTTTTCAAGTAACGGCAACGTTTAATGCCAGCGGAGTGAGTACCGGGCTAGTAAATAAAACCATAGCGCTAGCAACGGCAAATGGTCTGACATGGGCTTGCGATGATCACACAATTAATGCAATAAAAGGCAGTTTGCCGACCATCCCCAGCAAATACCGTCCAGAATCTTGTGAATAAAAATTTTCTGGTGCCACGTAGTTACCAGAATTTGATTTTTTTCTTTCCGTCGGCAGCTATCTCGCGTAGTTTCTTGAGACGTGCTTCCATTCCTGACATCTGATAAAAATCACCATCACCAGTTTTTAGTCCAGTCTCTAACTGAGTAATAGCGGCGTGCAGATCACCCTGTTGAAAATAAACTTCAGCCTGTGCACGGTGTTGTAGCATATTATTTCCAAGCGCTTCATAACTTTGAGCTTGTAATTTATAAAGGCGCGCATCATTAGGAGCCGACAGTAATTCCTGACTCAAAAATTTAAGTGCTGCATTTTTCCGGCCATTTCGTAAAAGTGCGGTAGCATAATCGTAAATTAACGTCCGGTGTTGAGGATAAATTTGTAGTGCAGCCTGATAAATATCCAGAGCCTCAGCAATCTCTCCCGTAGATAACTTAACGCGAGCCGAAAGAGTTTCAATCATGGCATTAGACTTTAATGCTTTGCGCTCAACTCGGATGGGGACTCCCAGATAAAGATTTCCAGATTTTTTGTTTATAGAGTCAGGTTGTGGAGATTCATATAGGAGCATTAATTCTTTGCTCGCGCGTACGAAATCTCCGTCACGCAGGAGGGCGTTAACTAGTCCGTAACGTTCCACGGTTTCATCGTTATAACGCTTGTCTCGTAAGTTAGCGTCAAAATGCATTACCGCATCCCTCGCTTTTCCCTCTGAAGCACGTAGTTTGGCGCGTACAAGTCGGAAATCAATACTGTCCGGAACCTGGCGATAGAGGGTATTTTGAATACGATTATCAATATCTGCAATGCGCTCAAAGGTAAGAGGGTGGGTGCGCAGATAAGAGGGCGCACCGTTGTCCTGAAATCTCCCGATTGTTTGGAGACGCCCAAAGAATGTTGACATTCCACGAGGATCGAATCCGGCGTTAATCAATACGTTGAGCCCAATACGGTCAGCTTCTTTCTCATGGTCACGAGTGAAATTTAGTTGTAACTGTATTGCAGTGGCTTGTGTGACTGCCATCACAGCGGCTCCAGCTTGTGAATTTGCACGTGAAGCCAGAACCGCTAATGCTAATGATGCTAAGGTGGTCGCCATGCTATATTTCTGCGTGGAGATCATGCGAGCAAGATGCTTTTGTGTGACATGTGAAATTTCATGGGCCATTACACCAGCTAACTCTGACTCACTTTGAGCCGTCATAATAAGACCGCTATTAAAGCCCATGAATCCGCCAGGCAATGCGAATGCATTAACTGACGGGTCCGTCAGGGAAAAGAATTCAAATGTCTGATCGGGCCTGGCTTCACTAGATCCGGCGATAAGTTTATTACCTAAATTAGTGAGATAACCGGTTATCTCGGTGTCATCAAGATAACTACTATCAGTCCGAATTTCAGACATTATTTGTAAGCCGAGTTGCCGCTCTTCATGTAGAGAAATAGAAGCTTGAGACACATCTCCCAAGTCAGGTAAATCATTAGCACAAACATTGTTGATAATTGAATACAGCAGAACAGTTGCTAGATAAAGAATTTTATTTGTGGCGTGTTTGTTACTCATAGACTAGATCCTGGGGGGCACAAAAAACTCCAAATAAAGAAAGTATGAAGTAACTAATGCCAGCTATAGATTAAAGAGCCGCTTCATCTGTCTCTCCTGTGCGTACTCTGACTACTTGCTCGACACGAGTCACAAAAATTTTCCCGTCTCCTATCTTTCCGGTACGTGCAACCCTAATTATAGTTTCAATAATGCCGTCCACAAGCGCCTCGGCCACCACTATTTCTATTTTCATTTTAGGCAAATAATCTACTGCATACTCTGCGCCACGGTAGAGTTCAGTGTGACCTTTTTGCCTACCGAAACCTTTTACTTCTGTAACAGTCAGTCCATTCACGCCAATTTCGTCGAGCGCTTCACGTACCTCATCAAGCTTAAAAGGTTTAATGATCGCCTCTATTTTTCTCATAATGTATGCCCTTAATTAAATATCCTAATAGAGTACATCAGATGAACTCATTCACTTCTAGACTAATTACAGAAAGCCTATTCTTTGACCATGTTGTATTGTGGTTTACTACAATCGATCCCTGTATTTTGATGTAATCGGATAATGCCGGTCTCTGTCGAAACCGCGTTCAGTCACATGAATACCAATCGGTGATTGACGGCGCTTAAATTCACTTGCATGAATAAGTTCCACAACTTGCCTTACATCAATTTCAGCATAGCTCATACTGATAATTTCATGCGGCGACATATTCTTCTCTACGTAGGCTTCAATAATGCCATCGAGTATTTCATAAGATGGCAAACTGTCCTGATCTAACTGATTATGGCGTAACTCAGCAGAGGGTGCGCGTTGAATAACGCGCTCTGGAATTACTCTCCCCAGACTATTGCGATAATGACAAAGCTGGTACACCCTGGTTTTATAGATATCTTTGAGTACCGCAAGACCGCCTGCCATATCGCCATATAGTGTGCAATAACCCACCGCTATTTCAGATTTATTACTAGTAGTAAGTACAATAGAGCCATATTTATTGGATAACGTCATTAGAAACGTGCCACGTATACGTGCTTGCAAATTTTCTTCTGCGATGTCTGCATCTTTGCCTTTCTGCGATCCTTCAAATTTATTCTGCAATATCCCTAGAAACTGATCAAGAATTAGTTTAATAGAGAATTCGCTGTATCGTACACCTAGTTCTTTTGCCATCGTGCGTGCATCTTGTAAACTAATATCAGCAGTATATTCTGACGACATCATTACCGCCCATACTTTATCAGCACCTAAGGCATCAACAGCGATTGCCAGTGTAAGAGCTGAATCAACACCCCCCGATAACCCTAGAAGCACCCCAGAAAATTTATTTTTGCAGACAAAATCTTTTACCCCGAGACACAATGCTTGATAAACAGCTCCTTGCAGAATTTTTAATGGGATAATTTTTCCTTGAACAGGTATATTATTTTGTAATTCGACTAGACCTAGCGTTTCGACAAATTCATCGAATTGATGAGTCAGCTCCCCTTGGTTATTCATGGCAAAGGAAGCGCCATCAAAAACTAGCTCATCTTGGCCGCCTATCGAATTAGCATATACAAGAGCAGCGTTAGATCTGCTGACATATTGACGCATAATTTGATAGCGCGACGCTTGTTTGTTAATGTGATATCGTGAGGCATTAAGCGTCAATAAAACGTCTACCCCCCCTTCTTTAGCAGCATTCGCAACACTTTCATGCCACATATCGGCGCCAATGATGATGCCAAACTTTGCCCCTTCAAGATTGAATATGTGTAAATTTGAATCGGATTCGGAACAATACCGTCGATCCAAGAAATTTGGTTTTATAGGTCTATTTTTATAATGTGTGACTATAATTTTATTGTCATTTATTATAGAGACGGCGCTATATAGATTGGTGCCAAGTAAATACGGATGACCTATTAAGAGCGTTATGCCATTTATTTTTTTTACAAGAGCTGCAAGCGCATTCTGACAGGCAAGATAAAACCCTTCTTGTAAAAATAAATCCTCTGGCGGATAACCGGATAAAGCTAATTCTGGAGTAATGACTAGAGTGGCGCCGTTACCTTTTGCTAACTCAGTAAAGTCAAGAATTTTTGCGACATTGCCAGTAAAATCGCCGACTGTGGAATTAATTTGGGCAACGACAACTTTCATGACTAAGCGCGGAGTAAATCCCTACTGTTTATCTATGTTAAATCATATCAGAATAAAACATTCTCCGTGGATACTATTAGATCTCCTTGATGGCGCAATGGAGTGCCGACTATCGTTACGGCTAACAGTCTATTAAGGCAAGAGAATTCTGGATAAGGAAAAGATAATTATTCCAATTGTACTGATCTTGAGCGCGATAACGGTGGATTCTTGGCAAAATAACTTTTAATTCCAATAAGTATTGCCTCGGCCATTTGATCTTGGTAGACAGGATTTTTCAGTTTTCTCTCCTCATCTGGATTACTGATAAAAGCAGTTTCCACTAAAATAGAAGGAATGTCAGGAGATTTGAGCACAGCAAATCCAGCCTGCTCAACATCATTTTTATGTAGTTGATTGACTTCTTTAATCTCCGATAGCACTTCTTTAGCCAATCTTAGACTGTCATTAATTGTTGCTGTTTGCGATAGATCCAATAAAGTTTGTTTAAGGTAATGATCTTTGACATCTAAATTAACGCCACCAATTAAATCAGCTTCATTCTCTTTCTTGGCCAGCCAGCTTGCAGCAGCGGAAGTGGCCCCTGATTCAGATAACGCAAACACCGAAGATCCCCGAGCATGTTGCTTAATAAAAGCATCGGCGTGAACTGATACAAATAAGTCCGCATTGACCTGTCGTGCTTTTACTAAACGCATTGGTAATGATATAAAGTAATCTCCATCGCGCGTCAAAGCCCCGCGCATGTTAGACTCTGCATCTATTTTTACTTTGAGTTTGCGAGCAATAGCCAGAGTAATATCTTTTTCTTGTGTTCCCTTTCGACTCATTGCACCGGAATCTTCACCACCGTGCCCCGGGTCAATTACAATGGTAATCAACCGATTCGCCTCTGGCCCAGTTTTTCTAATATTCTCGTTTCTTGTGTCATTTCTCTCGAGGAATTTGGCGTCAATATTATTAGTACTAATACCGATATTAGTTTGTGTTGCTATATTTCTTTCTTTTTGAAGTAATGCCATCATTGGATCAGATGGAATGGCGGGATAAATATCTAACACTAAGCGGTAACTGTAGTTCGTCACAGGCTTAAGTAGAAATGCTTGTGGTACAACCTCGGTTTTTAGATCTAGCACCAAGCGCAATGTACCCGGCTTAAAATTTCCAATGCGCAGGGCTTGGATATAAGGATCGGTTGCATTAATTTTACTAGGAAGACTTTTTAATTCTAGATTCAGCGCAACATTTTCTAGGTCCAAAACCACGCGATCCGGATTCTTAATTAAACTGAGCGAATATTTAATGGGCGTTGGTGATTCCAAAGTAAGGCGCGTGTACTCTGATGCTGGCCAGACACGAACAGAGCTGATATTTGTATCAGCAAGCACAACGTTGCCGAACAAAGTCATTAATAGGAGTGATAGTATGTAAATGACTAATAAAATTAAACGTTCGTAGCAACTCATCACTAATATAATTAATAATGAATTGAAGCTTGCCACTGTTCTAGACATTGTCTGCCTGTCTCCGTACCTGCCAGAATTTCAATATTTCTGCCCGTTTCGATGATATTAATAGAAATTTGCAGATCTGCTATTGGCAGCAATTTTCCCACTTTTTCCGGCCATTCAATTAAACAAATTGAATCAATATTAAAATACTCACGAAAACCTGCTTCTTCCCATTCCATTGGATCGGTGAAACGATAGAAATCAAAGTGATATAAGTGTAATCTAGAAATTTGATAAAGTTGCACTAGATTGTATGTAGGACTTCTCACTTTGCCCTGATAACCCAACCCATACAAGATGCCGCGCACAAGTGTAGTTTTACCTGCGCCAATATTGCCACTTAAAAAGATAACAAGACCTGGATGTAATGCTGACACAAATTCACCTCCAAGCGCTAAAGTTGCTATCTCGTCCGCAAGATAGCGCGTTATAACAGGACCAAGATAATTAAAATTATGCAAGAAAGCTTTCCTAAAAATTGGTCATTAGACCCCGCTTCATTAACCGCTGCTATAAAAATATGGGGCAAAGAACTTGGTTTCCAAGGTGTTGGCATTGCCGATGCCAGTACCGATATGTCAAAAGTGGAGCTGGGTTTGCATGACTGGTTAAGCAAAAATTACCATGGCAGTATGGATTATATGGCAAAACATGGCACTCGTCGCACTCGTCCAACAGAGCTTGTACCGGGTACGCTAAGAGTAATATCAGTGCGCATGAACTATATGCCGCCTAAAACAAGAAATAGCTGGGAAATTATAAAAGATGGGAAGAAAGCATTTATATCCCGCTATGCGTTGGGTCGTGATTATCATAAAGTGCTACGCAAGCGTTTACAAAAGTTTGCAGATAAAATTAGTGCAGAGATAGGCAATTTTAATTACCGTGTATTCACTGACAGCGCTCCGGTAATGGAAGTAGAATGGGCACAGAAATCTGGACTTGGTTGGCGCGGAAAACATACTTTATTGCTTTCGCGTGAGGCTGGATCAATGTTTTTTCTGGGTGAGTTATATACCGATTTACCGTTACTCGTTGATGGTATCACAAGTGATCACTGCGGCACCTGTAATAAATGCATAGAAATTTGTCCTACCCAGGCCATCATCGGGCCTTATCAACTAGATGCAAGACGCTGTATCTCCTACCTTACTATTGAGCATAAAGGAAGCATCCCAGAAGCCTTGCGTCCTTTAATTGGGAATAGAGTGTATGGCTGTGATGATTGCCAGCTCATCTGCCCTTGGAACAAATACGCCTCGATTACAGACGAGACTGATTTTAGCGTACGCAATGGGTTGGATGACGCATCTTTAGTTGAGTTATTTGGTTGGAATAAGGCAGAATTTGAAACTAAACTTGCCGGCAGTCCAATTCGACGAATTGGCTATGAGCAGTGGTTACGCAATTTATCAGTAGGGCTAGGCAATGCGCCCTCATCCAAAACGATTATTGACGCTCTACAAGCTCGGCGTGATGATAATTTATCACTAGTACGTGAACATACACAGTGGGCGCTACAGCAACATGATCGATCTAGTAAGGAATAAGTAAAAGTAGATTGTTAGTAAAATACAAATAAAATAGACTACAGGGCGCCGTTAAAAAAAGAGGGAGGGGCAGAAGCACAGGTAAAGATATTAACTTAAAGTCTTTAGCAATTTACGGTATTCAATGATTGTTGTTCAGATTCATATGTCTCATAATCAAATGCCTTGTCGCCATTAATTGCAGGCCTTCCTCTCGCCTTTAGTTTCTGAAAATCATAGAGTACAGGATCTGCCAGATGTGAAGGCTCCACGTTCTGCAATCCCGTAAACATAGTCTCCAGTCTGCCCGGATATTTTTTATCCCATTGTTGCATCATTTCTTTGATCGCCTGGCGCTGTAAATTTTTCTGTGAGCCGCAAAGATTGCAGGGAATGATAGGAAAATTGGCTGCTTCTGCATACAACGCTAGGTCTTTTTCTTTGCAATATGAGAGCGGTCGGATCACAATGTGCTGACCATCATCACTAACAAGTTTAGGAGCCATGGCTTTAAGTTTTCCACCATAGAATAAATTAAGAAACAAAGTTTCAAGGATGTCGTCACGATGATGTCCTAACGCAATTTTAGTTGCCCCTATCTCACTGGCAATGCGGTAGAGCGCCCCCCGACGCAGACGAGAACAGAGGCTACATGTGGTTTTGCCCTCAGGAATTATGCGCTTTACTATGCTGTAGGTGTCTTGTTCGACAATGCGAAACCGTATACCAATGCTAGTAAGGTAGTGTGGCAAAACATGTGCAGGAAAACCGGGTTGTTTCTGATCCAGATTGACTGCAAATAATTCGAAATTTAATGGTGCGTGGGCTTGGAGGTTACATAAAATATCAAGGAGAGCATAGCTATCTTTGCCCCCCGACAGACATACCATCACCCGATCACCTTCCTCTATCATGTTAAAGTCACTAATAGCGGAACCAGTAAGACGCCTGAGTCTTTTATGCAATTTATTAATATTATATTGTTCTTTTCTGGGTATCGCTTCCACCGTGAACCTCATTATTTGAGAGAATAGATTGTTGAATAAAGGGCGCTCAATGGAGGGTATTCAACATGATGAAAATAGCTAATGTTCTCACAAATTGAAGGTGATTTGTACAACAAAGCTATTCGACATGACCTCAATCTTTTTAGCGGGCCCATCAAAATTCAGTCATGTAACTAATGTACGCTGTGATAGATTTCCACAGAGCTTCGTACGAAAGTTAACCTTACTATCTTCACGCGAACTTTTTTAAATAAGGCGTATCTAAAAGACTACTACTTATTAGTGTAAACAATAAAATTGATCTATATTTCCGTACATTTCTTCTCGAGAGTTAGTTTAATGGTAAAACCCTTTTTTTGTAATGGATTTATCATTAAATTTCTATTGCAAGAATCAATAACGACATGCTAGTATCTGGCCTCTTAAGAACAATAGAATTCTATGTAGTATTTATTCTGTAGTAAAAATCGACAACAATAAGATATGTACTCATTGTGGCATTACGATATAAGAATAAATAAAAATGAAGTTGGTCGCCAAGACCTGCAGCATTTTTACACTGAAGTTAGAAATTAAGCGGAGTAAATATGGGCGTTAAGACGGTAGCTATGGGCGTTAAGATGATAGCGAAGATAATTACAGGGGCCTTCGCACTGACTTTTTACTCTGGAGCCGCAACTAGTTCGTACCAACTGAATTTGTCAGCACCACAAAGTGGAATCGCTACGCAAATATATGATTTGCACACGCTTCTTTTATGGATTTGTTTGGCGATCTTTATTGGCGTGTTTGGGGTTATGTTTTATTCCGTACTCAAACATCGTAAATCTTTAGGTTACAAAGCCGCTAACTTTCATCACAGTACTACGGTTGAAATTATCTGGACTATTATTCCGTTCATCATTCTTATAAGCATGGCGTATCCAGCCACTAAAACCATTATTAGTATGAAAGATACTGCGGCCCCTGATATTACCATTAAAGCTACCGGCCATCAATGGCAATGGGGTTATGATTACCTCAAAGGCGAGGGAGAGGGAGCTAGTTTCTACAGTAAACTATCTACCCCCCAAGAGCAGATAAGGAATCAGGTCCCCAAAGGAGAACATTATCTTAGGGAGGTTGATAACAATATGGTTGTTCCGGTTGGCAAGAAAATTCGAGTGTTACTTACTGCCAATGATGTGATTCACGCTTGGTCAGTACAGGAACTAGGAGTCAAACAAGATGCTATTCCTGGTTTTATACGTGACGCTTGGTTTAAAGCCGACAAACCTGGAATTTATCGTGGCCAATGCTCAGAGTTATGTGGCAAAGAGCATGCCTATATGCCCATAGTTGTGGAAGCGATGGAACCAGAGAAATATACTCAATGGGTAATTAATCAAAAGAAAAAGTCCGAGGCGACAGTTGTTGATGTTAATAAAATATTTACGATAGACGAGTTGAAGGTTGAAGGAGAAAAAGTTTACGCCGCTAATTGTGCGGCCTGTCATCAGGCCAATGGCAAGGGCCTTCCAGGAGCATTCCCTGCACTAGATGGATCAAAGGTTGCTAATGGCCCTAAGAATAAACATATAAATATAGCGGTGAATGGTGAGACTGGTACTGCAATGGCCGCTTTTAAACATTTGTCAAATGTGGACATCGCCGCTGTAGTAACCTATCAGCGTAATGCTTGGAGTAATTCAACGGGCGACATAGTGCAGCCCTCCGAAATCAACGAATTTAGAAAATAAGCAACGAGGAGAAGATTATGGCAGCAATACATCATCCCGACCATGGCTATGGCCATGAACATGAACACCATGGACCACCGAGTGGCATTATGCGATGGATGACCACAACTAACCATAAGGATATTGGTACGCTTTATCTCTGGTTTAGTTTCATGATGTTCCTGACGGGAGGGGTAATGGCGCTGACTATCCGTGCGGAATTATTCCAGCCCGGTTTACAGTTAGTTGAACCAGAGTTCTTTAATCAGCTTACGACACTACACGGTTTAGTAATGGTATTTGGTGCAATTATGCCGGCTTTTGTTGGTTTTGCTAACTGGCAAATACCAATGATGATCGGTGCACCGGATATGGCCTTTGCCCGTATGAATAACTGGAGTTTCTGGTTGTTACCACCGGCAGCATTACTGCTCATAGGATCATTTTTTGTACCAGGTGGCGCGGCCGCAGGAGGCTGGACACTTTATCCACCTCTTTCTACCCAAATGGGAATGGGAATGGATATGACCATCTTTGCTGTTCATATTATGGGTGCTTCTTCCATCATGGGGTCAATTAATATTGTAACTACCGTTTTGAATATGCGTGCCCCTGGCATGACCATGATGAAAATGCCATTATTTGTTTGGACTTGGTTGATTACTGCCTATTTACTAATTGCGGTCATGCCAGTACTGGCAGGCGCAGTCACCATGTTGCTGACGGATCGTCATTTCGGCACTAATTTCTTTAATGCGGCAGGTGGCGGTGACCCAGTAATGTTCCAACATATTTTTTGGTTCTTTGGGCATCCAGAAGTGTATATCATGATACTACCAGCATTTGGTATTGTTTCTCAGATTATCCCCGTCTTTGCGCGCAAGCCTTTGTTTGGCTACTCTTCAATGGTTTATGCCACCTCTTCAATTGCGATTCTGTCATTTGTCGTTTGGGCGCATCACATGTTCACTGTGGGCATGCCAGTTTCCGCACAATTGTTCTTTATGTACGCCACCATGCTGATTGCCGTGCCAACTGGGGTGAAGGTATTTAACTGGGTCGCCACCATGTGGCAAGGTTCAATGACTTTCGAAGCCCCCATGTTATTTGCTATTGGATTTATTTTTCTCTTTACTCTCGGTGGTTTCAGCGGCATAGTTTTGGCAATCGTACCAGTAGACATTCAATTACAAGAAACCTACTATGTAATTGCTCACTTTCACTACGTACTGGTATCCGGATCCTTGTTTGCGCTGTTCGGCGGGACTTATTACTGGCTACCAAAATGGACCGGTCATATGTATGATGAGACTTTGGCTAAAACACATTTCTGGTTATCCATGATTTTCTTTAATGTTACTTTCTTTGTGCAGCATTTCTTGGGGCTGGCTGGTATGCCACGCCGCAGTCCGGATTATGCCTTACAGTTTGCAGATTTTAATATGATCTCAAGTATTGGTGCATTTGGTTTTGGTTTGAGTCAGCTATTATTCTTGTATGGAATATTAAAATGCATTCGTGGTGGAGAAAAAGCGACTAGTCAAGTGTGGGAAGGTGCAGATACGCTCGAGTTTACACTGCCATCACCACCACCCTACCACAGTTTTGAAACACCCCCGATAGTTAAGTAGCTGAAAGGAAAGAGTATGCCAATAAATTTAGATAGACGGCGCGGTAATATCAAAACCGCGATAGTTCTCTGGATCGTTGTGGCGTTAATTTCTATAATATTTATGTTAAAACACTGGGGATGATATGACACCGCCAAATCTGGCGATGTTAAAGAAGCTTCTCATTGTGACGGTAACAATGTTTGCCTTTGGTTTTGCTTTAATACCATTCTATAAGAAGATTTGTGAAGTTACTGGAATAAATAACTTACTACAACCAGATGTACTAACGAAAGATACCCAGATTATTACAGGACGCTCTGTAACGGTGGAATTAGATGCCAATGTGCACAAGTTACCGTGGAAATTTAGACCATTGAAATCAAGTGTGCAGATTCATCCGGGCGAGTTAGTGCAGGTAATGTATGAAATCAGAAATGACTCGAACTACGAGACTACTGGTCAAGCAATACCTAGTTATGCCCCGAAATTGCTCTCGTTACATTTAAAGAAATTAGAGTGTTTTTGTTTCAGTAAACAAGTTCTGAAGCCACATGAAGTTCGACAGATGCCTGTGCAATTTGTAATTGAATCAGAGTTACCGGCCGATATAAATACCGTGACCCTTTCATATACATTTTTTGAAATTAATAGCGCGTCTGCTTCAGAAGGCGAGAATAAATTAGCTAAAATATGAGCGTAAAAAAGACTATTGAAGTGTCGCCGATAAAAGTAGCAAAAGCTGTATTCTGGGCATTTCTTGGAATACGAAAAAAAAGTGACCATGTTGCAGATATAGAGTCGTTAACATTAAAACAAATAATTATTGGCGGAATTATTGGCGGAGCCCTGTTTGTTGGGAGTGTGTTGCTGTTAGTAAAATTTGCCACGGGTTAAAGATTAATTAAAATACAAGCAGGAGAATGTGTATGAGTCAAGCAACCGCTCGTTACTATGTACCAGCCCCATCAACCTGGCCCATTACCGGATCTATCGCCCTTTTATTTATGGGATTTGGTGCCGCTTTCAGTGTCAACAAAATTCCAGCGGGCTACTGGCTACTCACAATTGGCTTTTCTATTCTCTTTTACATGATTTTTGGTTGGTTTCGTACAGTGGCCAGAGAAAGTGAAGCCGGTAAATTTAATGATCAGGTAGACAAATCTTTTCGTTGGGGAATGAGCTGGTTTATTTTCTCAGAAGTAATGTTTTTTGCCGCTTTCTTTGGCGCGCTGTATTACATGCGAGTACTATCGGTTCCGTGGCTCTCTGATTTGGAGCATAAGATTTTATGGCCCGATTTTGCCGGCGGGTGGCCTGTATCTGGTCCAGGTATAACCCAGAAATTTACCCCCATGGGACCATGGGGTCTGCCTGCTTTTAATACGTTTTTGCTTTTAACTTCCGGTGTAACTGTTACTTGGGCTCACTGGGCGCTGAAATTGAACAAACGCGGACAATTAAAGTGGGGCCTATTTTTGACAATTCTTCTAGGTTTTCTTTTCATAGGTTGTCAGGCTTACGAATATATGCATGCCTATTCTGAGTTGGATTTAAAACTTACTAGTGGAGCCTATGGCGCTACATTTTATATGCTAACTGGTTTTCATGGCTTCCATGTGACATTGGGTGCCATTATGCTAACTGTGATTTATTGTCGCGTACTATCTGGCCACTTTAAACCAGAACACCATTTTGGTTTTGAGGGAGTGTCTTGGTATTGGCACTTTGTTGACGTAGTCTGGTTAGGGCTGTTTATTTTTGTGTACTGGTTAGTGTAGTAAATTTGTAAAAATACGAGAGAACTAAAAAAATTATTGTTTACCGGGAACGATGCCTAGATAGTATCCAAGCATCAGCATCAAGAATAAAACGATCGATAAGCCAATACGTAATGTGAGAGATTTAAGCATACGTGTTCCCTCGCCTTTGTCTTTGACCATATAGTACAGCGCAGAGATTAGACTAAAGAGTATGAAAATAAAAAATAAGGCAGCAATAGTTTTCAAAATTTTCCGCGATAACTGTAAGTGTAGATATTGAAATGTAATAGAAGTCTAGCCAAGTGTAGCAAACTATACAATGACTATTTCGGGCTGGCGGTTTACAGCTAAATTATGGCCAACAGTTATTGCCGCATTAGTTATCATCACTATGATAATGCTAGGTAACTGGCAAATTTCTCGGGCTCGTGAAAAAGAAACACGACAAGAGCAACTAAATTTACTGTCAAACCAACCGATAGCACTACTGCCAGAAACGCCGATCGAGCTTAAAAATTTTCAATTCCGTCAAGTGGAGGTGCGTGGTACATATGTGCCATCGCACACAATCTACTTAGATAATAAAATACATCGAGGCGTAATAGGCTACCAAGTTATCACACCAGTCAAAATAGGAAGGAGCTCTACGCATGTCCTAGTTAACCGGGGATGGGTGGCAGCAGGTCGTAGCCGAAGCGATTTGCCGAAAATATTCACTCCTACTGGTCAAGTGATTATTTCAGGAATTGCGCACTCGCCAACACAGAAGACACTAGAACTTTCTGTGGAAACAGTAGCAGGCAAAGTTTGGGAGAACCTTAATCTAGAACATTATCGTGAAACCACGAAACTTGTCCTTCAACCGATATTGATATTGCAACAAGATGACTTAAAAGATGGATTAGTGCGCCAGTGGGACCGTCCTGATTCTGGTTCAGCCAGAAATTTTGGTTATGCATTTCAATGGTTTTCAATGGCGCTGGCAGTATTATTATTATATTTGGTGCTAAGTGTCAAACGAGATAACCCCAAGAACACATAAACGCAAATTGCTCCTATTAATGCTTTTAATGGGTGCGCCGATAATACTTTCTTATCTGCTTTACTTCTTGGGAACTCCATCAGGTAGCGTCAACTACGGCGAACTGATGGAAACAAAGCCTTTACCGGAAGCTATTTTGCACAGAATTGATAATACGTCATTTAGTATTAATCAGTTACGTGGCAAATGGGTATTACTAGTAATAGATTCAGGAGTCTGCGAAGAATCGTGTCGCAAGAAGCTTTATTATATGCGCCAAGTACGTTTAAGCCAAAAAACTGAAATGCAACGAATAGAGCGAGTATTATTAATTGACGATGATAGAATACCGGAAATCAATATAGAAAAAGAATTTAAGGGAACCTGGCTTATCAATGCAAAAAACAACAAGTTATTGGAGGCCATCCCAGCCAAGGTGTCACAACATGATCATATTTATGTAATTGATCCATTAGGTAATCTTATGATGCGTTTTCCTAAAGATGTTGATCCGTCATTAATGCTCAAGGATTTAAAACGATTGCTTAAGATTTCGCAGATTGGTTAAAAACAGGCATCTTACTGCGCCACATTAGAAGACGACTATTACTATGGCTATTAGCCTATCTTGGCAACAGACAGCATCACGTGTACAGCAATTCTACCGGTTAACAAAACCAAGAGTTGTTTCGCTTATCGTTTTTACTGCGTTTATCGGTATGTTTCTTTCCGTTCCTGGTGCTGTCCCAATAAATGCCCTGATCTTTGGTACTTTAGGCATCGCTTTAGTCGCTGGTGCAGCTGCGGCAGTTAATTGTTTAGTAGAGCAGAAAATTGATGGAGTTATGGCGCGCACTCGCGGCAGACCATTACCACAGGGCGAGGTTAGTTCCCCAGAAACTTTTATTTTTCTGGCGGTAGTTGGCGGGACTGGCATGTTCATACTTTATCATTGGGTCAATCCACTCACCATGTGGCTCACCCTAGCTACATTTGTTGGTTATGCCATTATTTACACAGTGATTCTGAAGCCTTTAACGCCGCAAAATATTGTCATTGGCGGAGCTTCTGGTGCAATGCCCCCTGTGCTTGGGTGGACAGCAGTAACCGGAGAGGTTTCTGCTGACGCTTTGTTGTTATTTCTTATAATCTTTGCGTGGACTCCGCCACATTTCTGGGCATTGGCTCTTTATCGAAAATTAGAATATGCCAAGGTTGGCATGCCAATGTTGCCGGTGACCCATGGTGATCAATTCACTCGCTTGCACGTACTACTTTATACTTTCATACTTTGTGCCGTGACATTAATGCCGTACGCTACAAAAATGAGCGGGTTAATTTATCTTATCAGTGTGCTAATGTTAGACGCTGTATTTATGTACTATGCAGTAAGAATATACGTTAATTATAGTGATCAACTTGCACGCAAGGCTTTTCGTTATTCAATTTTTTACTTGGCAGTTTTATTTGTTGCATTATTAGTAGACCACTATATTCGTTTTTAAGCGGCGGAATGAAGAGACTTAATTCTTTCGTACTTACAGTGTTTCTGACAGCAATTCTTTTGTCAGGTTGTGATGGAAAAGCTAAGTCAGAATTTCTGTCTACTGACATCACGGGCGCTAATTTTGGTAAAGATTTTCGGTTGGCAGACTATAGCAACAAGATTCGTTCTTTGGCCGATTTCAGAGGTAAAGTTGTAGTTCTATTTTTTGGCTATACAAGTTGTCCAGATGCATGTCCCGCTACTATGGATAAAATTGCCGCTGCCATGGAGAAACTTGGCAAGCAAGCGGATCATGTACAGGTGTTGTTTGTAACAATTGATCCAGAACGCGACACCCCTGCATTACTGGAGAAATATCTCTCTGCATTTAATCCGAGTTTCATGGGTTTATCTGGTGAAGCACAAGTAATAGAAGAGGTGGTTAAAGAGTTTAAAGGCATCTATCGAGGACAGGGGGAGAATGTCGTAAATGAGGCAATCAAAAGCCACTCTACTAGAACTTATATTTTTGATGCGGCAGGAAAATTGAGGTTATCTGTAGGCTCTGATAAAGGCGTAGATGTATTTACTCACGACATTACAGAGCTATTATTGGCAGTTTCTTGATACCGACTTCGTAGCAAAGAACACATCGCGTTTTTTTATCAGGCAACATCTTTCTGTATTTAACAAATCTTGTCGTGATTCGGATTCTTGGTTTGGGGAAATAATTTTCCTGGATTAAGAATATTATTAGGATCAAACACCAACTTTATATCTCTCATTAATGCCAATGTTATTTCGTCAATCTCCTTGCCGATATAAGCGCGTTTTTCGCTACCAATCCCATGTTCTCCCGATAGCGTGCCATTCAGTTTAATTACTAGATCAAATATCTCGTTTAAACACTTTTCTGCGCGATCCATCTCATCAGCATTATCTTGGTTGACTAGTAAATTTACATGAATATTACCGTTACCAGCATGGCCAAAATTAACATTAGCAATTTGATAGTTGGAACTTAGTAATGCCAATTTATCGAGAAATTCTGGCAATGTAGCTATTGGCACGACCACATCCTCATTAATTTTCTTTGGGGCAATATCGCGCAGTAATGGTGACAATGCCTTACGAATTTGCCACAAACTGACAGCATCAGCGACCTGTTCTGATTTTATTAATCCTTTATTACGACACGCAGAAAGGATAGCGGCACTAGAATCCCTAATTTCATTAGGCGATCCATCAATTTCTATCATCAGCATGGCTCGAGAGTCTGCTGGTAACATATCAGGGAAACGTCCTCGTATTAAATTAAGCGAACCATTGTCAAGAAATTCAAGGGCGCTAGGGGTCCGATGAAGTGCCATGATTGCAACTATCGCAGCAGAACAACTTGCGGCATCAAGGAAATGTGCAGTAAGGCCACTAATGGCTTGTGGTAATGGAGTAAGCTTAAGCGTTGCCTCGGTGATGATAGCCAGCGTTCCCTCAGAGCCTATTAACAGTCGGGTAAGATCATAACCCACAACACCCTTGGTAGTGTAACAACCGGTCTTAATGATCTCGCCTTTTCCTGTTACCGCCTTTAATCCCAGAGCATGATCGCGAGTGGTGCCATATTTCACTGCATGAGGGCCACCAGCAGAAGTAGCAAGATTCCCGCCTATGGTAGAGTATGCTGCACTAGAAGGATCTGGTGGCCAAAATAATCCATGAGGTTTGGTTGCGTCCTGCACTGATTGATTGAGCACCCCTGGTTCAGCTACAATGACGCGATTAGCGGGATCAACAACAAGAATACGCAGCATGCGTTCCAAAGACAGCGCCACCCCGCCCTGTTCTGGAAGGCTTCCTCCCGAGGTACCAGTGCCACGGCCACGTGGCGTAAGTGGGATTTTATACGCATTGCAAAGTACAACAACGGTCTGCACTTCCTCTGAGGTAAGTGGGAACACCACCGCATCTGGTGGGAATATCTTTCTACTATTATCATAGGCGTAAGCATAACAATTTACCGGATCAGTATAGAGTTGATCTGGTGGTAACGAAGATCGGAGCTGAGTAAGAAAGTGGGCCGGTAGCATTAAAAGTGCCTAAAAAGTAAGTTATGAACCTGTTCTTTGTAATCAGAGACTTGACGTCAAATTAAAATCAGATTGAGCATACAATGTTGCTGAGCAATCAATTCTGCGGTTTTTTGCATATATCCCTCACTAATATTTAGTGCGGTTTTCTCCTGATCATAGCCTGTAAAAACTATCCGCTCCATTTGTTTTGATATATCGAACGTGTGAATTGATACATTGATAAGAACAACTCTTTAGTGGAATACTTTACACTAGAAAACTAATATGGAGCACCGTACTGTAATGACATCGTTATCAGAAAGTATATTATATGTAGTTGCTACTCCGATAGGCAACCTGCGCGATATCAGCCTAAGAGCGCTGGATGTATTGGCGACGGTAGACATGATTGCCGCTGAAGACACTCGTACTACCGGATATTTATTGACACACTATTCGATAACTAGAAAGATGATGGTCTTGCATCAGCATAATGAAAGAGTTGCGGCGGCAAAGATTCTAGCCCTGCTGGCAGCAGGAAAGTCGGTTGCTTTGGTTACTGATGCTGGCACACCCGGAATATCGGATCCCGGAGCAATTTTAATTAACATGGTGAAAGAACAGAACTATAAAGTAGTGCCTGTTCCGGGTCCCAGTGCTGTGTTATGCGCCTTATCCGCAGCTGGAATAGATGCCTCTCATTTCTTTTTCTATGGCTTTCTTTCAGCTAAAGCAGGAATGCGCAGACTCGAACTAGAGAAGTTAAAATTGCTACCTTACACCCTAGTGTTTTACGAGGCCCCTCATCGGATTCTAGAGTGTGTATCAAATTTAGCTGAAGTATTGGGTTCGCATCGTCAGCTTACTATTGCCAGGGAACTCACAAAACTATTTGAAACTATCTATACTTGTGCCTTGGGCGACGCTCTTAAGTGGTTACAGACGGACCCTAATCAACAGAAGGGGGAATTCGTATTATTGGTGTCTGGTGCAGAAATTCAACATGTAACAGAAATAGACGAACAGACTAAGGATGTGTTGGAATTATTGCTCGAAGAACTCTCCTTAAAGCAGGCCGTTAAACTTGCAACGAAAATTACCGGTAAAAATAAAAAACTACTCTATGGAATGGCCTTATTGCTAAAAGCAGAAAAAGAATTATAAGTAAGGGATGGCAAAAAAGTCTGATAAGGCTTGTTTATCAGTAAAGCAATTGAAATAAGGACCGCTTTGAGACGTTCTTTACAGAAATTCAAAAAAGTCCTTGCTTCCATTTTTTGTGCTTCAGATCCTGTGAAGCTATCACGCTAGCAAACCTCGCTATGCCTAAATTCTTAATTTAGTTTAACTGTCTTTCCGCGAAGGAAGCGGGATACATAAACTGGCATTAATAGGCCGCTAAGAGGTATAATGGAAGCAACTCAGAATTACGCATTCTTTTTTGTTGCGAGACGAGTAAACCTAGTAATTATTAAATTTTTTTGGAGATTAACCATGAAAACATCCGCTATTTTTTATCATGCTGGTTGTCCTGTATGTATCGAAGCCGAACATCAAGTTGCCGAAGCTCTAGATCTGGCACGTTACGATGTAAAAATCGTACACCTAGGTGAGCAAAAAGATCAAATAAGTGTCGCCGAGGGAGCAGGTGTTAAATCAGTTCCAGCGCTCGTAATTGGCGGGGCAGCTTTTCACATCAACTTTGGCGCACCGATGTCTGCACTGAAGGGATAATTACAATAAGTGACGGGTCACCATGCCCGTCATTTGTTATCCACGTAATGACCAATAACGTATTTCTCTGATGAGAACATTCTACTTATTATTGACAGTGCAAGATAACCGCATACAAGTTAATTTGATAAAAAATTTATTAAAGAGGAGGGGGTGCTGTGCCCAATAAAAAATCTATTATCTCTGTTGCTATTAGTTCTGCTTTTGCTGCCGCTCTTGTTAATGCGTCTGTCGCTTCTGCAACTGACAACCCATTTGTTATGCAGTCTCTCGACAAAACCTACCTACTTGCCTATGCTGACAGAGCAGATGCTACTAAATCTCCCGGGGCAAAGGCTAGCGAGGATAAATACGGCATGTCGATGGTAGATAAGAACAAAGACGGAAAAGTGAGTAGGGAAGAATTTATAAAACACCATGAAGTCATATTTGACAAGATAGATGTTAATAAGGATGGTTTTGTCGATAAGGGTGAGGCGGACCGTTACGCAGCTGGGATAAAATCTGGTGGAACCCCCCCGAGTGGCCCCAGCCCACATGGCGAGATAAAGAAATAACTACTTTTCTTATGTGCAACTATTTATTACTTAAAACCATGGTTCCCATGAAGATCGTGGGATTTAGACGACAAAAGTAAGCAACCCCTCAAATCCTGTTAGATATCCAGATTGTGTGTTGAGTCTTGTGCATTATGAATGGACCGAGTTCATGTTATTCACTTCAATTCTTAAACCTAACCTAGGGCCAAATTGACTGGCCAGGCTGCGCTTGAAAATATTGCCGCAGAAAGTTGTCATTCGACGTCAGAAATTTTGATCCAAAATGGACTGTCTGTCCTCAACGATTTGCGCTCATGTGGGACGTTGTTAGGCATCTATGTTGAAGACGTTAGTAAGATTTAATTTAATTGTTCAGATGGTCTCAATTAGAATTCTTGCATCACTTGCTCAGTAACAAATAAAATTAATATTTTTGAGAGACGTCTATTGATGCAATATTTATTTATAACGCATCACATCCAATATACTTGAATAACAACAGAGGGTTATCGGAATTTTTTTTTACTTAATTTCCCCAGAGAGCTCTGTACCGAATTAAATCACTTGAGAGCTTTTTATTTAAAGAATAATAATATCAAAAAACACTTGCATTATTTCATCAACCTACTAGAATTGGTTTCAATTAACTAGTTTTGATACTAAATGTAGTAGTTAGAAGACATACCAAGCATTTTTTCACTGAAACAGAAATATAGTTATTGCATTAAAAAGAAGGATTAATTATGCAACTTGTAGTAGACAGTACAAAACCTGCAACAACATTGGACTACAATCTTTCCTCAGTCGCTCCCTCGCAAGATTCGCATTATTCCCAATATAAAATTATTCGTCGTAATGGTTCGGTAGTAGCCTTTATGCCCAACAAAATTTTAATTGCTATGAATAAAGCATTCATAGCGGTCAGTGGAGGACAAGGCGTTGTTTCGACTAAAGTCAGAGAATTGGTAGCCCACTTAACTGAAAATGTAGTAAGTGCCCTGATTCGTCATCAACCTGTTGGCGGGACTTTTCATATTGAAGATATCCAAGACCAAGTGGAATTAGCATTAATGCGCTCTGGCGAACAAGACGTAGCGCGTGCTTACGTACTTTATCGCGAAGATAGAACGCGTGAGAGGCTAAAGAAAAAAAATCAGGCTACAGCAGAGATCCCTGTTAGCATCTTACATGTGTTAGATGACGGGTTAAGGATTCCACTCGATACGGTAAAGTTATTAGCATTAATTGAATCTGCCTGTACAAATTTAAGTGGAACAGTAGATAGCGCGTTAATACT